>Ga0209825_1000153_pt1 | contig 70159 bp, 60 predicted proteins | sample EN8Hudsemesocosm_FD_184631 | JGI IMG/M metagenome (GOLD analysis project Ga0209825, IMG submission 184631) | Methane-oxidizing microbial communities from mesocosms in the Hudson Canyon - EN8B Hudson Canyon (SPAdes) (version 2) | ecosystem: Environmental > Aquatic > Marine > Cold seeps | place... | reverse complement strand
AAAGTAAGTGCTCAACCCCATGCTATAAGCACGGTTAAATAAATAGTAGCCACCTAGTGATGCATACCAGCGGTTATTGTATTGTGTTTCTTGAGTGTCCCCCATGAATTGGTAACCGATACGACCATTGCTAACCCAGCGTCCAAAGCGTAAATAACCGCCACTAAATACACTGTAATCAAATTCTCCGGAACCCAGGTCGTCTTTTTCGCTAGCAATCGGGGCTTTAATTGTCGAGCCAATATGGGCTCGGGCTTTTGACTTAAAGAAGATTGGTAATTGATACTGAACATTTAACCGGAGGTCACCGTTGCCCCAACGTTGTCGATTTCCTTCAGCTTTTGTTTCAATCACTTCTGCGCCATCACTAACAGCGATTACTCTAGCTGGGCCACTGATATGTAAGTAAGGCATCTGGGCGCTAACGCTCCATTCGTCTCGGCTGTAACCAATCCGAAGTGGCACACTAAAAATTTCAGTCGTTTTATCTACGTTATATTCACCATGACTAAAGTAGCTGCCGATGCTCAAGCTAAGTTTTTCGCGCAACAGTTTAGACGAGTGGATTCGCTGAGGTTGTTTTTTAGTCGAACCCTGTTTATCAAGATCGTTCTGCGCCATGGTATTTACAGAACCTACAAACAAAAATACCGATAAAATAACTCGGAATACGGCCTTCATACTTGAATAACTAATAAACACTATTTGCGACTAACCTTTATTGGATTGACGAGTATAATTGAAATATTAGGCTCTAAAGTTGAATAGTCCAGTGATTTCTCAATCGTGATGATTTTAGGCATCCGGCGGCATAGGTCTGGCTTGGTTCGTTTTACGGCTAGTTGCATTTCAAATTGAGTAGGTTTTAGGTCAATAATAAAGTCTTCCTCATTTGTACAGCCGGTACTTTTAACGCTTACTTTGACTGCATTTTTTATCATAGTAATGCCATACAGAGGTTCTAAAACATTCTGGTTTAACTGATCTTGAGCATTGCTCGAAAAACTTGAACAACCCACAATGAATACTATAAGTGTACTTAAATAGGCGACTTGTGTTTGTATCATATTATCCTCAATTTTATCTTTTTAAGCGTTAAAACCAGAGGCGAAGTTTTACGCCTGCCTCTGATTTTTCTGGTGGGCCAAGACCTACCTATTTATATCAATGAATATTCATTTATTTTTTACGTGACCATAAACGAAAGCCCAAGAGCGCCATTAAACCAAGCAACCAACCGTCGATACTGCCTGCGCCACTTACGCTGTCAGCAATTGTCTCTAAAGCACTTTCGAGCTCTTCTTTAGACTCGTCAGTATTAGTACTGTCATCTTCTTCATTTGGGTCCTCACTTGAGTCTTCTTGCTCGTTGTTTTTAAAAGCGATATGACTAACCTTCGCTTTTGCAGTGGCAAAATTTGCTTCAGTTTTATTATAAATCCAACTTACTTGATGCTTACCTTCGCTTAGCTCTACAGAATGCTGCTTCGCAGAACGTTCGCTCGTTAAGGTTAGGATAAGCTCGCCGTCTACCAAAAAGCTCATGGTGTTATCAGTGACATCACCGCTCAGGTTCATGCTGAACTCTAAAGTGCCTGGGCCTTCAATTTCTGTCATTAGAACGGCATTATCATTTTCAGATACCGCGTCGCAGGATAAATTAAACTCTCCACTTTCAATGTCGCCCGTCCATGCATTATCGCCATCAAAAAACCATTCTTCGTTTTCAATGCCTTCCATCCCATCAAAGTTGTCGCTTAGCTCAAGTGAATCTAAAGCGATGCCGAATAGCGAAACCTCAATATTGTTATGTTCAGGGTCACTGGTAGAAATGTTTAAATTTGCTTGGTGTTCTTCGGCATCAGAAGATACAAAGCCTAGAGTAATTTCGCACTCTTCTTCAGGTTTCAGCGTCGCTGCTTCACAAGTATTTTCAATAATTGAAAATTGTTGATCATTATCTAAGCTGACGCTTTGAACACTTAAGTCTGATTCATTTTCGTTAAAAACATAGATCGCCTCTTCAACAACTACGTCTTGTCCAGGGGCTAAGAAATCAACATATTCAGGTAAATCAAAAGCTAAATCTTGTGGTTCAAATTCGGAGTAGTCACCGTCTTCGAAATCGGTATAGTCTTCATCATCGCCTTCGTCTTGGTCATCCCAATCCTCTGGTCGCTCATTATCTTCTTCAGTGCTTTCTTCATTATCTTCACTGGGTTGATGAATAGGAATTTCACCGGATTTCACCTGAGCAATCCAGTCATTGTAATTTGCGACCTTGGTGTAAATGCCAAAGAAATTTTCCTGAGCGCACCCTTCGCCAAAACTCACCACACCGGTTTGGAACCAATCACTATCTTTTTGATAAACTAATGGACCACCGCTATCACCTTGGCAAGAATCCTTACCACCGGTAGCTAAACCTGCACAAAGCATGTTGTCGGTGATGGTTATATCAATACCAGCATAATTTGTTTTGCACTGGGTATGATCGGCGAGTGGTACTTGTACTTCTTGTAAAATGTCAGGAAACTTCTCGCCTTCTGTTAATTGATTTCCCCACCCCATTACCGTCATGTTTGCTCCAACGTCCAAACCATTATTTAAGTTTGCATTGACTAGTTTGACAGGAGGTTTACTGGTGGGTGTTGCCAGTTCAAGTACGGCAATATCGTTATCATCACCATATCCTTGGTGCATGTAAATATTTTTGATTGCAATAACCTGTTCTTGCTGACTCGTTTGTTGGAGGTGGTATTCACTGACGACCACCTGTATCTCATTTGATTGTGCATCTTCAATACAATGCGCAGCCGTTAGAATATAGGACTCACCAATCAGGCTTCCACCGCAAAAGTGCTCGCTATCAGATTTACTCTGGATAGAAACCATCCACGGGTAGGTGTTGGGTATGGCATCGCCGCCGCCAATGATACGTGTCATCGAGGTGCTTGCATTCGCTGTATTTGCCAAGGTTACTGCTGAGATTGCAGTTGCCAAAGCTAATTTCGATAGAGAATGTTTCATCATAGTGCTCTCCACTCAAACTTAATATTTGTGGGATTTATTCCCACACCGCTCATTTAACCTACATGGGAAATTTTCCCACGTAAAGCAAAAGGTTCGAGATTTGCTTAAAAATTGAGCACCTATGCGCAGAACAAAACTTTGTATGGGAAAAATTCCCACAATGAGATATGCTAGATATTATGTCGATAAAAAATCCGTTACCACCAAACTCCTCAGCGCCACCTGCCGCGCTTATCGTAGCGATCAAAAAAATGCTGCGGCCACTCGTGCGTCTGTTACTTTCATTTCAAATCACACTGCCGTTTTTGGTTGAGTTACTCAAAGAAATTTATGTGGAGGTTGCCGAACTAGACTTCCCACTAGATAACAAAAAACAAACTGACACTCGTATTAGTATGCTGACAGGCGTGCACCGTAAAGATACGAGACGTTTACGAAATCAAGATATTGAACGTGATGATTTACCCGCTGTCGTGAGTATCGGGGTACAGCTTGTTGCTAAGTGGGTTTCAGATCCCAATTACTTAGATGCGAATAACAAACCTAAGCAGCTCGCGCTTAAATCAAATGGTGATGATGCAGCCCACGATTTTGAACACTTGGTGCAATCGGTTTGTAAGCAGGATATGCGTGCTCGCGTTGTATTAGACGAATGGCTACGCTTAGGCGTTGCCACGATAGTTGACGAGCGGTGGGTTAAGCTCAATACATTAGGATTTATACCTAAAAAGGGCTTAGAAGAAAAAGCCTATTACTTAGGCATGAATATCGCTGATCATATAGAAGCCAGCGCTCAGAACTTAATATCCGAAGAACCGCCATTTCTTGAGCGCTGTGTTTATTACGGTGGGCTTAGTGATGAGTCTATCGAAAGCTTGAAACAAGATGCCGAAAAGCAAGGGATGGCACTGCTGCAAACTCTAAATAAAAAAGCCATTAAGCTCAAAATCAAAGATAAGAAACGTTTTGAGAAACAAACAGAAAATAATGGAACATGTTCTGATAGCGACCAAGCTCAGCGCATGAACTTTGGTCTGTACTTCTACTCCCAAGCGGAAGAGCAAGATCATGAATCGACTTAATCGCCCTATCACTTACCTGCTTATATTGCTGCTTTTAGGCTGCGCAAGCTCTTCGTCAAATTATTTTGTGCAAACAGAATCTCCCGGTGGTATTGGCGGTACAGGGATTATTCACTCAGATCGAAGTCAAAATGGTATCGGCGGAACCGGTAAAAACTTAGATGAAGGGGTTGGTGGTACAGGTCGTATTGCGCAAGCAGGTCCTGATGATGAAGGCTCTGGAATTGGTGGCACCGGTATTGTCGGTACGATCACCAAATTTGGGAGTATTTGGGTTAATCAGGCTCATGTTCATTTCGATGAATTCACCCCTATTACGATAAATCAGTCCCCTGCGACGCAAGGTCAATTACAGCTAGGCCAAGTCGTCGCGGTGAATTCGATTCAAGATGGTGAAGATTACCAGGCAAAATCTATTGATATCATTCACGAGGTTGTCGGCCCAATCAGTCAGCTTTCGCTAGAAACACGAAACCTTGAAATATTAAGTCAAACCATCCGAATGGGTGACGAAGTCATTCTCTTTGACCAGAAAGCTAATTCTGTCGTTTCTCTTGTGCATCTTCAAACCAATATGTACATAGAGGTAAGCGGATTGCGACAGGATAATGGTGATATTGTAGCCAGTCGACTCGATATTGTAGAGCAACTCGAAAACCTCCAACTCATTGGTGAGCTTGATAAAAATGAGAAAGGCTTGTGGGAAATTAATAATCAAATCATCGAAATTGATGAACTGTTACTTTTAGACGACCTCAGCAAGCGTACTCTAGTGAGCGGACATTTAGAAGGTGAGTTATTCATTGCTAACGAAATTGGAACGGACTCTATAGAAATAATGCTTGAAGGTGTATCCGAGATCATCTACGAAGGTTATGTCTTCGATACGGACATGGCGGGTATGGTGAATATTGGTGGACTGGAATTTACGATCCAGGAACCTCTGGAAATTTCCGAAGAACAGTATTTCCAAGACCCAATACAGATCAATGCCATTCTTGCAGAAAATGGCCTGTACGAAGCACATGACTTAATGATCGAATTGGAAGGGACTGATAGCTTTATTGACCTGATCCAGGATGAAGAGATCGAACATAAGGCCCTAGAGTTCATTGAAGACGGTCAATGGGAGGAAGAAGTCTATTACGATGAAGGTGATATCAATAATTCAAGCGGCGACTACGAAGACATCATCGATGCTGACGAACCTGAATTCGAAGAGAGTCATGATGAAGAGCTAGACTATGACAGCGATACTCAATACGAAGATGAGCCGCATATTGATGATGCTCCCTACCTAGAAGATGATAGTTATGTAGAAGAGGAGTTTTATGAGTACGAGGACGAAATCTATTACGAAGAATAGCTTTAAAATGACTAAGGATATGATTTCTTAGACCTGTGGTTTTTGGAAAGATATCAAATACATGCATCAACCGACTTTATATTAGAAACTGGTCAAAACTATTCAATACACCAACTTAAGTCTCAGTGAAGTGGTCAACTATTAAAGAAAATAAAACGAGGCCAATGTCGCTATCTTGAGTTTATTAGTGATCATTATTAAGTACACTATTAGAATCGAATACACATTTAAATTAAGGAATACAGGCGTTGTGGCTGAACATGATCAAAAACCATACAAACAAAAAGTGGCTTATCAGGGAGTAGATGGCGCTTATTCACACTTAGCGTGTAAAACTGTTTTTCCTGCTCATCAAACCTTTGCTTGTGAAGATTTTCAGTCTGCGATGCTATTGGTTGAGGAGGAAAAAGCTGAGTACGCTATGATTCCTTTAGAAAATTCTACCGCAGGCCGGGTAGAGGAAATTTATCGTTTATTACCCAAAACACATTTAAAAATTGTAGGTGAGCATTTTGAACCCGTGAATCATTGCCTGTTAGCTTTACCTGGGATTGAATTAAAACAAATTAAAACCGTCGCTTCGCATCCGCAAGCTTTGGCTCAGTGTTTTCATCGCTTAGAATCATTGAACATTACGCCAATAGTAGCGGTTGATACGGCGCTTTCAGCTAAGGATTTAGCCGCTAAAAAGGTGGCGCCACAAACACACACGAGTCATGGCGCTATTGCTTCAACGTTGGCGGCAGAGCTTTACGGTTTGAACGTTGTAGCGGATAACTTTCAAGATGTTAGTGGTAATACAACACGCTTTATTGTGCTGGCAAAAAATGCCAGTGAACACACCTATAACCCCAAGCAAGCCTATATTACGAGTCTGTTATTTTCGGTACGAAACATACCCGCAGCCTTATATAAAGCCTTAGGAGGGTTTGCTACAAACGGAATAAACATGATTAAACTTGAAAGTTATATGGATGGCGGCACGATGGAGGCCAGTCATTTTCATATTGACCTTGCAGGATACCCTGAGCAGGAAAGTATGGTAAATGCCTTGGAAGAACTGGACTTTTTTGCTAAAGATGTTCGAATTTTGGGCTGTTATCCCGCGCACAAATATCGCCGTACACATAACTTTGTTTAGTTTTTAAAAAACGAAATCGTAATTAATGTTATTAGAAATTTCATTATTGAACTACCCTGCGACTAAAAACTCAAGCTCGCACAGGTATGCCACTTTGGGCCAATAACGATTAGCAGGTGATTAGCTATTCCTTTACAGGCCCCCTGATTCTGTGGCTCTTTAAGGCTCATGAATCAGTATTACTTGCATAAGTTCAGCACAGAGTTGCTGCCCCATCCCAATTCGGATAAAAAGTAACTCAAACGCAAGATACCACCAACAATTCGAGACATAAAGCCAGGCCAACTTTGCAGTGAAAAACTGACACGATTTAAGTGTGTTGTGTCGGCCAGTTTAACCCATCCTTCAATCCAGCACCTCGAAAGCTACCGTTAAGCAATCTTCCAAAAAACGACGCCCTGGTTTTGTCTGAGCTGAAACACGTAAGCCATTCAAAAACATGGTCAGAAAACGAGCTAAACCCCGAGGATCTTTTCCCACACTCAGCTCACCTATTTCTTGTGCCTCCAATAGAAAATCGTAAAATACGTTCTCAAAATCTTCCATTATACGATTCACTTGATGACTTATATCTTGATCCCTTCCAGCCGTATCCAGCAAGGTTTTCATTGCAAGGCAACAGTAACCTTCTTCGTCTGCCAAAGCCCTTTCCATGGAGAAATTCAGAATTTTCTTTACTTTACTGAGCGGAGATTCGTCCAAGCCATCAAAGTCTGACTTCAAACGAGAAAAACCCTGACTATAGCGCTCCAAAGCCATCAAGAATAATTCCTTTTTATTACCAAAGACACAGTAAATGCTACCCCGCTTCAGGCCAGTCGCCGTTTCAAGGTCCTGAATGGATGTGGCACTGTACCCCTTCAGCCAGAATATATTCATAACCTGTTCAAGTACCTGTTCTTTGTTAAATTCTGCCTTTCTGCCCATGAGTCTCGTCTCAATTTTTGAATCAGTAGTCAATAATTAAAATATAATACTATATTCCTCTATATAAACATCAATTTTACTTAGATATGAATTATCATATACTTGAACGACCGGTAAAGAATATAATTAACAACCATAAAAAAATGGTTGGTTGACGAATCAGATAGGAATTTTACATGGCTAATAAATTATTAAATAAATACGGACCTTGGGCTGTTGTAACAGGTGCTTCATCAGGAATAGGTAAGGAGTTTGCCCGAGTTCTGGCCGAAAATGGTTTTTCGCTGGTTTTGGTGGCCAGGAGAAAAGATCGCTTGGAAGAATTAGCAACAGAACTTCATAAGGAACATAAAACAGAGACCCTCGTCGTGAGGTCTGATCTGAGTAAAATCAATGCACCACAACTAATCTATGAGGCAACCAAAGGTTTAGACGTAGGGCTCCTAATTAACAATGCGGGCGTAGAAAGGCACGGTACTTTTCTGACAAGCAATATTGACTCTGAAGAACAATTAATGCGAATAAACATGAACGCGCCCATGCAACTGAGCTATTTATTCGGACAAGACATGACCGACAAAGGTCGGGGTGGCGTCCTATTTACCTCCTCTGTAGTTGCCACACAAGGGGTTGGCTATTTTGGAAACTACAGCGCTAGTAAGGCCTATATTCTTAGTTTGGCCGAGGCGCTAAATTTTGAATTCAAGGAGCAAGGCGTAGACGTTAGCGTGGTGCTTCCCGGACCAACCCAAACTGAAATGGTAACAAATGTGGCAGATGAGTTAGATATGTCCAATTTGCCCATGAGATTCCTCACCGCTCGACGAGTGGCGGAGGAAGGTTTGCGTGGATTAGGTCGCTTGACTTCTATCATTCCAGGTAAACGCAATCGGGTAATCACGTTTTTTGGTCGGCATTTCTTTTCCCGAAGTTTAATGTCTAAACAAATGGGTGGAATGTTTAAGGTCTCTGTATCAAAGGCCTCAACTTCGGTGTAAACAACTTCAATATTGTCCTAATTACTAATTCACCTTAGAGTTTAAATGCCTTTCGGATTCAGTTTTCCTCGAAGTTTCAGATGAATCTGAAGGCATTTATGGCTCGATCTCTTAAACATTAACTATACTGCGCCAAGTTCAATATTAATGGATAGTTCTTGGGTAGCAGCGTTTGGTGTTATTGGTAGATAGAGCACGCAAATATATGCTTAGACTGATACACGCCCTACTCAAAATTTACGCTCTATAAACTGAAGTAACGAAGAATCAGTTTGTTTCATGAACCATTTTGGTTGCGACAGCTATTCTATTCCATACATTGATTGTCACAATCTGCATAATGCTCTGCGCTAGAATCTGTTCACCAAGCTTAGCCAAGCTCTCGACATAGGTTACTTCGGATACACCTTGCAAAGAGATTAACGTCATCTCATCGGTCAATTTAAGCACCGCACGCTCATTTTCTGAAAACAATGGCGATTCCTCCCAAGCGGAAAGCGCATACAATCGCTGCTCTGTTTCACCCAATTTTTTGGACTCTTCGGCGTGCATCTGAATGCAATACGCGCAGTTATTTAGTATCGACGCCCGTATTTTGATCAACTGACGCAGCTTAGGATCTACGTCAGTTTCATTAAGGTAACTCTCCAACCCCATCATTGCTTTAAAAGATTGAGGTTCTAGCTGGCTGATATTAATTCTTGATTGCATACACTGACTACCTTTTGGTTATTTTAAATAGTGGAACTAATTGACTAGCATTGTATGCCTAACCATAAATCAATAGAATCTAGAGAATATGTAAACTAGCTTTGCTTATTTTGCAAAGGTCATAAGCATACAAAAAAGCAAAGAAGTGCGTAAAACCATAATAACTTCCCCCTAATATCGAAGGTAGAAAGTGCTAAATCTAATTAGAGTCTTCATTAAAGTAATAGATACGGGAAGTTTTTCAAAAGCAGCCGCTGTCTTAAATATGGCTCCTTCCTCTATTGCTCGAAACATCGATAGCCTAGAACACGAATTAGGCACCACTCTAATTAAACGTAGCACCCGAAAACTCGTCTTAACGGAAGATGGCCATCTATTTTTAGAAGGCGCCGAAAAACTATTAATAGAGGCTGATCAACTCAAAGCTTCTATGAGTCAGGTAAATAAGGAGCCCGAAGGTGTGCTTAGAATTTCCGTATTTGAAAGTTTTGGTAGGCAAATTGTTTCGCCTCTTCTGCCTGAGTTCTTACACAAATACCCCAAGGTAAAAGTTGAAATTAACTTAGATAATCAAATTGTTGATTTAAATCGCGAGAACATAGATTTAGGGATACGAATTGGTCGGCCTGCTGACTCGTCATTACGAGCGAGAAAATTACTCACTAACCACACTTGGCTTTGTGCATCACCAGATTATCTAGCCCAAACAACACCTCCGATTAAACCTGAAGACCTGGAAAACCATAATTGCTTGATACTTAGCCAAGAGAGACAGAGAACTTACTGGTACTTCAAAAAAGACAAAAAACAAATCAAAGTACCGGTTCGGGGAAATCTTTCCTCAAAAGGCGGAACACCTCTTTTGGAGGCTGCCATCAACGGAGGCGGTATTGTCTTAATGTCACAATGGATGACGCTCGACCTTATCAATGAAAATAAACTCAGTGTATGTTTACCTAATTGGGAGCCCTCTCTACACCAAGACTCCAGCGGTGAAGTATATGCAGTTTACTTAGGTGATAAATACTTACGCCCAGCATTGCGTGTGTTTATCGACTTTTTAGTAAATAAAATAGAAGAGCGTCTTAGAAATTTAAAAGAAATATATAAGTTAAAGTAGGATGAACCGAAAAAATCGGTCATGAAAATTTTAGTCGACTTAACTTTAACACTCAGTAACGGTTTGATTGTATTGTTGCTTAATACTCGGTTTAGTTTTCCCTAATTAAAGATTTTTGACGACGTCTTTATTACGACGGACTGACATTATTTTCGGTTGATCAAGCGACAAAACGTCCGTAAAGAATACACCGATCGATTGAGTTTCAATTACAATTGCCTCGTCTAACTCCTTACCGGTTGGCGGCTCAAAATAAGATTCTGTATGCTCGTACATTGCTGCCGTTACCTCAAGAGAATAAGTATCACCTTGTGCTATGTTTCGATCAAACACTCTTTTTCTTCTTGTATCTTCCGGTGCTGTAACATAATGCAATTGAAAGCCTACGTTATTTTTAGATGCTTTTTTCCGTATCAGATCTCTTTGTGCTTCATCCGCTGCTGCCCCATCTAAAACGATGCTAATATCGTTATTAAGAAGAAGCTGTTGGCACACAAGCCATATTTGGCCGCGACATCGTTGATATTTCTCTGCGGCCCATTCACCTACGATTTGTATTGGTTGATCGAGCAAGCCTTCAGGTGCGTCTGGAACGAATAATTTACGGAGCCAGTCGTCTTCAGAAAATAGAATAGTATTCTCTTTCTTTGACAGGTCTTTAGCGTATGTTGTTTTACCTGCGCCAATTGGTCCGCATACTAAATGAATCATTTATCCTCCTAGATATAACGCTTTATATACGACACGCGGCTATTGCCGCATCCAGTGGAGCCAACGTTTTGTTGTGACCAGAACGATGCTTGATAACTAGTTAGCGTTTTCAGGCACACCCTCTTGGTACTGGGGTACCCCCTCTGGAATAACTTCCCAGTTGGCTTTTGAGCCTACATATATATGCCTGCCTATTTCAATTTTGGGGTCGCCATTAACACAACCCAAAGTCACGCCATGTATAGAGCCATTATAAATACCGCAAAGTGTAGAGCCACATTTACTACAAAACTTAAGACCAAACCCATGCTGACTAACAAAGGAAGTGAGAAGTTTTTCACCCGACAACCAATTAAAGCTGTGAGGCTCTACAAGTGCATAAGCAGATGCTTGGGAACTGAATGCTTTACGACAACGAGAACAATGACATGACCTAGCATCACGTAATATTCCATTCACCTCATACATAATTTCGCCGCAAAAACATTCCCCGGTAATTTTCAATCCATACTCCATGAGGCTGTTGTTCACCATAAAGGGCTAACGTTCCCTAAGTGCTGATGCCGTCTAGCACGATTATAGAACACTTCGATGTATTCGAAGATACCTGATTTAGCTTCCCCTTACGAGTAATATTGCTCTGGATAAGTCACCGTCTAATCCCTAAGATTGTAGAGACTTACAGATATAGAAAAGAGTCGCTTTTTCTCTGTACCCGTTGATTTGGCTACTAACTAAATTTAGTCGTGACTTTATATATCTTACGCCTACGAACCTTTACGCCAGCTTCTTTCATTAATCTCTTCGCTTTACAGCGAGTAACTGAAAAGTTGAAAGTATTTAGCGCCTTTTCTTTTGTCACTCGCCTTAACTGTAACAACCTGATTCTGCTATCTCTTTCACCCAATGAAGCATTTCAGCATGATTAGGATCTTTAATTTTTAATGATTTTGTTTTTTGATGTCTACAGTTTGCAAAAAGATGCACTACCCATATTGAAACTAAAAAACTTCTGATAACGCTTTAATTACGTCAAGCAAACAGACAATTAAATAAAGTTAGGGTTTGAAAATTTGTAAGGTCTTATTCAGGATTACTAGATAGAAGAAAAAAGACAGAAGATAATCCCATGATTAACAAAATTGCATATATTTGCAGCTATACTATGAATGATTAGGTTTAATGACTTTACGTAAAAAGTAAAAACAACAAAACCGAGCATGACAAATCGTCATTCACGTCTTGAACATATTTTGTTGCCAATTCATGATTCCATTTAAAATAATATACGGGAGCCCCATGAGATATAAATATTCATGCCTAACAATCGTAAGAGAATGCAAATGTTGATGCCTAAACTTACATTAACTGTAAAAACGTTGTTGCGCCTTACTTTAGCTAGCTTTCTTATTTCAATATTTATTTCTATTCTTGAATTATCATCACAAAAAGAAAAAGCCTACATATTGGCCCATGATACAGCCTTAGACAAAGTGACAAGTTCATTACCAGCTCTTGAATCAATGCTTTGGAAGGTAGACAAAAAAGGTGTTGGCAATGTATTACAAGGCCTTATCAGGACTGGTTCCATAGTACGTGCAGAAATAATTAGCTCAGAAGATGCTCTCACTATTTTGATAAATACTGTAGCTAATAGGGAAGTTACCGAATCACAAGTAGATTTAACTTGGAGCATTCCTTTGTCAATCGAAGATCATCACATAGCAGTATTACATATTACCGAATCATATGACGAGGTTCGTTTTGAACAATCTGAACGTTTAATCAAGCTGACATCAATAGAATTGCTCAAAGCAGTTTTTCTTGGTATTTTGCTTTTTTTTATTGTCTACCAAACAATTACTCGCCACCTAATTACTTTAGCCAATGGTATTAAAAAACTTAATCCGAACGACCCTAGCGGAAAAATTCAACTTGAAAAACGCAGCGGCACATCAACGGATGAAATTGATGTACTAGTACAAGGTATCAATGGTTTTCATAATGAACGAGCCGAAGAAATAAAACGCAGAAAGGAAGTTGAAAGCGGGCTTGAAGAACACATAGTGAAGCGAACAGAAGAATTAACAGAAGCTTTACAGTTAGCAGAAAAAGCAAACCAGGCTAAAAGTACATTCCTTTCAAATATGAGCCACGAGCTCAGAACGCCCTTAAATGCGATTCTTGGTTTTGCTCAGTTAATGGAAAATGATCTTAAGATTGATGTAACAAACCATCAACGTGTGACCACGATTAACCGAGCAGGCAGACACTTACTTTCCTTAATCAATAGCGTCTTAGAAATTTCACGAATTGAAGCAGGAAAGATTGATTTAAATTCTGACAAAATTGATTTAGATGAAACCTTAAACACCATTGAGGATTTAATTCTTTATCGTACAAAAGAAAAAAAACTCTCATTCAAAATTTCAAAACACAAAGATGTCCCAAGATATGTGTTAGGGGATGAAGACAGACTCAAACAAGTTCTGATAAACCTGATAGGTAATGCAGCAAAATACACTGAGAAGGGCGAAATTAGCCTGAGAATCTTATGTCAGGATGAGCAAATTAAATTTGAAATAGCAGACACTGGGCCAGGCATTTCAACTGAAGAACAGAAAAACCTGTTTCAATCATTCTACCAAACCTCTGTTGGCGTTAATAAAGGTGAAGGAACTGGGCTTGGTTTAGCCATTAGTTATGAATATGTTCAACTTATGGGTGGTAAGATTTATGTTGAAAGCACTGTAAATAAGGGCAGCCTTTTTTACTTTACCTTACATTTGCCTCCCTGCTCTGCACCGGAATCTAAGCCTAAACTGCTTCCTATAGTCGGAATTCTTAATAAGAATAAAGCGCTTCCACGAATATTAGTCGTAGAAGACAATCAAGATAGCCGTGAATTCATGATGCAACTATTACAACAAGCAGGGTTTGAAGTGCTTTCTGCTGAAAACGGTCTAGTCGCCATTGAACAGTTTAAAGAGTGGCATCCAGACTTCATCTGGATGGATATGAGAATGCCAGAGCTAAATGGATATGATGCAACAAAAGAAATTCGGAAATTAAAAGGAGGTCTTGATACTAAAATTGTGGCCCTGACTGCAAGCGCCTTTGAGGAAGATAGAAAAAAAATCATTGAATGCGGTTGCGATGATATGCTGAAAAAACCAATCGAATCGGAAAAAATCTTCCTCTGCATGAAGCACTTGCTTGGCATTGAGTATGAGTATCAAGAAACGACTAAGGAATATGAAGAGACCTTATCTCAAGTTGAGAAAAATATTCCACAATCTCAGCTTGATCAACTTATTGCTACTTCTAAATTACTCGACCTCTCTGCAACACAGTTAGTTATTAACGAAATACGAAAAATTGCGCCATCAAGTGCAAACAAATTAGACCGTTTTTTAGCGGAGTTTAAGTTTGAGCAAATCATTGATTTCTGCAAATCTAAACAAAATAATGAGTAATATTTTAAATATACTCAGACACAAGGCAAACACTAATATTCAGGGTATATGGAGATATTTGAGAGAAGCCTATCAACCATGTTGAAGTCGTATGTATTGCCTAGATAAGAATCTCATTTTTCACACCTAGCAAGTCCTTAAAGGCTAGAAGGTGGCATTTCTTCGTGGAGTGATACTCATAAAACAAAATCTGCCTAAGGGTATTAACTATACTGAGACAAGTGACGGTATTGAAGCGATCGTATCTATTGCAGGCAAAGCTTTAGACTTATTCTTAACAGTCGAGCCCATTAATACTAGACCCAACAGCGCCCAAAATGAACCTTGTACGCCTTGATTTTGTCGTCGCAACCGTTCCGCTATATCACTACTTAACCAAAGTTCATCAAGCTCAAGCAATAAAGCTCAATAACGCACTTCAACAAATGCAAAACGATGGAAGCATGATGCTTATTTCGCGCAATACATTTGAGAAAATATCAGTAATAAAAACAACAATCGCAGTTAAAAGATAAAAAAACACATTGATTATTTATATGACTTACCATAAAAAAACAGTGTGGTCACGAGTGCACTTTTTAATCGTCATTAAATTATTTCACCCAGTATTAGGGCTACCTCGACCAATGCCAATATGCTGCTATTATTAATAGAAATTAGGAGAAGTTAATGACAGATCGAGGCAACATACTCATCGTTGATGACAACCCAGACAACTTAAAAGTCTTATTGGGTCTGTTATCTCCTGCGGGATATAAAGTGCGACCGGCGCTTTCAGGAGAAATTGCATTGAGAGCAGCTGAAGCTAGCCCACCCGATCTCATTTTACTCGATGTTCAGATGCCTGGCCTTAATGGTTATAAGACATGTGAACTGTTAAAACAAAATGAAGTTACAAAAGACATACCCGTTATATTCATTAGCGCCATGCAAGATACTGAAGACAAAATTGCGGGGTTTGAAGCAGGTGCCGTCGACTATATTGCAAAACCATTTCAATCAGAAGAAGTAATTGCGCGAGTTCAAACGCATATTCAGCTCTATCAGATCCAATGTCATTTGGAAGAGATGGTAGCCAAAAGAACAGAAGAGCTCGCTAAAAGCGAAGCATGCTACCGGGTACTCTTTGAGGATAGCCCAATAGGCATAATCGTTTACGACACCGCAGATTTGGAAATTATTACCATTAACAGCACCTTTACTCGCTTACTGGGTTATACCTCTGATGATTCACTTGAACGGCCGGTAGACTTTATAACGATCGATAAAGACAAGGACAAGCTGCGTTTATTGGCGCGCCAGTTGAGCGAACATTCCGAAGAAGCGGCCTACACCGGCCCGCTCGAATTTAATCACAAAGACGGACATGTGATAGAAATTGAAGGCGTTTTGCAACGCGTCAATTATCCGGGTTATCAGGCCCAGATTCTAATGCTGCAAGATGTTACTGAAAACCGCCGAGCAGAAGCTAGGTTGCAGGCGGCGGCCAAAGAACACAAACAAGAAATAAAAAAACTCGAGTTGTTTGATTTACTCACCGGCTTACCCAATCGCACATTTTTGACTGATCGTATGGAGCAGTCATTGGAACATGCCCGACGAACTGGCTCCTCTCTCGCTATTTGTTATCTTGATATCGATAATTTTAAGCCTATTAACGAGTTGCACGGCAAAGACATTGGCAACAAACTATTGGCGAATGTCGCAGAGTGTTTACGTAGTAGCCTTCGCGGCGGTGATAGCCTAGCCCGAATCGGTGGTGATGAGTTTGCCTTTCTTTTAATGGGCTTAAAAAGCGAAGCGGAATTAATACCTTTGCTTCAAAAAATTCAGTTAAGCCTTGCGCATCCTTTTATTTCTGATGATATGAATGTAACCCTTTCCGCCAGTATCGGGGTAACCATTTACCCTCAGGATAGCTCTGACCCTGATACCCTTCTCCGACATGCAGACCATGCAATGATGGCCGCCAAACAAAATGGTAAAGGGTGTTACGAAATTTTTGATATGGAGGGCGCTAAACGTCAGCGTAACCAGCATGCCACCATAGAAGCCATGCGTGAGGCGTTAACCAACAGAGAGTTTGTACTGTACTACCAACCCAAAGTGGATATAAAAACCCAACAGATTTTTGGTGTCGAGGCTCTGATCCGCTGGCGGCACCCAGAACGCGGGTTATTACCCCCGGGCGTCTTTCTTCCTGCTATCGAGGGTGAAGACTTTATGATTGAGCTGGGGGACTGGGTGATCACCGAGGCGCTTGATCAAGTGGAACGCTGGCATAACATTGGCATAGACATTTCGGTCAGTGTTAATGTCGATGCCCTACAGCTGGCTCAGGCCAATTTTATTGACGTCCTGAAAGACAAATTATCTCTTCATACATCGCTACCAGACGGGAGTCTTGAGCTTGAAGTACTGGAAACCTCAACACTGGAAGATATTCATAATGTAGAGCAGCTCATTACTGATTGTCGAAAAATTGGGGTAGGATTTTCGCTTGACGATTTCGGCACTGGCTACTCCTCTCTTACCTATTTACGGACGCTATCGGCAGATACCTTGAAGATCGATCAGACCTTTATCCGCGATATGATGGACGATCCCGGCGACCGCGCCATCGTTGCCGGCATCATCGGTTTGGCCGAAGCTTTTCGCCGTAAAGTTATCGCCGAAGGGGTAGAAACCGTCGAACATGGAAAATTTCTGCTAGATTTAGGCTGCACCATGCTTCAAGGTTATGGTATTGCCCGTCCGATGCCTGCTGAAGACCTGCCCGCCTGGGTCAGTAGCTGGCCAGATAAAGCGTGGACCGAGGTAATGAGTACTTACAATACAAATAACAAACGCTCACTTGCAACGTAAATAGCCTGCAATAATCTCAATAGAACAGATTTACGGGCAAAGTTATTTATGAAACCTATGATAGAGACTCGTCTGATTTTTTTGCAAAAGCATCGAAGCAGTAAAACTGCTGCATTCATATTTGAAATTTTCAAGATCGCAAAAAAAGAGAGTAAGGACATCCATCAACTGATGCGCGATTTAAACTAAGTCAATAACCTTAAATTTTTGCTTTTCCCCAACGCTCTTGGTGCCAATAACGTGTATACACGACACCTTGACCTAGGCGTGAAAACATAAAAACAGACCAAATCATTAGAAATGAAGGATTAAAGAAAAATACCATGACACACCCAATAGGGAAAAACACTAACCACTGAGAAAACACACTGGTTTTTAATACAATACTCACATCACCACTGCCGAGTAGTGAATTCATCATAATCACACTCATAACATCAACAAAAATCAAACCAGCCGTAAGCTGTAAGCCCGTAATCGCCATACCAATGGTTTCTTGATCATTGGTAAAAACGGACAAAATAGGCTCAGCAAAAACTGCAATCGCGGCACCTATTACCAAGGTAATCACACCGCCTACTTTGGTGACATCGTAGGCCCATTGTTTTGCGGCAGGGTAATTCTTCTCACCCAGACTTGTACCCACCAATGTTGCAGCAGCCATACCAAAACCAAAACCGGGCAAAATGCATAACATTAAAATATTAATTAAAATATTTAATGCCGCCACTTCAGCAACCCCCAAGAAACCAACCATCCAGAATAAACTAGAGATTCCAACGGCAATCATTAATTGCTGTAGGCCTGCTGGAATAGTTAATTTAAAAACTGAAATAACATCCGATAGAACCGGTCTTCGCTTAAAAATACCTAAGTGTTGTAATTTAAAAAGCCCTACAAAAATATAAATACACGTCCCTACAACTGTTGCAATCGCACTCGCTAAAGCAGCACCATCAGTACCCATGGCAGAAAAACCAAAATGCCCATAAATAAAGACATAGTTTAAAATCACATTCATTATGTGGATGGCAATGAGCGATAACATGTAATATTTAGGCTGGCTAATGCCATTAAAGTATCCTCTAAAGGCATAGTTAAACCCCATAAAAATCATCGCCAGAAGACGAATACGCCAATAAGGTACTGCAAGCTCAGCAATACCCGCATCAGCATTTAAGTATGAAAACAGAACAGGTACAAATGGGTAAATTAACGCCATCAAAGCACCACCTAACAATACTGAAATAACCATACCGGAGCTGAGCGATACGCCCGCTAACTCAATCCTCCCCTCACCCACTCGCCGAGAAGCTACCGCCTGAACACCGCTCGATAAACCCAGCACCATCGACTGAGACATAAAAACGGCAAAACTGCTAATACCAACGGCTGCCAAAGCTGTTGCGCCCAGTTGCCCGACCATAGCAGTATCAACGAGGTTTAACAGATTTTGAGATACCATGCCGCCAATAATAGGCAGCGATAAGAGAAATATTCTTTTTAATTTACTGATAGTCATCATTTTTTATTATTCGTTTTTTTAGTTGATTTGATATTTTTAGCCCTCTCAATATAATCTGCCCAAGCATCAACACTGAGTTCATGACTTGGCATTTTTATTTTGGGAAGGCTGGCCTCATCTAATCCTGCGTTTTCATCTACGAGATCATTCAAATAAAGAATGTATGCTGTTAGCCCGTAAACCTGGTTATTACTTAAACTTTTTGGTGCATAATGCGGCATGGCCCGCCTAATATAATCATAGATGGACGTTGCATAAGGCCACATCCCCCCCACTGAAATAAGTAGTACCGGATACTGCTTAATTCTTAAAATTCTTAGTGGGTCAGAAAAGCTAATCCAACCATTCGTACCTGCTAACCTCGCAGCAGGACCTTCAATACCACTTTCCCCATGGCACATCTTGCACTGATTGTTATACAGTTCTCTGCCTTGTGCCACACTTCCTTGCCCTTTGGGAAGGTGTTTTCCGTCAGGGTAAATAGTGATCGCGAATTTTTCTATCTCTGGTTGAGTCAATACTTGGCCTAAATTAATTTTAGGCATAGACCTTAAGTTGTCTGCACACACTTCTAGCGAAAGTATGCTAATAAATAAAAAAACACTGACCGCATAGAGTTGGCGCATTAAATTAGAGATAAACATTTTTAATCACTCCATTACGATCAACATGCCAAGCCTGGATACCGTTATAGTGATTAAAAGAATAACTGGCATACTTTTCTCGCCATTGATTGCGAGTAGGTTGTACATTGCCCTGATCATCTGTTGCTCTGCTGAGGAGTGTCGTTTCCGACCCTTGCCACTGCCAGGGAATATGAAAACGTGTGAGTGACTTAGAGAGTATGGGGCTATCTAAATGAGCCTGAGCCCAGGTTTTCCCCCCATCAGCCGAAACCTCAACCTTTTTAATTTTTCCGTACCCAGACCAAGCAAGCCCTGATATTTCGTAAAAGCCCTTTTTCTCAGGTAAGCGTTGCTTTCCAGATGGGTGAGTGATAACTGACTTAACACCCATATGAAATGAGAAACGCTGTATTTTACCATCATCTAAAATATCACTATAAAGGCCTGATTCATCTTTAGTAAACGCCGGTTTGTCAGTTACTTCGAGACGATGCACCCACTTAACATTAGCGTTACCTTCCCAGCCTGGAAGAAACAAACGCATAGGATAACCCTGTTCAGGCCGTAATCGTTCACCATTTTGGTACAAGGCGATGATAGCGTCATCCATCAACTTTTCGATAGGAATACTGCGTGCATGTGAACCTCCATCTGCCCCTTCTACTGTTACCCATTTGGCACTCGGTTTTAGTCCGACTTCTTGCAATAAATACTTTAAGGGGACACCTGCCCATTCTGAGCCCGATATTTGACCAAAAAGATCTTGGCAGCTTTGATCTAATGCATTGAAAGAAACGGCATTAGGAGCAGTATTACCTGCACATTCTAAAAAGTGGATATTCGATACCATGGGGTAACGCATCAATGTATCAATATCAAACTTTAAAGGTTTATCCACTAAACCATGAATCATTAATTGGTGTTTAATAGGGTCAATATCAGGTATACCATTATGGCTAACCGTAAAATGAAGGCCGCTTGGTGTGATGATGCCTCTTTGGTTTTCAATGGGTGTATGCCAAATTGAAAAGAGCGATGTTTCAGGCGTGTTTTTCTCTAAATGACGCTTAATATGTTGCTCATGCGTTGAAGGTTGACCATACACCGAAGCGCCCTTTCCGGGTACTTTCATCCAAGAGGGTAACGTTTCTCCAATCACTGAATGAGCTTCTGAGCCAGTAGAGGCGATGCTTGCTAAAGGATAAGCCGTTGTTAGCGCTAAGCCACTTAATAAAAAAGAACGTCTATCTATTAAGCCACCAGCTGCCACAGTTTTAAGACTCTTATTTTTCATACTACCTCCCCAATTAAATGTTCGAGTGCACACTTATGCATATAAATATTAACAAAATAATCAACGTCAAAGCTAAATTCGATCCCAATCCTATTTAAAGCATGGGTAACTTAACCCTAACAACAGCCAAGCTCTAAACAAGAACGGATCGTTTCAACAATTTTTTCAGACTTTTCTAAAGCGCTTTCGCCATCGACACTATAAATCATATGTCGCCCTTCTTTTTTTACCTTTAAAATACCTGCCTTCTCCATCATCGCTAGATGCCGGGAAATGACGGAGCGATCTTGCGGCATTTTATCGGATAAATCTTTAACATCCGTTGAGCCGCTCGTTATCAAGTGCTTTAAAATATCAATTCGGACAGGTTCAGCTAAGGCTTTAACAAAGTCATTATCGATTTGGTTTAATGTTTTTTCAATATAGTCATCTTTATTCATGCGTGCATGATTGCGCACATATACACCAATGTCAAATTGTATTTTAAATTACCCTTCTATTTTCATACAGCAAGCAGCCTTAGAAGCTACATCAACATATTTTCAGTTATTAAAGTAATTCAAAGCAATAAAACAAGCCTGCTGAGTCGTTTCAAGTCATAACAAAGCATATAGTCGTTAATACTATTTTCTGAGTCATCAGCGGCTACTTAATGCGATTTTTGCCATTGCATGAAGTAATAATATTCCTCTAACGTTAGGATGCCATATAACGTAGTGAAATTTCCTCATAATTAGCGACGACTTTACTAACATAGCGACTAGTTTCTTCATAAGATGGAATGAAACCATAGCGTTTATATATCGGTTGTTTCGTCCAGGTTTTAGATAAACCTGCATTATAAGCTGCAGACGCTGAGAGTATATTACCGTTACGAACCCGCAAGGCATTTGCAAGCATTTTCACCATGGCAAATATCGGTTTTTGATAAGTAAAACGCTGATCAAAATGATTAAAAAATTCGGATTCACCAAATAGATCACGCTTACCTAATGCCGTAATATTTGTTTGTATATACTCATGATAGTGAATTTTAGCTTGCCTAATGTCCTCGTTTATTGAGCCAAGTTCAGCTAAGTAATCAACTTGCTTTTGAGCTTCATTAGACGCCAATTTATCTTGCCGTAAAAACTCTAAAGCTTTATCTAAATTAAAGAATTTGGCGCTTTTATTGTTTTTTATGTATGCGTTTCTATCTTTTATGAGTGCATTATATTTAGTTAGAGAGCTTGCAAGCTCCGGCTTTTTGTAAGGCGCTAAATGGTGCTCGGGAAGATCCCCTGCCACAATCATTTGGTGCCCTTCTCGAGCAGTGTAAGGCATAAATTGACAGATACCTGCTGCCATTGCTGGAGATAGAGCAAACTCACAAAAAAGTGACTCCGCTTTAATTTGCGACATCACCCAAATAGGGTCAACTGGGTAGAGTGACTCGTGATGTTTTACAGCCTGGTTAATCCAGTAAATAATATTAGTTAGTCTATTTTTAAAGTCGATTTGTTCAAAGGGTTGCTCCCAAAATTGCAAAGACATGCCTGCGTAGTTGTCTTTAAGAAAACCAAAGACAGCGCGCTCTAATTTTACTCTGTCATTATCTGTTAAATAGAAGGATGTACCGCGTTTAATGAGAAATCGTAATGACTTTTCTTGATCATTTTTGCTTGATGTATCAGCACCCAATGTGGAAAAACTAAGCGCTGATAGCACAGCCCCTGAACCGGCGTATAAAAATTTACGCCTAGAAAGGTTTTGTCTATGTTCCATGAAAATATCCGTCAGGTTGGAGCGAAGGCGATGGTTCAAAAGTATTAAGGCTCAGAGTACGCGTTAGAACTAAAAACGAACAGCAGATCCATTAAAATAAGAATAAAAAAGATAAAGACCATCGAAGTATTTTATAAAAGCCGCTACTGAACATGTCGCTCCCGGAGTTCTCGCACACCTCTACCTAATTTATTACGTAATAAACCGCGTAAGGTTGCACCTTCTGAATAGCCTACTTGTTCAGCAATACGCTCGACACTCTCATTCGTAGTTTGTAACAAATGCACAGCACGCTCAACTCTCAAATCTTGAAAATATGCCAGTGGCGACTTACCCAATACCGACTTCAATCGCCTACCCAAGGTTCTTTCACTTGCACCAATAGCGCATGCAGCATCAGTGAGCGAAAACCCTAGTGTAATATTTGCTCGCGCCCACTGCTCAAAACGTTCAACCAATGGATCTGTGTGTGCGATAAGGTCGGGAATAATAAATAAAGCCTGCGAAGATCGGGGTTCAATTAATAAATAGCGCGCGCATAACGATGCTAACGATGGGCTCACCTTCCGCACGACACCCAAGCCTAAATCTAGATGAGCCATTGCAGCGCCTGCTGTCGTGAAATTTGATGAGTTTACTAACATGTGCGATTCATCAAGATCTACTAATGGGTAACGCTGACGAAATAAGGATGACAACCACCAAGAAGTTGTCGCACGTTGGCCGTCCAATAACCCCGTCTCTGCAAGAATAAATGTACCTGTGCACGCAGCACCAACCGATGCCCCTGCCATTGCCCAGTTTTTTATCCACACACAAAACTCTTTCACATCGTCACGCATTAATGCTTCTGCTAATGGTGAGGGCATTTTAGCGCCTAATGCCGGAACCAATACAACATCCGGCACAGGGAGCTCTGAAGCTTGTTGAATAGGCACACTTAAACCCTGGGCAGTGTTAACACTAGGTTTTACACCTACCAAGTGGATATCCAACTTCACTGAGTTTTGATCAGTAGGATTCAATTCCTTAGCTGTTCCTATTACATCCATCAATGAAGAAAGCCCTATGTCAAAAACACCTTCTAATACAACAATATAAATACGCATGGCGAGACTACCTACAATATTGGCGTTATCGCCACTTCAGCTAATGCTAGCATAAGATTAATATGCTGTCTCAACCAACTGAATGAGGAATAGCACAATGGTAAATAAAGCAATATTGGCTACTGTTAAAGCTAAATCGGGCAAAGAACAAGCGGTAGAAGATTTTTTGAAAAGCGCCTTACAATTGGCAAATGAAGAGGAATTTACAACAGTATGGTTTGCAATAAAAATTGATGCATCAACATTCGGTATTTTTGATGCATTTGATAATGACGCCGACCGAGATGCACACCTCGCTGGCCCAATCGCCGCAGCACTCATGGCTAATGCGGAAGCATTACTATCTGAGGCACCCAATATTCAAAAAGTAGATGTTTTAGCAGCAAAATTGAATCGCTAACTTTATTTGAAGTTAGGGGACAAATAGCCATAGGCTAAAGAACAATGTGAATCCTAGTATTTCAAATAATATTGGGATTCACACAACCCCCCCTACAATTAACGCCTTTATATTGATTAATCTGTTTTACTAATTGAGTACTAAAAGTGTGGTGAATCTTTGCCGCTAAATTCTTTAATTCATCGACTTCCACTTACATTTATCTCAATTCTTGCGTATTTATCACACTGTCAGCGATGCTTCACGCTGTGGATCAGATCTTGCTTGCACCTTTTATATAACACTGTCACTTTAATAGGGCTAAAAATCATGCAAGTTTATGACGCTAATAATTCAATTTCTAATTCTTATTCAAACACAAACCAAGCTTCATCAGAAACTTCGAAGTCGAATGATTTTTCAAATATAATGTCTTCAGTTCAAACGAACGCTAAAACAGGGGTTGATTCAAGCACGTTACCGGCAATGGATACCAATCAAGGTCATCAAAAAATGAGCCTTGATGATTACTTTTCGACAACGCCCTCTCAAGCTCCTGTCAGCTTAATGGACATACCTTTATTACTCCCTACCGCTCACAACCTGGATACACTATCAAAATATTCTGAGGCTAAATTCAAAGATCTTTTAAGTGAATACAATATACCTTCACCACCCATTTCAATCGAATTTGATGCTGAAGGTGAGCTGGTACTACCAAACGATTACGCCTATGCGTCAGAACTTAAACAAGCTTTCGCAGAGCACCCTGAAGTAGAGAAAGCACTTAGTACCACTGCGGCGCTTGCTAGCCATTATGCAGGTATTATGGAAGGCGCTGCATTTAGAGATGAAATGTCTACTGCCCGAAGTCAAACTGACCAAGACCGGATCGTGCAAAAGTATAGTTATTTGTTTGATGATAACCGACCCGCAGCACAGATAGTATTGGCCTTTACTGAAGACGGTAGCATGTTGGTCGGACAGTCTAATGCCCGACAAATAAGCTAAACTCAATATTTAACCAATTCGAGAATACTTAAGAAGCTTGCGTAAGTCAGATAGCATCGCTTTACCAAAGGCAAGCACTTCCGTGTCTGTCGTAGGCTGCGAATACTCTAAAATAATGTTGCCTAGTGGGTCTGCGACATAAATCTTGTCAGAGTCTAATTGCTCTTTCACATCAGTCGTCACTTGGTTGAATTTCCAAACACCTGCTTTCAAATTACCTAATGATGCTTTATCTAAGGTTGAAACGTATAAGCCAACCGGTATTACCCTTTTCATTTCTTTCCCTAAGGATATAAAGGTTTGATTAACGCCATACAAAGATTGTTTGCACTGGTCAGGACAGTTCTCAGGTATTTGAGAAATAATCAGCCATTTTTTCTGCAAGGCTTCGTCTGTTAAGTCTAGTTCAGTGATTGTTAATTCATGCTCTAATAATGTGCCGCTATTCGTTACACCTTCATTAAACCAATCGTTATCTAAAGCAAGTTTAGCCATGACGATGGGTATGATGAAAACAGATAATAGTAGCATTAAACTTTTTCTGGATTTTCGTACATCTGGAGCATTCATATTTTGGCCTGTGATTATTATAATAATATTAATTCAATCAAGTTTTTAATTTTATTCCGGTGTGTTCGCTGACTTATAGGCGGCATAAAACATAAGCATAACCCATGCGATTGCTAGGCTAAACCACTGAAAAGCATATCCTAGATGCTTTTCAGGCGGCATCACAATTGGCACCCAATTTTTGACGTAACCAAGTTCTTCTTTGTTATCAACATACACAATAAACGGCACTAAGGGTTTGTCTAATAATTCACTTATTCTATCAATTTCAATGGATTGAATTCGTTGAGGCCAATGCTCATTATCAAGTATTTGATCTTGCAATAAAATAGAGGGCTCTAGTATACGAACATTACCTCTAAAAGAAACCAGCCCGTCTATTTCTTCAAGTTGCGGGATAAATGCGCGATCAATACTGCCTTGTACCCATCCAAGATTCACCAATACCGTTAAGCCGCTTTCTTTATCTTCAAATAGTTGAACAACACGATACCCTAACCGACCTTTATAAACCTGGTTATCCAGTAAAAACCGTTGCTGATTATTAAAGCGTCCAGATAAGTGTATTGGTAAATCATTTAGTGCTTCTTGGTTTTCTTTGAGCTGCATTATATAGCTAAGATTCATCGCATCTAGCTGCTGATAACTTGCCATTTTGTCTAAACGCGTATCTTTTTGAGCGGCTCTATCTAGTTGCCAAACAGCAAGCTTGATTAATAACACAAATACCAGCAAGCTAAACACGAAAACGGCGACATTAATCTTTAATGGTAGCCTTTTAAATATAATAAAAGTCATAAAACAAATCTGTGGAGAAACCCTGTGATACTTAAAGTAGTGCTCATTAGCTTAGTAATTTTTATGATGTACAATCTATTTAAAGCGCTATTTTTGATGACAAAAAATGACCCAGATAAACCACCCATGTCGACCTTTATTGGCCGAAGGCTGATGTTCTCTGGTTTAATTATTACGATTGTTTTAGTGGGTGTTGCAACAGGGCTAATTACTCCTAACCCTCGACCTTATTAGCACGTACTGTTTTGCCATTTTCTCTCTGAGCTTGTTTCCGAACTCACTGTTAACCAGCAAGTTCGGCATTTCATAGCTACAGAATATAAACAAACAAAAAGAGTATTACCCACACCACATCAACAAAATGCCAATACCAGCTTGCTGCTTGAAAGCCGAAGTGTTCTGTTGGCGTAAAGTGCCCTTTTAATACTCTAAAAAATACAACGATTAGCATCACGGTACCCAAGGTGACGTGCATGCCATGAAAGCCCGTTAACATGAAAAACGTTGAACCATAAATTCCGCTATCAAGACGCAAGTTCATATGCTGATACGCTTCAATATATTCTTCAACTTGAAAGAATAAGAACGCGATACCCAATAAGATAGTTACACCTAAAAAGGCCTTCAGCTTCTTGCGGTCATTCTTTTCTAGCGCGACATGTGCAAAGTGACAGGTAACAGAAGAAGTTAGTAGTAATACCGTATTAATCAGCGGTAAACCAAACCAGCCCATCGCTTGAGTTTCCGTGCCATCAGGCGCTTTAATAAGCGGCCAAACTGCTTGAAACTCTGGCCACAAAACAGCATTCGTCATCGCATTACTGCCCGCACCGCCAAGCCAAGGCACCGATAAAGTTCGCGCATAATAGAGCGCACCAAAAAAAGCGGCAAAGAACATCACTTCTGAGAAAATAAACCAACTCATGCCTTGTCGAAAAGAAGCGCTCATCTGCTCACTATATAAACCAGACATGGATTCACTAATAACGTTAGTAATCCAGCCTACGACCATGTAAATAACGATCGCAACCCCAGTCATCAGCAAGTAGCCCCACCCTGAACCTTCGGCTTCACTCCCTAATTGAGATACAAATCCACCCGCACCAAATGCGATACAGAATAAAGCCACAGCACCGATAATCGGCCATTGGCTATCTGATGGTACGTAATAACTTTCATATTCTTTTGTTGTCATCACTTATCCCCTTATTTTTATTCTAAATCATAGCGTATAACGCTTAGGATTCAATTTTTGCCGTAATGTCATACAGCGTGTATGACAGTGTTAGCGTTTTGACATTGTCAGGAATCTCCGGGTCAATATAAAACCGGAGTGGCATCCAAACGTCTTCTTGCCCTGCTAGACTTTGTTGCTCGAAGCAAAAGCATTCTATTTTTTTGAAATAACTTGCTGCTTCTCCTGGTGCAACAGATGGCACGGTTTGCCCCATCATGTTGACTGACGTTACATTTTTAGCATAAAACTTTACTAGTTTTGTCTCGCCCGGATGCACCACAACTTCAGCGACTTCCGGACGAAATTCCCAAGGCATGCCTGGCGTTATATGACTGATAAACTGCACTTTAATGTTTCTGTCGGTATCAATGCCGCCAACATCACTTACTTGCGCAGCTTCTGTGTCTGTTTTGCCATTCAAACCCGTAATATCACAAAACACATCATATAAAGGCACTAACGCAAACCCAAAACCGAACATTGCGATCACCGCGATCATTAGGTTTCGTATTAGTACTTTAGTTTTCCTGTTAGCGCTCTCTTGCATGAATGTGCCCGCTACTAGTCTATTTTTGGTGGTGTTGCAAAAGTGTGGTATGGCGCAGGCGACGGAACCGTCCACTCCAAGCCTTCAGCACCATCCCAAGGTTTAGCCGGCGCAGGCTCTCCCCCTCGAATACATTTGATCACGACCGCTAAAAATATTAACTGCGATAAACCAAATGCAAAACCACCAATACTCACCCACATATTAAAATCAGCAAACTGTAGTGCGTAATCTGGAATTCGACGCGGCATGCCCGCTAATCCCAGGAAGTGCATTGGGAAGAAAAGAAGGTTGACCGAAATCAATGAACACCAAAAATGCGTTTTAGCTAATGTTTCATTAAACATAAACCCCGTCCATTTAGGCAGCCAATAATAAGCCGCTGCAAAGATAGAGAAGATTGAACCCGTGACCAGCACGTAATGGAAGTGCGCCACCACAAAGTAAGTATCATGATATTGGAAATCTACAGGGGCCATCGCTAGCATCAAGCCTGAAAAGCCACCAATGGTAAATAGAATGACGAATGCAATGGAGAACATCATGGGTACTTCAAAGGAGATAGAGCCACGCCACATCGTCGCCATCCAGTTAAATACTTTTACGCCCGTTGGAACCGCAATTAGCATTGTGCAATACATGAAGAACAACTCACCCACTAAAGGCATTCCCGTGGTAAACATGTGGTGAGCCCACACGATAAACGATAAAAATGCGATTGATGACGTTGCATAAACCATTGAGCTATAACCGAACAATTTTTTACGCGAGAAAGTGGGAATCGTAGTCGACACAATACCAAATGCAGGCAAGATCATGATGTAAACTTCAGGATGACCAAAGAACCAAAATATATGCTGGAACAATACAGGGTCACCACCGCCGGCAGCGTTAAAGAAGCTGGTACCGAAGTATGTGTCAGTTAATAGCATCGTTACCACGCCGGCTAATATCGGCATAACAGCGATTAACAAGTAGGCCGTGATAAAGAATGTCCATACAAAAAGCGGCATTTTCATATATGTCATGCCAGGCGCTCTCATATTCATAATGGTGACAATTACGTTAATTGCCCCCATGATGGAAGAAATACCCATGATATGCACTGCGAATACGAAGAATGCCGTACTGCCATTACTGTATGTGGTTGATAGTGGAGCATAAAATGTCCAACCAAAGTTAGGGGCTCCTCCCAAGAAAAACGACATCAATAAAATAGAGAATGCAAAAGGAAGAATCCAGAAACTCCAGTTATTAAGCCGTGGTAACGCCATATCTGGCGCACCAATCATCATGGGTATCATCCAGTTAGCTAAACCGGTAAAGGCTGGCATCACTGCACCAAAAACCATAATCAAGCCATGTACGGTAGTCATTTGGTTAAAGAAGTCAGGGTCAATAAGTTGTAATCCCGGCTGAAATAATTCAGCACGGATTACCATGGCCATTGAGCCTCCGGTTAAAAACATAATGAAGGCAAACCAAAGATACATAGAGCCTATATCTTTATGGTTTGTTGTAAATAACCAACGTTTAAACCCTGTAGCTGGTCCGTGGTGCTCGTGTTCGTCGTGCGCCATACCTGTATCTGTCGTTGCTGTTGTTGTCATAATTAATTCCCCTTACATCCCAGCCGCAGCTTTAACATCTGCTGTTTGAATAGTATCACCTGTATTATTACCCCATGCATTTCGCTCATAAGTCACTACAGCAGCAAGTTCTTTAAGTGTCAGCTGTTTACCGAACGCCTGCATACCGCTACCGGCCTTACCATTTACGACAATATTTATATGTTCTGAAATATCACCCACCGCGATTGGGCTTCCCTTCAAGGCTGGGAAGGTAGGTGGTAAACCTTGACCGTTTGCTTGGTGACAGGCGGCACAATACGTCACATATGTGGTTTCACCCAGTTCCATCAATTCATCCATCGTCATCATTGCAGCAAGTGAGGCTTTTTCAGCTTCGGCTGCGGCAATCCCGGCAAGTCTCTGCTCTTCTAACCATGCATCAAATTCAGCTTCAGGAAGTGCTTCCACAACAATCGGCATATAGCCGTGATCTTTGCCGCAAAGCTCTGCACACTGACCACGATAAACTCCAGGTTCATTTACAATCGTCCAAGCCTCATTAATAAAACCTGGCACAGCATCTTGTTTCACAGCAAACGCGGCTACCCACCATGAGTGGATAACATCATCAGAGGTAATTAGAAAACGTACTTTTTTATTAATTGGTATAAATAAAGGTTTATCGACTTCGAGTAAGTAGTTTTCACCTTTTTCAGCCCCTTCTCCTGAACGGTTGTCCCACTGTTCTTTAGGTGTCGTAAGCACGCTATAGAATTCGACATCTTTATCGAAGTAGCGATAATGCCACTTCCACTGAGAACCAGTGACTTGAATCGTTAGATCGGAGTCATCATTATTTTCGATATCAATGAGTGTTTTTGTTGCCGGAACGGCCATGGCAATAAGAATAATTATAGGAATAACTGTCCACAATATTTCAACTTTTGTACTTTCGTGAAACGTGGCAGCCACATGACCTTTGGATTTTCGGTGAAAGAACATCGACCAGAATATTGCACCAAAAACGATAACTCCGATGACGGTACAAATGTATAGCACCAGCATATGCAAATCATATACTTCATGGCTAACGTCAGTGACTCCTTGAGTCAAATTATATTTTGATTCTGCCCAAGCTGCACTGGAAAACAATACTCCCAATAAAAGCCAACCCAGATTACGACCTTTCACTCGACATCTCCTTGGTACCAAAAGCAATTTTTGTAACCGGAACTCGCGCACACAAACAGCTAATAAATCGTGCAACACAATCGGCCACTATATAAAGCGTTTAAGTTTTATTTTAATTAGTTAAATCACAGGAATTTGCTGTTAAGAGCAAATTATTTTTTATTTTTAATAACTTTTCGCTTATTAGAATTACTTATAATTGGTTAAAGGTAAAGCACTTTATTTGTATAATAAATAATAGAGCCTATTTATTATTAAACATAACAAAATCAGGCGTAAAACAGTTACACTAAGTTTTGCCCTTCTGAAACCATTACCCATTTGTAGGTAACAACACGTCAAAATAAGAACACCATAACCCCCTGCATTCTTTATTTCGTACAGATATTACAAATACTCATATAAAACTTTATACGATAAGCTGGATTTAGCCAGAAGCCTGACTATATTTTATAGTGTAAAAGTTAAGCTTTGTTGTTTGAGCCAAACACAATGAAAAATAATGTGAACTATTGAGTTGTATGCTAATCAAACAATTGACTTAGTGATAAAAAACAGAAACACTGAACTTGTACTCAATTAACAATAATAAACAGAACAGCTAACAAGTCATTTGGAGGCAATAAGAAATGAGTCTACTGCACAGTTTTGGTATTTTGACGCACCCTGATCGTGAATGGGAGTCTATACGTGACCATCATGAATCAACATCTAAGTTATATTTAGGCCATGTTCTGGTCTTGGCACTAATCCCGACCCTTTCCGCCTTTTATGGCGCAAGCGAAGTAGGCTGGCGTATTGGCGATGGTGAAATTGTTAAACTCACTCAAAATAGCGCCGCTCAACTTTGCGTTCTATTTTATGCGGCCATGGTTAGTGGCATATTCATTCTCGGTAAGTTTATTGATTTTTTTGCACTCACCTACGGTGCTGATGAAACAGAACATAACGGTGTTTTGCTCGCCGCTTATACGGCTACGCCATTATTTATCGTTGGTATTACCGCTTTGTACCCAGTGATATGGGTAAACATGCTCGCAGGTGTGGTTGCGGTATGTTGGTCGGTTTATTTATTATATGAAGGTCTACCAATATTAATGAAAATACCTAAAGACCGCGGTTTTATGTTCGCTAGTTCAGTATTAACCATTGGCTTGGTCATGCTAGTAGGACTACTTGCAATTAGTGTGGTGATTTGGAGTATTGGCTTCGGCCCAGTTTATACCAGTTAACCTACTACCACTAAGAACCTAACTGTTTAGCAGCAAGGTTCTTAGTTCAATTTTAACCTTATCTGCCCACCCTTGATTAACCCACGCGCACAACTATGCACATCTAACCCACAGGCATCTTACTCAACCTAAACCAAAGAATAGGACTCAAATTCTAGCGATGTCTTATTCGGCAAGTTCTTTCTCAGGCGTTTGCGCCAGTAGACAGCCAATCAACATGAGACCTGCACCGAATAAACCATAAAAACCCAATACTTCTTGAAAAAACCAATACCCAGCAATCGCTCCAAACACAGACTCCAAGGAAAAGATAACTGAGGCAACAAAAGGGTCAGAATGTTTTAAGGCAACAATTTGTAATGTGTATGCAATACCAACCACAATAACTCCATTCACCAAGGCCCACACATAACCCTCAGAACTCGTGGCAAACAAGCTTGATTCAAACATTAAGTTCGCCACTAAGCTAAATAGAGCACAAAACACAAACTGATAAAATGCCAAAGCATATTCGTTATAACGCTTAACGAAGTAGGTAATAGCGAGTAAATGTACCGCCCAAAAGAATGCACCTAACAATGCTAAGCCATCACCCTTAAATTGTATTTCACCCTGAAAACCTGAAAGCAATGCTAAGCCAAGCAATGCTAGGCTTGCGCCTGACCAAGTAATTAATGAATACCGATGCTTTAGAAACAAACCCAAAACAGGCACAAAAATCACGTAAAACCCGGTAATAAAAGCGACATTTGCCACTTTGCTTAAGCCTAAACTGATTTGCTGAAAACCTGCAGCAGCACTTAATAAAACACCAAGTACTAAACCTGCTATCAGTGTATTTTTATTCAACAACTCAGATCGCCCAATTCCGAACAGCCATAACATTGGAATAAGCGTGATCGCGCCAAAAGCAAAACGCCACGTATTAAATGCCATCGGGCCAAGTGTTTCGAGCCCTAAACGTTGTGGAACAAAACCTAGCCCCCATATGAGTGCAACGAGCACCAACGTTAAATTGATCACTAAAGGTGAGGGTTTCATAATGTGTGTCGACTACGCTTAAGACAGGGTTTTGTTATGGCGCTGAAGATAGTTTTCAACGCGCTTAAAGAAAAATGCCAGAATATAAGTAATCACTAAATAAAGTAATGCCACAAAAATATATACTTCATACACCGCAAAAGTTTCAGAAATTATTCGACGTGCGACACCGGTTAAGTCAAGCAGTGTAATAATGCTTACTAGGGATGAAGCTTGCATTAAAAAAATAATTTCATTGCCATAAGCAGGCCATGCAATACGCGTAGCCTGAGGTAACACAACGCGTCTATATAAAAGTACGCCCGACATACCACAAGCCCGCCCGGCTTCAATCACACCAACAGGCACCGATTTAATCGCCCCTCGGAATATCTCGGCGGTATAAGCACAGGTATTAAGCGTCAGCGTAAATACGGCACAAAAGTATGCGCCTCTAAAGTATTGCCACAATCCAAGCTCTGTTAACTCTACTCGAAACTGACCGCTTCCGTAGTAAACTAAAAAAAGCTGTACTAGTAAGGGCGTACCACGAAAATAAAACGTAAAAATATAGCTTGGCCATTTTAAAATTTTATAATCAGACAAACGCATCAACGCAACTGGAACGGCTAACATTAAACCAATGAGTACCGATAGACTAGTAATGCCAACTGTGGTCCAAAAACCATCCAGCAATCTCGGGCCATATTCCGTAATCAGGTCTATATTCATTTAATGCTGCCCTGCTTTAGCGAGACGTTTTTCGAGATAATACTGACCAAGCATCGATACGGCTGTTATCCCTAAAAATAGCAATGACGCTAAGAAATATGCCGTAAACGGTTCACGCGTAGCATTTGCAGCTATTTTAGTCATACGCATAATTTCATCTAACTGAATGATAGATATTAGCGCTGTCGCTTTAATTAGTACCAACCAAACATTACCCAAACCAGGTAAAGCAAAGTACATCGCTTGCGGGAATAATATACGTCTAAACATCAAAAAATCTGACATACCTAGTGCATGCGCAGCTTCAGCTTGCCCGCTAGGAATTGATGCAAATGCACCTCGAAATACTTCAGTACAAAAAGCACCATAAATAAAACCAATTGTTATGGTACCCGCTAGAAAAGGATCAATATCAAGCAATACCTCATAACCCAAGGACTCTGAAAAGTCTTGAACAAGCTGAGGAAAACCATAATAGAATAACAACAGGAGAATTAGCTCAGGCACCCCACGTACAACCGTTGTGTAAGTGTTTGACAGACTTCTAACCCAAGCTTGGGGAGCCACTTTGGCCCAAGACCCTAACAGACCAAAAATCACAGCCAATACCATTGCTGAGAATCCCACTAACAAAGTGTTTTTCATCGCTGCAATGATGAGCGGGGTGTAACCGTCTAGTTCAAACAAATTAAATCCCAGAAGAAATGTAGAAATAGCCCGTTGAAAACCGCATGCCTTATGCCGCTAATCACGTTCATAAAGTATACACAAATCGAACCATGTCACCCGCACACGTGAGAGTGACATGAATGACTAAACCTTTTTAGTATTTATTCAGCACCAAATACATCAAAAGGGAAATACTTGTCATTAATTTTCTTATACGTACCATCAGCTCTAATTTGAGCAATCGCTTTATTTAACATCGCTTTCAACTCATCTTCGCCTTTACGAATACCAATGCCAATGCCATCACCAATGTATTTAGGATCATCGAAATCAGGGCCCGTTGCTTCAGCGAATGAGCCATCTTTCGTCGCTAAAAAGTCATACAATACAAAAGAGTCAGCCGCGAGTAGATCTATTCGCCCTGATACGAAATCAAGATTAGCTTCATCCTGAGCACCGTATGCTTTTATTTCAGCAACCTTCCCAAAAGTGCCTTGTACAAATTTTTCGGTCACAGTACCGCCCTGAACACCAATAATTTTTCCTTTTAAGCCTTTTTCAGAAATTTCGACTTTAGCCCCTTTTGGCTGGGCAAATTTAACAGGACTCGTATAATATTTACCTGTAAAATCAATTTTCTTTTGACGCTCAGCCGTAATAGACATTGATGCAACGATCGTATCGAATTTCTTCGCCAGTAAAGCAGGTATAATACCGTCCCAATCTGCGGTTACCCACTCACATTTTTTATTCATGGCTTTACAAAGCGCATCACCAATTTCAATATCGAACCCGACTAATTTACCGTTTTTATCAACTGAGTTAAAAGGTGCATAAGCTCCCTCTGTTCCCATTCGTAGTTTTTCTGCATGCAAAGACATTGAGCTAAACGCTAATGTTGCCATGATAAGAAGTGACGTTATTTTCATAGTTATGTGCCCTTATTTTATTATTTAATATTGTTAGGGAAGCCTTTAGGCTAAGTGTCCTTACTTAAGGCGCTTCAAACCTTTCCTACTTTCAATCATTTTCTCGTCAAACTGATAAATCAGAGTAAATATAAATCTATTTATAGGTCTTGGAAAGAAATTGTTTAAACCTAGCCGATTTTGGTTGATCAAATACGACACTTGGACACCCGTCCTCTTCGATTAAACCTTTATGCATAAAAATCACGCGAGAAGCCACATCCTTTGCAAACCCCATTTCATGGGTGACCACTAGCATCGTCCGCCCTTCTTCTGCTAGATCTTTCATTACTTTTAATACTTCACCCACTAACTCTGGATCCAGCGCTGAAGTCGGTTCATCAAATAACAAGGCATCAGGCTTCATCGCTAAGGCACGGGCAATTGCAACTCGCTGTTTTTGGCCACCCGACAATTGACTTGGATAATAGTCAGCTCGATCACTCAAACCTACTTTTACTAACAATTGCCGAGCCTCATCAATACACTCTGATTTATTTCGCTTCTGAACATACACAGGTGCTTCAATTACATTTTCTAATACTGTTTTATGTGGCCATAAATTAAAGCCCTGAAACACCATGCCCAGCTTTGTTCGTAAGCGGTCTACCTGTTTATGATTTTTTGGTTTTAAGCTATATTTCGCTTTCACCATTTCAATCTTTTCACCTGAAATAGATACTTCACCTTCATCAGGGGTTTCTAATAAATTAATGCAACGTAAAAGGGTGCTTTTTCCTGAACCACTGGAGCCCAGAATAGCGATCACATCACCTTTATATGCGTCAAAGGAAATACCGTTAAGCACTTTCAATGGGCCAAAACTCTTATGAATATTTTTTATTTTTAGACTTGTTTCGATCATATTTATAGAAAGCCTTAGTAGAAAAGTAAAAAAACAGCTTTATCAGCCTAGCTGACTGCACGCTGCCGAAGCGCCTCAAACAAACAAACACCAGTTGCAACCGACACATTCAAACTACTCACACTACCCACCATCGGGATTTTAGTCAGTTGATCACAATGCTCTCGCGTTAAGCGTCGTAAGCCACTCCCTTCAGCACCCATAGCAAGCGCCATTGGCCCTTTAAAGTCAGTTTGATACACATCACTCTCAGCTTCACCCGCAGCGCCCGTGATCCAAACACCATAATTTTGTAACCATTTCATGGTGCGCGCTAAATTTGTCACGCGAATAACCGGCACGTGCTCTGCAGCACCACAGGCAACCTTTCGTGCAACAGAATTCAATGGTGCAGATTTATCTTTCGGTACGATCACTGCATGAATACCCGCGGCATCTGCCGATCGAAGGCAGGCTCCTAAATTATGAGGGTCAGTCACTGAATCGAGTATCAATAAGAAAGGCGGTACTGATAAGCCTTGTAGAATATCTTCTAAGTCACCTTCTGTTTTTTCAGCCTCAGCCTTTATGACGGCTACGACACCTTGATGACGTCCGCTAACTAAGGTATCCAACGTTTTTCGTGGTACGTGTTCAAGCTTGATGTTCTTTTGTTGAACCAAATTAAGCAGCTTTGCCAAGCGCGTGTCTTCACGCCCTTCTTGCACCTGAATCGATATCACGGAATCAGGTTCGCTTCGTAGTAATGATTCAACCGCATGTAAGCCAAATACCGTATCTAGGCTCATGATGTTTTAACCTTACGTTTATGTACACCACTTGTTGTTTCAGGCTCAGGTGCTTTTTTTGCTTTTTTGGTTACTGTCTTCTTTTTTGCGATAGGTTTGTCAGTTTTCGATTTTTCTGCTTTAGACTTTGAGACTTTTGGTTTTCGTTTTTTCGGTGTTTTATCCGATGCTTTCACACCCATCTTTTTAGGTTTCACGGCTTTCTTTTCAGCCCTCTTTCCTTTTACTGCTCCTTTCTTTTCACTACGACGCCGAGTACGCTTTCGAGGTTCTGCACTCACCAATAATAAGTCTACTTTACGTTCTTCCAGATTTATCTTGGCGACTTCAACTACCACCGAATCACCCAAACTATATGAGTTTCCTGAACGCTCACCAACCATACGATGCTTCGCACCATCATACTGATAATAATCACTACTCAAAGATGAAACATGCACTAAGCCTTCTACATACAAATCAGCCAACTCAACAAAGAATCCAAAGCCTGTTACACCTGAGATAATGCCTTCAAAAACTTCGCCCAAATGCTGCTGCAAGTATTCACATTTCAGCCAGCTATTTACATCACGCGTCGCTTCGTCAGCACGTCGCTCCGTCATCGAACAGTGCTCACCCAGCACTAACATTTTGGGTAAATCATAGGGATAGGTATAACGTGATAAATCTAAATCATCTGGCCTTAGAACATCATCACAAGCCTTTTCACTATAAATAATTGACTTAATTGCACGATGCACGAGCAAATCAGGGTAACGTCGTATTGGGGATGTAAAATGCGCATAATGATCATATGCCAAGCCAAAGTGGCCTTTTTCTTCTGGCCCATATACCGCCTGACTCATAGAGCGTAATAGTACTGTTTGCAGTACACTAAAGTCTGGTCGCCCTTTAATTTGGCGGATAATCTCTTGATAATCGGCGGGGGTTGGTTCTTCCCCACCCATTAACTGTAAACCTTGCTCACCTAAAAATGAACGTACGTTTTCCAATTTCACAGCACTAGGTGTTTCATGAATTCGATAAAGTGCAGGTATTTTGTGTCGCGATAAGAATTCTGCTGTCGCGACATTTGCACACAACATACATTCTTCAATTATTTTGTGGGCATCATTTCGAACAGTCGGCACGATGGCTTCAATTTTACGTTCGTCACCAAAAATAATTCTGGTTTCTACCGTATCAAATTCAATTGCACCACGTTCTTTTCGCCGCTCTGTTAAAACATCAAATAGTGAATATAGATTATGAAGTTCAGGTAAAATACCAGCAAAGTCTTCGCAAAGTTGTCTGCCATCAGGCGAATCTGGCGCCTCTAACATCGCACTAACCTGATTATATGTCAGTCTTGCATGGCTATACATTACGCCTTCGTAGAACCGGCTTGAAGTGACACGACCTTCAGCGCTTACATCCATTTCGCAGACCATACAAAGTCGATCTACTTTTGGATTAAGCGAGCATAAGCCATTAGATAGTACCTCGGGTAGCATCGGAACCACGTGATCAGGAAAATAAACTGAAGTCCCTCGGTTATTCGCCTCTAAGTCCAGCGCTGACTCAGGCTGCACATAATGACTCACATCTGCGATTGCGACATAAAGTTTCCAACCAGAACCGTGTTTTTTACAATAAACAGCATCATCAAAGTCACGCGCATCTTCACCATCAATCGTGACCAACGGTAAATGACTGATATCAATTCGGTGCTTTTTATCATCAACTGATACTTCAGGCTTTAATTTACTGACTTCAAGTTCAAGCGATTTAGGCCACTCAAATGGCACACCGTAAGTACGAATAGCAACATCTATTTCCATTCCTGGCGCCATGTGATTACCCAGAATTTCTAGTACTCTACCCGTTGCATGTGTACGTTTTGTCGGTTGGTGTAAAATTTCTACCACCACGTACTGCCCGTGTTCAGCATTCGCAGTGTCTTCAGAATCGACCAATATCTGCTGATTTATTCGGGTATTTTCAACTTCAACCTGAACAATATTACCTTCACGATATAAACGTCCAACCAACTGAGTAGTATTGCGCTCCAAGATGTCAACAATCACAGCATGCCGCTTACCTTTATGGTCTTCACTCTCGGCACGGACCAAAACTCGATCACCATCAAAAACAGTTTGCATCTGGCGAGCAGATAAATACAAGTCTGAACCGCCCTCATCAAGTTTTACAAAACCAAAACCATCTCTATGCCCAATGATGCAACCTTTCACTAAATTAACACGTGAAACAGGTAAATATTGTCCTCTTCGATTGCTCACTAGCTGACCATCTCTACACATAGCTATCAATCTACGACGCAAAGCTTCGATATTGTCAGGATCTGTTAAGTTGAGTTCGTCAGCTAACTCTGGGTGAGTTGCAGGTGCATTCCGTTCATCTAAATGACTAGTCAGAAATTCACGACTCGGAATAGGGTTCTCGTAATTAGAGGCTTCACGAGCTTTATGGGGATCAGAAGCAACCGTTTGCTTCTGAGCTTTTTTAGACTTTGGTTTTGTCATTCATGACCGCGCTTGAGTTGGCTTTGTATCAATAAAAAAGATAAGTAAATGTTCAAGCAATAATTATAACGTCTAACGGGCAATATGTAGAAATAAATTCACACCACTTGGGTCTTTCACAACATTCATCTTCGAGCGTTGCACACCACAACATGCTGCTAAATAATATAAATGCGCCTCGCTTCTAGGGTTTACATGCCATTGCAAGAAGTCCATATAGTTTTGGCTAGGATTAGTCGTACTCAAATTCCCAATCACCAAACGTCCATTTTTTTGAGTTTGAGTGAGTAATTTTTTAAGGTTTATCTTAAAGGCATCATCATTCAAATAATCGAACAAGCCCTCTGACCAAACAAGATTGTATTGATCAGGCGTATTCAAGTCAGCGACATTACCGTGTTGAAACTTTACTTGTTGAATATATTCACGGCACAGCAATCGGGCATAATCTAAGGCCTTCCAATTATTATCCATACATAGAAAAGATGCCTGACTCGTGGTCGAGGTTAAATAATTGGCCACTGAACGCGATGAGCCCGAAGCAACATTTAACACCTTAGCATGAGCAGTATTGAGCTCAACTTCCTGCATAGTTTGCTTAAAATATTTCTGGCTATTTTGAACTGCTTGTACAAACGCTTGCTGGTTCCAGAATTCATCCCATTTTATTAAACTTTGATCCGAGGTTTGATAGTCACCACAAATACGTTCAATTAATTCAAAATCTCCTGAGTGGCCATGCGGTTTTCTGTATGCAAAACCTTGCATTGTGTCGAAGGTTAAAGATTTACCCATCAAGTCTTCTTTGAAATCAGGCCCGTAATGATCAAACTCACCACGACGCTCAAGTAAATTAAATGCCCCCAAAGTATGATTCAAAGCCTCATATTGCTCAGGTTCTGGACCACCTGCCTGCACAAGTTCATACATTTCATTTACTGGCGTTATCATATTTTTACCTTAATTTTGAATACTTATATAGTCTGAAGGACAAAATTAGAGTAATAAAACCAATTTATGATAATTTGTTAAAAATATCGTCAATTTAGGGCGTAATTTCTTCTAAACAGATAACTCGTAACACTAAGTTCACATTACAAGCTTAGAAACTGTACATTATTTAACCATATCTTGTAGTATTGAATTAACATCAAAAACATTCAAATGGATTGGAGTTTTTATTATGCATGAAGATACCATGCCTAGCTTTGAAGCATTAGTCGCACTAGCAAAAGCAGACCCCGTCGAGTTTGAAACGCTCCGAGACCAACTATGCAAACAGTTACTGGATCAGGCACCAGTGCATATATCTAGGCGCTTAAAAGGACTTCAGTTTAAAATAAACATGGAGCGACAGCGCTCTATAACGCCTTTGAAGTCATGTCTTGAACTGTCTAAACTAATGAATAACTCTTTAATCGAGCTAGAAGAAGCACTGTCCAACCCTCAAGAATTTATACGCAAGCACAACCTTGGCCTACAAATAGTAGGAACAAAGTTAGCAAGGGAAAAGAAAACAAGCGCAAAGATCATACAATTATTCCCTAAGCCCACAACATCAGAAGATTGAATCCCCTTTATATTTCCCGCACACTAAGCCCTTATTCGATACTAAGAGGTTTTTATGGGAAAGACTGCCTGGGTTGCCGGCGCTACGGGGGTTATTGGTAACCACTTAATAGAACTATTAAACCAAAACCCCGCTTACACTGAAGTAGTTGCATTTGTTAGAAAATCCTTACCTGAGCGCTGGAAAAACCTCTCCAAAGTAACTCAATGGCCTATCAACTACCAAGAACTAAAAACAGACTCGACAAACACACACGTTGATGATTTATTCTGCGCGCTAGGGTCAACGACGAAAAAAACACCCAATAAAAAAGAATATTACCAAATTGATGTTCAATACCCGCTTAATTTTGCAGCACTAGGCACTCAGCACGGCGCAAGGTATTATGGTTTGGTCTCTTCACATGGCGCTAACCCGAAAGCACTTTCTTATTATTTAAAAATGAAAGGTGAACTAGAAGCTAAGCTAAGCAAACATCCCTACTCTCATATCGCCATTGCACGCCCAAGCTTACTCTTAGGCCAGCGTGAAGAATTCCGTTTACTTGAGCATTTAAGCGGGTTTGTTATGAGTCAAATGCCGGGAAACTACAAAGCCATTAATCCAATTGATGTTGCTGCGGCGTTAATTGAAGCAGCAAATAATAAAACTGGTCTTGAATTTTTGCCCTCTAAAACAATGCAAAACGCATCCAACAAATACGACATCTAGTAAAAAAAGGGAGCAAAACAATATGACTGTAACGATACAAGATGAAATCAGTGCATTGCTTGGCTCCCTTAACTCGGTGCAACTTGCTACCTTAAACGCCGATCATCAAGCTGAAATAAGCTACACCCCTTACCTAAAGTTAGAAGATAGTTTCTTTATTTTTATCAGTGAGCTGGCAACCCATACTCAGAATTTAAAAACACACCACCAATTGTCACTAATGTTCATCGAAGATGAATCAAGTAGCCAAACAGTCTTCGCCCGCAAACGCTTAATTCTTGAGTGCCAAAGTCTATTGATTAGTAGAGAAGACGAGAAATGGGAGCGTACTCTTTTAGCGTTTGAGGCAGCACAAGGGCCAACCATTCAACTACTTAAAACACTGCCTGACTTTTGTTTGTTTGAATTAACAAGTGTAAAAGGGTCATTTGTGAAAGGCTTTGGCCAAGCGTATCGCTTATCAGGTAAAAATTATACCGAGGTTGTACAAATAAAGGCTAGTTGAGTCTTATAAATAAAAACCTGCGTATTAACACTTATGTTATTGCGGCCTAAATTGTCCGAAGGCTCAATCGAGAAGCAACTTAGCTACTTAAATGGGCGAAAAAACTAATGCGAGAACATCAAATTTTTCATTTATAAAATAATGCCGCTAATTTTATCGTCTTAAATATCGCTACTCATGAGAAGTCGGCGAAAAATTAAAAGGATAATTAAATGATTACGCTCTATGGCAGTGGCTTCAGCCCATTTTCACGCAAAGTTCAAATGGTTCTCGAATAGAAATCTCTCGACTATGACTTTATTGAAATTGAGAATGAAAATAGCGTTAAAGCCTTCGACAAAAATTATTTACTTATGTTTTTTTCAACCGAGACTGACCCGTTGTTTGACACAAACTTAACCAACACGCTTTGTCTTCATAAAAAATATTTTGGATCACTTTCGGTTGGTAGAAGGTATCAATCGTCGCAAGCGTTAATGCAACTATATCTGGCTCGTCTGGACTACCACTCCACTCTATACTTGAACCACATGTGCCACAAAACTTTCGAATGATCGTACTAGAAGAGTTATATGATTTGAGTTCACTCTCACCTTCGGTATATTTCAAGTTTTCCTTTTTGACGCTCAGGTAAGTGCCAAATGCAGCGCCATGGTGTTTTTGGCACATGAGACAATGGCAACTTGCAACATGAATGGGTTCAGCATTGACTTGGTATTGCACCTTTTGGCACAGACAGCTTCCTTCCAGCATTTCTTACTCCCTTTTTGTTTGTTCTTTTTCATGAGGCGTCACAGCATAACACGCTATAGTTTTAATGATAAAACCTAGTGTCCAGCTTGTGTAAAACGTTTCCGATAAGCACTGGGGCTTAAACCTACACGTTTTTTAAATAGCGTTGAAAACGAGCTGACATCACTATATCCGACCTGATAAATCACTTGTTCAAGCGACAAAGAAGTACTCTCAAGTTTCTGCTTTGCAGTTTCGATTCTCACATTTTGCAAATACGTCAATGGCGTCAATCCAATTTCAGCTTTAAAACGCCGTATTAATGTCCGCTGACTCACTCCGATTTTTTCAGCCAAACGAACTTGATCCACATTTTGGTGTAAATGATTTTGAATCCAAAACTGAGCTTTCGAGACGACAGGATCCGCACTAGACTCGCTTAACAGAAGATTATGATACGGAGATTGAGCACTCTCACTGATATCAACCAGCATGGTTTTGGCGCATTGCATTGCGAGGTCATGTGTCACAAACTTTTCGATCACATGCATCGACATATGCAGATAAGCAGTCATGGCCCCTGCACAAATCAGATTATCCTGCTCAGTAACCATCACTTGCGTATCGAGCAACACACCTGGATAACGTGTACGAAAGGCTTGTTCTAACCACCAAGTTGTCGTTGCCTTTCGACCATTCAACAAACCAGTTTCCGCCAAAATAAAGGTGCCCGTACAATTGGAACCTATTGTTGCTTTTCTTTTCCAAGCAACAACCAACCAATCCAGCAATGGCGCTAACCGGTCCATCATCTCCTCGAAATCAGTTAAGCCTTGGTAGAAAAATGCGGGGATATATATGAAATCATAATCACCAGCTTGGTCAATGGACACATCAGGGTTTAATGTAAAGCCGCCGCTCGTTTTAACGGCGCGTTTGTCAATTGAAACGGTTTGCCAATCAAACATGGATTGTTTATCCACTTGCTGAGCCGTCATATGCGCATTCGCAACCTGGAAAGCATCAAGCGGACCAGATAAACTAGACAGATAACAACCCTCATAAAGTACAACACCAATCTTGTACATATAGCTTTGAACATTCCGCTTACGAAAAGGCAATTATGCCCATATTATTGGCAAATTTGCCAATATATTAATTAGATTACTCTTAATAAACTGTAGGTAGACAAATAAAGACAATTTATAAAATATAGAAGGTATTTTTATGAGCTTACCCCCTCAGCTAATTGATCGACTAACTCTTCCTCTTGTTGCTGCCCCTATGTTTCTTATTTCAGGCCCCAGTTTAGTCACTGAGTGCTGTAAATCGGGTGTCGTTGGTACCTTCCCGGCTCTTAACCAGAGAAGCAGCAAAGGTTTAGATCAATGGTTAACTGAAATCAATACAGAACTTGAACGTTTTCAAAAAGATACTGGTATTACACCTGCTCCCTATGGCGTGAATTTAATAGTCCATAAAAGTAACCCTCGTTTAGAAGATGACTTAGCCATTTGCGTGAAACATAAGGTGCCATTGATTATTACCTCTTTAGGTGCCGTCAGTTCAGTCGTGGATACCATTCATAATTATGGTGGGCTTGTGTTTCACGATGTGATCAATGCACGCCATGGAAAGAAAGCTGCATCTGTCGGCGTGGATGGTTTGATCGCTGTTTCTGCCGGTGCCGGCGGGCATGCTGGCACCATTAATCCAATGGCTTTGGTCAATGAGATACGCCATTTCTTCGACAAAACCATTTTATTATCGGGCAGTTTATCAACTGGGAGTGATATCGCAGCAGCACAGATGATGGGAGCTGACTTGGCCTATATGGGAACCCGCTTCATTAATACCCAAGAATGCCTCGCCCAAAATGAATATAAAACACAAATAACCCAAGCAAGCGCAAGTGATATTGTTTATACACCGGTCATATCCGGTGTTCATGCAAACTTTATTAAACAAAGCATCGAACAAGCTGGCCTCGACCTTAATACCTTAGAGCGCCCCACAAACATTGATTTTGGTGCAGAACTGGATGATGCTCTCGAAAGTACTGACTCTGATGAAGCGAAGCCCTGGAAAGACATCTGGTCAGCTGGGCATGGTGTCGGTAGTATTTGTGATTCACCAACAACAACAAAGTTAATTCAGCGCTTACAATCTGAATATGAACAAGCTCATATTACTCAGTCAGAAAAAGTGAAGTTGCTTACATAATCATAGTTTTGATATGGAGCAGGCTTTAACTGATCGACAGCGATCTTCCTATGTTAATAAGCATGATCGCTTTAACTGGCTTAGTCAGCACTTTAGAATCAACCAGAGTCATTATAAATAGGCCAGATAGCTCACTGGTGTTGGCACTCAACCGCATACCAGCCCCAATAATCCGGCGATTAATGGCACAAGCAAGTCTCTTAGGTACCCAAGCTGCGTATAAACTCAAACAGCCTGTGGCAGAACTTGTCTTTGAGTTCCAACTATCCAAGCGACAGTCGATTGCATAAAGGTGCCAGAAGCGGAAGTTGCTCGTAACAATCATCCTATCAATTTTGTTGACCTTTTGGTCAGTTTTGTTATTTTTGGGTTGGCTTCTATGACGCAGACACCGGACACTTCAAGTGTACAAACTGTAAGGATTATCCTTGTAGCCTCTTAAGTTTCATATGACCCGAGTTATTTCAATTTGGTAAACAATGTGTTGCAAATTCACGACTTCTCCAAGATATTCTTACTGTGTTAGCCTTGAAAGCACTTTTAAGATCTACCTAAAAGATATAAAAGCCTAAAAAACGGGATAATAAAATGAGTGAAGAGTTTGATCAGTGTCGTGTAACAGTAGAGTTACCAGTCGTCTGGGGTGAAATGGATGCCTTTCAACACGTAAATAATGTGGTCTATTTTCGTTATTTTGAAAGTGCCCGTATTGCCTATTTCGATAAAGTTAATATTAATGAGTCCATGACCAAAGATGGTATTGGTCCAATCCTCGCATCAACTCAATGTAGATTCAAAGCCCCCCTTACCTACCCTGACAAAGTGACAGTCGCCACCCGTGTTTCTGAAATTGCTGAAGACAGGTTCACCATGAAGTATTATGTTAAAAGCCAAGTAAGTGGCAGAGTTGCTGCAGAAGGTGAAGGTTTAGTTATCTTTTATGATTATAAAAACAATTGTAAGCATTCGATTCCAAAACATATTTTGGACCAAATCAAAGCCCTTGATAATCTATGTTTTTGAACTTAGATTAATTAAAACGAGCTTAGTACTTTCTGGATTGTGTCATTAGCTGCCATCGGTCGATTATATTTCTGACGTTTCAAAAGCACTATATCGAACTTAATTTTCCTAACAAATAGCTTCTTGTTAGCAACCAGAAGCAGACATTTTTATCGATATCATAAGAATCGGCAAAGTTGCCTCTAATTGGCCTTGCGAAACTCAAGATATTTCAGCTAGTTTGAAAACTAGTGGGAATAAGCAAAAGCGAATATTCTGTTTATGTAATTTAAGTGACTGTACACTTTTTAGCCCATTTATTTTTAAAGTTCACTCTACCCCTATAAAAACGATAACATCATTTTTATAGGATTAAATACTCACAAGGAACAAACTCACCGCTCCACTTGCTACATTCTGACCGAAACCAAAAACATAACGATTAAGCCATGTTAGCCTAGAGCTTGAGTCAGCTTTTTTGGCAAAAATTAAAGAAAGTAGATTACTGCAAATACACCGTTAAGAGCCATCATCACAAAATCTGTTACAAAGATGAACTGCATAACACCCTTCACTTGCCATACCCCCCTACCAGAACGATTCTGTAATGCTACGGGTACATTAAAGGCGAACTGGGTACCGTGTGCGATGGCGGTTACAAATAATATAATGGCCCACTGCAAGTCTTTATCGAATGTACTTGGCGTGATTAGCAGTAGAATATTAAATACGCAGAAGGCAAGATTGAATCCCCCCAGAAATTTTCCCGACATAATGAGCGTATCGAAAACGGGTGTATCACGATGCTCTCTAGGTACGACTAACTTTGCAAAAATTCTGCTGCGTATCGAAAACACATTAAAGCCCATGGCGAACCAGATTGCGTTTAGTATTAATATCAACTCAAGCATTATTTAACTCCTTATGATTTAAATCGTTTTGATAGTTAGATGTCGGTGTCTGGAGTATTAATTAGTTTCTGTAGATTTTTAGCTTTCAAGGCATGCCCTCCTATATAGAAATTTCCTTCGGGCGCTTCATTTATCGTCACCCAAACATTAGGCTTTAACTTTTCCCCTAGAGTGTTTGTTACCGCTTCAGTTAAAGCATTTGAAAGTGCTTTTTTTTGTTCGCTAGATAAAGCGCCTTCAACTGTTGTGTAAGTAATATATGGCATGCTGGGTTCCTCTTTGTATTTTCTAAATAAATGATCAGTCTTCGCATTCAAGCAATGGCTAACCGAAATGTTCCTTATAAGCGCTTACGGCTTACAAGACGCTAAACGTTTTGTTTTTTGCTACGAGTTTTTCTAGTAGCGGTGCTGGCTTAAACCAGCTCTGTCCATAGTCACCTAGTTCTTCCTGATACTTCTGAATACCCCTTAGCACTTTGTCCAGACCGATTTCGTTGGCATAGTGCAAAGGACCACCACGATGTTTGGGGAAGCCGTAACCATTGGTCAGAACCACATCGATATCACCAGCGCGATAAGCGATACCCTCTTCAAGAATAAAAGCCGCTTCATTGATCATGGCGTACAAAGTGCGTTCAATGATCTCTTTGTCAGAAATACTTCTTTGCTGAATACCAAGTTCCTTAGCAATCGATTTGCTCAATTCAATCGTTTCGGGATCGTCGATTCGTTCACGGCCTTCGTAAATATAAATACCTCTGCTGGTTTTTTGGCCATAACGACCAAGTTCATAGAGCCGGTCACAAATAATCTGATAACTTGGGTCATGGGCGAGTTTTTCACGAATATCCTCTCTGGCGTAGAAGCCGATATCAATGCCTGCCAAATCGATAACGGACAGGAAACCCATCGCGAACCCATAATCTGTCAGTACACGGTCGATTTGTTGAGGTGTCGCACCTTCCAATAATAAGCGGCAAGCTTCTCGACCATAAGGTTCGAAGATTCGGTTACCGATAAATCCCCAACAAATACCCGAAACAACAGCGGTCTTTCCAATTTTTTGGGAAATTTCGAGCGTCGTGAGCAAAACATCATCTGCCGTTTTTGTTGCGCGCACAATCTCCAGGAGACGCATAATATTGGCGGGGCTAAAGAAATGTAAACCGATGACATCTTCCGGGCGCTTTGTCACGTTGGCGATGTCATCGACATTAAGATAAGAGGTGTTCGTAGCCAGGATCGCGCCCTGTTTGCAGATTTTGTCTAGCTGCTTGAATACAGATTTCTTGATCTCGATATTTTCAAAAACCGCTTCAATAACCAGATCCGAATTAGCAATATCTTCGTAGCTAAGCGTACCTTCAATCAGTGTAATATTTTTCTCAACTTGTTCCTGGCTAATCTTGCCTTTCTTCGCAGAAATATCGTAATTATTGCGAATGGTTTGCAAGCCTCTTTCTAAAGCTTCCTCTTTAATTTCGAGAAGCTTTACCTTGATCCCGGCGTTAGCGAAATTCATGGCAATGCCGCCTCCCATCGTTCCTGCTCCTATGACAGCCACCTCATTAATCGTTCTGGTAGAGGTAGTTGGATCAATATCGGGAAGAGTTCCCGCCTCCTGCTTAGCGTATTGCAAATACTCTTGAGCGCGAGCTAAAGACGCTTGTGTATCCAGTAATGTCATGTTTTTTTGCCTTTGAATTTGAAGCTTCATATAAATAAATTTTAAGCGTCTTTATCGGTGGTCCTAACGACCATCAAACGAATTTCGGTCATATCTTCGATGGCGTATTTGATCCCTTCACGGCCGATACCACTGTCCTTTACTCCGCCGTAGGGCATGTGATCAACGCGCCAACTAGGAACATCACCAATGATCACACCACCAACTTCCAGGGTATTCCACGCTTTATTGGCTTTATAGAGATCCCGAGTAAAAATGCCAACTTGTAAACCAAACTTGCTTTCATTTATTTCGTCAAGGACGTCGTTAAAACTTGAGAAACTATCGATAATTGCAACAGGACCAAAGGCCTCTTCATTTCGTATGTGTTGTTTTTTATCCACATTTTCTAATAAGGTTGCGCTCAACATATTGCCTTCGCGTTCACCGCCACATAACAATATTGCGCCAGCGTCTACGGCTTCATCTATCCAGTTTGCAAGGCGCGTTGTTTCTGTTTCACTGATCATCGGACCAATGAACGTCTCAGGATCTTTTGGGTCTCCCATCTTCAGCGCTTGTGTGGCAGCCACTAATTTATGTTTGAATTCCTCATAAATCGCCTCATGAACATAAATTCGTTGAACGCCAATACAGCTTTGCCCCGACTGATAGAATGCGCCAAACACGATACGTGTAACGGCGTCATCGATATCTGAATCGTGGTCGACCACACAGGCCGCGTTACCGCCTAATTCCAGCACAACAGGTTTCTTGCCAGCTTTTGCTTTTAAAGCCCACCCAACGTCTGGTGAACCGGTAAAACTCAGCAACTTCAAACGATCATCTTCAGTGAACAGGTCAGCTTCGTCTCGACGACAAGGGAGGACAGAAAAAGAGCCTTCTGGTAAGTTGGTTTCAGCCAGAACTTCCGCAATAATAAGAGCACCAATCGGCGTCAGGCTAGCGGGTTTCAAAATAAAGGGGCAGCCTGCCGCAATAGCGGGTGCCACTTTATGAGCAGCAAGATTTAGCGGGAAGTTAAACGGGCTGATGAAAGAACAGGGGCCGATCGGAACACGCTTCGTCATGGCACTGTAACCCTTAGCGCGAGGACTAATATCCATCGGAATCACTTCACCGCCAATACGTGTTGATTCTTCGGCTGCGATCCGAAAGGTATCGATTAATCGTGAGACCTCACCTTTAGCATCTGTTATCGGTTTTCCAGCTTCAATGCATAGTGTAAGCGCCAGTTCATCTTCACGCTCTTTAAAACGCCTAACACAGTGATCTAACACCGCTTGGCGTTCATATATTGGCAACTTTGCCATCGGCGCAGCCGCTTTCACGGACGCAGCAATTGCCTGGTCGATTACTTCCGTATTTGCCATGGCAACTCGAGTAGCTACTTCACCTGTATATTTATCAGTAACGATTAGATCTTCATTGGCGTAGATAGCTTTGTTAGCTAAATAGTAAGGATATGGTTTTGCAAGCATGATGATACCTATGTGTTATTCATTCCATCTTTTGTAAGATTTGGATCAGTTTGAATCGCCTCTAGTGCGCTTCGAAGTTCATTTGGAATCGAAACGGTCTTTTGACTGTTTCGATCCACAAACACATGTACAAAGTGCCCACTCGCAGAGGCGATATCTTCACCTTCTTTGAACACCGACAAACCATATTGCACCGAGCTATTCCCGATACGGTCGACACGCAAGCCGACCTCAATTTTTTCGGGATAAGAAATATCTTTGTAGTAATTGCAGCCAGAATTCACGACAAATCCAATGACGGGGCCATTTTCGATATCCAGACCACCTTCGTTAATAAGGTAGAAGTTTGCTGCTGTATCGAAGAAGGCATAGTAGGTCACGTTATTCACGTGACCATAAATATCGTTATCTGCCCATCGCGTATTGATTGGGACAAAGACTTTGTATTTTTCGCGGTGCTCTGGTTTATTTGCCATATAGAGTATTCCTATCAGGTATTTCTTTTGGAGTTGTGATTGAACCTTTCACGTTAGTAAGCCGCTTTGTATATTTCTAAAACAGACTCAATCGTCACTTCTCTAGAGTTATTGATCAAAAGCCTTGTTTGGAGCATGGCGTCTTTTGCAAGAGCAGGTAGAAATGACTCAGGTATGTCCATCTCTCGCAATGTTCTTGGCAGCTCTAGTTCGGCAATCAAATCTTCGATAAGGGAAATCAGTTTTGCACTGATTACCTGATCGGTCCCAACGAAGACTTCTTCCGGAAACATTAGTGGCGCTAGTTCTGCGTATAGATTAGCTGAACTTTCCAGATTGAAACGCATGACATGAGGTAGCACGAGAGAGTTACTCAAACCATGAGATATGTGGAAGTGACCACCCAATGGGTAGGCTAAGGCATGAACTGCAGCTACAGGCGAGTTTGCAAAAGCCTGACCCGCAAACATTGCACCTAATAGCATAGCCTCTCGTGCCGCTTTAACACTTCCATTGTGTACCGCTGTTTTGATATTAGGCGTTAGCAAGCGCAAGGCTTCTTTCGCCATCATGTCTGACATAGGATTCTTTTTCAGTTTGCTGGTGTAGGCCTCAATGGCATGTACCATCGCATCGATACCTGTTGCTGCCGTGATGTGTGCAGGTAAACCAAGGGTCAACTCATAATCGAGAATTGCGATGTCGGGTAAGAAAAGTGGCGTCACTGCCCCCATTTTTGTAGCTTCTCCAGTGGTGACTATAGCCACTTGAGTTACTTCGGAACCTGTTCCTGCGGTGGTTGGAATTTGAATGAGCGGAAGACGTTTTCCTACCGCATTACCAACACCATAAATTTCCAGCAACGATTGTTCGCATTCGGAGTGTGCAAGGAGCGCCACAATTTTGGCCACATCCATCGAACTCCCACCACCAAATCCAATAATGGCAACTGCTTGCGCGCTCTTTGCTACATTAACCGCATCCATGACAACCGATTCAGGCGGGTCAGCCTGTACGTCACTAAATAAGAGTCCTTTTACATTGGCTTTCGCTAAACTATCAAGTAGCGGTTGATGTAAACCCAGCTGTTTAATCGAAGGGTCGGTAACGATTAAAACAGAACCAAAGCCCTGTTGTTTACACGTTTCTCCCAAATGGGCGGCTGCGCCAGCTTCACAGATAATATGTTGGCAGGAGGAATAACTAAACGTGTGCATACAATTTCCTTTAACTAAGTTAAAGATCTGGATTATGAAAGACCATCAATGTAGCAGTACGACTAATATTTGTTAAATGGAATATTTGAATGCTAGTATTCACAGCATGAATATTACTAATTTTGATTTAAATTTGCTGCGAGCATTTGATGTATTGATGCAAGAACGAAATGTATCTAATGCGGCTAAACGCATGCACTTGAGCCAACCGGCAATGAGCCATACGTTGAGCCGTTTGCGTGATTTGCTGAATGACCCTGTCCTTGTAAGAACCCGCCAGGGAATGCAACCAACGCCAAAAGCGAAGAGCCTGGAGAAACCAATACGTGCAGCCTTGCAGACAATCGATCAAAGCTTAAGCGCCGAACCAGAGTTTAATCTAACTACGAGTGAACAGCTTTTCCATATTGCAACCACAGATTATGCCGAGTTACTGCTTATCCCTAAGTTATTGAATCATTTGGCACAGATCGCGCCAGGAATCAGGTTGGAGATACATTCGTTGGGGCCTGATATACCTGAATCAGAACTCGAAGAGGGTGAATTTGATTTTGCCCTGGGTCGATTCACAGAAGTACCAAAGCGTTTACGATCTGAGTTCTGGCTTAGTGAAAAACTGGTTTGTCTAGTACAGAAGAATCACAGCTTTTTGGAAGACGCGATCAGTCTAGAGCAATTTTTGACCGTACCTCAGATTTGGGTATCGGGTGGTCAACGCACAGGGGTGGTCGATCAATGGTTAAAAGAAAACAATCTAAAACGAAACGTCACCCATTCCACCCCCAGCTTCTTAATCGCACCGAGCGTTGTCGCTCAGACCGATATGCTTGTGGTTACGCCCTTATCTGTTGCGGAGCATTTCACTGACAAACTGCCAGTTAAGATTCTTCCGTTGCCGATGAAGCTTGCTCCGTTTGATCTACACACACTTTGGCATCCTTTTCACGCTGGAATGCCTGCCCACACTTGGTTTCGGCAACAGTTATTGTTAATGCGCTGATACCAGATTTTAATCAACAAATCGGAACATAGACAACAGCGCCTACACCCGCAACCTCTATGATTTGCCTGTTTAAATTAAAGTAAATATTTCGAAAATTCTGCATCAGCTATAATGCTTCAAATGTAATATAGAAAATAGCAGTATTTCTGATTTTCATAATGCTTTCATTGTCTCATAAGATACTGAAAAATCACTTAGTGGAAAGGTCCGCTAAGTCTATAAAGTTAATGCCAAAAATCAACACCAGGTTATTAATATCCAGCCTAATTTCAAACGAGTACCAATGGTTTAAAATGGCACTAAAGTGGCAGAACTTACCTATGAATTCCAACTAAACAAGCGGCAGTTGGTTGCACAAAAGTGCCAGTAGCGGTCATTAAGTAACTTAGGATCGACCTTGTATTAAATCAGCTTAGGCAGCATCAAGTTACATTATTTTGATGCCTTCTATTCAATGATTAGCAGACGTCTAATTACATCACTCACCGTTCCGTTAGGTCTAGCATTCAATGAGTCTGACCCTGTTGACACATTGCTGCGCGATCCCATTCTGAATCAAGGAGAACTGAGTGCTATTACCTATTTGGAAAACAACCTGATCACAAGGGAGTTTACCATCGAAATAAATTCCGACTAACGCCATTAACCTATTGAATTACATGTAATTTATTTCTTAAGTAAGCGCCATTTGTATTTGGCCCTTTTTTTTACCACCAAGATGGGCACAAATACCGGTTTAGGTATGCAGATTGTCTATAATGTTATTACCTAACAATTTAGTGGCTCCATTATGTGTAACAATAGTCGAGGTAAACGTAGGAAGAGTATGGGCGCTCATTTTTATATTTCGCTTCCTCAGATTAATCAAAATGATAAGCACGCATCATGATTCAGCTTGCGGGTTATCAAATAGGAGACCTGCTTTATCGCGAGCAGCAGTACAGTGTTTATCGCGCACGGGATATTACTACCCAGCAAGCAGTTATTATAAAAACCGCCTCTTCAGAGTTGCCCTCTAGCACTGACCTCACAGAACTCAAACATGATTATGAAATCGGACTGCAATTTAACGATGCGCATATCGTTTGTTATTTGGATCTTAAACCTTATGAGCATAATTTAGCCCTGATTCTGGAAGATTTTGATGCAATTTCTTTAGAGGAGTATCTTGCTAACCAGGCTTTGCCCCTCTCTCTATTCTTAAATATTGCAATTCAACTCGCTGAAAGCTTAATACTCATCCACGACAAAAATATCATTCATAAAGATATTAAACCGTTCAACATTTTAATTAATCCTAACTCGAACAAAATTAAAATCACTGGCTTTGGTTTGGCCACTAAACTACGGCATGAAACGCAACAAGTCGTGAGCCCTGGCCAGCTGGAAGGTACTTTGCCCTACATTTCACCAGAACAAACCGGGAGGATGAATCGAGCCATCGATTACCGGACTGATTTTTATTCTATGGGTATTACCGTCTACAAAATGCTGACTGGAAACCTACCGTTTTCCGCTAATGACGCTATGGAGTTAGTCCACTGCCATATTGCCAAATCCCCAAAACCGCCACAGATGATAGGTGTTGATGTACCCGAACCACTGTCAGAATTAATTCTCACCTTACTAGCCAAAAATTCAGAGGATCGTTATCAAAGCGCAAGAGGCATTCTAGCCGATCTTGAAAAAATGCATTCCATGCTACAAACAAAAGACCGCGTAAGCACTTTTAAACTCGGTCAACGGGATGTGTCGGGAATTTTTCAGATTCCGCAAAAGCTTTACGGTAGAGAAAAGGAGCTGGACACATTGATGGCAAGCTTCGAGCGCATCTCCGATGGTCCGGTGGAAATGATGCTTGTTGCTGGCTATTCCGGCATTGGAAAATCCTCATTAGTTCAAGAGGTTCATCGGCCTATAGTAAGTAAACATGGCTACTTTATATCGGGTAAATTTGATCAATTTAAGCGAAACGAGCCCTATTACGCCCTTATCCTGGCATTTCAGGAATTAATCCAACACCTATTAACGGAAACAGAAAGTCAGTTACTTCAATGGAAAGAAAAATTATTGGGGGCGCTGGGTATCAACGGACAAGTCATCATTGATGTCATTCCCAAAGTGGAATTGGTTATTGGCCATCAACCCACCATAACTCAACTTGGACCAGCAGAAGCCCAGAATCGCTTTAACATGGTATTTGAAAACTTCATTAAGGTTTTTACGCAGAAAGAACATCCATTGGTGGTATTTATTGACGACCTGCAATGGGCCGATGCTCCCAGCCTTAATCTGGTTAAGGTCATGATGACAGAGCCCGAAATGACCAATCTGCTATTGATAGGTGCCTACAGGGATAATGAAGTGGACCCTTCGCATCTCTTTATGCTCGCCGTAGAACAACTCAAAAAAGAGGGGGCGACGTTAAGCACCATCACGCTGCAGCCATTAAGGTCACAAGATTTAGCACAACTAGTCGCCGATACACTTAAAACCGACACAAAAAATGTGGCCGAACTGAGTCAATTGGTTATGGAAAAAACCGATGGCAATCCCTTCTTCGTTAATGAGTTTTGTAAGAACCTCTATCAGGAACAGCTGCTCTCATTTAATGCAGAAACAGAGTCCTGGGATTGGGATATCCAGGAAATTAATAAACAGGATTTAACGGAAAACGTTGTGGAACTTATGATGGGGAAAATTAGAAAACTCCCTGAAGAAACGCAAGGCACACTTAAACTAGGTGCGTGTATCGGTGCCAGCTTCGATTTAAAAACCTTGTCTGTCATTAGTGAACGACCTTTAATCCAAGTAGCGAAGAGTCTGTGGCCTGCAGTTGAAGACGGCATCATTTTACCCTTAAACGAAGAGCATAAGTTACTCAAAGAACTACACGATGAAAAGAGACAAAGTTCACAACAACTAAGCCAAAGTAATTTGACAGATCGCAGAGAGCAAGCTGAAGATCGTTTCCAGCATGACCGGGTTCAACAGGCTGCTTACTCTTTGATCCCAATAAATGAACTTAAGCCCATTCACCTGAAAATAGGACAGCTTCTGTTAGCCAGCGCAGATGAAGAAACTCTGGACGATAAACTTTTTTATATCGTTGAACAGTTGAATGCGGCAAGAGAGCTGCTGCTGACAGAAGGTGAGAAAGTCGAACTGGCTTCGCTTAATCTCAAAGCTTGCATCAAAGCCAAAGACTCCACCGCCTTCGGTCCTGCAGCTGGGCACGCAGAAATTGGCATTGAGTTGCTGGGTAATGATGCCTGGAAAAACCACTACGCCTTAGCATTCGAACTCAGTAAACTCTGCGCAGAAAGCCTGTTTCTTACAGGTAACATTGAAGCTTCGGACCTAAAAATCCGGTTAATGCTAAAACAGGTTACCAATGATCTGGATAAGAGTGATGTGTATCAACTTCAAATGGTACAGCTTTCCAATCAGGGCAACTACGCTGAAGTATTTGACAGTGGTATAAACGCTTTAGCCTTGTTCGGAATCTCATTCCCTGACCTTGCTTCACCAAAAGCGCTTAAGAAAGAATTTGAAGCAGAATACAGATTGTTTCAGAAACAGATGGAAGGCAAAGAAATCAAGGACCTGATTAACCTTCCTGTCATGAGCAATGCAGAACAGCAAGCCTGTACCGAAATAATGGCCATCATGATCGACCCGGCATTTTTTGCTAATCCTGATTTTCTCAGTTTGCTGGTAACACGAGGGGTCCGTTATTCAATTGATCATGGTAATAGTGACATTTCTACTTTTATCTACGGCTGGTTTGCCACCATTATGGGATCAGTATTAAACAACTATCCCGCAGCCTATGAGTTCGGAAATATGGCATTAAAACTCAATGACAAAGTATTCCACAATAAAAAATTGAGCTGCAAGTTATTGGGTATGTTCGCTTTTTTTGTTTATCATTGGAAGAAACCGCTGCATGGCACGGTTTCCTATATGCAGCAAGCGATTAAGGATGGCATGGAAACCGGCGACATTATTTGGACCACCTATTCGCTGCAAGTATTGGCAAGAGTGCTTTACTCAGATGGCTCACCATTGCGGGAAGCATTGGATGTAGGAAAACAGTCGCTTTCTTATTGCCAAAAAGTGAAGCAGAACTCTATTTATGAGCTGCAGTTGATGGTAAATCACTCCATATTTAATATGCAGGGAAAAACCCAGAGTCGACATTCTTTTAATACTGATCACTTTGATGAGACCGTTTGTTTGGCTCGATGTGAAAAAATGGGGTTTTACCTCACCCTTGCCATATACAATTTCTACAAATTAAAAAATCTTTGTATTTTTGGCGAATACGAGCAAGCAGCCGATTTTGGAAAAAAAAGTCAGCTTACCATTGTCTATTTCCCCGGCTGCATACACGTAGCGGAACATTATTTCTATTACGCTATTGCCCTACTAGGTTGCTTGCCCAATTTACCAAAACAGAAACAACAGACAATCTGGGATCAACTCGCGTCTACCGAAGCGCTGATGAAAAACTGGGCAGATAACTGCCCATCAAATTTTCTTGATAAGTACCAGCTAGTTCAGGCAGAAAAAGCCAGGTGCAAGGGCGACCCAAACCTAGCGATGGGTCTTTATCAACAGGCCATCGAATCCGCAAAAATGAATGGATATACCCATTGGGAAGCAATGGCAAATGAGTTATGTGGACGGTTCTGGCTAGACATGAAGCAAGAGCGCGTTGCTGCAGTTTATATTAGGGAAGCCCATTACTTGTTTGGCCGATGGGGGGCTTATGCCAAAGTAGTGGCGTTAGAAGAACAGTATTCACTCTTGCTATCGGAGATTTCGGCAAGGACAGTACAAGGCGGCTCACTTCAAAGTAAACGGATGAAAAGTAACTCTCCAAGTAGACCAGTTTCGGACAGCCTAGATTTGACAACAGTTTTAAAGGCTTCGCAAGCGATATCTGGAGAAATAGACCTTGCAAAACTACTTGGACGCCTGATGACCATTATCATCGAAAATGCAGGCGCCCGTTATGGGTACCTTATCCTGGAACATGAAGGTACTTTCCTAATTGAAGCCTCTGCCCAAGCGGAGAATAAAGAAATAGAAGTTCTTCAATCCGCCGCCCTGGATAAAAACAATACATTGGCAATGGATGTGGTGCGATATGTTGAGCACTCGGGCGAGGATGTGATTCTCAGAAATGCCTGCACAGAAGGTATGTTTACAACCAGCCCTTATATCATTGAAAATAAATCGAAGTCTATTCTTTGCATCCCTATTAAACACCAAAATAAGCTACAAGGCCTGCTCTATTTGGAAAATAACGAGATGGAGGGTGCTTTTACAAAAGAACGCGTCGAACTCTTAAGAGTATTACTCTCTCAGGCCTCGATATCTATGGTCAATGCTCGTCTTTATGCCGACCTGGAAGACAAGGTACAAGCACGCACTGCCGAGCTTCAGGTTACCAACGAAGAACTCAAAGCCTTTTCCCATAGTGTTTCCCATGATTTACGTGCGCCCTTACGCAAAATCAAAGGCTTTAGTGAAATTCTCTTAGAAGACTTCCTATCAAGTTTCGAACTCGAAGCGCAGAGGATGCTCAAAAAAATTATCGCCGGTGCCTGTAATATGGAAGAGTTAATCAACGGTTTACTAGAACTGTCTCGCATACAGCAAAAAGAGGTTGAACGACAAACTGTAGACATGAGCTCCATGGCCAATGAAGTTGTGCAGGAATTTCGCCTCAACGACTCGGATCGACATTTAAAAGTAGAAATTCAAGCCGGCATGCAGGTACAAGCCGACCCACGCATGCTGCAATCGGTGGTAGACAACCTGCTCAATAATGCTTGGAAATACAGTTCTAAGACCGCAGACGCAAAAATAAGCTTTTATACTGAAGTACAAAATAACCAAACTGTTTATATCGTGAAAGATAACGGGGCAGGGTTTGATATGAAACATATCGACAACCTCTTCGGCACCTTTCAACGCCTACACTCAGAAAAAGAATTCACCGGCACGGGGGTAGGTTTATCTACTGTTAAAAGAGTCATCGAAAAACATGAAGGAAAAATATGGGCCGAAGCTGAGAAAGGTAAAGGTGCGAAATTTTATTTTACTCTGAACTAGATTGTGACAGCTGCAACCATAATACTTAGACCAATTTGGCACTAACATACCAAACCAAAAGAGTTTATATTCAATTCATTTTTATCGTTTTTTTATATTCAAAAGGGCATCACTTTAACTTCTTTGCCAGCATGCCATAAGCAAGCGAAGCAATGTCAATTCGGCCAAGTCATCCACAACCCTCAGTGTCTCGAATTGGCACGAGCCCGCCTCTTCGTGCCATTTATAGACGTCGGTCGATTAGATTTCTGACGTTCAAAAGAAAATTTAGCGCATTAAATTTTCAAAAAAGTAACTCTGGTTAGCAACTAATTGCTGACAATATTTTATCGGTTGCAAAAGTCTCCACAAGTAAGTCACTCAACTGCCTTGCTAAGACAAGGACAGCTCAGCTAAATTTGGTATTGCTCGAATGAGGGCGTGGCAAGCCCCCAACACACATATAAATGATGGTTCTAGTTTCTTATTTAAGTTTTAAGCCCTAGTTCACACAGCTTAGCTTGACTCTGAAACTGTACAAAGATTAATCTAGTCTTTCGCTTAACTCAATAAAAGCTGGCTAAAGCCCCGCTTTCAAACTTAAAAATAATAAGAGCGCTAAAAGGATGATGCACACTCTCATATCACGTAAGACTTGGTGCTTCGCTGCACTATTTTCAATCATTCTGTTGTCGGTATTTTCTGTACTACAGATCGAGAAAAACACCTCTGCTTTTTTCTTAGAAAAAACACATCCCGCTAGGGCGGACCATATTGCTCACCAACAGATATTTGCGCGAACAGCCTATTCGACGTTTGTATTATTACGTTTGAAAGAAGGAAGTAACATTTACCGAAATGACCTCGTTCAGGGTTTGGAGAGGATTCATAAAGCGCTTGAGCAAATTAATTTACTGGAACATGTCTCTCATCAGGTTTTGGTTGAAAAGTTTGATCTTAAATTGAATGAGTCTGGCAAAGTATTTAATCATCAGGCCGAAGCGATAAATTACTACAATGCGCTGCTAAGAAGTAACACCAGCGCCAAAGTAGAAGAGTATTTTGGCCAATACCTATTCCCCATCAAAACGACCAAGTCACTCATAAATACCGATAATATCTATGAGCGGGCTGATGAACTAATCGTTGAGTCGAGCTATGTGAAACGTGCTGACTGGCCAGAGTCGGCTAAAACCCAGATAGCTAAAAACGGTCTACTACGCGGTGGTATGTTTTCTACAGATGAACGCGGAGTCCTGATTAATGTTGAATTTGCTATTGATGACGAAGATACTAATTTAAATTTAGCCTTAGTCAACAAAATCAGACAAGTAGTGTCAAAAACTACTAACGAAATTCAGGTTATTGAGAGCGTCCATTACGCGGGCGGCCCTGTGCTCAACAACTCACTATCTGAAGTAATGGAGCGAGACAATGCTACGTACTTTCCGTTGGTTATATTATTTGTTCTAACAACGCTTGTTGTTTTTTATCGCTCTGTTTTATGTGCAGTGTATGGTCTCACCATAGCGATACTCTCGATATTATTTACCATGTCGCTCATGCCGCTGATGGATATCTCGCTCAATATTGTCACGACTATCTTACCTGTTTTTATTATCACCATCGCCGTAACGGATTCGATACATGTAATGAGCGATGTGACAAGTTCAGCTCAACCGTCCAATACCTTAACTGTAAAAGCCTCCATTCGAAAATTATTTCGGCCGATGTTACTCACCTCTTTAACGACGGGCATTGGTTTTCTTTCTTTGTCGTTAACGGAAATCAGTAACATTAGTGACTTTGGTTTAATGGTTGCTCTAAGTGTAGTGATTGCTTTTGTGCTCTCGGTAACGGTGTTACCTTGGTTAATGACGCTATGGCCAATCAAACCGATACATAATAATAAGCAAGGAACTAAGTTGATAGAGTTACAAGCGCGCTTCGTCTCGATGGTATCTGAAAGCAAGTGGCCTGCCCTACTTTGTTTCGTGCTGGCAACTGTGATGACTATCTCTGGCCTACCGGCTTTGCAAGTGGATCAGGCCAGTATCGCAGCTTTTGATAAGAAATCCTCGTTGCGAACAGATAATGACAAATTCATTGAATCTGGTACGGGGAGTGTCGTACTCAACATTTGGTTTCACGGTAATCAGGATAGCGCCATCCTCTCTCCAAAAGTGTTGTCCTTGATTAAAGAGGTACAGATTGTTGCCGCCAAGCACCCATACTACGTAGATAGCGCTTCGTTAGTGGATTTCCTCGAAAGAATACACGTTGTTTTGGAAGGGGATGACTCCACGTCTCTTAAACTTGAAGATAGTGAACGTATTAGACAGTATTTACTTTTGCTTGAAGGCGGCTCGGAACGCGATTTAGACAGTGTTGTGAGCGTAGGCGACTATAAACAAACGCGCATAGCGCTAAGCCTTGCGCAAGATAATTCTGCAGCGATAGGCGAGATCATTGCGGCAGTAGAAAAGGTATTGAGCAATCGACTCCCTGAAGGCATTGCGTTTTCTTATGCGGGTTATGCTTCAATAGTATATGCGACAGCTGAAGAAGTATTTGTCTCCCAGTTAAAAAGCTTGAGTAGCTCATTGGCGGCGATATTTTTGATTTTCTTGATTGTATTTCGCTCTCTCTCGACTGCTGTAATAGGCATGCTTCCTTTATCAGCAACACTCGCAACGATGTTTGGTGTGATGGGGTACTTTGATTTTCCTTTAGATGTCGGGTCTTCTTTAGTTGCTGGAATTGCATTTGGTATCGGCATTGATTATTCAATTCATCTCATTGAGGCAGTTCGCCGCGTTCCGTTTTCTACCAATCGAAAACAAGTCATAGCTAAAGCACTTGAGCAAGTGACCCTACCAATTAGCGTAAGCGCTATTGTACTAAGTTCAGGGTTTAGCTTGTTACTGCTTTCGGGGTTCAAACCTCTGGCAAGTTTAGGCTTACTTATTATGGTCGCGACGCTGGTCTCAGCCGCATTCTCACTAGTAATCGTCCCCTTTATATTGAATCATTTGCCGCAGAATATGTTTGAAAGCATAACAAATAAACGCGCTGATCCGTATGCAGATCAGTCATTGAAGGAGCTTATGGATGAAGACGTTGTTGTGATAAAGCCATCGAACATACCCACACCTAAAGCGTCAAAGAGCTCTGAATATGTTGACTAATACAGGATAGAAAACAAACACCTGTGTACCAAGCTGAGCCAATCCAGCGCAACTAGCCTCTTGGTTTTAGGGTTATCCGACGTCTGCCCACGCAAATATTCTTCGTTTACCTCTAAGCCCTAGCTGGCAGATGTTGGATAAAGCCACAAGGACGAAACCGCGGAGTCAGATTCAAGATGATGATTGAAAAGCCTGTGAGCTATGGGGATTGTTATACATTCATTGATGATTGAACGGTACCATTCAGGGTATTCATCGTAATATGGGGGTTGTTTTCCCTCCCTTGCGCTTCGTTTTAGTGCTGCCATTGTTAGCACAAGGGAAAGCGGGCTCTGCAAAAACAGAGTAACTCTGACGATGGGCGCAACTTGATTTATGACACCGCGTGTAATGCCGTTCAGGTTCGTACTTTGTCTATAAAAATGACACATTCAAGCGGCCTCTAGTATCGGTGGCGCACGGGGTTGGTATCCTGATTCGAAATAGCCCATGATCACCATCACCGAGTCACAATTTGGGCAGTGATAGCATATGGATAAAGACGGAGCATCCTCCATACTTTTAGTTACAGGTGGCAGTGGTATCCCTATCTTGGCTCGCGCTTTCGCCAGATTCTCGCCACGATTCGCAAAAAGACCATAGTACCGAATGCGATGAAAGCCACTTGGTAATACATGCAACAAAAAACGCCTGATAAACTCATCCACGCTTAATGTCATCACTTTGTGTCGATAGTTATCTTGAGAGCGGTAATCCTTCCATTTAAAACTCACACCCTGATCATTAATGGCAACCAAACGACTGTTTGAGATCGCAATCCGGTGGGTGTAACGTGAAAGATAAGTTAAAACCGCTTTGGGTCCAGCGAAGGGACGTTTAGCATAAACCACCCATTCTTGTTTCCGTGCCATGCTAACCGCTTGATTAAAGCATTTAGGCTCATTGAGTGAAGATTGCTGACCATGGAATTTTAGATCATGATGGGCATAGTGTTTCGTCAGTTGTTCTAAAAATAACCTACGGAACAGGCGTGATAAAACCCGCACAGGTAAAAAGAACCCAGGTCGACAAGATACCCAATGTTCACCGTCAAGCGATAACCCACCTCCCGGAACAACGCAATGGACATGTGGGTGATGCATCAAAGCGGAACCCCAAGTATGTAACACCATCGTCATGCCTAAACGGGCTCCTAGGTGTTTCGGATCACGACCAATGAGTGTTAGGGTTTTGGCAGCGGTCTGGAACAGTGTCGTATAAAGTATGGTTTGATTTTGAAGGGTCATTTTTGCAATACATGACGGCAAGGTAAAAACGACGTGATAGTATTCGACAGGCAACAGGTCTTGCTGTCGTGCAATCAACCAGCGTTTAGCCGCACTGGCCTGGCACTTCGGACAATGACGATTCCGACAAGAGTTATATGCGATTTCCACATGATGGCAGTTTTCGCAATGTAAGAGATGCCCACCTAAGGCCAAACTTCGACATCGTTCAATCGCAGACATCACCTTATATTGGAGGCGATTGATATGCCCTTGATGTCTTTGTCGCCACGCATCGCCATACTGTCGAAAGATATCTGCCAATTCAAGTTGTGGACGAGACATCATCCGTCATTTAGCACAAGTTGCAACGTGTCCAGAGGGCTTGTCGTCTCATGCAATATGTGGGTGGACACCCGACTGTATCGGGCGGTTGACCTAATATCTTGATGTCCGAGCAGGACTTGTATCACTCGAATGTCGACGCCTTGATCTAATAAGTGCGTAGCAAAGCTATGACGAAAGGTGTGCATCGAAACGCGCTTCTTAATACCTGCGAGACAGGCTGCGGCATGGCAGACGCGATTCAATTGACGCTCAGAAACGGGATTAACCGGATTTTGTCCTGGGAATAGCCAGCCACCTTCCCGAATAAGCCCTTGTTTACGAGCAAGACACCACCAACGTCGTAAGATAGTCAATAGCGGCAAAGACAGCATGGCAAGACGATCCTTGCTGCCTTTACCTTGTTCGACATGTAAGACCATGTTCGCGCTATCAATATTATTAATACGAAGGTGACAGACTTCTTTAGCTCTCAACCCCGTGCCATAGGCCACCGACAGAACCGCTTTATATTTGAATGCATAGGTCGCGTTGATTGCCCGAGCGACTTCTTCAGGGCTCAGTACCTCCGGCAATATTCGCGGCTCATGGATAGGGCAGAGTTTTTTGGCTGCTTCTTTGCGATCAAGCGTAATGGTGAACAGAAAACGTAAGGCGGTGATGACCGCATTGATAGAAGGACTCTTGACGCCAGAGGACACCAAGTGTAATTGGTATTGGCGTAGATCTTCAGCGGTGGCTTTATGGGGCGAATGCCCAAAGAGCTCGGAGAATCGTTTTACATGCCTGAGGTAATCTGACTGAGTTCTGGGGGTTAATCGGCGCATGCTCATGTCATCAATCATGCGTTGACGTAAAGGGCTGATGGGTTCGGTTGCGTGTAATTGCTTAGAGATATTCATGACAGTTCTCCTGTTATTGAAATCGAAATGACTTCGATAACAGGTATGCTCTTTAATCAACTTAAACGCGAACGAAATTTTGATTGAGAATGCGGAAGATGGTGCATTGCTACCGCGAGAGCGGTTTAGTCCTTGTGCCAATAGCGGCCATCATGTAACTATGGCTTTTTTTATATCTAATACATTTTAGGAACATCAATTGGTGCTTTCTGAAGACTGCTTTGTCGTCAATAGCTGACAATTTTTGTCGTAACAATTAAAAATAGATACAGCCCCCTTTTTCGCTTTACCCCAACAGATTTTATTTAAGAGTACCTGATGAGAAGAACACCCCCCGATATAACCAAACGCAATGATTATAGTGATAGGAGGCACAGTTAAGAAAGAAATATCATATATGTCCTATTTCTATGTTGATCCTAATTATCCTGCTTTGCTAGGATCTTAATACTAGACTATATTCAGCCACTCAAAAATAACGTACTTATTACATGCAATTAGTTAAGGGATTATTACAATCGCAAAGCATTAATTCAAAGCTGTTACTATTAATGTGTTCAATCATTGCTTTTATTCTAGCTATGCCAGGTAGCCCACTTCCTTTATTAACTTGGGTGGCTTTAGTTCCCATCGGTTTGGCGCTAATAAATACCACTCCACGACAGTCTGCAACTTTATTCTATTTATGTACCGTTGTTTGTTGGTTGGCAGCGGTAGGCTGGTTGATACCCGCACTTATGAAATTCACTCAGCTCAATACATTGGTTGCATTTATCATATTATTGTTATTGTGTCTGATTCTTGCTTTACCTTATGCCCTTATTGGCTGGTTAATCAGTCACCAGCAATGGTTACACAAGCCCTTTGGCGTATTTTATATATCTGCCGCCTATACAGTAGTTATTGCTTTTTTTCCCAGCCTGTTACCTGGAAACCATGTTCATGCCCTCTACCAGCAGCCAATATTTTTACAAGTATTAGCCATAGGTGGTGTTCCCCTACTGTTGTTCGTTGTTGTGTTTGTAAACTGGCAGCTAGTCAAAGCTCTCTCATGTTTTCGCGGCAACCCTCGCAGTGCTTGTTTTGCTTTGTTTCAGGCTATCGCCATGCTGGCCGTGATAATGCTCTACGGTTTTTGGCAGATGAATGAACTTGAAAAAAGCATTCAACAAGAAGGCGAAGCAATTAAAGTCGGCATGATTCAACCTAAGTTGCAACGTGAGGATGCCCTCGACCCTTTATTTGTTATGTCAGCCAGAATGGTGGCGCAAGACCCTTCTATTGATTTGCTAGTTTGGCCGGAATTTCCGGCAGCATTTTCCTATCTCGAAAACCCTCAAGACAAAAAACGGGTTGATCAACTAATTCGTTTAATTAAAAAACCGATGTTACTGGTATCCGGTTACAACTATGAAACCCCACCGACAACACAAAATCCTACACCAGAATATTACAATACCGCACAACTAATCGATCAGAACCATAAATTACAAGGCAGTTACGACAAACAAATTCTAGTACCTTTTTTTGAGTATATTCCTGCTGAAGCGTACTTCCCCTTCTTAAGAAAGCTCTTTCCTGGCGCTCTTCATTATGTGCCTGGCAAGCAAGAACAAATATTCAATTTCAATGATGCGATCAATATCATTCCTTTGATCTGCTACGAAACTGTATTTCCTGAGCTTACCCGACAATTCGTGAAACAAGGTGGCAATATCATTTTCAACCTCACCAATGACATATGGTTTGGCGACTATTGGGGCTCTGCCTATCATTTTTCATTAGGAATATTTCGCTCCATTGAGAATCGAGTACCCTGGATACGCGCCACCAACTCAGGCATTAGCGGTGTAGCTAAAGCTAGCGGTGAAATAATCACGGAGACACTGACACCACAATTAGAAACTGCTACCCGTGTTTTTAATGTTGAAATTCCTCCAGAACGCAGCTTTTATTTTCACTACGGTGATATATTTCTCCACATGTTAATGTTAATCCTTATATTTAACTTCCTCAAGGATGTACGACTCAAAAGACAGGAACGTAAACGAGTTTCATCTCCTTTTTAATTCGAGTAAATGGTAGAAGAACTGATTGAATTTTACGTCCCTGACATTATTTTAACCGCTAAATAAATACTTGATACCTTCCCTCTTGAGAAAGACATAAATAACAACCACATCACAGAACACAAAATAAATACGGTTAAAGTTATAAGCGCGATTTTTTTATGTTGTTACTAAAAAGTTATTAGATTTTTAGTATATGGAATATCTGATACATACAACAATAAATAACAGGGACAACAACTTATGAAAGTTTTTTATTTTTTACTTATTTTGATATTTTCCAGCTTTAATATTCATGCTACCGGTGGAGGAGCTGGCACTGGTGGCACTGGTGGCACTGGTGGTACTGGTGGTACTGGTGGTACTGGTGGTACTGGTGGTACTGGTGGTAGCGGTGCCGGTGCTGCCGGCAGTTCGGCTGCGAGTGGCGGTGCTGCCGCTGCTGGGGCTGGTGGTGCCGCGGCAGGAACAGGTTCAGCCGCTACAGGCACGGCTGCTAGTTCTTCTGGAGGGCCTGGCGGACCAAGCGGTCCAGGCGTAGGCGCTGCCTCCGCGGCAACCGGCGCAACCGGAGGCTCTTTAATCGCGACTGGTAACGCTTATCACTACGCGTATATGTATACCGATGTAACCTTACAAGTAGCCGATGCAAATGGCACCTTTATCGATTGGGAAACCATTTCACTTTCTGAACCTGGAGATGAAAAAGAAGTTTCCTTTTCTCCTGTTTTACTTAGTGGAACAAATTTTCAAATAAGTGTTGCTAATACAGCACCAGGCTTTGACTGTAAAACCTCGAATTCAAGTGGCGCTACAAGCATAGACAATCAAACACTTTCAGCTACTGTAAAGTGCTTCAGTCAGTTTGAAACGGGGAATCTATGGTCTATCTGGCCACGGTCGGTTGCGCCAGGAACTGAATTAAAGCTTTCGGGTGATAATTTGGCAAACGCTACTATTAAAATCAATGAAGTTACGATCGAATTAATTTCACAATCCGAACATGAAATCCGCTTAATTGCGCCAGAATTAAAAAGCGATGTCTATGAGCTCGAAGTGCTTATACCTGAAAATGAAAAAAATGAGCATTACTTTCTATCTTATAATGCCATACAAACAAGTGGTCTAGCTGGAGGATTGAAAAGTCGTTGCGCTCTACTTAAGAGTGGGCAAATAAATTGTTGGGGTTGGAGAAATACTAATACTTTCCCAATAACATACCCTGAAAGAAAAATTGCAAGGACGGAGTTGTATAAACAATATGCCATCGCAATAACTGAGAAAAACGCTGCAATCGCAATCTCTACCGGCAACTCAAGTCACACTTGCTATATCGACCCTAGCTCTAATGTTCATTGTTTTGGTGGATTATATTTTGATGGTTTTCAGATTTTTGATGATGGATCTCACTTACTCAATTATGATGTAACTATCCCTAATACTCAGGGGGCGATTAAAGTCTCAGTCGGCAGGTATAGTGGTGCAACAACTCAAGTTGTGGGCACTAAAAGCTGCGCCGTCATGTCGGATAAATCGGTTAGATGCTGGTCTATTCCTGAAGGCATTAGCCTATCAGATGATTCCAGTATCATGCCTTATTTAAGCTCAACAGGAATACCAACCACTCTTGACGGCTTTGACAGCATCACTGATATAGCATTATCTAATTATGATGACAATCTATGCGCATTAAGAACTGACGGCCAAGTACAATGCTCTGGCTCAAATGACGTCGGCCAGCTTGGAAATGGAACAGTTACGGCTTCAGAAGCACCAGTAATTGTAGTAGGAGTAAGCAATGCTGTAGCAGTTTCCTATAACGGTAAAACAGGGTGTGCGACATTAGAAAATGGCAATGCCAAATGCTGGGGCCAGAATACCGAAACTGACTTTATGGGAATTGGTGCGTCTCAGTTTACTTCACTCCCTGTAGAAATTCATTCAAGCGGCGACCTTATTGGTGCTATCGCACTAAGCTCATCTAGCGATATTGTTTGTGCCTCCACATTAACAGGCCAATTACAGTGCTGGGGCGAGTCTGCAGTATACACTTCTGATTGGTTTTCTAAGGTTAACGAAGCCAAAGACATTGTTAAGGTAAAATCTAATGAAAAGTTTGGTTGGTGCTTCGAAAGATCAATTGGAGCAATACAATGCGCTACACCAATACGACCTAAAGGTTCAGGTTCACTTGATTATGGCGTGTACGGGCTGGGAAGAGGCACTTACTACAACTCACCCACTGCAGTTTCAATATCGAATTTAAGCAATATAAAGCAGGTAGAAGTAACAAGTTTGCAACCAGCGGATACAAGTACTGCTTGCGCTCTAGATTATAATGGTAACGTTACTTGCTGGGGAAGTGAGCAAAAAGACCCAATATTAAGCACGCCAAGCTCTATTGATGGCCTCACTTCTGTTACCAGCATTGCGATGAATAGCAATCTCTTGTTCGCACTTGATTCAAATGCAAATCTAACGCGCTGGGATGGTAATTCACTCACTTTTCTATCAAGCAATGTTTCTTCTATTAGTGATAGCGGAGATTGTTTCATCAATAGCAGTGGTGATGCTGAATGCTTAGTGTCAGAAATAGGATTATCGTATTACACGATACAAAGTGAAGGCGATAATTTTATACAACTTTCTAACTCCTGTGGACTAAGAGCCTCTGGAAAAGTGGGTTGCTGGCAAACCAATGATACTATTGCAACAAATGTAATTAATCATGAAGGCGAATTGCAAAACATCACTCAGCTAAAAGGGTTTTGCGGACTGTTGAATGATAACACTGTAGATTGCTGGAGTTATTCATCTGGCAATCTGGAATACAAAGTCAACGTTAGTCCAGCTATCATTGATATTTCAGAGTTGATCAATACGCTACCCGCTTCTGTTTGCGGTAAAAGTTTGTCTG
>Ga0209825_1000151_pt1 | contig 70373 bp, 63 predicted proteins | sample EN8Hudsemesocosm_FD_184631 | JGI IMG/M metagenome (GOLD analysis project Ga0209825, IMG submission 184631) | Methane-oxidizing microbial communities from mesocosms in the Hudson Canyon - EN8B Hudson Canyon (SPAdes) (version 2) | ecosystem: Environmental > Aquatic > Marine > Cold seeps | place... | reverse complement strand
AACTTCTGCCCTTTGTCACGTTGCTGCTTTAATCTTTCTGAGAGTAAATTTAGAATGTTAATAACGTTAGGAACATAGTCAGACACTTGATCTTTTTGATAACCATATTTTGAGGCTAAATACTGAGCGACTGGCTCAGGAAAGCCACCTGGCTGGCCAGTTAAACCTTTATAAACACTATCAAGGCGACGCCACCAACCTAAACCTTGTTCACCACATATTTGGTGCGAGAGCTTTAGAGTTAGGGCTCGATCATCAGGATCACTCGGCAACAGCGCTGGGCCTGGGCTTAATCGTTCAGCAAGCATCAATATGTCTGACCAACCAGATACTGGGTTTTCTTCGTTATAGATCGCTGCCGGCGCACTACCAGAACCTGCCCAGCTTGCCATTTCTTTATTAAATGGGTCATGATAAACCGCCGAAAAGGGGACCTCTTTTATATGAAATATCGCCTTAGCGGCTTCTGCCCAAGGGCTAGGAATACCCGGTACAGCAACTAAACGTAGTCCCTGTTGCGCTTTTGCTTCTTTGAAATCAATGTATTGAATAGCCACTTCTAACTCCCAAGGGTATTGCCGTATTGTTATTCATACGAATGTTTTTATGAACGGTGCTAGAACAGCATGCCTCGTTATATATATGAATAACAGAGGCACACCGTAAATAGTGTTTTCCATTTTAAGATGCTTCGCGTATCACCTTGACTAGCTCTGCAGGAATCGAATTAAGTGGAAAGTGACCTGATTCTAAAGTAAATACCTTGTCTACCTTCCAGCTTTGAATCATTTTGTCTTGCAGTGCTGGCGTTAGAACTTTATCAACACCCGCTCTAATATAGATTTTATGCACCGAGCCAAACTTTGCGTCTGTTAACTGAGCTTCGGCCATAAAAGGTTCAGTCGACTGTTTAAACAAAAAATGTGGTACTAAACGATTTAAGTGATCCTGATCTTTAATGTCATTCAGTAGTACGGTTCGCACTGTCTCTTCTGTGACTTCACCATAGCTTTGATCTTCAGAAAAAATAACATTTGGAAGAAGTTGACCTTGATCATCGCTTTGCATTAAACCAAGCGGTGTCTCACCATTAGCAGGTAAAATAGCGGCAACGAATACCAGGCGATCAATTTTTTCGGGTATTTCCTCGGCAACTTGAGCGATAATGGCTCCTGCAAGAGAGTGGCCGACAAGAATGACGCTCTCATCTTGCGCTTTGACAGCGTCAACGACTGTTTTTACATAAGCAGCCATCGTTACATGAACAAGTGCTTGTTTATTTTCACCGTGTCCCGGCAAATCCAGTGCTGTCACCTTGTTACCATCGATAGATAATAAGTTAACAACGTCTTCAAATTCCCATGCACCGCCCCAAGCTCCGTGTACTAAAATATAATTGCTCATTGTAATCTCCAGTGTTGTTAAACGTGTTGAATGTTCTCGTTTCAATTTAGTTAATGTTTCATTGATTCAAACTACTTGCTATACCTACCAGGCCAGATCCTGACCATTCGAGTGCCTAAACGAACCCGTATTATCTAGGTCTAACTCCTCGATTCGTTGCTGTATACGCAGTGCCGCTTCCACCGTGTCGATATCACCGTTGTGGTTAACCAACGCTGTTTGAACAAAACCAGGATGCAATAAACCCACTGCAATTCCTCGAGGCTTTAAGTCATTCGCTAATGACATGCCAGCGGCGTTTAAGGCCGCTTTCGACATACGATAACCGTATGAAGCGCCTGAACCGTTGTCGCTGATTGATCCCATTCGACTACTAATCAGTACGACTTTTGATCCTTCCCACAACTGCTTAAGTAACTTTTCAGTTGTGTTGAGTGGCCCTATGGCATTGACTTGAAACTGTCGCTCTACTCGTCCGTAATCAATTTCTCCCAACGCTTCTTCGGTTAATATCCCTGCGTTGTTGATCAGTATATGGATCTGAACGTCAGCCAAACTTGCACTCAAACGTGTTAGATCAGCATTGCTAACAACATCAACACCATCAATAACCGTGATACCTTTAATGCTGTCTAGCTCACGTGAAGTTTTTCGGCACACAGCAAAAACGACATCACCCTTGTTGACGTACTGCTCTACAAGCGCGAGACCTATCCCACGATTAGCTCCGGTAATTACAATATTTCTTGGCATAATTTTGCCCTCAAATAGTGGTTGTAAAAAGCCACACCAACATGCTCTTAGTAACGATACTGGTGTGGGTCTTTACTAAGAGATATTCATCGCTGATTTGACGTCTTCGATGCTGAATACAACCCCATTGCTCGCCCAGCCATTTTCGGGTATCTCGTCAATCAATAACCAGTGATTAAGACGGCCATCGAAAGGGCCAATAAAGTCATTAACAATGTCATTAATACTTTTCGCCAATGCGATGTTCGCAGCTTGGTCTAATGCCCCCGCAGGAGTAGTCACTCGTATCAGTACAGGAGGGGTATCAATGTTTTGTTTGCCAATATAAACATCGCCTTTTTGTTGCTCTGTATAATAAGCCCAGGCTAATGATTGAGCCGCTGGGTCTTTAGGGTCAGCGCCTTCGGCGGTGAGTACCGCATCGTTAACTTCTTCCATAAATTTGTTTTTAGTGGCTTTATCAAATGTACCTTCTTGAGTAGTTACACGAATAAGTGGCATATTATTTCTCCTAATTAATGGATCAGTAAAACTTGTAATTAAATGGTTTGTCTTCTTGACGTACTTTCTGTTTGTCTATGAAGATGAGTTCATAATATGCGGTGCAATGCTGAGCGTAAATGCTTTATAAATAGCTCTAGATGTGCATAAAAGCACATGCTATATTTATACGGCTTTTGTTGAGGTGCTTTTTATTGAAGTGAATGGGAGAAACTTTTATGAATTGGGACGATCTACGTTTTTTTCTAGCACTAGCTAGAGAAGGAACGGTCAGTGGCGCTGGCCGAGCGCTTGAAGTTAAACATACGACTGTTGCAAGAAGAGTAGCGGCATTTGAGGAACAATTAGGAAGCCGTTTATTCGACCGTATGCCTTCGGGGTATGCGATAACGCAAGTGGGCGAAAATTTAATGCCCCACGCGCTTGGGATAGAAGAGTTGGTGAATGCCGCCGATAGAGAAGTGTTTGGAATGGATGCTCAGCTAAGTGGCTCACTAAAGTTAGCGGCCTCATATGATGTATTCACAAGATTGATTACACCAAAACTGCATTTGTTTACGGATAAGTACCCAAACATTGAGCTTGAGCTAGTTTCGTCAACAGGGCTTGTTGATTTGGGCAGTCGCCAAGCAGATATCGCACTTCGATTAAGCCCTCACCCGCCAGAACATTTGATTGGCCGTGAAGTCGTGCACTTATCTCATGGTATTTATGCCAGTGAAAAGTACTTGCAAGAAAAGCGGACTCAGGCGCAATTAATTTTATGGGGGCATGATAAAAACATGCCCGATTGGGTTGTTGATCATTTTTCTGATGCCAGAGTTTATGCCAGAGCGAGTGAAATTATGACCATGATGGAAGCCGTAAAAAACCACTTAGGCTTAGCTAGAATGCCCTGTTATGTTGGCGACGCTGAACCGACATTAAGGCGTATTGATGTTCATTTAACGCCCTCTAATTGGGGAGTATGGGTATTAAGTCATGCTGACTTGCGAACCACCGCTAGAGTTAGGGCTTGTCGAGAGTTTTTAATTGATATTATTGATCAACAACGAGCCTTAATAGAAGGTTTGAACTCTACGTATTATTAATTTGAAATGGCGCACTTATGACTAAAATTCAGGCGTTTAACCACGCTCGCTAATATAAAAAAGAATGTCTGTTTTTAATACGATGTCTCCCGACTCATCCTGTATTTCAAAAGGTATGCTGATATTACCTGCTTTCAGAATATCTAAATTAAATGAACAAATGCCCGTCAATTTACCTGTCGCTTTTTTAGTGTATTTAACCGTCATCTCTTTTGGAATCCACCGCAACGCTGAAGGTATTGATGATTCCACGGCTAACCCTCCCGTTAATTCACTTAAGGTACACATTGCCCCAGCATTTATTGAACCAATATGATTACGAATTGCTCGGCGATCGTTTATTTCTACTCGACAGTACCCTGGACGAAGCTCTGTGATCAGCGGTTTTATCGATGAAAAGTAAGGCGCTCGAAACGCCAAGGCTTTACTAAAAATGTATTGGCCAAAAGGAAGCTTTGATAGTTGGTTATATAAACTTAATGTACTCATCATCTGTGTCCTGCTTAGTTACGTAATAGAGATTATCACTGAATTCAATGTCTAAATGGTGACGATAAAGTTTGATCAATTACAACGGCAATATGCACAGTTCTTTTTCACAAGAGGCATGCACAACACCTTCTTTGTCCACAAGATCAATCTCATAGTTTCGCGTTAATTTAGCCTTCGTCTGTAAGTCGGTTTGAATGCCTTTAAGTTCTTGCTGGCTAAGTCTGAATCGGGCAAATAAGGTGGTTTTCCCTGGCCGTTTAAAATGAATTGAGGCTGCTCGGTCAATCACCTTGTATTGTCCACCCAGAATTTTATACAACATCACCCCATAGATAGGATCTAAGGCGCTGTATAACCCCCCACCCCATGTGATACCCATATGATTTCGAGTTTTCCAGTTACTAGGAATTTTAATATGCACTTCATGAAAGTCTGGTGCGACATAGGTAATACGAGCTCCGCTCCTTCGATAAGCAGGGAACAAATTACCGCCCCATCGCCACAGACGAGATTCGAACGACTCAGTCATTAGCTTAGGTGTTGTTTTTTCTATTGATCGGCTCATTCGTACCCCCTCTTCTTACTTATTGAACTTCTAAAATTATTTTACCTTTGGCGCGTAAACTTCTGCTGTGGTCGTGGGCTTGGCTAGCCTGTTGAAGTGGAAAGATTTGATCGATCACCGGTTTAACACTGCCGGCTGAAATTAACTTGGCAACGTCTTCAAGATCGCTTCCATCTGATTTCACCATCACGACCATCGCTTTTTTACATGTTTTAAAAAGGAGTGACTTAATTTTTGTGGTCGCCATCGCTTTTAAGTTTTTAGGGCTCGGTATCGTTGAAACATATGTCCCGCCCGGATTCATTATCGGCGAACATTTACTAAGATCATGACGACCGATGGTATCGAAAATAATATCGTATCGACCTTCGCTTTTAAGAAAGTCTTGCTGGTGATAATCAATCACTTTCGCTGCACCTAAGCCGGTCACCATGGCTGTATTTTTCTGACTGCACACCGCGGTTACTTCGCCACCCAGTGCTTTAGCAATTTGTACACCGAAGCTTCCAACGCCTCCCGAAGCGCCGATAATTAATACCTTAAAATCTTTTTTCATGCCTGCTTTTTTCACTAAGGCCTGCCATGCCGTGAGTGAACATAAAGGCACACCAGCCGCTTCAGTATAAGAAATACCTTCTGGTATAAGCGCCATATTTTTCGCCGGTGCAACCACCTCTTCAGAATAAGTCGCTAGCCCTTCCGAAGGATTTTTCATACCAAATACTTTATCACCAGCGTTAAAGCCTTTAACTTTCGCTCCGGTTTCTACGACCTCCCCAGCAAAGTCACTGCCCAGAATGAGAGGAAAAGAAGGCACTAAAAACTGCAATTGATACCGACCGCTTCGAATCATCCAGTCACGAGGATTTACGCTTGAGGCATAGTTTTTAATACGTACTTCGTTTGCTTTAAGCCCAGGGCTCGTTTGTTCGCCGTACTGCAAGACATCACTTTTTCCATACTTGGTTTGATAAACAGCTTTCATTTGTTGATAACTCCGGTTTGATTCATCTCATTATAGATGACAATTAAAATAGTTCGTTAGCGAACCATACAAACAAAAAATAACTCAAGTACTAGTAATTATTCAATGCTTTAGACAATAGATAAGTAAATTGCTGCCGTTCATCTTCCGAAAACCCTCTATAGACTCGACCGTTCACATTGTCTGATAAGGTTTTAAAGTCATCTTTGTGCGCTAAACTTTTAGATGTAAGGCGCACCAACTTTACTCTTTGGTCCTCTGAAGAAGTCGATTTTCCAACATAACCAAGACGAATTAGCTTATCGACCAGCTCCGTTGTAGATGACTTCTTTTTATTAATGCGTACAGACAGATCTTTTAGCGATAAAGCTTTCTCACGATACAAGGTGATTAGAATAGCGCCATGTGACGGGGCCAGATCGACCATACCTAAACGCTTAAGCTCACTCGTAACATGCTCATAGGCATTGTCGCGAAGTTGAGCTGCTAAAAATACAATGCCATTTGTTCTTGGTGTCATGAAATCTACCTCTGCAAATACATCGATTTTTTCTGTTACTTGAATCAATGCAACAGATATTAGTTCGTTAGCGAACCTAATGCAAGGTTTTTTTCACCTGTACCGTTCTTGCTGCGAAGACTAAGCCTTATTTTCATCCACAAGCTAGCGTTGTAAAACACGAGATTTTAACTCAATACACTATTAAAATAACGACAAACCAGCTGGTGAAAACGTGTGAGATGAATGGGCTTTTTTACCTGATAGCCGTGTACCATATATAATGGCCACAAAGGGCCTGTGATATTTTCCATAATATGAATCAACTCACCGGATTTGATGAGCGGCATGGCCGTCACATCAGGCATTAACATGATACCCATGTGACGCAAACCCATTTCGAGAGCACTAGGCATGGTATTTACCCGAGCAAATTGTTTCAGTTTGATCATCGTTTTTTCATTTGAATTAACATCAAAAATAGACATTTTGGACTGCTGCCAGCCGGTTGAAACCCAGCGTAATGTCATCAGGTCTTTAACTGTTTTTGGCGTCCCGTTCCGGTTCAAAAAAAGTGGCGTGGCACAAAAAATTTCCTTAATGGTCCCGACAGGTAATGCCCTATAACTGCTATCGGTGAGCTCTCCTGCATGAATCGACACATCAAGATTGTTTTCAACAAGATCCAGACTTCTATCGCTGACCACTAACTCTGGTTCCAAGCCCGAAAATTCACAACATAATTGCTCAATGGCTGGCATGACGACAATTGATTCAAGAGTATGCGGATAGGTAATCGCGAACCGGCCGCTCGGATTGTCTTCAGCGGTAGCAATATCAGCATAAGCTAACTCGACTTGATCTTGTAATAACTGACAGCGTAATAAGAGCTTTTCGCCAAGTGCCGTGAGTGATACCCCACGAGTAGTTCGGTTTAGTACCCGAATACCCATTTCACTCTCTAATGCTTTTACTTGTTGGCTGACAGCCGACTTGGTAATACCAAGTGCTTCTCCCGCTTGGGTAAAAGACCCTTTTTGAGCGACACTGGCAAATATCATTAATCTGGAAAGCTGCTTTGTATTGTTCATATTTTCTAAACAGTAAGTCAATATTGTAAGTATTGTTCTTTATTCTACTCTCTCATATGATTCATTCAAGCATTTAAAGTTAAACGCGAAACCTCTTATCACGAAGATACACAACCACAGAGGAAACAAACATGTCTGCATATATTATTGTAGGGTTAACACCAAAAGATACCGACAAACTTCAGCAGTACGGCGCATCTGTACCGCCAATACTTGCAAAGTATTCAGGTGAAATTCTGACTAAAGGTCCTGTCGAAAAATTGCATGGCGATTTTGAGCACAAAATTCAAGTCGTAATCGCCTTTCCAAGTCGAGAAAAAGCACTTGATTGGTATCATTCAGATGACTATCAAGCCCTAATTCCGATTCGTAATGAAGGCATGGATTCTCAATTCCAGCTAATTGGCTAATGTTTACCGCCGAATTTATATACTAAGCACGACACACTATTTACAGGATAATAAACGATGAACTTCCAATTACATGATCAAAAAACAGCACCTGAAACGAGCCAACCTTTGTTAGCAAATTCGTTAAAATCATTTGGTATGATTCCTAACCTACATGCCGTCATGGCTGAATCATCTCCGCTTCTTGAGGCGTATCAGACACTGCATACCTTGTTTCAACAAACCAGATTTGATGCGGAGGAACTAACCGTGGTCTGGCAGACAATTAATGTTGAGCATAGCTGCCATTATTGTATACCTGCCCATGCGGGTATCGCGCATATGATGAAGGTCGATAAGGCCATTATTGAAGCGCTTCGCAATAGTACAAAGCTGCCTACCGAAAAGCTTCAAACTCTACACACGACAACGTTAGCCTTGGTACGTAATCGCGGCCAACTTAGCCAAGATGAAACCTCGGCGTTCTTTGAGGCCGGTTACGAGCAGCGAAATTTATTAGAGATCGTGTTAGGTATCTCACAAAAAGTCATGAGTAATTATGTGAACCATCTGGCTGATACGCCTGTGGATGAAGCCTTTAAAGAATTTGAATAAGCGTTAAGCGGACTAGAGACCTAAGTGCTAGATACTGACCTTTTCAGAGCGACCTTTAATGGGTAGATATAAACTTTCGAATAGGTCGAAACTGCCCCTACAGCAAACTACCCAGCGACTAAAGGTCGCTAGGTAGTCTAGGAAGAAATCCAATAGAAAGGAATAGAGGCTTAAGCTTCTGTTCTCCTGTCAGCCGTTATGCACCCTGAAGCGTAATCACATCATCGTTTTCAATATCTTCCTCGGTAGCGTAATCTTTAGTATCAAACGTTAATAACATGGCCGGTAATAATAGAAAATCAACCACTAGCGCCAAGGTAATCGTCATTGAGGTAATCAAGCCCAGTTCAAAATTTAACTTGAACGTTGAAAGCGTTAATACTAAAAAGCCTGCTGTGAGTACAGCCGTCGTAATCACTAATGCGGGCCCCACATTGGCAAACGCATAGCGAACAGCTTCTGTCGCAGACAATGCCATTTCACGTCGCCCCCGCATATATTTACTTAAAAAGTGAACCGTATCATCCACAATAATACCGATAATCATGCTAACCGATAAAGCAAGTGCGAAACCCACTTCGCCGATAAGCACTGCCCATAACCCAAATGAAATCATGGGTGGTACAAGGTTAGGTATCAAACTGATCAGGCCAATTTTGATGGATCGTAACGATATCAAAATTAGTACCGAAATCAATATTAAAGCAAATACGACTCCACCGGTCATCTGCTCAACTGTACGCAAGCTTATGTGAGAAAACATAAACTGAGGACTCCCTACCGTTGGAGATATCCAAGGGGCTGTTGCTGCTAACCAATTCTGAGCACGTGCATTAAAGGCGATCATTTCGTTATTAGACAAGGTATGTAAAGAAACGGTAACACGGGTGGCTGATTTATCCACATTGATCTGGTTATTTAAATCAAGACCATACGGCAAAGACATTTCATACAACAATAAGTACTGTGCTGCCAACTCACGATTATTGGGTAAGCGATACCAACTTGACTCATCATTATGCAGATTCTTATTTAATCGCTTCATGATGTCAGACAAAATATTCACATGTACAACTTCAGGTTGCTGATATAACCATGTTTTATACTGATCCAAAACGTGTAGATATTTTGGAGCACTGATACCCCCCGTTTGATTTGACTCTAAACCATATTCTAAATAATACGGCCCAGTGAGATGCTCCGATGCGTAATCGGTATCAACCCGAAAAGCCACTGACTCATCAAAGAATTCCCATATTCGATCATTTACGACATTTAAAGGGATCAAAGCTGAAAATAAAACGGTTACACCGACCATCGACCACAGCACTTGTTTGCGGTTTCTAATAACAAACTCTCCTAAAGCGCTGGTTTTTTCACCGGCTTTATTACGACTTAGTTTTACTCTTACTGGAAATAACATTAACAACCAAGGCAAGAACGTCATGGAAAGCATAAAGGACACTAAGACCCCTGCGGCAACCATATTAGCGAGGTGATGAAAAGGCGGTACATCTGAGAAATGCATGGTTAAAAAACCCACCACTGTAGTGATGGTTGCTAACACGACAGGTTGAATATTTACCCGCAAGCTTTCACTTAACGCGCTACGTTTTTCCATACCGGCACTCATATTCTGGATCATCGATAACAAAATATGCACGGCATTAGCCACCACAATGGTCATCACTATTGTGGGTGCGCTAGCAGAAACGGGCGTCAGTTGAACCCCTAACCAGCCCGCAAAGCCCATGGTAGAAATAATGGTCATAATGATAATGACTAATATACTTAAGGTAGCGGTGATGCTACGCAGAAAAAACAACAAGCCCACTAAAATAAGCGAAAACATGATTAAGGTTAATGAGCCCATATCACCCATCGATGCTTCCATGAAGGTATTATCCATCACTACAAGGCCTGTGAGGTGTACCTCAATATCTGAATTTCGTTCTTTTAGTTGTTTGATCAAATCACGGGTATAAGCCGTTACTTTAGGACTTCCTTCTGGGTCACCTTTAGGCAAATTAATCGTGACATTCACCGCAGTTACCCGAGCATCACTTGAAATAGCACTATTGAGTAACAAGGGCTCTTTCATGGCGATTTCTTTGATGTTAGCCAACTCTACTGGTGTTAGATTTACAGCATCCTTTATCAAATCAACCACGGTTAAGTCGTCTTCATTAGCATAGGTATATTGAAAATTACTCAGGGAATCAACTCGAGTTGAGAAGGGGATTTGCCAAGCTGCACTAGTTAGCCATTCAACACTCGCGAGGGTTTTCTGATTAAATACTTCGCCACCTTTAGGAGTAATTAATATTACGACGTTGTCGGCTTTTACAAAGGTTTTCTGAATAGACGAGAAGTCTAAATACTGAGGATTGTCATCTGAGAACCAAACCTCATAGTCAGTCGCAAAAGATAAAAATCGTGCCCCACTTGCCATGGTAAACACCACCACTAGAGATAGCAGTGCAAAAAGCCACCGCCACCTTACTAGGTTTTGAGTTATTGAATTCATAATAATTGCTCTGAAATAATTTAAGTTACAAGAATTTTAAATTTATTATCTGCTAATTTTTTGTCAGTTAACGTACACGTTTTAATGCATTTTTCTTAAAGTCAGAACTGTTAAGACCTACTTTGAATTGATAATTAGACCATTGAAGCGCTGTTGTTTTGCCATTTTGATGATTCTCCATATTCATCGTATCCGCACGCCAATATTGGCCCAAATAATTCTGGTACTCTAGGTAAGACAAAGTCTTCAACAAGGTATTTTTACGATCATAAAAATCAATTTTCTGTACTCTATATTCCGCCTTATCAACCCATACAATTCGACGTTTATAACCTGAATTTTTATCAACTGGATATTGCTCTATCTTAAAACTTTCTATGCCATTTATCGTTTCCTCGCCTAAATAGTTATAGGTATATTTTTCTATTTCAAAAGAGCTCAGGTCTTCAAATGCAAATTCAGAGCCCATAAATGGCCCTGATTTATTACTGGATGAAATGCGCTTAACGCGTTTTAGTGCGGGCAAGAACAACCATTGATCATCGTCTTTTACCGGGTGAGAGAAACTCAAAAAAGCCGTCCCTTTCACATCCCTTGGTTGGTTAAAAATAGTTAGACTCTTATCACCATCGCGCTCTTGCTCAAGTGTTTTTATTTTCAGCTCACGAATACTCTCCTCTCCCTGCTGATTACGTAAATACATCTTCATGTCGGCGATATGATCAACCCAACCACTGTCTCGATGTATCATCTCTTGAGAGATCTGAGTGCCCTGCTCTTGTGAACTAATAGAAAAAGCAGGACTGCTTATAAATGTACCTGCTATAGTTATCGCTACCATAGTGGTAAGTCGGCTTAGACTTATGTTTAACATGATTTTCTCCTATTACTCTGAAGAGTAATTCCTATGAAATTATTTAGAGCCCTAATATAGGTATTAATACTTTGGGATATCTGCCAATATTTTTGGCGTCATACTGCTCATCATTTTATTGATGAACCACGGAAACCAACGATGCATTTTAATCATCATGGCGGCTGCACCAGGCCTAATTTCAGATTGCCCTCTGGCTATTTTCGCAAGCGTGATTTGCGCCAATTTATCGGGTTGAATTTTCTTCATACCCGGCATGTCCATACTGTGAGTCATGTCTGTATCAACCATGGGCGGCAATAACTCAAAAACACTCACAGACGTACTTTTTAAAGCTGCCCTTATACTCAGAGAATATGAGTGAATGGCCGCTTTGGTGGCCGCATAAACAGGTGCTGCTACAAACGGCATGTAAGCCAGACCCGAGGTAACATTCACGATTGCTGACTGTTTTTGTTTCTTTAAGTGGGGTAAAAAATGATCGCATAAAGAAATAACGCCATAGACATTGGTCATAATTTCTTGTTTCTGCAGCGCTAGACCTAAAGAGCCCTCCACTACATCATGCAGATGCATCATGCCGGCATTGTTAACCACCATATTTAAGTGTGGATAATCTTTCAAAATGGTTTTCACCATTTCTGATACCGATAACTCGTCAGACACATCGCACACGATCGTGCGTAAGCTTGGGTTCTGCAAACGAGCGTTATCTAATTTTTGTGCATTTCTACCGCATATAATCACCACGTTGTTTTGCTTTAAAAACGCTTTCGCCAGTGCAAGCCCAATACCTGTACTACCACCGGTGATTAAAATTGTATTACCTGATATTTTCATCAATCTATTCCTCTCGAATTTTGTATAGGTACATAAGTTTGTAATTAATACGACGGAGGGGAGTTTAATGAAGTCTAAGCATGATATATATGCACACATTAAACCTATAGCGGTGCTATAACGCACCACTAATTCATGAAACTTTTTGAAACATGCGCTAGAGCGCATTATGGCTGGTACACCGATAGAACAAACCGAATCAATAAAGTGTCTAAATGAGACACCTATAAATAGCATTTAAATTAACACGAAGAACATGGTGGATATCGTCGTGTCGTTACAATAAAAACCTTGGTTTAATAAAGGTTGCCAGAAAAATAGAGGCTAAGGTAAAACGATAAAGTGAATAGTACTGGGGAGGAAGGAGTCGTTGAGTAGAAACTGGTTCATACGGTTTATTTTTTATTAAAAAAAACCCCGCAAATGCGAGGTTTAAAACTTCAAACTATTGCTTTAGACAGCTGATTGTCTACGACGAGCGAAACCTAGTCCAGCTAAGCCTAAGCCAAGAAGTGCAAGTGTACCTGGCTCTGAAACTCTGACATCATCAACCAAAACCACTAAGTCATTAAAATCTGAGTCATTATCTAGGCCATCTTCCCAGTTTAATTGAAGCGTACCATTGCTGTTCGAATAAACATTTAAATAGTCAGTACCGCCATTTAAGTCAACATGAGAATAGAATGTTCCATTTACATTCTCAATATAGAAACCAAATGAGCCATCAATATTTGCAACATCGCCATTAGAATTTGTTGCTGTGCCAGCGCTTAAATCAAAGTTGATATGAACAAAGTCAAATGGGTTAGCGGGTGCACTAAAAATTTGTAACGATGAAGTTACTGCAACATTACCTAAACTATCTTGTGTGAAGTCATAAATACCGAAAGAATTATTAGATGTAGATCCCGTCAAATTCAATGAAAAGAAGTTATCATTTAAGCCATCTGTATCGGTAAGATGAAAAGATTCTGCATCACTAATAGGCGAAGCGAATGCTGTCATTGATGATACAGATAGAGCGGCTACTGCTAATAATTTAGTAAATCTCATGTAATCTTCCTAATATGTTTTGGTTATACACGCTTGTTTAAAGAAAAGCGGTGAATATTCAATTACAGCATGCATGCTGATTTACATCTTACAAAGCAATACTCAGTCCAATAATTTAAAATACATATAAAACAAATAGATACACAATTTTTATTTAAATTTTTTATTATCAGTGTAAATTTATTCGACAGTATTTAGCGGACATTCCACTTTCCGCCTAACCGAGATGTCGCTTTTTGAATGACATGACACGGTAAAGAGGTGAATTAATTGATTTTCGAGTGATCAATAATGGTGAAATATGCTTTTCTATTGTTAATAGGACTTATATAGGCTTGTAATTAATACGATGGAAGAAAGTTTAAAGAAGCCTAGACATAATATATATGCTCACAATAGACCTGTAGTGGCGTTATAATACGCCATTAAATCATGAAACTTTTTTGAAACATGCATGAGAAGACATTATGGCTGATTGGGATGATGTTCGTTTTGTATTAGCACTATCGCGAAACGGGTCAATTAGGAAAGCAGCTAAAGAACTAGAGGTTAACCACACAACGGTGGCGAGAAGAATTTCATCACTTGAAAAACGACTCTCTGCACGCTTATTTGAGAAAACGCCATCTGCTTATGTATTAACCGCTTCTGGCAAAATAATCTGTAACGCAGCAGAGAAAATGGAAAGCCTGCTAGTCGGTTCTGAAAGAAGGATAGAAGGCGCTGACACCATTTTGACCGGCGATGTACACATTCATATACCCGATATCTTTGATGCCTGGCTGAGTGAAAAGCTCGCGCAATTTTCTCTACAACACCCAAAACTAAACCTGTTGATTAGTAGCACCATTTCAATTGCAGATATCGCGCGTAGAGAAACCGATATAGCCCTACGTTTTTCACAGTCTCCACCAGAAGATATGATCGGTCGTAAGGTATGTGTATTACCCGTTGCGCTTTATGCAAATGTTGATTTCGAGGTCGACCCTTCAAAAGATTTTGCAGAATATCCTTGGGTACGCTGGGCAAAGCCCTATATCCATACACCACCGGAACTCGTCGCTGAAAAAATGAGTCATTCATCCTCTGCCACGCTGTATGTCACTACTTACAGCACGATCACTAATCTCATCAGACATGGTGCTGGCATTGGTCTTTTATCGCCCTGGTTTGCCGATAGCGATCCAAAGCTAAAACGTATTTCACCTAACATTAAAGAAGGCGCGATGGATGTTTGGTTGCTGACTCACCCTGATTTAAGGGGAGTAAAACGTATAAAAACTATTACGGATATGATTGTCGAACTATTTGAACAAAAAGTACCTACATTATAGAACGTAGACGAACAAACTAAAAAATTCTCCAAGTGTTTACACTTTATAGGCTGAAAGCGCGGTTTTTATTTCAGTGGCCAATGTAGAGAGTTCAACACTTGAGTTCGTAATAGACTCGGTTTCTTGATTTGTATTGGTTGAAAGGTCGGCAATATTATTAATATTCCGATCAATTTCATCAATCGTCGCGGATTGCTCTTCAGCCGTGCTCGCGATTACAATGTTAATTTCACTTATCTCATCAACTGATTGATTAATATTATTGAATGCCAATTGCACTGAATCAGCCAACACCACAGCGGCATTCGAGCTTTCTTTACTGATCAACATCGCATCGACTGCATTTTTACTGCCTACTTTCAGACGATTTATAATATCTTGAATTTGGCGAGTTGACTCTTGGGTGCGCTGGGCTAACGTTCGCACCTCATCAGCAACGACCGCAAAACCTCTTCCTGATTCACCCGCACGGGCGGCCTCTATTGCGGCATTCAAAGCCAGTAAATTAGTTTGTTCTGCAATATTTTCAATGACCGTTAGCACGCCTGTAATTTCGTGCGTATCTTGACTTAATTGGTCAATCACATCTGAGGCATGATCAACCTGACTTGCAAGCTGCTTATTCGAATGCTGACTCTCTCTAACAGTCCCCTCCCCTTCTTCAGAAAGCTTTAAAGTCGCCTGTGCTTTGTCTGCGGCAGTTTGTACATTACCCAGTACTTCCTGTGCTGATGCTGACATTTGGGTAATGGCACTCGCTGCTTGCTGTATTTCATTATGCTGAGTAAGAATACTTGTTTTAGTATTTTCGGAGCCTTGTCGAAGGCTTTCAGAGGAAGACACCAAGGTTGAAACACTCTCACCAATTGAAGCAAACATGGTTTGGATCTTAGATATAAACAAATCAAACCATTCACTTAATTCACCTAACTCATCTTTTTCTGAACGATTGAGTCGTTGCCTTAGATCTCCCTCACCTTGGGCGATACCTTGCAATAAAGTAACGGTGTTATTGATAGGTTGAATAATACTTTTTATCAAAAAAAAACTTGAAATACTGCCCAAAATAAATGCAATCATAATTGAAACAAAGGCCGTTATAGTAATATCTGATTTCAAATTAGTGATTGAAGCTAACGCCTCATCAGTGGTGATTTCACTCATAATTGACCAGTTCAGGCCTTTTATTTTTAAAGGTTTATAAGCAGAGAATACGTTTTGATTTTGATAATTATTAAACTGCCTGAAACCAGACTGGCCCTTTATTACTTCTTCAGCTCCCATAGATTCGATCAACTGTAGCCCAAGACCAGAGTTTTGCTGGGCAATTTTTTCTAAAGTACTTGATTGTTGGCTACCAATTGTTTTGAGGCCTTCAATATATTTATCTTGATTTTCAATCATATAACGACTTTCACTTCGTAATGTTTTGTCAGGGCCAACTAAATATGTTTCACCTGAAAGACCCAAACCGACTTCTTCCCATTTTGAATAATGTGTCATCACATCATTGATACGACCAGCAGGTATCTGATAGATAAGAACCCCTGATGGTTTGTTTTCAGAATCAAAAACAGGAGAAGAAATAAACATAGCAGCCGCTTCATATGAAGGGGTGAAAGCATGACTATCGGTGATAAAAACAGCATATTTATCGGTTGAGTCTTTTGCCAGGCGGAAAGCTTGACCCAAACCAGACTCAGCAAAGGCGCCATCGATTAATGATGTCGCAAAGCCGATCTCTTTATAAACACTATAAACGACATTTCCTGTTTCGTTATCAACCAAAAATATGTCATATAGTCCAAACTCCTCTAAAAAGAGCTTAAAGTTCGGGTGATAATAACCATGAGCCCCATCATAGGTGCTACCAAATTTTGACTGTTCCAAATAATGTTTTTTACCTGGCGGATTAGAATTTTCACTTAAGTATGAAAATTGCACAGCAATATTTGCGGAAGCAAGATCCGCGATATAGTCAGCACCATCTTTATTTTTTTTATTATTTATTTTCTCATATGTTTGATTAAACTGAGTGTTGTAAAAATTAACTAGCGAGTCTTTTTGCTCTTCTTCCGTCGTGTCTTGCCTTAAATACATTCTATGCCGGCCAAACCCCCTTCCTAATGCATCCAAAGCATCGACTGCTTCTGTACTACTTGAATGAGTAATAATTTGACTACGCAGTGTATTAAAATAATTTTCTATATTATTTGCGGTCGCATCTCGTATTGAGATCAATTGATTTTCGACCTGTAATGACAACGCTTTTTGACTTGATGTTATCGAACCATAGCCAATGAATATTGCAGAAATAAATACGGGAACTATTGCCAGTAAAGAGGAGCCTAATATGAGCTTCGTTTTAATTTTCATTTTTAATGCCCCCGTATGCACTTGTTAAAACAAAAAACTGCATTTAAAAAACATTGTATGGTGCATAGTAAGTCTAGCCTAAATTTTACACTGTGCGTTTTTGGGCCTCCCTCATCCCCGATATCATTTTGTTTTGTCTACAAAACAGGTTAATCCGCTGTGTTTTCTTATCAACCCTGTACATTACTGACCAAAAGAAGAAACTTGAGAAAATCTGCTAATGAGCGTAATGGCACTTCCTCCATTGGCAAATGGCCCACATCGGGATAAACATAGATTTTCGAGTTCTTGATATCTTGATGAAAGCGCATCGCATTCTCTACAGGAAAGTAAATATCTTCCCGTCCCCAAAGAATAAGGGTTGGTACTGAAATTTGAGTTATTTTATTCGCATCCGTATCTAGCCGAGCTCTGACACGCAGTGGAAAAGCACCCAGATTTCCTGGGTAACGTGATAATTCATAATATCTATCAACGACCTGATCGGTGACTTGCGCCGCATTAAAATAGACTTCTTTCAATCCCGCCTCGTACAAAAAACGCGGAGACACGTGAGCCATAATTTTATCCATCAAAGGCCATTTCGCCATCTCTATTGCTGGGGGCCAGCGCGCTTGAGGGTAACCCAATGCATTCATTAAGGTAAGACTTTTAACTTGGCTAGGATGAGACAAACTATATTCCCAAGCGACCCTACCACCAAGGGAGCTTCCTACTAGGTGTACGCTATCTAGTCCTAGCTGTGTCAAAAACTTACTCAGAAAAGAAATGTCATGCTCTACTTCATAGCGATTTTCTTGGTCAGGCCCTGTTAGGCCAAATCCTGGGAGATCCATCCGGATGACACGATATTCCTTAGACAGCTCTGACACCCAGTTATCCCAAGTATGAAGTGAGGATGCAGTGCCATGAAGCAATACGATGACCTCCCCTTGCCCTTCATCACGGTAATGAATGCGGTTTCCATCCAGTAACATAAACGTCGAATGAGTGTTCGTATACTTTTCAATCAGCGCATCTTGATCTTGAGAGGCTCCACACGCACTTAATAGTATCGAGCAGACTAAAACAATGAGGGTTGTATTTTGATTCACTTATCTTACCTTTTTAAACATCGTAGAATAAGCATCGTAGAGTATACTCAACAAAGCTGAAATGTCCTCAAGTCACTAAATCAGGTCCATTGGTAACAGACATGACGAAAAAAATTGCTATGGAAACCGTTTCCAATACCGCTGTTTTGGATTTACTTGAAACTTGCAGTACCTTAAAACTTATAGATGAAAGTGATCTTGATTCTTTAGGGATACAACGCAGCACACTCAATGACCCGGCACTGCGTTTTTCTGAAAATAAACTCATTGAACTGTGGAACTGGATAGCTGAAAACTCAACGCTTCCTGAAGTGGGTTTATTGATCGGCCAAACAGTCAACCCTTCTGCAAAAGGATTACTTGCCAGCTGGGTGAGCCAAACAGAGTCAATAGGCGAAGCATTAGAAGTATTTCGTACCAATATCACGCTAATGAACCCATCCGAAAGCTGGGATATCCAAGAACATGACGGGTTATGTAGTCTTAAATTCTCGCTTCGTAAAAACAAACTCTATCCGTCTATCGCCATTGAAAGAAGTATGAGTGCGATGGTGGCATGGGGGCGCTTATTAAGTGGGCACAAGTTCCCATTAATTGAAGCACGTTTCTCATTCCCTGCCACTCCCTACCATGAGCACTTTGTCTCAATATTTGGCAACACGTCGACTTTTGAAATGTCTGAAAACTGCCTTATTTTTGATAAAAAGCTTCTTAAATTACCTATATTGAATGGCAATCAATTTCTTAAGTCGCTCATAGAAGATAAAGCAAAGGCAGCGTTACAAGCACTGACTAACGACTATTCTGTCACGTCTAGAACCAAGATCGCTATTGAGAAAATACTCTTAAGTAAAAGCGTCATAAGTATTGATGCCGTGTGCGATGAGCTCGCGACAAGCCGGCAAACGCTTTATCGAAAGCTAAAAGAGGAAGGGGGTGATTATAAAACACTAAGTGATGATTATAAAAAATCAGTGGCCTTAAAACTCCTTCAAAAAGAGTCAGGAAATATTACTAGTATTAGTCTTCGTTTAGGTTATAAGGACACAAGCAGTTTCTATAAGGCCTTCAAACGTTGGTTTGGCATGTCACCTAGATCTTACCTCCGCAGTCTTGAATACTAAAATATCATCAAATATTTCTAACCTTCAACTTACTTTTCGCAAACTTATTTAATCCTTTCATACGCGCTATTTCATTAACATCTCCCAATTCAAACACCAGTAAACTTGACTAAATAACTTTATTCCGATCGCTATTTTTGCTGTTAGCTTGATCTCAAAGAATTCTGGTCTATCTTTATTTAAGTACGCAATAGAAGTGGCGTGCATCGGAACTGTCATACCGACTAATAGCTGTAAAGTTCGTATGAGATTTACCCCAAGGATTTGGAGTTATTGATCTATTTAGTATTTTTCTGTGAAAATGCTAATACCCAGCTGTTCCTTCCCTTTCCTCGGTTAAATAATTTAGTTATTTAATACCGTGATTACTACTTGATAAAACCTCATTAATTGACAAGTAGATTCGATCTGAATAACTGGCATTAGCCATTTAGGCTATCTTTTTCAAATTGGAAGGAATCTGACTATGCAAAAACTCTTGGCTGTGTCGCTCGTGACCAGCACCCTAATATTATCAATCTCCCAACACACCTATGCTGCTGACATTAAAGTTGGTATGAGCACTGCTTTAAGTGGCCCGGCTAAGGCGCTTGGCACTAATGTGCGTTTAGGCATTGAAAGCTATTTCAACAAGATCAATGCACAAGGGGGAATTCAGGGTAACTCGATCAAACTCGTCGCCCTAGATGATGGTTACGAGCCAGCCAGAGCTGGCCCTAATATGCGCACTTTAATAGACAAAAATAAGGTCGTCTCGGTGATTGGTAATGTCGGTACCCCGACTGCCATTGTGACGGTGCCAATTGCCAATGAGAAAAAAGTACCCTTGGTAGGTGCCTTTACAGGTGCAGGTGTATTACGACAATCCCCACCCGATCGCTACATCATCAATTATCGTGCGAGTTATGCGGAAGAGACAGCCGCCATGGTGAATGGCTTATTAAAAAAAGGCATCAAAGCTGAAGAGATCGCCTTCTTCACTCAAAATGATGGTTATGGCAATGCAGGTTACAATGGTGCAATTGCTGCCTTAAAGAAACAAGGCGTGAAACATGCCGATAAACTAGCGCATGGCCGTTACACCCGAAACACCTTAAATGTCGAAGATGGTTTAAGTACCATATTAGATGCCGACACGGAACCCAAGGCAATCATTATGGTAGGTGCTTACGGTCCTTGTGCTAAGTTTATCAAGTTAGCAAAAGAAGACTTCCCTGAAGCCCTCTTTCTCAACGTATCTTTTGTCGGCAGTGTCGCACTCAAAAAAGCTTTAGGCAAAGATTCTGAAGGCGTAATCATCACCCAAGTAGTGCCTCATTTTGAATCTGACTTGCCTGCCGTCAAAAGCTATCGTGCTGATATTAAAAACTATCAGGCTGATGCCTCATTTGGCTTTGCGTCTCTAGAAGGTTATCTGGCAGCGAAAATATTTGTCGAAGGTTTACAACTGGTCAAAGGAAAGTTCACGCCCGAGAACATAGTCAATGGCCTTGAGAGTATTAGTAACAATGATATTGGCATTGGCACCCCCGTCAGTTATGCAATAGATGACCATCAGGCTAGTCATAAAATTTGGCCAACGATTATCAAAAACAGTAAATTTCATAGCCTGAGTTGGGACACCATCCGCTTAAATTAATTTCCAACTTTAGAGAGAAGGCAAAAAAGTATGACACTAACAATACGTGCGAAACTGTTATTTTGGATGTTCATTGGTGCACTTGCTACCATTATTCTGACGTCGACAGGAATGTTTTCTAATCAGCAACTTGCCAAACATATTAGCGAGCTTACTGACACCGTTATTCCCATCAGTCAGGATAACTATGATGCCCTCTCTCTCGCTTCAGACATGATTCAAGAACAGCATCAAATGCTTTCAGCGGCTACGCTCTCTGAATTGAATCAAATTCGCCAAGAAAATCAAGAAACTAAAATAAGCGTAGCTTTAGCCAACCTTGAGCAGTTTGAGAGTATTAGGCCCGAAAACAAACAAACAACCAAGCAGGTAAGACAAACCTTTGAGGCCTTGCAAAGCGCCAATCACGAAGTACACCAGCTCTCGACTACCCGAGTGCAAGCACTAAACAATAAGTTTGCCTTGTCCGAACAATTAAATACCTTAGTCAGTGACACACTTAAAGATGTCGAAGGCATTGCCGGTAAAGCCCGATTTAGCAGTAAGCGCATTAGCCGAAAAATAAAAAAGGCCTTAAACAAAGGTGATAACCCAGCACTAGCACTGCAAAGTAAAAAATTTGTAGAAGGAGGGTTTGAAAAAACCCAAGTAGAAACCAGTACCATCCAACGCGCCATGTTAGAGCTGGCAATACTCTCCCAGAAAATTCAATTATCAGATAATACTGACCAACTAAAAAGTATTACCAGTAATGATATTCCGCCACGTATTGCAATTATTTCACGCTCAATTGAAGCGCTCGTTTCAAATACGCCGACCTCTGAAAAAGCATCGCTGCAAACCCTTTCTAACTTTAAGCAAAATTTGAAAACGATCGAAAACTTACTCATTGGCGCTGAAGACTCTCTTATTGAAGTCAGTAGTTCATTAATTAATATCCACCACCAGTCACAAAACCTTAAAGTTAGTTCAAAACAAAGTATCAAAAAGCTGCAGGATTCCTTATTAGCGCTTAAGTCCCTTTCAGGTGAACTTCAAGCACAAACACGTCAGAATGCACATAACACCATTGAAAATAGCCAAACGGTCTTAATCATCGTCACCGTTGTCTTGTTATCTCTAATGATATTTATCGGACTATTAATCTCGAAACGTATTAACTATTCTCTTAAACAGCTACATGGCGCCATGAGTCAGCTAGCGGAGGGAAATCTCAAGTCTAGTATTACCATCCATAAAGAGGATGAATTTGGCGATCTGTTTGATACTTACAATGAAACCGTTAGCCGTCTTCGTGAATTGTTTCGCAATATCATTGAAGCCGCTGATAAAATTAATAGCACATCTCATAACCTGGCCAGTACCACGGAACAAACTCAACAAGGTATGAGGAGCCAACACGATGAAACTGATCAGCTCGCTACGGCTTTACACGAAATCACTGCAACCGTCCAAGACGTTGCATCGAATGCTGTACAAGCAGCAGACTCAACTCAAGCTGCCAATGACAAAGCCTTTCAAAGTAATCGTATTGTAAAAGAAACAATCACCGCTACGACCCAATTAGCGCTACACATTGAAGATGCGACACAGAGCATTGATCGACTAGATGCATCGAGTAATGAAATTGGCGCTGTTATGGAAGTGATTAAAAGTATTGCCGAACAAACTAATTTATTAGCGCTCAATGCGGCCATTGAGGCTGCCCGTGCAGGTGAAGCTGGCCGAGGTTTTGCAGTCGTCGCAGATGAAGTTCGCGCCCTTGCTTCTCGCACCCAAAAATCAGCGTTAGAAATTGATCACATGGTACAAAACCTCCAGAGCATGGCGAATGAGGCTGTAGACACTATGAACAACAGTAAATCTTTAGCCGATTCGAATGTCCATCATGCACGCCTAACAGGTGAAAGTATTGAAAGCATCGTCGATCACATCAGCGTCATAAATGACATGAATATTCAAATAGCCTCTGCCGCAGAGGAACAAAGCGCGGTGATAGAGCAATTGAGTGATAATGTTTTACGTATCAATGAAGTCTCGTTAGAAACCACTCACGCATCAGGCGCTATTGCCACAACCAGTGATAACCTGGCAAAGTTGTCTATCAATTTACATGAAGATCTTAAGGCTTATACTGTTTAATCAAACATTTTATTATATTAGAAGTAAGTACTAACTTATTACTTTTAAAGTCAAAAAAACTAAGCAACTGTGATTTTATTTATTTTTAGTATGACTCAGGAATACATATGAAACGCATCTTCTTATTCTTAATGACCAATATCGCGATCATGGTCGTTTTGAGCATTACCTTACGCCTATTGGGTGTTGATAGCATACTGGCGGAAAATGGCTCTGACCTAAATATACAAGCATTAGTCATACTTTCCGGTGTGATTGGTTTTGGTGGTGCATTTATATCGTTAGCAATTTCTAAGTGGATGGCCAAGCGCATGACCGGCGCGGTTGTGATTACCAACCCCACTACGAATATTGAAAAGTGGTTAATCAGTACCGTCGAAAAACAAGCAGTTATCGTCGGCATCAAAATGCCCGAAGTCGCTATTTTTCCTTCATCTCAAATGAATGCCTTTGCGACGGGGGCCAGCAAAAACAAAGCTTTAGTGGCAGTTTCACAAGGTTTGTTAGACAATATGGCTCAAGGCGAGGTAGAGGCTGTAGTCGGCCACGAAATGAGTCATGTCGCAAATGGAGACATGGTAACCCTGACGCTTATTCAAGGCGTTGTGAATACCTTTGTTGTATTCTTATCACGCATTGTTGGTCATATCGTTGACCGAGTCATTTTAAAAAATGAGCGTGGTCACGGCATCGGTTATTTCATAACAGTTATGATTGCACAGGTTATTCTGTCTGTTCTTGCCAGCACTATCGTTATGTACTTTTCACGAAAGCGCGAATTTATCGCCGATACGGGCGGCGCAGATTTAGCAGGCCATCAAAATATGATTAATGCTTTAAAACGTTTAGCGCAAAAAGAGCCTGAAGCGCTACCGGAACAGTTAGCGGCTTTTGGCATTGATGAAAAACCTAAATCAGGCTTATCTCAATTATGGACATCGCACCCGCCAATAGAGGCACGAATTGAGGCTTTAGAAAAACGCGCTGCTGCCATGTCATCATAATTTAGTTTTCTATCTCAGGGTGAATCAAACGCTTGATGCCGTAGCACTTTTCACCCTTACCCCTCCCTATTCTTTCTCAATACATCGCCGTAAACAATTCCCCCTATACAATAAAAAAGCACAAGCACAGTAAATGAAAATCACTTTGCCAATCGTTTAAAAAATAATTTCGTAAAATCATCAACAGGAAAAAATGTCTCAACTTTTAACTCTTCAGCGGTTACATCTAAAGCGGTACCAAATGAAGAGATCATACTAAAAACTTTAAGAGTAATACCGGCAGTCGTCATTTCCATTGGCAAAATAGGCGCTAAAGGTATACTCATTTCCGTCATGCCACGCAGCACTTCAAGGCCTGAAATTTCTGTCATATCTTCAAGTAAGTCACTTAGAAAATCATTATTTGGATCGGCAGTGACCTCTCGCTGTAGACGAAGTAGCAATAATTTGGACATCTCATTCCAATTGTCAATCAACGGCTGCATCCCTAGAGGGTGAAACGTTAGGCGGTACACATTTTTATTGCCTGAAGGATCTACTCGCTGCCAGACTTCTTCAGGGTCACCTATTAACCCAATAAATCGCTGCGCTGCTTCATTGGCCATCACCAAATTCCAATTTCTATCAGCGACAATCGCTGGGTATGGTTCATGGTGCGCCAAACTCATTTCTAGTGCATGGTGTACTGCATGCATCTCGTCGCTATCAAGATGTCTCTCCTTAAAGATAGGTGCAAACCCTGCGACACTCAGTAATTGATTTCGGTCTCTAAGCGGAATATCCAATACATCTGCCAATGCCAGCACCATTTCTCGACTGGGTTTTGATCGCCCTGATTCCATAAAGCTAATATGTCGCTGAGAAACACCAGACTCTAGCGACAAGTCTAATTGCGATAGCTTTTTGAACTTGCGCCATTTAATCATCATCATTGAAAAGGGTGAGCGGGCCTCCACATTTAACGGCTTCGTCATGACTGTCGTATTCATTTAACCCCTCCTTTAGTTATTTTCTCTAAGGCTACCATGCTGACACATCATCACGACAACTACCTTAGAGGTAATTATTTTAAAACACTAACTATTTTAAACACTTCATTCATCTTATACGTGGGCAAAACAATGGATAGAAAAATATGTTTATGGGGAATCTTTATCAGTTTCAGTGCGGTCAGTTCATGGTGATGTAGGGAATCTGGCAAGCAAGTATAAAGTCGCAGGGAAGCTTTTAAATATTAGTAGAGGCTATCTTCTGCTTAATCACCCGTAGCTGGATAAACGCAGGTGCTCGATAAATAGGTTTAAACCCTTATCCTTGAATTGTGGCAGTATTAACAACCGAGTTATTAGCAGTTATGGTATATTTAATCCTCTGGGAGGGCCGTATTTCGGTCAGTCTTAAACTTCAATAAAATTAATAAACAGTTCCACATAACTGTTTATTATTACCATTTAATTACACGACTCTATCCTGTAATGCCACTCGCCGTGTTAAATTAGCTTGCCCCTGGATGAACCGGTTACCATAAAACCTTCTAGAGTGGTTTATAAATAGAACAACTTAACTAATCAACATATCCGTAACGTTTAAACCAGTCATAGTGCTTGTCTACTATTTTCTTTTCGAGATCTTTATTAAGAATCCCCTCCCAAGAACCATGACGCCCGTCTGTAATATGCCCTTTGTGGTAAAGATTGGTTGTATCATATTTAGCCGAGTCTGAATTTGTTTTCTTCAAACCATCAACTTCTTCCACTACTTTTGTAGCTTCATATTCCTTTATGCCTAGCTTTTCAGCAAGGCTCTGTACGATAACAAGTTTATTTGCTGCCATATCTTCATATTTCATTACAAAGCCAGCATATCTCAGCCAGCATTCGTGATTTTCAATCGCGGAACTCGCTGCATCCAAAGTAGGTTCTTGCCCAAATTGTCGATACATACTAGCAAGCACATCTCTAACATCCCGGAATGAATAGAATATAAATGAAGCTTGATCAATAATTTTAGGATGAAAATCATGCACTTTAACCAACATAACTGGCTTCATAGGCATTTTGTCTAAGTCACCGATCCAACCAGAACTAAATTTTTCGGCCAACGCCTCCTGGCTAGATAAAAGTACTCGAGCAACATTAAATAGCCAGGTACTTGCTGAGCGCTGCATGCTCGCAGCAAATATTAAAGTAGGTTTCGCGGCAGCCATAAGTTCCTCATATTTATAACGAATAATCAACAACCTGAATATTAAATGGCAACCAATAGATTGTCTATGTTGTTACCACATTCTTGCTGACTATTGGCCTTAATTATTCTTATTTAAGAGTCTTATGCTCAAGCGACTAAGCAAGCCATATACATTATTCATAACATATGACGGACCTGACCTTTTTAACAAAGTTCCTCCTGATATTTTCGTAGCTTAGTAAGATAACATAATCGTATCTTTTATAGGGCCTAGTTACGCACTCTAATGCCATAAACTGACACTTCTACTTCTTTGACTACATTCAGAACACCTACACTAACATCATAGCAAGCATCAACCTTACCTCGTGTGTTCGATGTGATAAGTAAAGGTCAGTTAAAATGAACTGCGATGGAAGATGACTACAGCAAGGTTGTCATATTCAATTAATCCCTTAGTGATTTTATATACGGCTACCATGCTGACGCATCATCACAACAACTACCTAGGAGGTAATTGTTTTAAAGCACTATTTATTTAAAACTCATCGTTCATTTTATATGGGGACAAAATAATGAATATTAAAAAAATAGCCTTATGGATCACCTTTATCAGTTTCAGCGTATTCAGTTCGTGGGTAATGTGGAAAGTCGGTTATGTGGGCATTTGGCAAGCAGGAATAGAGTCGCTGGGGAGCTTTCAAATATTATTAGACTTGGTTATTTGTTGTTTAATCATTTGTAGCTGGATAAATGCAGATGCCCGATCAAGAGAGATAAGCCCTTACCCTTGGTTTGTGGCAGTATTAACAACTGGATCACTAGCAATTGTAGTTTATTTAATCGCGCGAGAACATCAAAAGTCAACCAACCCGACACTACAAACCAACTGATAAAAGAACTTATACCGGTAGGTTGGAATGAGTAAAATGACCCAACAAAGCACAATATCATGCTCAATGTTAGGATTCACTTCGTTCATCACCAACCTACAAAAATATCTAAGCCATAACTATGCATCTCTTCTACTTAGGGCATTATTTTTTTAAAGCGGCTAAACATTTCTTGAGCACGTACCACCAAATAAGGTGTTGCACTTCCTACGCCAGCAACTTGTAAGTGGCTATGTGCTTTGACGACATTGTTAATGGACTCTTCCTGATCTGGTGAAGCATCTACAAATAAAACATGCTGACCTTTTTTGAGAGCTTCCTGAAACTGTTTAAAGTTGACATTGGTATTTTGAATGCCAATAAAACCGCCTTCCCAAGTGCAAAATCCAAGCACAACAATCGCAAGAAATATAAAAGGAACCCAACCCACCGTGCTATTCGTCCACCCCATAAAATAAGCAATCACCAACGTTGCCATCGCACCAGCGATACCAAAAACAGCACCGATTTCAGTTGAGTGAACAACATCTTGCTTTAATACTGATTCAACCTCATTGAGATTATGATTCTGTACGTTAGCATCTTGCTCGCTTAATACATGTATTTGCGGCGCAGTTAAGCCAGCAGAGGCTAATTCTTTTTCAATATTCGCTAAATCTTCGAGGTCGTCTGAAACATAATAGTGTCTGATCATGACATACTCCATTCTTGCATCAGTGCATAAATTCATGATGCACAACATGCATAGATAAATTTAAATTTGCGGTCTACCCTACGAGGCCGTCGGATTTAACTCTGTTTTACTGCAAAACCCCTATATCGGCCATATTTTCCGATCAATTTCGTTGATAGAACAACTTTTCGCCTAAATTGATCGGAAAATCTAGCTCGATCTATCGATTTTTCGTAACGAACGCTTAAACCAGACACCCTCCTAACTATATTCCTCCTAACTATAATAAAAGTATAGTCACAATTTAATGCGATAAATTACGAGCCTACCTGTTTGGCTCACACTGACTTGCGCAACTTAGAAGTAATCATTTGTTCACCAATAAAAATTCTTCAACTTCTTGCGCCCAAACTTGCCACGCTTCTTCTCCTAAAATTCCACGCCTTAAGGTGAGGTAAGGCATCGCCAGTTGCGTACGTTCAAGACCTTCTAGATGCTGATATTGCCGTGCCATTTCCTGCATAATCACCAGCGCTTTTGCGTGCTGGCTCCGGTGCTGACGAATCTCTTCCAGAAGCACTTTTTTCTCGAGCAAATGTCCGCCATACAGCTTCACAAGCAAGCTATCATTTACCTTTTGAGGCTTACACGTTTCATTTAGCCACGCCAATAGCGCCTCATGCCCTAGCTCAGTCATGGTATATATTTTACGATCAGGCTTACCTTGCTGCACCTCTTGCTGACAATTAATGAGGCCATCTTGATGCATCACTTTTAATTGCTGATAAATTTGTTGGTGACTTGCTTGCCAAAAAAAACCCAAACGCTGCTTGAATCGCTTCAATAGGTCATACCCACTACCGGCTTCAGTTTCTAACAACACCATGATTGCATGCTTTAACGACACAAAACCTCCTTAAATTGTTTAAATGCTAAACTATGCATGAGCACAGTTCAATTATGCAATAACTTGCATATAAAATCACTAAGCGTTAACCTAAGCTTATTGATATGCAATTTATTGCATAAACCTCAGATTCAAAGGTAAACACATGGCTAAAGTGAAGGTTAAAACCGGCAAGCGTTTTCGTGCTAAGCGCGTTGACAAACATTACGACACCATCGTAATTGGTTCTGGCATGGGCGGCTTATCCAATGCTGCTTTCCTTTCACTATTAGGCAAAAAAGTCTGTGTACTAGAGCAGCATTATACTGCTGGCGGATACACTCATTCCTACGAACGAGAAGGTTATGAATGGGATGTGGGTGTTCATTATGTTGGTGAGGTTCATAAGCCATCAACTTTACGTCGCGTTTTTGATGTAATTAGTGAAGGTAGATTAAAGTGGGCGGCGATGGACGATGAATACGACAAGGTAATCATTGGGGAAAAAGAATATCCTTTTATTGCCGGCCGTGAAAACTTCTCAAAAATGCTTAAAGAACATTTTCCTGATGAAAGCCCAGTCATCGATGATTACATTCAACTGATTCGAGATGTAAGCCGTTACACTCCTAAATTTTTTGCCGGTCAAGGCATGCCACGCTTACTAGGCGGACTTTATAATAAAGTTAGACCGCTTTTAGTCCCTAAGGTGTTTTTTCAGACAACACGCGAAGTGCTTGAAGAAATGACCTCAAACCAAGAATTAATTTCAGTATTAACGGGGCAATGGGGCAATTACGGGCAAGCACCTGTTGATGCCGCTTTCTTAATGCACGCCCTGATTGCGAAGCACTATTTAGCAGGCGGCGCTTATCCTGTAGGTGGTTCATCAGAAATCGCACGTTCGATCATTCCGACCATCCAGAAAAGTGGGGGTGATGTTTTCACTTACGCCAATGTTGAAGAAATACTGATTAAGAATAATAAAGCATACGGTGTACGTATGGTCGATGATACTGAAATAACGGCCGATAATATTGTCAGTAACGCTGGTTTTTATAATACCGTTAAGAAGCTTTTACCTAGTGATGTGCAAAATCGATTAGGTGTTGATAAATGGTGTGAGCAAGTACAGCCCTCTAGTGCCCACTTTTGTATTTATGCTGGTTTTAAAGGTACCGCTGAAGAGCTAGGTATATCCACAACCAACTTATGGATTTATCCTAATGGTGATCATGATAATAATTTAAAAAAATACAAGGCGGACCATGACGAAGAATTCCCATTGGTTTATATTTCTTTTCCCTCTGCCAAAGACCCTGAATGGGATAAGCGTTACCCAGGCAAATCAACGGTTGAAGTAGTAACCCCTGCCAACATGGAATGGTTTAAAAAGTGGGAAGGAAGCCAGTGGCAAAAGCGCGGCGAAGATTACGATACTTTCAAGGCTAAATTTGCTGATCGCTTAATGGAAAAACTATTTGAGCGCCACCCTCAATTACGTGACAAACTTGACTATTTTGAGCTCTCGACACCACTGTCTACAAACTGGTATCAGAAGAACAGTGCCGGCGAAATGTTAGCCTTAGATCACTTTGTTGATCGTTTTAAAAAGCCATTTTTACACCCAGATACTCCTGTAAAAAACCTCTATATGACAGGATCTGACGTCATGACTGCCGGTGTAGGTGGTGCACTAATGGCCGGAATGATGACAAGTTGTGTCATGCAAGGTAGAAAAGCAGGTGCTGTGGTTAAGTTAATGAAAGCATATCAAGAGCCCAACCAAGACAACAAAGATTATACAAAAAATGAGTTACCTGCTTAATACTTAAACGCTATCGACCCAAGCCTCTCTCGTACTTTGAAAGAGGCTTGATTAGGCTTACATTTCCCAGGGCACCTCAGCACCTAGTTTTTCAGAAATATTCATTGCCGACTGCACGGCGCTTTCAAGCAATGGAATTCCCGGCATGGCGTACGAACCGCAGTACCAAATTTTGCGGTCTCTTTGTTGATGCAATCGATTCAGTGATTTAATGGCCGCCAGACTCTTCAAGTTAACAATTGGCCTTTCGAAATGAGAGCGCCCAAGAACCAGTTTTTCATCCGGTGTGATCGTAGGATTCCAGGTCTGAAATAGTGGTGAGCTATTTTTTAAAGAGGGGTATATTTTATTCAACCAAATACTAGCCATGGGCTTATCTTGTTTCTTATCAACCAAGAAATTAACTGGCGCTCGATCCTTATCTGCACTTGGAATTAAATTTATATCACCATGCACAACCACTTCACTACGCTCATATGGTATTTTTTTCAGTAGTTCGATAGCATTTTTCTCATCTTCTGAAATGAGCTTAATCGCTTGATTTGCCTGTACCGCAATAATGACATGATCAAATTGATGCACCTTGCCACTGCTTTCAAGAATTTGAACACCGGATTGATTATTACTTATTTTTTTTATTTCGGTATGGCACTGGACAGTGTGGCAGTGCTGCAACATTTTATGAATCGCATCTTCCGCCCCATGCTTTGCTCGCCAAATACCATTAAACAACATGCCATCAGCTAAAAAGTTGATAATAATTTCTGCTGGATATTGCCGAACCGCGTCATAAGAACAAGTACAAATGGCCGCAAAGGATGGCAACAACACTTCATAAATAAAAGCGCTCGAATAATGGTTAGAACGTAAATATTGTTCGATCGTAAAGCCATCAATCTTACCTTTTTTGCAATCTCGCTTAGCAAAAACCAAAAAACGCATGGTATCTTTGGCAATCGTGAGCGTCTTTAAATTAAGGTGCTTAATATTTCCAAAAAAAGGCAGAGCTCGCTTACCGATATTAAAATATTGATAGCCAAAATAAGTATTTTGATTTCCTTCACAAGAGTATGAGGCTGAGTGATCTGTACGCTGTATTTCAACACCCATCTCGGCATATAACGCAACCAGATTCTTATAATAGCAAGTATTAAACGCCCTTAAAGGCACATCAATTCTTTCTTCTATTGCGCCATCTTTATGTGTGAGATTAAATGCGCCCATACCAGGGCGATCATGGCGTTCAAATAACGTAACATCGTGATGCCTACCAAGTAACCAAGCTGCACTTAAACCTGCAATACCACTACCAACAATTGCTATTTTATTTCTTACGCCACTCATTCCATTTCCTTAATATGTCTATTGCGCATAATCATAAACTAAATCGCTTAAGCAGACTGACCTAGCCCCTTATTTAAGCGATTTAGTTTAAAATTTATGTATTTATTCAGTATGAATTTAAATTATTGTTTAATAAGGTGCTATGAGTGGTAAGTTCAAACAAAGCATTGCATTGTTTATGACCGAGTTTAGTTCTGTCATAGTTTTACCTGAGCGTGCCATAGAGGCCGTTCCATGTAGAATTGCTACAAGAAAAAGCGCTTTTTCAGCCGCTAGTTCATTCAACTTTAAGGCTTTCGATTCAGGGTCTTGCTGTAAAAATTCAGTCAGCATTGTCACCGCATATCCACCGGCCTCGTCAATTAAAGCACGAGCATTAGTCGGCATGCAGTCTGCCGCAGCTTCAGCCACGCATAACGAGATATAACACCCTTTTGGGCTCGTCGCATCGCACTGAGCTGCCACCACTGACTTTAGATAATTTTTAATTCGGGCAGTTATATCAACCCCTGATTCTGATAGAAGATCTGCATGTGGTTTTGCGTGGTGGTCGATATAATATCTCGTCGCTTTTAGAAACAAATCTTCTTTGTTTCCAAAGGCCGAATACATACTCGGCTTATTGATCCCCATACCTTCGGTAAGATCCGTTAATGACGCACCAAAATAGCCTTTATTCCAAAAAACTTTCATCGCTGCATCAAGTGCATCCTGCGTATCGAATTCTCGTTTTCTGCCACTAGCCATACTTCACCTTTCTGCCTTTTACTCGTTACTTCTTTTAAATCGCTTGACAATACTATACCGATCAGTACAATTGATTTCAACCATACCGATCAGTACAGAAAATATTTTAATAGAGATCTAATGGTGCAACCTCTTTATCACTTATTAACAAAATAGTTTGGAGCAATACATGAGTTTATCAATTGAAAACAAAACCGCCCTTGTAACTGGAGCTAACCGTGGCATTGGAAAAGCAATCGTAGAATCATTTCTAAAGCATGGTGCCAAAAAAGTTTATTTAGCCGTTAGAAACCCTGAATCTACCACAGAGTTAGCCCAAAAATACGGTGATAAAGTGGTGACCTTGCAGGTTGACGTCGCCGATGCTGATTCGATCAAAAAACTGGCCGAATATGCTAAAGATGTCGATGTTGTGGTAAACAATGCCGGCGTATTGGAAATTGCAGACCCATTGAGTAGTAATGTTGAAGCGGCATTAACAAAAGAACTTAACATCAACGTCTTTGGATTAATTCGTATTGCTCAAGCCTTCACGCCTATCCTTGAGGCTAATGGCGGTGGCGCTCTCGTTCAATTAAATTCTGTTGCTTCGATCAAAAATTTCACTGGATTCAGTACGTATTCAGCATCAAAAGCCGCCGCATACTCGTTAACCCAAGGTTTACGTGATCAACTTGCTCCTAAAGGCATTGATGTACTGAGCGTTCACCCAGGCCCTATTGCGACAGATATGGGCAACAAAGCTGGTTTTGAAGTCGCTGATCCAACCAGCTCAGTTTCTGAAGGGATTGTGGCATCACTTAAAGCAGGTAGCTTTCACTTATTTCCAGACACCGTTGCTAAACAATTTGAAGGCGCTTACCAAGGGTATGCTGATGCGATTATAAACGCTGATTTATCTGAATAACGCCTTGTTCTAAATCTAGAGAACAACTAACCGTTAGTGGAATAACCACTAACGGTTTCATTTCAAGATTCGTAATTATTACTACGTAAAACATAGATTACCGCCATTTGTTTCAATTAGCTCAACATTCAGGTCTGTTGCGGAATGTACTCTATAGAGTCTGCAATATAGATGGGAGCTGATAAAGGTGTACGTGACACCGCAATACTCACGTTTAAAACAGTCAAAAATCAAGCGCCACCAAGCACTTTACCTAACTTTAACCAAAGTAAAAAATAAGTACCTACTTAACAAATGGCCTAGACCCGCTAAATCTTTCTTTCACTGACAAAATTTTGTTTATTTGAATTATTTGCGAAACCCTATTTACGTAAAAAACTGGATTCCGGCCGAAAAGCACACCGGAATGAAGACGAGTAGAGTAGGTTTCAATTATAAAAAGTTGCCGAACGCTCAGATTTGAGCAGCAATGAGGTGTGAGTGCAGATTATTGGCTAATGGGAAATAAGCCATCTGTAACTTAAATCGCGTTCAATATTTCCAGGTCCTGCGCCATTAGCGCTACATCAGGCTTGGTGTATATAACAATTCCTGTTAGTTTTGGGTGCATCAGATAAATATAATTACTATGCATTAAATCTAAAGGTTCGCCGGTATCCACAATGGTTTGTTTTAAGTCAGCCATTGCTAGATCTAATTCAGCCTTATCGCCAATGCGTAAACCAATAAAAGTAGGATTAATTGAGGATAAATAAGCGTCAAGTATTGGCGTTTTATCATGCTCAGGATCAACGGTCAGTAAAGCATAATCGGCCTGAGTGCCTATTTTTTTCGCCAGTTTTTGATAGATGACCATTGTCATCGGACATGAATGTGGACAACGCGTAAAACCAGCAGTTAAATACACTGGACGCTCAGACAACTTCGTCCAAGAAGCCTTGTTTCCTTGGTGATCCTCCATGGCATAATCGCCAATCATGAATGGGGTTTGATAGCCGGAAATATCTGGCTTACTTTCTTCTTTAGCTAAATTAGGTACAAAAAAAACAAAACCCAAAACCATAAGCCCTACGAGCAATGTACTGCCCACAGCTAGCTGAAAACTGTGCTTTTTCATTACCTTTCCTTTTTATATTATTTTTATTCATTGCTATAGAGAGCTTAAATAGGATCATCAATATGCGTTTGGCGCAAGTCCTTTAGCGCCATACACCGAAGAGCAAACAAAACAAGTATTGCTGCTCTGAGCACGCTAGTTGTGCTGAATTCATTATTTGCTTTCTTATTAATGATCTATAGAGGTAAAAATCTTTAAACCTGAACCTGTCTTGACTAAGTTATATGACTCACGCCAAGTAGAAATCACTTTGTCTTCAGCCCCCATCATGCTCCAAGTCACGGTCGCAAAATAGTTACTTTTCCCAAGCTGTTGACATTCAAAGTCACTATATTTGCAGAAAAGAACACCTGATGCTGAATGTCTATCAAGCAGGCCTTGAAAATAAGCGACGGTCTCAACAGGGTCACTACATTCCCAAAGTTCACCATCAGATGTCACCGCTGTATAGGGCGCCGTATAACGATTAGCAATAATACCTCCATCAAAAGACGGGAAGTCCTCAACAAAACAATCAAAGAAGTCTTTTACATTATCAGCCATTATTTCAACTCTTAGTTAATCTTAGATAGTCAAAATACAACAGAGATTTACGTCAATCAAGATAATTTATAACAATTACCCTCAGCTTAATTGGTTTCGAGACTTAGGTAATAGAATAAACAATAAAATTTACTGCAATTTAGAATGGCTTAACCATTAACCATTAACCATTAACCATTAACCATTAACCATTAACCATTAACCATTAATAATATACCAAGCGCTTGCTTGGTATCGAAATATTACTCATACTCCGACTACCCCCTTACAAACTTGACCTAAACCTATATCACTTAATAAAAAAGCAGGGAATAATTCAATGCAAAATGACATTAATTACTTCAACGAAACGCACGACCAAGTCAAAAATAGCATAGAGAAATTTGTTTCAAATGAAATAACGCCATTTATTAATGAATGGGAAGAGGCGTGTGAATTTCCTAGAGAAATTTATACCAAGGCAGGCAGTTTAGGTTTCTTAGGGATTGGATACCCAGAGTTATTTGGCGGCACAGCTGAGGGTGATATTTTCATGAAAATAGCGGCCAGCGAGGCAATGATGAAATGCACATCAGGCGGATTAGTGGCGAGCTTAGGTTCTATTGATATTGGGTTGCCTCCTGTAGTGCTATGGGGTTCTGATGAACTTAAAGAAAAAATCATCCCTGCGGTTATTCGTGGAGAAAAAATATGCGCGCTTGCGATCACGGAACCAAATGCAGGCTCTGATGTTGCAAATATTCGTACACGCGCCGTAAAAGAAGGCGATCATTATCGCGTCAATGGCAGTAAGATGTTTATCACTAGCGGCGTTCGAGCTGACTATTACACCGTAGCCGTTAGAACTGGTGCTGATGGTTATGGCGGAATAAGCCTCCTATTAATTGAAAAAGGAACACCTGGATTTAGCGTAGGCCGAAAACTTAAAAAAATGGGCTGGCATGCCAGTGATACTGCAGAGCTATTTTTTGAAGATTGTTTAGTGCCTGCCAGCCACTTGATTGGACAAGAAAATGGCGGCTTTCTTTGTATTATGACGAATTTCATGAAGGAACGGTTATCCTTGTGTGTGATGGCTTATATGACCGCGCAGCTCGCTTTAGATGAAGCCTTAAACTATGTTAAGCAACGCGAAGCTTTTGGTCGCCCTATCGGTAAGTATCAAGTTATCCGCCACAAACTGGTCGATATGGCCACGGAGGTAGAAATTGCGAGAGAGTTCACCTACCGTGTTGCGGCTAAAATGCAAGCTAATCAAACCCCAATCAAAGAAATGGCGATGGCTAAGAATTTTGCCACTGATGTTGCAGAAAAAACAACGCGAGAAGCTGTTCAGATATTTGGTGGCATGGGATATATGAAAGAATCTGTTGTTGAACGCCTATACCGTGACGCAAAAATACTTTCTATTGGCGGTGGTACAACCGAAATTATGAAAGAAATGATTGCCAAACAAATGAAACTATAACCATCACTCAAACATTATTTTTAGCCCTACAATGTCATTCCGGTGAGCTTTTAGGCCGGAATCCACTCTTTTTCTTTTATACTCAAATTTGGAGATTTAACATAGGTCCCAACCCCCTTATATAACTGGAATGAAAAGTAAGCGGCTGTCATCCCCCCCCTATGTGATTTATAAAGCCTGCCATGAAACTGTGTATTTAATGCATTATAGTCATTGATTTTTAGCTATAATACTCATCTTATTCGATTAGCCTTATGCTAATCGCCTATATAAATATACTATCTGACTTTGGTGTAATAATGCCTGACACGACTCTGGTAGATGAACATCATTTTTTATTGAAATCTGCTGAAATTATTGATGCTGGAAAGTTCCTATATAAACAAGGTTGGTCTCCTGCTACAAGTAGTAATTATTCTTCGCGCCTTGATGCTCACCATATAGCCATAACGGCTTCAAGCAAGCATAAAGGTATGCTTACAAATAACGACATCATGGTCATTGATCTTCATGGACAACCCTCTGACAGTAGCCTGAAGCCATCTGCAGAGACCTTATTACACAGCTCTATTTATGCACTTTTTCCAAACGTAGGAAGCGTTTTACATACCCATTCTGTTGGAGCAACAGTATTAAGTCGATATTTGAACGGCAAAGCATCATTAGTTTTAAGTGGGTATGAATTACAAAAAGCGATTTCAGGCCAAGTGACCCATGATGCAAACCTCATAATTCCAATTTTTGAAAATACCCAGGACATCGCTTCTCTCGCAAAAAAAACGATCGTTTATTTTGAGCAAAACAAGCAAGTACCGGTTTATATCATTCGCGGTCACGGTTTATATACTTGGGGAAAAGATATGAAAGAATGCCTACGCCATATTGAAGCACTAGAGTTCTTGATTCAGTGTGAAATTGAACAGATTAAAATGACCAAAGGATAAACCAATGAGCACCCTAAGAATCTACGACAAAGAAAACCTGGATAGCCCTGAGAAAATTACTGAGGACTATGCAATAATTTCAAATATTCTGCATGATTCAGGCATTTGTTTTGAACGCTGGCCGGTACGTGAATTAGATCGAAAGGCATCTAATGAAGATATTCTATCCACCTATTCAACTGAAATTAAACACTTTTGTGAAGAAGAATGTGATTTCTCAACATCTGATGTCGTCTGCCTTACACCAGATCATCCAGATAAAGAATCGCTTCGTCAAAAATTCTTAAGCGAACATACTCACGCTGAAGACGAGGTTCGGTTTTTTGTTGCGGGACAAGGTATATTTTACCTTCATATAGACAACAAAATTTATGTATTATTGTGCCAGGCAGGCGATTTAATCAGTGTGCCCGATGGCACGAAGCATTGGTTTGATATGGGCCCTAACCCTAGCTTTACCTGTATTCGTCTGTTTTCAAACCCTGAAGGTTGGGTCGCAACATTTACCGGCGACGCCCTCTCCGAAAAGCTACCTCGTTTTGAAACATTAGCACAAACAGATAAGTAATAAGGCCCCAATATGATTTCATCCATCGTTACAGACATAGAAGGTACTACCAGTTCAATTAGTTTTGTTCATGAAGTACTTTTCCCCTATGCCAGCGCCCACTTGGAATCATTCGTTTTACAAAATCAAGCGTCTTCAGACGTACGCACACAATTAGATGAAGCGGCTAGTATTGCTGGCTTAGCTTTATCTGATACTGGTGCCATCATTAAACAGTTATTACAATGGATTACTGACGACAAAAAAATATCACCTTTAAAAGTAATTCAAGGCATGATTTGGCAGAAAGGTTATGAAAATGGCGATTTTAAAGGCCATATCTACGAAGATGCACACCAAGCGCTTGCGCATTGGAAAAAATCAGGTATCAAGCTACATGTATATTCTTCAGGCTCTGTTGCTGCGCAAAAACTATTATTCGGCCATACCAATTATGGCAATTTAAATAGTTTGTTTAACGGCTATTTCGACACCTTGATTGGTGGAAAAAAGGAAGCAAGTTCTTACTTTAACATCATAGATTCATTAGACGTTCCCGCCTACGAGGTACTCTTTCTTTCAGATGTCGCTGAAGAACTTGATGCAGCCAAAGAAGCAGGCATGCTGACTTATTGGCTTATTAGAGACGGCGAATTGCCCAGCCACCCACAACATATGGTTGCGCAATCTTTTAGCGATATAGCATTAGATTAAATTTAAGGTTTACCCCGTTTCATTACAGCCCCTTACTTACAGAGACTTTCATACAAACGATAGGGTCAACAACACTCTGACTAAAACATCTCCAAGTCACCGGTTTCAATAAATTCATCCATTGCCTGCTCACTCAGTTCAAAATTCTCTGGCGACCAGTCAAGGTTAAAAATCAACTTATGAGTAATAACTAAAGGCTCAAGCACACCACTGCTATCAATAATATGGTATCGATAACATAATTGAGGCTTGGACGTTCCAAAAGAAATATAACGTTTATCAGGGTTTATAAAAATAGGCACTTGCGTACGATTTGCATCGGCCTCAAGCTCATTCCCGTAGCCCATAAACTCACGCCTAATAGCCCCCCATATTTCATTGGTTAAGTTACTAATAACGGTATTAGAATCCTGATCATTGACCTCATTGACCTCATTAACAACCACCCCAGTCTTATTCGCACTAATATAGTCTACGACATGTTGCTTGCTCGCTTGCAGCATCATATAACCACGACACCACTTGCTTTCTAATGCAATTAAGCTATTAAAATCTTCCATCAACTTATCATGAACTAAAAATGGTGTGTCACTTTGAACTTCAACATCAGTGAAACCGTTTTTAACACATTCTTCAGAAACTGCCTGAATACCAGTAACTAACTCAGTTGGATAAAATGAATCAAAGAGTTGCCCATGTACTAAATTTTTAAGTGACTCTAGATTGGATAAGCAATATGCACCCGTAAAAATCTTCTGATATTTTTCAGAAATACCCTCAAGGTTACTAGAATCATAACGGCGCAAGAAAATAGGTAAATCGGGTCGACTAAGGTGTATTTGATACGACAACTCTAATGAGTCAATACTACTTGAAATCGCTTCTTCAGAAATAAGTACGGCACCAAAATAGATATTACTTTCCAGCACCTCATTAACACTTTCAGTCGATGCCCTAAAACCAACAAGCTGGTTTTCCTGACAAAATACCTTCAATACACCGTAAGCGTCTTCATTTCCATCAAGCACGAGTACATTGCTAATGAGCTCCACAGTCTGATCCACAGTCTGATCCTCTGCTATTTTATTCTTTTTCTCGGCACATAACATAAATTAATATCCCTAAATTATTATCTTCCATTTAGAACTATAAAGCCTAAATATTATAGTTGCCGAATAAGAATTTACAAATAACCAAGCACTAAACTTAAGACTAAAACCGGCTCTTGTTTGGCATAAACCAACAAGCACAGTTTAAAAAATGTGCCAGTTTCTGTTCCATCCGTTTCCATCAAACACTTATACTTAACCATGCTAGAACGTTTAAATGTAAAAGAAATTTTCATTATTCTTTTATCTTTTAACCAGACAAAAATATGTGAACTCTTGTGAAACCAATTCGCTATTTAGACAAAGCTGACCCTACACTTAAGTGTGCATCCAATGAAGTCGCTGTTAATTAGGGGTTGGGTTATGAACGTACGAGCAGGTGAAACAGATAAACGTTGGTTCAGAAGCGATCGAATCACACATGTAAATGATGAATGGTTCTTCATTACCAGAGAATTTACTGAAGAAGGCCCATTCTCCTCCAAGCAAGATGCAGAAATGGAACTACTCTTATATATCCGTCATGCAAACGACGCCTTATATAAAAAGACTGCCTAAGCCTTATTATGGCTCGGTCATTAAAACCGACCACGATTAGCAATACATCCAGATCATTCGGTCAAAGTTGAGCGTGCTCTCAATATTCATTGACGGCACTGCTACGGCTAAAAACAGAATTTTAATTTTTCGTCTTTCCTGCTTGACCGCTATTTAGCAAGCGATTAGATTGTCTTTCTAACTTGTACATACTGCATGCCTATTTCGGGTATCCAGTGCCTCCTTAATTCTATTAAAATATTAGAGTGCTTTCATGAAATATATCGATACGCCTACATTTGGCGGCCCTGAAGTACTAGCCTTAGCGGAAGGTCAAATACCAGATATTACAGAAAATGAAATTCTGATTCAGGTTGCTGCTGCAGGTGTAAACCGACCTGATATCATTCAACGTTCAGGCAACTACCCAGCACCAAAAGGGGCATCCCCGATACTTGGTTTAGAAGTCGCCGGCGAAGTAAAAGCTGTGGGCAGCGAAGTAAGCAACTGGAAAGTTGGAGATCAAGTATGCGCGCTAACAAATGGCGGTGGTTATGCAGAATTTGTTGCCGTACCTGAAGGGCAGTGCTTACCAATTCCTGAGGGTTTATCCATGATTGAAGCGGCAGCATTACCTGAAACTGCTTTTACAGTTTGGTCTAATATTTTTGATCGGGCAGAACTTAAAACCGGAGAAAGCTTCCTTGTACACGGTGGCTCAAGCGGCATTGGTACCACCGCGATCCAATTTGCCAAAGTAATGGGCGCCAAAGTTTTCACGACCGTAGGCAGTGTGGAAAAATGTAACGCCTGTCTCAAGCTAGGTGCTGACATGGCGCTCAACTACCATGAAAACGATTTTCTAGGTGAGTTTAAAGAGGCAACGAATGGAAAAGGCGTTGACGTCATCCTCGACATGGTGGGCGGTGACTACATTCAAAAGAATTTGAAACTCGCTGCACTGGAAGGCCGAATAATTAATATCGCCTACCTTCAAGGCCCGGTCGCTAAAGTAAATTTCTTACCTGTAATGCTTAAGCGCTTAACTGTAAGTGGCTCCACGCTTCGACCTCAATCACCAGAAGTAAAAACGCAGATAGCACAGAAATTACTTAAACATATATGGCCATATTATGCGGACAAATCTATAAAACCCGTTATTGCTGAAGTTTTCCCCTTGAGCAAAGCATCTGATGCCCATCGTTTGATGGAGAGCAATCAACATATCGGTAAAATAGTATTGAATCTGGGCCTATAAAACCATGAAAGTTTCGACTGATGGCGATAGAAAAAAAATAACGGAGCAAATTAGTATTCCTGAATACTTTAATATTGGAAATGCTTGCACGGGACCTTCTGTACCAGCATTTTCAATGAGCCAAACCGCTGTTATTGTTGATCAGTCGCACCAGCACACACAAACCCTTAGCTATACTGAGCTTAATGAGCAGTCCAACCGCTTTGCGCACGCCCTGACTGATTTAGGTATCAAAATAGCCGACAGAGTGCTGCTATGGCTGCCGAACTGCATTGAGTTTCCGCTTGCTTTTTTTGGTGCCTTAAAGCTTGGCGCGATTGCGGTACCCACCTCGACCCTTCTGACAGGCGAAGAACTTGATTATCTCATTACAGATTCAGGGTCCCAAGTTTTGGTCACAACTCAGCATTTATGGCAGCGTCTTATATCTTTCCAATCTGAGCTCTCTAACTTAGAGCATGTTATTTTAATCGACGAATTAAATACAAATGAAACTCACCCTTCGGGCCTCCATAACCCAAGTAGTCAAACAATAAGTTTCAAGACCCTTTTAGCACGACAACCAACAAGCCCAATCGACGTTCACACCAAAGCCAATGACCCCGCTTATTTAGTTTACACCTCTGGCACAACAGGTTATCCAAAAGGTGTTCTCCATGCACATAGGGCCTTACTCGGCAGAACACCTTCGGCTAAATATTGGTTTAACTATGAACAGCACGACCGAGTTTTACATTCAGGTAAATTTAATTGGACCTATGTTTTAGGCACAGCCCTCATGGACCCTTTATTTTTAGGTAAAACGGTTATTGTATATGAGGGAGATAACAGTGCCGACACATGGCCCCAGCTCATTTCAAAGCACAAATGCACTATTTTTATTGGTGTACCGACAATTTATCGACAAATAATACAAAAGACAACATTCACTGCAATCGACACACCAAGCTTAAAACATTGCATGTGTGCGGGAGAACACTTATCAGATGAAATGTTAAGTGCTTGGAAACAACGCTTTAAACTCGATATATATGAAGCAATCGGTATGTCGGAATGCTCTTATTATTTATCGCAACATGTAGACTGTCCTATTCGTGCGGGATCTGCAGGCTTTCCTCAACCCGGCCATCATATTGAATTATTAGACAAGAATATGCAGCCTGTTGAAGATGAACAAGAGGGCATGCTCTGTATTGGTTTAGATGACCCGGGGTTATTTATTGAATACTGGAAACTACCTGCAGTCACACAAGCTTCTAGGCAGAACAATTACTTTTTAACAGGCGATTATGCGCGACGTGATAAAGATGGATACTTCTGGTTTTTAGGCAGAAAAGACGACATTATCAACAGCTTTGGCTTTCGAATTTCACCACACGAAATAGAACGCGTTATTAAAACCCATTCTCAAATAGCCGACTGTGTGGCATTAGAAGAAACAACAGAAAAAGACAAAAACTTGGTGGTTATTTTCGTCATCCCTAAAGACAACCAAGCAATTACAGCCTCTGAACTTATCACTTTTTCAGAGAAGCACTTAGCAAAATATAAAGTTCCGAAAAAAATTTATGTTGTAAGCAATTTTCCACGCACTGCAAATGGAAAAATTATTAGAAAGCAGTTATTAGCCGAAAAAAATAACGCAAATGCTAACGCTAACATTACGTTGCGAGCACGCTAAGCCCTCCTTATAATCGTTTTCATACAGCCCTGAAGCCTACATAGGCTTCCTACAACCCGCTCCCTACAAATTACTTTAATTTCAATAGCTTGAAGCATTTATGATTTAAAATCACAAGATCAGACTTTATTTTTCTCTCAGGCTACCCAAAAAAAAATTCAAAATTAAAGGCTAATTTCAGCCTTTGAAAAATAGTGCTTATACTCTAATTAAAAGAAATAAAGCGAACCACCTCACACCAGAATTAATTTTATTAACAAACACCCGCTAATTATTAAAAATCAATACCCCATCAACAAACATCGGCCTATAATTTACCTCTACGATAAATATTCAAATCGCCTCATTAATATATAGGGATATGTATTAATGAGGCGAAGAACAACTAACAGCCAACACTAAATAAGCAGGTAAGCGATGAAAAACACACAACACTCAAGAGTGAAAGAAAATCTTTCCGGAAAAAACATTTTAATTACGGGCTGTACCGGTTTTTTAGGCAAAGTTTTGCTCGAGAAAATTATTAGATCCATACCTGATGTCGCTAGTATTAATATATTAATCAGGGCTAACACTAAACATAATACTGTTCAAGAGCGTTTTGAGAACGAAGTGCTTAGCTCCTCTATTTTTGATCATTTAAAAGATACTGACTCAGATGCCTTCAATAATTTTTGTAAAACCAAACTAAACATTATTAGCGGCGAATTAACTCAAAAGCAATTTGGCTTAGATACTGAGAGCTTTGCATCACTCGCTAATGGTATCGATATTATTGTAAATTCAGCTGCGAGTGTTAACTTTAGAGAGGCTCTTGATAAAGCATTAAAAATTAACACCCTCTGTTTGCACAACATTATTGAACTTTCAAAACTAGGTGGTGACACGCCGGTCGTACAAGTCTCGACCTGTTATGTTAATGGATTTAATAAGGGCGACATCTACGAAGACACCTCTGCGCCATCAGGCCGCGATTATTCCCGAAAAGATCGAATCCCCCGGAATGAGAAAGGTCTTTACCAAGTTGAGTCGCTAATTTCGAGACTAAAAGATAAAATTTCTAGCACTCGCCTTCCTTCAGATAGCAAAGATGCACAAATAAAGTCTTTGGTCGACTTAGGTATTGCTCAAGCTAAGCATTATGGTTGGAATGACACCTATACGTTTACAAAGTGGATGGGTGAACAACTGCTTATTGAAAAACTCGACACTAAATCACTTGCCATTGTACGACCTGCAATAATTGAAAGCACATTACAAGGGCCGATGCCGGGCTGGATAGAAGGCATAAAAGTTGCCGATGCCATTGTGTTTGCTTACGCACGCGGAAAAATTGCTTATTTTCCTGCTAATGATAACGCGGTCATGGATATCATTCCTGCTGACCTTGTTGCTAATAGCATCATTCTAGCGATGACAAAAGTATTTGTATCGCCGAATGAAACGAACATATACCAATCCTGCAGCAGCGGTTCTAATCCTGCGATTATAGGCGAATTAAAAGAAGCGATGGTTCAAGAGGCTCAATCAAATTACCGCGCTTACCCAAAATTATTTAAAAATAAGAAGCCAGCAAAAGAATTCACCTTTGTTTCAAAGTCTGTCTTTGAAACAGCCGTGAAAGCGTTAAAAGTACCCTTAGGTTTTTTACATGACGTAAAGTCATTATTGGGTAAGGCAGACAGTAATGACAAGATGCTTAAAAATATAGATACGGCATTAACGTTATCGACGACTTTTGCGTTTTATGGCTTTCCGAAATATCGCTTTCATAATGGGAAACTAATGGCGCTAGCTAAAGAACTAGGCGAAGCGAAGGAGGGTGAATTTCCAGTTGATGCAAAACTGATTAAATGGAAAAAGTACTTTGGCGAAACGCATCTAGCGGGGCTGGAAAAGTATGCTCTTAAAGAAACAAAAGTAGCGATACCTAGCCGACCTAAAACAAAAAAAACAGAAAAGGCTTAATTATTACCTTCGAACTACTACTGTAGAATATAGTAGTAGTTCGAACTATTCACATACTGATTTATTTCGACTTAATTTTTTCCACTAAGCTAATATTTTTTCAATATCCGCCGTTATTTCTTTGGGCTCTAAGTTAGGCGCATAACGCTTAAGTACTTTTCCTTCTTTATCCACTAGAAATTTTGTAAAGTTCCATTTTATTTTTTCAGAGCCTAACAGCCCTTTAGCTTCAGACTTTAAATGTTGATATAGCGGATGCGTATTTTCGCCATTCACTTCAATTTTTGAAAACATTGGAAAAGTAACGCCGTAATTCAATGTACAGAATTCGCTAATTTCACTTTCACTACCAGGATCTTGCTTTAGGAATTGATTACAAGGAAAACCTAAAACCTCTAAACCCTGATCATGATACTTTTCATAGAGTCCTTCTAAGCCTTTAAATTGAGAGGTAAATCCGCACTTGCTCGCGGTATTTACAATCAACATCGCTTTCCCTCGATAGCTTTCAAGTTCTGCTTCTTCACCTTTAATCGATTTGACCTTAATTCCGTATATATCACTCATTTCTTTCCCTCTTATTTAGATTTATTTAAAACCTATAATGATGACTGAATACCAAAACACAACCTACATAGATTTATTTTAAGTACAACACAACAAAACTGGCAGAAGTAGTTTTAACACGACTAATTTTATTTGAATCCTAGGTTATACTGAATACATGTATCATTTTGAACACTAGGAAGCTTACTTGCAAACCTCCCCTCAAACATCCTCTTTATTTAATTATTATAATTTCTATAAAGTTATTATTGGTATTCTTTTATTGGGAATATCTATATCACAAGAATTGCTACTCAATTCATTTCGGTACACAGAAATATTTCAAATATTAACCTTAAGCTACCTACTGCTAAATATTACAACATTGGTTTTTTTCCGTTTTGTATTATTAGGTACCCCGCGCCAGGTTTTCACGGTTATCACGCTAGATATACTCGCTTTACACGCTTTATTTTATTCCGGTGCAGGAATTTCGGGAGGCTTGGTTAACTTATTAGTCATCACCGTTGCTGCTGGTAATATTATAATGAGAGGTCGCATCGGTTTATCTTTTGCAGCTTCTGCTAGCTTACTTTCAATTGGTGTTGAAACCGAACGCCTACTTGCTGACATCGACACTATCACTGATCTCGCCCAAGCAGGGTTAATGGGCTGCGTATATTTTGCAACAGCTTATATGCTTCAATATTTTTCCATTCGTATCACTCAAAGTGAATCGCTCGCTGAACAACGCGAGCAAGACATTATTGAACTTGAAAAACTGAATCATCATATTATTCAAAGCATGCGTACGGGAATTATTGTTTGTGATGACCATTTTAAAATCATACTCATTAATCAGGCCTGTAAAGATTTAATTAATATAGATTCTAACGATCTCTTACCATCTTTTGTCATTGACCGAATTCAATTATGGCAACAAGATTCTGGTGTACGGACCACACCATTCAAAGCCTCAGCCGAGAAGCCATTAGTTCAAGCAAATTTCTCTCATTTACAAAAAAATAAAAGATCAGAAATTCTTATTTTTATTGATGACACCCGCCTAATGACTCAACAAGCCCAGCAACTAAAACTTGCTTCGCTGGGCCGCCTTACAGCAAGTATCGCACATGAAGTTCGAAATCCTTTAGGGGCGATTAGTCATGCCACCCAACTGCTTGTGGAGTCTGAAAACTTAGACGCAGCAGATAAAAAACTAACGGACATAATCCAAAGGCATTCGAAACGTGTTAATTTAATTATCGAGAACACCTTACAACTAAGCCGTCGTTCAGAACCTGAAACTATCGACATTACACTGAAGGAATGGCTTGCTAGTATCGTTTCTGAGTACATTAACCAAAGAGAAGGCTTGGTAAAAATAGATCTAGAAATAGACAGTCCGCTTGAGACAGCCCGGTTTGACCCTGGCCAAATTGAGCAAGTTCTAATCAATCTCATAGATAACGGGGTTCGACATGGCACTCAGCACAACCCTGATGCGGTACTAACAATCAAACTAGGCGTGATTTCAGAAGGCAAGCAAGCTTATATTGATGTCACTGACCGTGGGGCGGGTATATCAGATGAAAATGCACAACACTTGTTTGAGCCATTTTTTACCACAGAAAGCCAAGGTACGGGTCTTGGCCTCTATCTTTCAAGAGAAATGTGCGAAGCCAGTCAAGCCCAGCTAGACTATATCAATACAAATGAATCTGGAGCGTGCTTTCGCTTAATGTTCGCGCACCATAAACGCATTGTTTAATGCATTACGACATACAAGTAAAAATACATTTATTCGCTAATAACCGGCCAACTGTAACCCTATGACTCCTCATCACGCGCTTATCATTGACGACGAACCTGATATTAGAGAACTTCTGGAAATCACCCTAATTAGAATGGGCATTAACACCAGTAGTGCAGCTTCCGTCGCCGAAGCAAAACTGAAGTTATCTGAGCAAGACTTTCAACTTTGTTTAACAGATATGAACTTACCTGACGGCAATGGTATTGATCTCGTTGCATTTATGCAACAAAACTACCCTAAAGTGCCCGTTGCTATGATCACCGCATACGGCAGTGTTGAAACAGCCATTAGTGCCTTAAAAGCGGGTGCATTTGATTTTATCTCGAAACCTGTCGACTTAACGCATTTGCGTAATTTGGTTAGCACGGCACTTAAACTTTCGGAAAACGAAGCAAGTTCTAGCAGCTCAGAGAAACAGAGTGACCTGCTGATCAAGGGTAATACGAATGAAATCAAGCAACTGAACAAGCAGATTTTAAAACTCGCCCGAAGCCAGGCACCTATTTATATTTCGGGTGAATCAGGCAGCGGTAAAGAACTCGTTGCCAAAACCATTCATCAGCAAGGACCACGTGGCGTTAGCGGCCCATTTATACCGGTTAACTGTGGCGCCATTCCAAGCGAACTCGTTGAAAGTGAGTTCTTTGGCCACAAAAAAGGCAGCTTTAGCGGCGCTATTGACGACAAACCAGGTTTGTTTCGAGCCGCTCATGGCGGCACCTTATTTCTAGATGAGGTGGCTGACTTACCTCTCCCCATGCAAGTAAAACTGTTAAGGGCGATTCAAGAAAAGCATATTCGCCCTGTTGGAGAACAACAAGAGATCCCTATTGATGTTCGGATTCTAAGCGCTACCCATAAAGATTTAGCTCAACTCGTCGCCGAGGGCACATTTCGCCAAGATCTATTTTATCGTATTAATGTAATTAAATTAGACGTGCCACCTTTGAGAGAACATGCAGGTGACATCCCGTTGTTAGCGAATTTCTTTCTTGAGAATATATCAAAGGAGTGCGAGGTTACCGGTGCACGTTTTGATCAGGCGGCGATGAATGCATTATCTGGCTATCATTTTCCTGGAAACGTGCGTGAGCTTGAGAATATTATAGAGCGTGCTTTTACACTGTGTGAAGATGACATTATTCAAGTAGATGATTTAAATTTAGATGGCGACTCTGAGTTTTTGAAAGAAAAAACGATACTCTCTCGCATCGCACAAGAACAACTCAGGTCCGATGAACCGCCACACGCCGAGAAGAACACCCTAAGCGCACTTTCACTCTCTCCTCGCTTACCTGAACAATCCCTTGAGGATTATCTTGAATGCATCGAGCGGCAAGAAATTGAGCAAGCGCTGAATCAAACAAAATGGAACCGTACCGCCGCTGCAAAAGTACTTGGCATTAGTTTTCGGGCTTTACGCTATCGTTTGAAAAAACTTGAAATGGATTAAGAAGTGTCGACTAAAAAGCTCCAAAGCCTGCCCCATTATTTTCATTCCCTATAAGGTATGCTTGCACACTAATACGCCTTATTCAGTAGATAGTGGCATGTGTTGACCCAGAAAAATGGTGCGCAAGCACACCCTATAAAAAACCTTTCTTTTTTGTTAAACCATGCCTATTAGAATTAAGCTCTACTCAAAGGGTCATAAGGCTTGGCATCAAGCGGTAAGGTATCTTCACATAACATTGAAGTCATCAAGCGTACTGAAGCTGGCGCGAGTACTAGGCCATTTCTAAAGTGCCCTGCGTTCACATAAGCGTTATCGTATTCTGGCAAGCGCCCTATATAAGGAATCCCTTCTGGCGAGCCCGGGCGTAAACCTGCCCAATGGTGATTAATTGGGCAAGACGCTAATTGAGGAAACAAGTCAATGGCCATATCTGCCAAAGCATTTTTTGCAGTGTCTGTGGGTTGTTTATCAAAGCCTTCATATTCCAAGGTACTACCTGCGACGACTTTGCCATCTCGCCTTGGAATAACATACTGCCCTCCACTCAATACCACTCGATTGACCATACCGGGCTTCGCATCGAATAACACCATTTGACCTTTAACCGGCTCAATTTTGATCTCATTTTGGCCACTGACCTGCGGCGTCCAGGCTCCTGAACACACAAGCACGATATCACCTTCAATACATTCGCCCTTTATAGTATTAACACCCAACACCCTTGAACCATTCGTTTTTAGGCTTGTCACTGCTGATTCTTCATGTATCTCAACACGCGGGTGTGCGGATAATATTTTGTACAAGGCTTTTAGCAATCGAGGGTTACGTACACTTGCAACTTGTGACATCCACAAACCGTCTTGAACGCCTTCACGCAGTTGCGGCTCCAAGTCATACACTGCTTTTTGATCAATCGGTTCTAACCAAGCGTCGGCACACTGTGACCACGATACCGCCTCATCATAGTCATCAACATTAAGCATCAATAAACCATGTCGCGTTATTTCGGGGTCAACATCGCTTTCTGCTTCAAGGGTTTGAATAAGATTGGGGTAATAACCTTGCGACCAAGAAGCGAGCGCGGTAATAGGTTCAGAGTAGCGCCAAGGGTATAAAGGAGAAATAATACCACCACCTGCCCAGCTTGCTTCAGTACCACAAGCACCTTTATCAACTAAAACAACGTCCATACCTTTTTGGGCAAGCTCTCTCGCTTGCATCATGCCGATCACACCAGCACCAACAATAATAACCTTCAAGCTAAAATCTCTTGTAACAATGAATATATGATTGCACTTTATCTGATTCCATATAAAATTACTCTCTGAAAATTAAAAACACGCTATGTAAATGGAATTTCATAGCCAATTATCAAGGAATGATAATCATGCTAAAAAATAATGGATTCACACTCGTTGAATTACTCATCACATTAGTCATAGTCACGGTACTCGCCATGACAGCGATCCCATCGTTCAAACATATCTATCACACAAGTAAATCCACAGCAGTGATCAATCAAGTTCTTGGCGTAACACGATTAGCGCGTAATACAGCCGTGACAGAAAAAACCACGACGACATTGTGTCCAAGTGTTGATGGTCTCACTTGCTCAGGTGAATGGAAGGATGGCGTCATATTATTTACAGACAACAACACCAACAGCCAAAAAGATGGCAATGACCACGTCGTCCGCTTTTACCAGCCTTTTATTGATACAGGATTTTTGAACTGGCGGTCATTGAGAAATAAAATTCAGTTTTCATCAACAGGAATGCCTCGAGGAACGGTAGGTAGCTTTGTTTATTGCCCCAATGATCAAGACTCCCTCTATGCTAAGTCTATGGTTTTAAGCTTCCAAGGTAGGATTCGTTCAGGCCAAGATCGAAATCAAGATGGCATTATTGAAACAGGAAACGGGCAAAATATTTCATGCTCATAAATAGGCGATATAAATAAATACTCGTTACCATGCGCCGTTTCTAGCTCCATTCGAATTTAAAAATAGCTCACCATCAGTATTTTGCCCATCTTTAGGGATGCCTCGCAATACATAGCAAGAAATAATAGGGCAATTCGAAGACGCCGATAAAATATTGATTTCATAATATCCTTCAGTGGAAATAACAATATCGGCGTTATATACGCTCATCATCGCCAAACTCGTTGGGTAAGTATTATTATCAAATATATAACGTTCCATTTTAGACTGTATCGCCATCAGCGTAGCTTTCCCATCAGACCGCTTTGCAGCATCAACTTGCTTGTTGTAGGCCGGAATACCCACGGTCGCTAAAATGCCAATAATCGTCACGACAATCAAAAGCTCGATTAACGAAAAACCGTTTAACTTACTCATCTCTAACTTTCCTTGTGTTACCACTAGACTTCAATGACGACTTGACCTCAATCTCCCTATTTTCTTTAAGGTGCTATTACTTGGCCTGCCTGAGGTATAAATATGAAATATATATTTCAGCTTAGGTAAGTATCATTCGATCCAGGCCTCTTACATTATCCGGATGACAACGATTGGCTTTCATCCAAAGCCAATCTAAGTATTATAGTTCCCTCCACCCCACTTCTTTACTCATTATGCCCTCAAGGTTTTGCTCTATATTAATCGAAATAGATCTATCTGAATTCAAATTAATAAGGGTCGCTTCGCCTTGTATGCGATTTTCACCTAAATGAATGCCTGGGGATAAAGACGGTGTTACGCCAAGCTTCACTTTTTCAATGACCTCATCATTATTGGTACTCAAATCTGGGTCTACAAAAATATGTTTATACCAAGCAGTGCCAGTGGTGTAGCGCAGCGCATACAAATACGACTCCCCAAAAACACTGCATGAAGCCTGCCCTGGTGTATAGGTAGTTTGGCTAAAGATACCCCCTAATACAGACCCAGCACCCATGGCTCTTTCACCGTCTAACAAGGTGGTTTGCCAACCAGACAAATATGACGAAGCGTCGGCATATTGCATTTGCCGCGTTTCTAGCGCTTCGATGGTATCTGTGTCAAGCGAAGGCCTTACTTCAATAGAACTATTCAGTTGGCCGCTAAACTCTGTCACTGATGCATTAGAGACATCTACCAATGATTCAGAACGAATAACAGAAGGCGTTGCATTGTAAGTGTCCATTTCAAACGCTCCTTGCGCATTCCGTGGTTCTTTCAAACCTAGCATGAAGTTTGGCGAATCACTGTTCAGATCGCCCTCGCTATAAAAACGCCCTGTTCCGACATGTATCCATCTATTTTTATTCTTATCGAAACTTATATTAGGCCGAACAGTAATTGGCGCTTGAGCATCAAACATCAGATCTGTCTTCCAATGGTGGTTGCCTACCCCCGTGCCAGAATTAATACGTAAACGAAACAACTTCCCTAACCAATTTTGTACACGCCCATCCAAGTGAGAGCCAGCAGAAGCCACCTCCCCACCAGCCGCTGTGACAGTGCCAAAATAAACAGCGTCTGTGGAACCGTCCAGATCTATATCTACTGCTGCACTATCCCCCACAAATGAGTTGCTTTCTCCCAAGTCCATCACGCCATCATGACCAAAACCGGCTTCCAGTCTCAATGTCTTCAAATTTAACATTAATAAATGTGCATTTTGCTCACTTACCACTTGTCTATGGCCGTTACCATTTGGTGAGGGCCCTGACCCAAGCGCTAAATACCAGTCGGCCCCATTCGTACTATCAACTGTTAATGCTGTGGGCACTGACATACTGGCCCCTAATTTTTCATGACTAAATTCAGCCAATAGCTTAGGCGCTTGTTCAGGGTTTGTAATATCAAAAATAAGATAGGCAGGGCGCACCATCACACTTGAAGCGGTATCATTTGGGTCAGGATAAACCTCAGACAAGCCCCCACCACTTCTGAAACCAACCACTAAAATGGTTCCCCAGCCGTTAGGATGAGTACTCACACTCGCGCTATCAGGTTGCCCGACGACCCCACCCTCACCAAAAATTTGGGCATCGAAAACATAAGGTGTTTGATCTACAAAATAAGCATGATCCCCCCCTTTAATACCGTAATCTGGTTTACTTAAATAACTAAGATGAGGCAATAAATTATATGGTACAAACCCCCAAGTTTCTTGACCTAATGCCCAATCCGTATAACCGCTCTTACTACCATAAAACTGACGATTAACCTTGTCATACCAACCACCATTAAACGCGTGCAACATACCATCGTTACCTCCCACGTAAACGATAGTTCTACGATTTTTATATTGGACAAAGAAGTTCCAATAAGACTCATCGTCGTAGAGTAAATGTAAGTTTTCAGATGGCGCCCCAACTGGCGTGGGGTTAGAGTAAATTACATCACCTAAACGCTGCGTTGTATTATTAAGTTGACGGTTGCGCATACCTGGCTGGTCAACACCTCTAACAAAATTAACCACTGCTGCCGCTTCTGTCACGGTATTTGTGTTGAGCATTCCAACTTGGTCTTGGGTAAACGTCGCAGGCATAAAATCTTTCTCTACAAAAGCTCTAGCGCCATCACTGGTTTCACCCAGATAAAGATTCGTTCTTATATATCGATTTTTTGATGCGCTTGCGTAAGTCGTTCGTTGTATGGCCGCTTCCGAATCTGACAAAGAGGACAAAGCACTGCTTGCCCGCCATAAATAACCGACGTCATCTAGAGAGAAGCTATACCCGTCGCCTTCTGTACAGCTTTCTCCAACAGGGGACGTAGGAAATAAAGCATCATTCGTCGATAATTTTACGCGAACTTTATCGCTTTTCACGTCAAAACATGAACTGTAAATAGGGTCAACTGCAACACTTTCCAACCGCCCATCACCGTCATCACTTCGCACTCGACCTTGACCATCGATCATTAATGCAGACACGTCTCCGACCCACTTAACGGTTTCATTTCCCTGGGTGACAGAAGGTGAAAAACTTGCTTGATACACCACGCTTTCAGCACTGCTAGAAGCCGATATAACGGATGCTGTACCACCAGAAGAAGATCGGATAAGCATATCTGTTAACGCATTTTCAAGGGATATGGATATTTCATCGGCATCTTTCGCTAAATAAAATGTATCGGGAGAACAATCACCATTTCCATCCCATTCAGAGGTAGGGCATTCCGAACTATTCAGCCTAGAGTAAGTATAAAAATCAGTATACTTACGACCACTTTTGTCGATAGGCCACATCGGGTCAGGTAAACCTGCAGTACCCATTAATGCGCTCGTATCATCAGTAAAGCCACCGCGAGCAGCAGCTTCCATCATTCGCCGTAAAGAGGTCGCATAATGACTATCGTTACCATCTAATGATGCATAAACATAATAAGAAACAATATTCTGTTTTCCTTCAAGATCCGTACTTCGGCAATCATGCTCACGTAATGCTAGCGCAACACTATCAAGGGTTTCATTTGCTCCGGTATTTAGGTCGCCAGGAATATCTTTATAATAAGGCGAAGATGTTAGATGGGTTGTTTGACCTGCGCGCGAATCATAATCTGCATTGGAGACGCCATCATTAAAATGAAGAATAAATACTTTTTTACAGGCAAGTACTTCGCCTTGTTCCGCGTCATAATAAGGGTCCCACCTAAAACCATTATCTTGATAACCGCCATCTACCCCATAAACGCCGTAAGGGTCATTACCTGAAGTATAATTTGGGTCTTTCTGCCTTATATAGTTGCCAATATCAACCATGCTTTCAGCAATAGGTGTTGTACCCCAGATCAAAGGATACTCTTCAATCACTTGAACAATTTTTTCATTCGGAGCATGTACTCCCGTTGGCACGCAGAGATAATCACGCATCAAACCGTTATATAACGTGACGCGCTTTATTTTCATATCGCCATCAGATGAGTCTGCACTTAGACGCCCCATCAACCGCTCATGATCAAAGAGTGGATAACAAGGATGCATGGTTTGGCCGTCCACTCGATTGTCATTAACAATTTCTGGTTCGGTGTTTGATTTATGATCAAAGTTATAAACGGACAAGCCGAAATTAACGTGTGCTCGATTTTTTTGAATCAAGCCTTTTGGCTCTTCTCTAACCGCGAGCTTTATATTAAAACCATCCACCGAGGATAGTTGAGGGGCGATGCCTTCGCCCGAAACCTTAATGCGGCCTTTCTCTATGGAAATGATTGCATGATTGAGTATGGGCGAATAATGGGCGCTATGAGGGTCCTGAAACGTCATTTTATCGTTCTGATTAAATTCGACCTCTCCTTCGAGTACCCACATTTTTGAACGGTTAATCAACTCACCTTCTCGGTGTCGCACCTTGCCGCCTATCATTGATTTTCTAGCAACGTCGATACGCCTCATCGTCAACCAATTCAAAAAACCGCCATCCCAGGCAAGGTCATCACCTTGGCTTAACGCACTATCTTCAAGAAAAACACCTTGTGATAAGTCATATCGATACTGCAATAGTGGGTCAAAATAGCCATGATATCCTTCACCCTGAATATCAATGACACCACTATTATTCTTGTCACCATGCAATGAATCGAAACCTGTGGCTAGCTGTCTAAGTGCTTTACTTTCATAAGCCGAATTTAACATGCTACCGGAGGTATCAAAGGCTAAAATAACACTTGGTTTTCCTGCTGCCTGTTTTAAAAAGGGGGGAATACCGAGAAAATCACGCGTATCTTCAGACCCTTCTGCAAATGACGCGGTGCCAACTTTAATACTGGCCGATACGTTTAAAACGATACTTTGCACAAAAATTAGACATAGTAATGCCATGCTTGCTTTATTTACGACCATACTTTTACATTCCATTGTTTTAGAAGTGACGCTTCTATTTTACGTATCAGTTATTTTCATATTGCTTATTTACATATCGTTTATTTCACATATCGGCTATTTTACATAGCGCTTATTTTACATAGCGATAGTCACTTGCCGTCCAAGCCCTTGAATTAGATTTACCAAGCCCAACACTTCGAATTTCATAGTAGGTGAATGCACCACCGGAACCACCTGCTGAAACGCCTGTACCACTATAGCCTTTTAATTGTGCTGCGCTGGTGCCATGGTAATTATGGGTTGTACTGCCTTTTAAAACGTAGACATCGCCCTTAATACCCAAATGCTGATAGCTCAGGTCTTTTTGTAAAGAATCATTATCCATTCGATTCTCCGAGCTTCCATTTGCTAATGCTAACGCACCATTGTTCTGAACAACCGCTAAGCCAGTAGGCATAGCAACACCCACCCACCCCCCTTCATATAAATATTCATCGATCACTTCTGCCGATATATTTCTGACACTTTCAGAATGATTAAATGCTTCTTCTAGATAAATACTATTCGCGCTCATTTTGAAGCTTAGACTGCTACTCTCCATGGCTGCCACCCCTAGAATAGTCATCACTAACAACACTAAAAGTGCAATGGCTAACACTGCCCCACCCTGTTTGTTGAGCGTCTTCCTTGAATAAATACTCATGATTTTCCTCTATTTCGAATATATACTTCTCGTTGATACAACTTACGTCGAAACCGTTTATCCGAAGCGCTTACAACGTAACCACTACCAGGTTCTACCATATCGCCCTCCATAAGATACTCTTTACCCGACTCATCAAGATTCGCATCGGCTTTAAGGCTTCTCGCAATCAGGCTTAATCGAACGCTAATCACCGCACCCCAGTCAGCCACACTGTTAGCGGATTGATAACCGTTAATTTCTTGATCACCATTCTGATCAACACCATACGAAAATTGAAGTTGCTCAATGCCCTCCACTAAAGCTTGCTGGGTAAATTTATTGCCATTAAGTGTTAAGCGAATCAAGGTAGGTAAACCATCCACGCAACGGCCACCTACTTTGTTACTACAAGGGCGTAAAAAATATAATTCGGCTCGGTAACGCATATTATAAGTGCCACTTGCAGCTGGCACCTTAGAAATAGCCTGAGCGCTATTTGAGCCATTAAATACATAGGCTAAAAGCCCGGTTGTCACCCTTACAAAGTACTGCTTTGAATTGCGGACATGTGAAATATCTACATCACTAGTCAGTGAGCGGCCATCTGCGTAACGCAACATTAATAAGTCACTATTTTCGACATACTCATCAGAATCAATACACTTGGCAGGAAAATCATTCACACTCCCTATCGTCGACTCCCCGTCATAGCCTCGCACCGCCTGTGTACTATCAAAAACCCAAGCAGCATTACAATTCTCAGGTGATGAAACGAGTAATGTATTACCGAATTCAACCGCCTCGGCAGCCACGCCGGCCCAATGATCAGCCATTCGTAGGCTTTCAGCGATCAATGCCCCTGAAACCCGACCATTTTCTTGTCGCTCGTTTGATCCATGGATCAGCTCAAAAGATTGTTTATGGCTATTAAAAACTTCCAGAATACCCGTCATAAGTATTAAGCTAAACCCCATTGCAATCAGCAATTCTACTAAGCTAAAACCCTGATATTTATTCATAACTGAATCACCAGTTCGTACGAACGCCAGCTATTGTCTAAAGTACTGTCATGACTCTCAATCCAAGAAACTGAGATGGTATGCGTTTGATTAACGGTCGTCACTTCTCCAAAACCATTAGGTAAAGCCGTTTGAATAGTTTGATTCCAGTCCGTTGTATCAATTGAAGCAGAAGGCTTTGCGCGTATTTTTTCCGCCATGCTACTCACGTATAAACTTGCTCTGCCCATTAACTCGGCATCACGCGTCATCCTCATTCCAGTCACTTGCAGCGAAGCAATACCAAGTAAGCCGATAGCGAAGACCAACATCGCAATTAAAAGCTCTATCATCGAAAAGCCAAGTTGTTTATTCGCTAAGCTATTATGTTTAGAGGGGGTATTAGTAAAGTTAAAAACAAAGAAATGGTTCGAGACGCGTATATGTCTCAAATAAGCTAAACAGAGCTTAGCTTTAGAAAACTGATTAAACAGTATTAGATATGGTTTTTTGTTTATTATCGACCAGACAATAAACAACGCTGCAAAAGAGCGGTTTTTGGGTGTGGGCATCATCGTTCCTTGATAACTCGCGGTATAAATCCATTTATACTGCGTTTACAACACAAGGCTTCTACTTCAATGTAAAAGCGCTCGCATATTAACACCGAGATTCATCTGTTGCTATTAATTTAACGAGAACTTAAATAATTTAATAGCTTTGTTAGTGGTTATTTATTCCAGTTATTTATTCCAATTATTCTCACCTGTTCCGGTTGCATCGCCACTATTGTTTTTATCCCAGCGCTTCTGACCGGTTGATAATAGCTCCATGAGTCCATTACCGATCTGCCCATTGATAGGCGTGGCACGCAAAGTATATGTGGTAGCAGTGGCCGCTTGAATTGTAAGATTATAAAATTTTGATGTTCCATCTAGTGGAGATTGTGTTGCATAAATAGCCGGTGCGCCCGTATCTGCCCCCCCAGCACCCGCACCTAGATAGGAATTATTGGCCGTAAAATGTCGCTCCATGGCACCAGCAAAACCAGTGAGTGCGCCTTGAGCGTCGCTTCGCCTAGAACTATTCACTGACTCCTGATAGTTAGGGTAAGCAATCGCGGTGAGTATGCCAATAATCGCCACCACGATCATCAGCTCCATCAAAGTAAAACCTTGTTGTTTCTTTTGGAGATGCATATTAATCCTCTTCCAACCAGTAAGTTTTAATCAATGTTTCAGCACTGGTAATGGTTTCACATTCTGTACCAACACAAACAATATCTTGTCCATCAATTCTTAAGCGCTGAGGCGTTGGAGCTATTGCAGCTGTTTTTAGCTGAACTCTTCGATCCTCCCTAGTCAGTTCAGTATCTGAACTACTCGCATCGTAGTAGTTCTTTACAGGTGTCGCTCCTGCCACATTTATATGGTAGAGCCAAGGTGTGCCAGGTGCTGCTGTACAGCCAACAGTGGTTGACGTCGCCTCATAGGTCGTGAAGAAAACCTCACCTGAAACAGTGGTACTGCTCGCCAATACCTTTTCACCCGTTCCCGTGAGCCTTATATACCAGCCATGATTTGTCGAAAGGTTAAACGCTGTATAAGCAGCGGTTTGGTCAACCAGTGTATTATCAATACTCACATCGCCAAGATGGTTGTCCGTCGCATCATAAAAGTCACTTTCAGTCAGCTTCGTATAAGTGAGCGGTTTTTCAAAAATGTCAGGGTCTTTAATCGCATAAAAACGGTCATTGGTGCCCAAATAAAGAGGGTGAGCATGATAACCTGAGCCGACAAGAATCATTAAATGCTTTGAGGAGCCTTCTGACAGTACCGAAACATCAGGCGCATGATAAAAGCGTCTGTTATCCGCCGCCGTTGCACCGCCAAAGTCAGCAATTACTGCTCCAGTAACTAAAGCACCTACATTACCGCCGTTGTTGATATCGAAGCGCCAAATTTGCCCGCCCATATCGCCAACATACATTTGATCGGCTAAGCCATCGCCATTAGTATTAATTACTTTGATGTCTGAGGGAATACTGTACAGCATGTCAGCAAAGACTTCGTCAGGGCTGATCGAAGCCGGACCACCTGACCACACAAGCGCACCCGTTAAGGCATCAACCATAAAGATCGCTCGCCCGACACTATCAACTGTACGGACCGTATAGTCATCTTGGCCTGTGTCATACCCACCCGTAAAAATTAGTACTTCCTTGGTAGTATTACCAATTTCCACCTTCGTTTTAACAGGCTTAGACCAACTTTGACCTAACTCGGCAAAATCGCCCGAGCCACCGGTAATCGACCATAACATCTCTGGTGCTGATCGATCAGTCACATCAAGCGCATAATAATTATTACCACCACGACGCATACCTGCATATAAATAAACGTGATCGCCATCCGCTGCAACAATTTCACTATCGCCATTGACATCATTCACCCATGTTGTCACGGCACCATCCATACCATAAGGACGGTCAGTTGATTCTGAGTTTACAAAGAATGTGTTTAGGTTAGGCAGTAAAATTTCAGGAATAAAAGCAAACTGTTCGACGCCCGTTGAGCCATCAATAGCATGAATAAAGCCCTGATTATCACCATAATAAATAGTAATATCAGGAGCAGCGCTCGTCCCACCATACGTCACGAGGTGTGGAATCGAATGCAAAGGGTCAGCCAACTCATTCCGTGCTACAGCATAGTCACGAATACCCGCTGTATCAAAAGCCCCAAAACCTCGTGTCCAACTAACTAAATTTTCATGGTAGGTATCTGATTCACCCGTAATTCCCAGCAGTGCTTTAGTGATATTGGTATCGTTAAAAGCATTACTAGCGTTTGTTAAACTATCTGAGCCACCGGCAATATGCGTATAAATATTACGCGCGTTCGGTGCGGGTAATTGCCCTGCTGCACCACCCAAAGCCACCTCATTGCCATCATCAGCGTCGCTTGCATTTAACCACCAGCTTCTTGAGTCATCGACAAAAAATCCAGTGATTGGGTCAGTCGCTACTTGGCTCGGAGTACTATCATCATAAATATCACCACTTACATCTAATCGAAAACGTTTAAGATTACCTTCCCATACTGGCTTTGTTGTTGGCTTGAATAATGAAAAATATAATTCATCACGATGATTTAAACGGTTGAAGCTATTGACGGTTACCCCTGGTGAAACAAACGTAGCATTGACATCACTCGCCACCCTCAGAATGTCTTTAAAGTTTGCAAGTAGTTCGTCAGCCGTGTCAGAAGTATAATGTGCACTTCCTGATACCGAAGTACCCGTACCTGCATCAGAAATTGTTTGTAAATAAGGGTCAGAGTTATTAAAGCCAATGGTAAAGGTTTTGACTATCTGATCTCCGTCTAAACTGACAGTAGACTGATCTGTACCATATAAAAAACTGGCTAATTCAGGGCCGCATGCTTCAGACCCTGAATCAACGCATGTACTATCGCCCGTGAGCGCTCTCACTTTACTGGCTGAATCATTTAACGACGCCTGACCGTCAGATAATAGAATAATACTACTCGTTTGACATTCGTGGTCAATCGGCGAGTCATAAATAGGCGTGCCCGTAATCTGCTCATCTACACAGTCAGTACTATTAAGGTCTTCAACTGTACAGTCAGTACCATAAACATGTGCTCCACCGGTATAAGAATCGATATGAGAGGCTCTATCGTAACGCCTTTTAGATGAGCTATTCGTACCACGCGTTTTACCTTTGTCGACATTGTCTCCACGGTAATACAACGCCGCTTCATAATAGGCATCAACAATGGGAGTGCCTGACGAATTATAAAGTTCATCCACAATATCTAGTAATTCATCTCGCACCGTTTCGGTTGTTGCAAGCGGTTCACCCACGCTTTCTGCCACAATGACTAGTTTTGCGGCTAACGCAGGGTTTTCATCATACGTGACCGCTCGACGCAAACCGGAGCCAGTAATCATAAAAGCCATATCATTACCGGTAACCCAGCCGGTTCTATCGACTATTTCTTTCACGATTGTTGAAATATCAGGTGTCGTATAGGTTTCACCCTCCGTCCAGCTTGGTACATTTGACCAGCCAACTGTGCTCGTGCGTGGACGGTTCGTGACATTCCTCCTATCAGTTGTAAATATGTCTGCGCTATCCGTTGCTTGGCCATCGATGCTGAGTGAAGTAGCGCCTGAGTTTGAGGTGTCAGCGGTAAACTCAAGATAAGCACTTTTAATGTCCGCACCATTGGGTATATGAAGATCTTGGAAACGAAGCCCTATTTCCTGAATATCACCATCATCATCGGCCATTTCTAGATCAGAACTGGTCAACATCGGTGCTTTGTTACCGATCTCTTGCTCCGCATCATTCGCACTCGAATTAATACCGGATACGTATTCTTTAACAATACAACGATTAGCGCTTGCTGGAATGGTCACTGAATCATAGGTAATTCTTAAAGTTGGTGAATCTGACGCATTATCATCAAAGCTTTTAGCAATACGCGTTGAGAGAGCGCCATTTTCATGAATAATAAACGATAGACTATTCCCGCCACACCAGTCCGATCTATCGGTAATTTCTTGTACAATATCGGTTAAATCAGGTGTCGTATATACATCACCGACCGCAGTCCAATCTGATGGATTCCAGTTTTCGACGGCACTTGTTTGAGGGCGCGCACTAATATCTAAATTAGTACCCGTAAAGGTATCTGAATCGCCTATATCGTGCCCTTTAATCGTATAGTTAGCATTGCCCGAAGTAGACACGGCAGCCGTAAAGTCAAGTGTAGCACTCATTATTGTTACGCCTTGAGGAATCTCAATATCTTGAAAACGTAAACCGATTAAATTGGTTGTAGTACCACCACCAACAGCGCTATATGTAATCAGCAGTCGGGGCGCTAGACTTGAATCACCATTAAAAGATTCAACTATTCTGGATTCAGTGCCCGAATCTCGCTCCATTAACAAGGTAATCGTGTTTGTAGTCGTATTCCAAGCACCGTCAGACACGATCTCTTGAACAACAGCTGAAAAGTTTGGCGTCGTTAGTGTCTGACCTATAGAGGGAGAATTACCGGTCAGCGCCCACAATGAAGAAGCACCTGTTTTTGTACGTCCACTTACGTTATTAGCATCACTGAATGTGCCCGTATCGACAGTTTCACCAAAAATATTAATACTAACACCACCATTGTCTATCTCATCTATCGCAAATTCTATTTGAGCCGAAAGAATAGTGGCGCCAGTAGGAATCGATACACTAGGAAAACGTAGACCTATCTTTTGAAGGCCGCCTCCGTCGTCCATAAGTTCTAAATCACTACTATTTAAATACATCGTTCCATTAGTTCTTTCTTCACCATCATCACTCGTTTGCGAAATTCGTTGGTCAACAGCCCCTAACCCTGAGATTTCTGTTGTCATATTAACGAACTCACTATCTAAAGTGACTACATTCGATGTGGTATCTTCTTGCGCATCATCTGAGCTTGCAGCGATTCTGGCAGTAACCCCACCTAAAGAGGAGCTTGAGGTAATGGAATCAATATCTTTAACAGGATATAAAACAGCGCCACCTGTTCGGATAAAACGCATTATTCCAATGTTAACATTCGTCGCATCGGTAATAATGTCCTTTAGTGCTAGCTTCATTCTGTCTAGCCGGGTTAATGTCCCGCCATCTTTATTTGTCATCGAACCTGAAGTATCCATCACAAAAAGCACATTGGGCTTTATTTGTGACGTTTCGGAAGTATTAAAAAATATTTCCGTATCATCGCCAAAAGTATAAGGCGCATACAAAACAACTAAGAAAAAACTTAGTGCCGCTGAGCCTATTTTTTGTTTAAGAACATTCATATATTGCCTCCGATAACTTCTAACATTACGTGAAGTTAATTTTAATGGTATTCAATACCTTGTGTAATTTGGGTTTCAGCTTGAACCGCTGCAATACTGCCAGTTCCGACAAGTGCGAACCGGTGCCCACTTAAAGCGGTTGAGCTTTCATCAGCATCAAGAGAACTACCACTTGTAGTGATAATTTCACCAAGATATTCAATTTGAGCCGTAGCTGTTGTATCGCTTGTACCGACATTAACCGATATTACCGCCCCCTGCCCTGAAGCAGCAATCAGCGCCTCATTCAGGCTATCTGAGTTACCACCTAAAATAATACTAATTTGAGTATCGATAGCACTTTCTGCCGCTTGAAAAGTACGATTTGTATTTTGTGCATTTGCCGCCATTTTCTCTTGCATCACAGAGGTGCTCATTGAGGCAATGGACAACAATGTCATTGCCAGCATGAGCATCAAGCTAACAATTAAAACAGCGCCTCTTTGGTGAGTTGCAAAACTCATAGACTGATTTCTTTTATATTGCATCGTCATAAATTGGAATCTCCACTAAAGCCGGTTACGTAAGTTGATAGTGGCCGAAAAATCACGTCTTATTCGTTGATCAATCGCATGTGTCACGGTTGCGCCTGCAGTACCCACTGGTGCGATGGTTTCACCAGGAAGTTCATAAGACAGATTGTCATCTGCTTCTTGAACGCGTTCAATACTACTAATTAATAAGCCTAACCTTATGCTTTCAACAGTCGTCATATCAGCGCCGACAATTTCATCCGCCGGCACATAATGTATATTGCCATTCGCCAAACGCTCACCATATAAAATTTGCATACTATCGACACCTTCCACCAACTCCTCCTTTAAGAATTCAATGTTAGTAGGAGGGTCAGCTGGGTCAGCATCAATAAGCAAATCTGTTTGACGATATAAAGCATTAATCGCATCACCCTGAGCATTCGTTCTCCCGGTATTGGCCACATAATAAACAACGGACTCAAATGACATAATTGAAGCGTCTGTTGTATAAACAGAGCTCAGTTTACTTTGCGTATTCGTTCCTCCGGCATGCGTTAAGGTAATATTACCACCAGAAGGGTTATTCGTAATTCGAAACATATCGGCACTTTCACAGTCTGCGATAATGACGATATCATTTTTTACAAACCCCATCGGGTTTGTGGTAATTTGAATATTCGCATTATTAGGTAGCATATTCCCCGTCAACTGCGTATCAGCAACGCTCGCACCTTGAATTGAGATCACATCGCTACCAATCAAGGCGTCAGTTTCAATATCGGTATTATCAAACTCCAAGCCATTTGCCCACGTTGCATCATCCACTTCAAAACCTCTTAAAGAGGTCGCAAACAAATTGGCCGTCGGTGCATTTTTAGCAATAATACTTATTTCCAACGCTTCTGGATCAGCACAGCCTTGGTAGCCCGCCATACGAATATCTTTCGCTAAAAAATTAATAGCAAAGCGGCCCGTTTCTTGAATGCGTGAAAGTGAAACACCCAATCTATCTGTTTTTCTTGAATCTAAGAAAATGGTCGAAATACCAAGCAATAAGATTGAGCTGATCGCTAATGCAACCAACAATTCAACCATACTGAGGCCTTGGTTTCGATAGGATAATGCTAAATACGGTTTCATCATTAACTGCCTTGCGTTATAAACCGAAGTTTAATGAAAAGGTGGTATTGGCTGTGGCATTCGTGGTGTCGCCAGTTTCGGTCCAATCAATTAAAATTGTAAATAAATTTCCCGCGCCACGCGTAATGGTGCCTTGCGCAGCAGGCAATAAAGCAATACCCGCACCCGTTCCGTTAACACGGCTTGCCCATTCAAACATATCTGTATTTGACTGTTGCGCTGCGCTGCAGCCCGTTGCGGCATCGATGCATCCAGGATCTGAGGGTACAGTGCCATCAGTATCGAAACCGTTATAGTCACCAGCTATCGCTCTTACAGAGTTAGCACGCATTCTATCGGCCATATCATAGCTCAACATACTGGCTTGTGACCTTAGGTATGCACCTTGGTTACTGCGCAAGCTATTCATTTGAAGGCTCGCCATACCTAATAGGCCAATTGACATAATAATCAAGGTAATTAGGATTTCAATTAAAGTAAAACCAGACTGCTTTTTTGTTAAGGACATGTGACATCCCCCCCCGTATGGCTATTTACAATACTATTCGCATCTTCATCAACCGCCGCGCGATTCTGACCAACAATACTTAAAACAGTCGCCTTTGCTTGTACCGCGCCGCGATCATCGCATAATATAAACGTGCCGGCAGAACCCGGTGCACCGGCGTCATCAAATTGAACAAAACCGGTGTTACCGAAACCCAGTGTTCTTAGGGTGTTCCCGCCTGATAAAGCAGGCCCGACTCTCAATAATACATCGCCATCACCGGCATCTATCGTTCGGTCACCATCGACATCATTCATAACTAACCAGCCGCTTTCCCAATTACTGGTGTTGCATGTCGCCTCATCACTACTGCCGCAAACAGTAATCGTTGTGCCTGTCCGTTTAGCGGCTTCACTTCTTGCAAAGGCAATAAGACCAATGCTCTGGTTGATTTGTGAGGTTAACCGCCCATTGGCGACCAACCTATCAAATGCCGGAATGCCGATACCCAGTACAATGGATAACACCGCTAATGTCACCATTAACTCAATAAGGGTAAAACCACGGGTAATAGTTTTTAAAGTTTCGTTTGATTTTTTCATAATTCAATTAGAGTCGTGAAAGCGGAAGGATTCAACTTAAGCTAGATGAACGGTCAAATACTAAGGATAGACGGTAATTTCGATCTTGCATTTGAGAACTGACTCTATTTTTTTATTTTATGCCGAAAACTCAGAAACAGACCAATGAGTGAGCATAGGCATCATCCACATGGCCATTTTGGTTAGTATCTCTGAGGCTCTCATGCGTAGTCTCGAGTTCAATGCCAGTTTCTTGAGAAGAGTAGATGTAAAAGAAGGTAACGCAGCAGAAACAGCGAGACAGATCACTGCAAGGGTAAGGAATAATTCTACGAAGATTAACACTTTTATGACACTTAATTATGGCGTGCAACGCAGTATGGGAATATCACTCATTTCAAAATATAATCTTTAACATCCACCCCATAAGTACCGTTAGTAATTCCCTCTTTAATCACATACACCGAGCCAGACTTATCAGGAATACCGTCTAATAAATTAATAATGTACGGTGGACGAATTTTCTTATCGGCAGTCAAAACAAGCTCAACTTTTGGCCTTAAACGAGAATTTGCATTGGCCGACACGATAATACCGACTTCACCATTGGTCATTTCAACCAAAGTACCAGGTGGGTAGATACCCACCATACGAATAAATGCTTCAACCAATTCATCGTCAAAATGTTTGCCACGTTCTGAGAATAGTATTTTTAGGGCATCAAATGCAGGAGAACCCACTTTATATGGGCGCGCACTGGTAATGGCATCATAAACATCCACAATAGAAATCATGCGTACATATTTATGCAGGAAAGAGGCATTAAGCTGTTCAGGGTAACCCTTTCCATCAATACGCTCATGATGATAATGCGCAGTATCAATTATAAGTTGATCAACGCCTACTTGATCAAGCAAAATATCTTTGCCCAAGGGCGCATGTTCTTTCATGATATCGAATTCGATACGAGTCAGTCGTGCAGGCTTGTTGAGTATTTCGTCAGGTATTTTCACTTTCCCGACATCATGTAACATCCCACACAAACCGAGTAACTCTAGCTCAGGCTCATCAAAATCAAGGAAACGACCAAATGCGATGGCAAGTATGCCAACACGTAAAGAGTGCTCAGCTGTGTAACGATCTTGATCCTTAACTTGAGTTAGCCAAAGCAGTGCATTTGCATTGCGCATGATACTCGAAACACAATATTGAATAGCCTTTCTTGATGAATCCATATCAAAAGACTCACCATTACTAATACTTTCAAGCACTTCATCTACTTGGTCGCGCGCTTTATCGAATGTAAACTTTGCTTTAGGAAGTTCTTCATGGATATCTTTGTTTTCACGAAAACCAGGATAAGCTTTTTCTTCTTTTTGCTCAATAGAGCCCTTAGAAAGTTCAAGCCAAAATTCTTTCTCTATCTCGATATACACATACACACAATGATCTCTCAACATGTCGATATCATCAGGCGTTTCTATTGTTAAACCTTGCATTAATACTGGAACTTCCGTCCAGGGCCGGTCTAGGCGGGTAACATGCATACCTATTTCTAAAGAGTCTGAGGGGAGCTTAACTTCAACCAATTTCGAGTTAGCATCTTTCGCTGAGGAGGACTTATTTTCCATATTAAGATTAATTACCCGAAAAAGAATGATGACATGTTTTTCAGTCTAGACAACAATTGAATATCTAACCAATAATCTGTGGGTATTTTTTGTAATTAAATATTTTAATTCGCAAGTGCCGTATACTTCTTGTTCAGGCACTAGTGCAGATTATAATAGATCTGAAATTAAGCACTTTCTTAAAAATGTGCTAACTCGTTAGCTTTGAATAGTTTTAACAGGAATTCTAAGGGCTTTAGGCATACTGAATACAATATTTTCTGGCCGACCATCAATCTCACTCACATCGCCTGCACCAAGCTCTTTAAGGCGTTTAACAACATCTTGAACTAATATTTCAGGTGCCGAAGCTCCGGCTGTGACCGAGACTGAGCGAACATTATCAAGCCAGTTTTCTTGAATTTCTGATTGATCATCAATGAGATAAGCACGCGTTCCCATTCGTTCAGAAAGCTCTCGTAAGCGATTAGAGTTTGAGCTATTTGGCGACCCGACAACTAGCATAATGTCCGACATGCCAGATAATGCTTTCACGGCATCCTGTCGATTCTGAGTGGCATAACATATGTCGTCTTTTCTTGGCCCTTGAATACTGGGAAACCGAGATTTCAAGGCATCAATTACTTTTGCGGCATCATCGACTGACAAGGTTGTTTGCGTAACATAGGCAAGCTTTTGTTCATTTTCTACTTGTAAGTCGGCCACTTGCTGCTCATTTTCTACCAGGTAAATATTGCCGCCATTTTCATAATTATACTGCCCCATCGTGCCTTCAACTTCAGGATGGCCCTCATGACCAATTAAAACGCATTCCATCCCATCTAGGCTGTATTTACTCACTTCCAAGTGTACTTTCGTTACTAAAGGACAGGTTGCATCAAATACATTCAACTCACGCTTTTTGGCTTCTTCCTGAACCGCTTTCGAGACACCATGCGCGCTGAAAATTACCAAAGAGTTATCAGGAACTTCTTCCAACTCATCAACAAATACTGCACCTTTTTCTTTTAGGTTATCCACCACAAAACGGTTATGTACAACTTCATGACGAACATAAACTGGCGCGCCAAACACTTCTAACGCACGATTTACAATTTCAATCGCGCGGTCTACACCGGCACAAAAACCTCTAGGGTTCGCTAGTTTTACATCCATCATTTTTAACTCTATTTGATTAATTCACTATTTATTAAAGGTTTGTACATCAATAATTTCAACTTTGAAGCTTAAGACTTCGCCTGCTAAAGGATGGTTAAAATCAATCGTCACTTTGTCTTCATCGAACGCTTTCACAACACCCGGTAATTCAGATTTATTCGCATCTGCAAAAGACACAACCAACCCTTTTGCCAACTCTATATCTGCCGCAAAATCGGCGCGTTTCATTACCTGAAGATTATTGGGGTTAGGCATACCAAAAGACTTTTCAGGTGGTACTTGCCACTCATTCTTCTCACCAGCACTCATGCCGACTAAATAGGCTTGAAAACCATCTGGGAGCTGACCATCACCAAAGTCAAACTTTGCTGGCTGCTTATCAAAGGTAGAATCAATGAGATCTCCATTGCTCAGACTTAATGAAAAATGTAATGTAACGAGTGTATTTTCACCCACTTGTGTTGTAGACATAATAACTAATACCGCAAAGAATAATGTGTATTCATGAGTCTAAAGTTGACTCATTGAATATGCTTAGCCCTCTTTTATAAAGAGGGTAATGGAGTGGAAGTTCAGCCTTCTTCTTTTTTACTTTTAAAGACATCAATAATCATTAAACCCGCCCCTACAGAAATGGCTGAGTCAGCAATATTAAATGCTGGAAAATGATTATCATTCCAATAAAAATGTAAAAAGTCGACCACATAACCAAGCGTAATTCGGTCATATAAATTACCGATCGCACCACCCAGAATTAATGCAATGGCAACGCCTAACCATGGGTCATCACGTAATGTCGCCAACCAGCGTATTAACGCTATGCTCACAACACTCGCAAGTGCTGCAAAAAACCAACGCTGCCAACCCGATTCAGTCGCTAAAAAACTAAATGCAGCCCCAGTGTTATGCAGTAACGTTAAGTTAAAACATGGCATAACAGCAACAGGGGTCGCATATTCTAAAAGCG
>Ga0209825_1000150_pt1 | contig 70461 bp, 68 predicted proteins | sample EN8Hudsemesocosm_FD_184631 | JGI IMG/M metagenome (GOLD analysis project Ga0209825, IMG submission 184631) | Methane-oxidizing microbial communities from mesocosms in the Hudson Canyon - EN8B Hudson Canyon (SPAdes) (version 2) | ecosystem: Environmental > Aquatic > Marine > Cold seeps | place... | reverse complement strand
TGCCTGACGACCATAGCGAATTGGAACCACCTGATCCCATCCCGAACTCAGACGTGAAACGATTCAGCGCCGATGGTAGTGTGGGAGTTCCCATGTGAGAGTAGGTCATTGTCAGGCTTCTATTAAAGACCCCAGTAGGTATTCCTACTGGGGTTTTTTTATGTCTGAAATTTAGGTTTTATGTAAAACTAATTCAGGCTGTTTTATAGGGCAGCGCGCGTACACCAAAGGATACGAATGCTTTAGGGGCGGCTCGCCCTAAAAACACCTTGCTCAGAGCTTTGTCTAGCTTACATAGCCAATTGGAAAAACCACTCCAACCCCGAACTCAGGCGTGAAATGATTCAGTGCCGATGCAAGCGGGGAAGTTCTCATGTGAGAATGGATGATTATCAGGTTTCTATTAAAAAAACCAGTAGGACAACCTGCTGGGTGTTTTAAGCTCGCAAATTTGGTTTTATGTAAAAGTAGTGGAGGCTATTTTATAGGTGCGCTCTGCGAACTAACAATATCAATGTTCTGTTGCTTTTGGGAGCATAATCGCTCAGACAACGGGGTAAATATTTGTCATGCTATAAGGTGATAAGGAAAACCTTTCCACTGCCTTTTAATACTTGCGTTAAGTTGCATTCAAATTAGATTGGGTGGAGCATTTGCCGTACAAAGTTATAATTTGCGCATCTAATTTTGACTTACTTCGTTTATCCACGACTAAATAAGAATTATATGGTCTTATGAACAAATCATACGAGGGAGTATAAGTTTGTATAGTTGTAATTAACATATGATTTTAATTAGTTAAGACTTCTTCTAAAAAAGGTTGGGTGTATATATTTTTATTGGAGTGTTAAAGGATAGGGTATCTGAGAGGAATGTTTAAGTGTGTGAATTATTAAGTAATACTAAAATTTGTACAAGTAAGAGTAGGGTGTAAAAAAGGCCCCAAATAGGAGCCTTGATGTTTTCTTAACTGTTTAATACTTATTCTGGTGTTGTACACTCGCTAGCACCAGGGTTTTCAGAACAACGGATTTTCCAAAGAAGCTTAAGTGCTTTAGGGTCCATTTTGCCTTCAGCTTTTAGTGCTAAACGAACATCACGGCTTAGCTTTTTAAATTCAGCTCTAGTCTCATCAGAAGTCTTGATCCAGTATTTTGCAGGGATCTCTTTTTCAGCATCAGCTACAAGCTTACTGATCGCTTTTAAGCGTCCAACAATATATTTACGCATATTGTTGCCGAAGTCAGCAGGCCACTGATCTTTTCTTGTGATTGTTTGTAGCATTCCGTAATACATCTGAAAGTCTAAAATACCACCTTTGTCACCTAAACCGTGATATAGCTCAAATGTGTTGTAGGCAAGTGCAGGCATGAATAAAATGTCGATGTTGCCATTGTTGAATTGACCAGAGAAGGTTGCTAAAGATGTTCCCACGGGCGAAGCGCCAACCATATTAGCTAACTTAAGAATTTGTGGGTCTTCATTAAGAATGGAAATCTTCTTGCCACTAAAATCAGCAACTGTATTGATGTTTTTATCGCTTACAAAGGCGTACATAGAGCCTACTGGCCATGCTGCAACAGCTTCGTATTGATCATTTACCATAATCTTGCCAGCTTTAGGGTTAGATAAAGTTGCAATAATTTTAGCAAGGCCAGTGTCTGATGTGATGCCACCTATAGCATCAAGTGTTCCTGCGAAAGGTACAAATTGACGTGAAAGAATTGAAGTTAGGTGAGCCGCATCACACACGCCTGCTTTAAAGTCGTTTGCAGCGACTTTTTCGTCAGTGTAGGCAATAAGTTGTAGATCAATACCCCAAGCAATTGCTTTTGGTATTAAGTCTGAATAGAAAGTCATAACCGGTCCATTTTTCCCTACTGGATCCCATGTACAAATACTTTTTTTCTCTAGCGCTAAACTTAAGCTGCTATAAAGAAGTATTAATACAGCAAAAAATATTTTTTGTGGCGTCATCTTGACGATTCCCCGTTTGTGATTTTGATTAAAAAAAGAAGCGGGGATTTTCGTTGATATGATGAATAATTTCAATGTTAATTCACTAGATAAGGGGAATAATCTGCAATAAAAAGTAATTTAGATGCGATTCAGTTATTAGAACTTTAATATTTATAGTTTTATCGTTATAAGATTGATTTTGCTGAATATTCTTCATGTTACGGCGTATGTGTGTACGCTTAAAAATTACTGTTTTGTAAGTGCTTTCCATTTGTGCGATAGCTTGAAAACGAAAGGCGTACTAGCTTTCTACTCAAATAAACGTAAAATTGTAGAATCTTGAATATTAGGAGTCAGGTCTGTGTCTAACAAGAACAAATTAGTTATTTTTGATACCACTTTAAGAGATGGTGAGCAAAGTCCTGGTGCATCGATGACCCGGGATGAAAAGCTGCGGATAGCTAAGTCCTTAGAAAAAATGAAAGTTGATGTTATTGAAGCGGGATTTGCGATAGCTAGTCAAGGCGATTTTGAATCAGTTAAGGCGATTGCAGATACGATTAAAAATTCAAGAGTATGCAGTTTGTCCAGAGCTTTAGACAAAGACATAGATCGTGCAGCAGAAGCGTTAAAAGGTGCAGAAGCGTCGCGGATTCATACATTTATTGCAACATCGCCCATTCATATGCAATACAAGTTGCAAATGGAACCTGATGCAGTTGTAGAGCAGGCAGTTCGTGCGGTAAAGAGAGCGCGTAATTATACAGATGATGTTGAATTTTCTTGTGAAGATGCGGGGCGGTCTGAAATTGACTTTCTTTGTCGTATAATCGAAGCAGCTATTAAGGCAGGTGCGTCCACGATTAATATTCCAGACACAGTTGGTTATGCTATTCCTGATGAATTTGGTAACACAATTAAAACTTTGTTATCCCGTATTCCAAATTCTGATAAAGCTATTTTCTCAGTGCATTGTCATAATGATCTCGGTTTAGCTGTCGCAAACTCATTATCAGCCGTTCAAAATGGGGCAAGACAGGTTGAGTGTACAATAAATGGATTGGGTGAAAGAGCGGGTAATGCATCTTTAGAAGAGGTGGTTATGGCAGTTCGAACGCGCTCGGATTTATTCGATTTTGATGTGAATGTTGATACAACACAGATAGTGCCATGCTCTCGACTTGTTTCTACAATCACTGGGTTCCCAGTACAGCCTAATAAGGCAATAGTAGGTGCTAATGCATTCGCTCATGAATCAGGAATACATCAAGATGGAATACTTAAAAATCGTGAAACATACGAAATTATGCGCGCTCAAGATGTAGGTTGGCATACGAATAGTCTTGTCTTAGGTAAGCATTCAGGTCGAAGTGCGTTTAGAGTTCGTATCGAAGAGCTAGGTATTTCTTTAGAGTCAGAAACGGCATTGAATGAAGCATTTTCAGCATTTAAAACATTGGCTGATAAAAAGCATGAAATCTTTGATGAGGACCTACAAGCACTATTTAGTGGTACAAAGGCAGACGGTGGGCGTGAGCGGTTTTCTTTAGTTTGTTTATCTGTACGTTCGGAAACGGGTGTCATACCTGTCTCTAAAGTAACCTTGTTGATTGATGGTGAAGAAAAAACAGCAGAAGGTAGTGGGAGTGGGCCTGTTGATGCAACCTATAAAGCGATTGAAAGCTTGATTGAATCAGGCGTTAATCTGCAACTTTATTCTGTAAACAATATCACGAGTGGTACTGATTCACAGGGCGAAGTCACTGTTCGTTTAGAGCTTGGTGGCAGAATAGTAAATGGTTTAGGGGCTGATACAGATATTGTCATAGCATCTGCAAAGGCTTATCTTCATGCATTAAATGCAATGTTGGGGGAGAACGTAAGGCAGCACCCACAGGGCGCTGTTTAGTTTATACTAAGATGAATATTCAATCTCGACAAAATCACCTGTCAGAAATGGGGGTGCCTCAGTGGCATGCCCGTTTTGTTTTAGTGGGTGCAGCAAAATCTCCTAAAATTAATTTACATTCATTAAAAGCCCAAGCGTCTTTAATAAAGGCTCAAGGTTTGCCTGTCGTCGGTGAGCTTAGGCAAGTGGAAAACACTCCGTTAGTTGGTTATGTGGCGGCGAAGGATGTTGAGTCATTAGTGGGCGAAGTAACACAGGCTTTAATTAAAAGCCCTCCTTCTGGTGTGAGTGCTTTGTCAGAAGTGCCAGTACTAGCGCCTAAAAATATCGGTGCCACCGAGCTTAAGAGCATCGTGTCAATTAGCGGTCGGCAAATACCAAATGTTTTATTGGGAGCATTTGTTGCTAATGATTATGTTGTTGTGTCAGAAATGGGGAGTAATGAATCGCATCTTGAGGAAATATCTTTATTACAAAATATTATTAGGGTAGTGGATAGTACTTGTTCTAAGTTTGAGTTTGCGGGGGGTTTTAGCTGGCCTGTATTTCAATCTGCCAAAGTTTTGGTTGGGCAGGAATTATTACATGAAGGTCTTATAGCGCGATGGTTGCTTTCGTTTGATTTAACTCAGTGTCGAGTACTTATATGTTTTGGAGAGCAGAGCAAAACATATGTGGAGGCACTACTTAATGGCTCATCGCAGCAACTAGGCGGGTGTAAAGCAGTTTTTTTTGATAACTCATTAACGAACTTATATAAAGCGCCGTTGCGAAAGAAGGATGTATGGAAGGTTCTTTCTGAAAATTTGGATATATTTAATAGAAGTAGCGGGTCTTAATGGTTGAGCAAGACCAAATACATATTCGAACAATAGATATGCAAGATCTTCCAAATGTCATGGAGGTGGAGCGAAAATGTTATCCAATACCTTGGTCTGAGTCTGTTTTTGAAGGAAGCGTGACTGGAAATAACGAATGTTGGCTTATTGAATTTCAAGGTTTGTTATGTGGTCATGCTGTTGTTTTAAATATATTAGATGAATCTCATTTATTGAATATTTGTATTGCGCCTGAATTCAGTCGGAAAGGCTTGGGGCGAATTTTGTTGCAGCATTTGATTTCACAAGCTGTAGAGCGAAATGCAACTGTGTTTTTTTTAGAGGTTAGGGTTTCAAATCGCTCTGCTATCGACCTTTATTTTTCAGAAGGATTTAATGAAGTTGGTCTAAGGCCTAACTATTATCCTAGTGAAGAGGGAGCTGGCCGAGAAGATGCTTTGCTTATGACGCTTGAATTATCTCTGGATCAATATATTTAATTATTGTTTTTAATATTACTTGTTAGTAGGTGCTTGGTTTAAATGTCACAGTTTATTGAAGAAGTTTCTAAAAGAAGAACTTTCGCTATTATTTCCCACCCTGATGCTGGTAAAACAACCATTACTGAAAAGGTATTGCTTTTTGGAAACGCTATTCAGCAAGCGGGAACTGTAAAAGGCAAGAAAAGTGGTCAGTTTGCGAAGTCAGACTGGATGGAGATGGAGAAGGAGCGGGGGATATCGGTAACGACATCAGTTATGCAATTTCCTTATAACAATAAGCTTGTGAACCTTCTTGATACGCCGGGTCATGAGGACTTTTCTGAGGATACTTATAGAACACTCACAGCCGTTGACTCATGTTTGATGGTTATCGATGCGGCAAAGGGCGTAGAGAAAAGAACAGTAAAGTTGATGGAAGTGACGCGCTTGCGAGATACACCTATCGTGACATTCATGAATAAACTGGATCGCGATACAAGAGATCCTATTGATTTAATGGATGAAGTTGAAAGTGTATTGGATATTGCTTGTGCACCAATTACATGGCCGATTGGCATGGGTAAAGAGTTTAAAGGTGTTTATCATTTATATAAAGATGAGGTTGTTTTATATAAGACCGGGCAAGGACACAAAATTCAGGGGTTGAATGTAATTAAAGGCTTGGATAACCCTGAGTTAGAGATTGAAATTGGAATGTATGCGGCTGAGTTGCGTGAACAAGTAGAGCTGGTAAAGGGCGCTTCTCATGAGTTTGATCTAGATTTATTTTTAGCAGGTGAGCTTACGCCGGTTTATTTTGGCACGGCTTTAGGTAATTTTGGCGTTGATCACGTCTTGGACGGTTTGACCGAATGGGCGCCAGAGCCCCAGCCAAGAGCGACCGTTGATAGAATTGTTGAAGCTAATGAAGAAAAATTTAGTGGCTTTGTGTTTAAAATACAGGCAAATATGGACCCTCAGCACCGAGATCGAATTGCATTTTTACGTATCTGCTCTGGCAAGTATCAGAAAGGTAAAAAGTTTAAGCATGTGCGACTAGCCAAAGATTTTCGTATATCGGATGCTGTAACATTTATGGCCGGTGATCGTACGCATGCTGAAGAGGCTTTTGCTGGTGATATTATAGGTATACATAACCACGGAACAATTCAAATTGGAGATACTTTTACTGAAGGTGAAATGATTCATTTTACTGGTATTCCCAACTTCGCACCTGAGTTATTTCGAAGAATTAGGTTAAAAGACCCACTAAAGATGAAGCAGTTAAATAAAGGTTTGATTCAGCTGTCTGAAGAGGGGGCTGTGCAAGTTTTTCGTCCGTTAAAGTCAAATGATTTGATTGTTGGTGCGGTAGGTGTTTTGCAGTTTGATGTGGTCGTACATCGTTTAAGAGCAGAGTATAAAGTTGAAGCCGTATATGAACCAATAAGTGTAGCGACTGCTCGGTGGGTCGGTTCTGATGATCAGATAAAGTTAGATGTATTTAAGAAGAAGTGCTTTGATAATCTGGCGTTAGATGGTGGCAATAACTTAACTTATATTGCACCAACTATGGTGAATTTACAGCTGGCTGAAGAAAGGTATCCTGATATTAGTTTTCATAAAACAAGGGAGCATTAGTGTTACGCTTAGAGTTTTCATGTTAAATAGCAAGAGGTCGTAAATGCGTTTCGCGGATACTCACTGCCATTTCGACTTTGCTCAATTTGATCAGAAGCGAGATAAATTGTTAGCAAGTTGCAAGATGTCTGATATTGATCTGATTGTCGTGCCTTCAACGGTTCGTCGCGGTTGGGATAAAATTATTGAGCTTTGTCAGAGTCATCATCAGCTTCTGCCAGCGCTGGGTTTGCATCCGTATTTTGTAGCTGAGCATAAAGAAGAGCATCTTGATGAGTTGGACCAATATATAGCGCTCAATGATGCTTCGGTCGTTGCGGTGGGGGAGTTGGGTTTAGATGCGTTTGTTGATGACATGGCTCGTCAGCAGTATTTTTTTGAATCTCAACTATTATTGGCGTCTAAGCACAAGCTTCCCGTTATTCTTCATTCTCGTAAAACACATAGCCTTTTGATTAAATATTTAAAAAAGCATTGCTTATTTGGTGGTGTGGTGCATGCGTTTTCTGGGAGCAAGCAGGAGTTAGAGCGGTTTGTCGCTTTAGGGTTGAAAATTGGTGTTGGTGGAGTGATAACTTGGCCTAATTCAACTAAAACTCGCAAAGCTATTCAACATGCTCCTCTGGAAAGTCTGGTTTTAGAAACAGATTCGCCTGATATGCCTGTTGTGGGTGAAGCTAAGGGGCAGTCGACGCCTTTAAATGTGTTGCGCGTGTTTGAGTCTTTATGCGCGCTAAGGCAGGAGACTCCTGAAGAGTTAAGTATGGCGTTGTGGAATAATTCGTTGGCGTTGTATGCCTGTGATAATGTTTAAATATAGTGCTTTAATAAATATTTATAGATTGACTAGATTTTAGGCTTAAAAATATATTATACTTCGCGCCCTGAATTATTGGTGTGTCTTTTGAGTACAGCCCCGTCTCGTTAGTCAGGCCTAATTGATGAATATTGAAATGCCCATATGTGTACGGCTAATATAGTCGACCATTTTTTTTGGGTTATGCATGCTCTTTAGAGCTTAAGAAGGCGGGATTAAATGAAAACGTTAAGTGCAAAACCAGAGTCGGTTAAAAGAGACTGGTATGTAGTAGATGCTACAGATAAGACGCTTGGTCGGTTGTCAACTGAGATTGCAAGTCGACTAAGAGGCAAGCATAAAACAGAATATACACCTCACGTAGATACAGGTGATTATATTGTTGTTATCAATGCTGAAAAGGTTACAGTAACTGGTAAAAAGGCGAAAGATAAAATATACCATCGTCATACCGGTTATATTGGTGGTTTGAAATCAATTTCTTTTGAGAAATTGATTGATAAAGCGCCTGAAAGAGTTATACAAGGCGCTGTTAAAGGCATGCTTCCTCGTGGCCCATTAGGTCGTGAGATGTTTAGAAAGTTGAAGGTATATGCGGGTGATCAACATCCACATACAGCTCAGCAACCACTAGTTTTAGATATTTAACGGAAGGCGGTTATGTCAACTACATATAATTATGGTACTGGTCGTCGTAAATCTTCTGCGGCTAGAGTTTTTTTGAAATCTGGTGGCGGAAAGATCGAGATTAACGGTCGTTCACTAGAAGATTTTTTTGGTCGTAAGACTGCTCAAATGGTTGTTCGTCAGCCTTTAGAGTTGGTTGAAATGGCAGACAAGTTTGATGTTAAAGTCACTGTGAAGGGTGGTGGAACAACGGGTCAAGCTGGTGCAATTCGACACGGTATTACGCGCGCATTGATGGAATATGACGAAACTTTACGTGGTCCGCTAAGACAAGCAGGCTGGGTAACTCGTGATGCACGTCAAGTTGAACGTAAGAAGGTTGGACTACGTAAAGCGCGTAAGAAGCCACAGTTCTCTAAGCGTTAATTTATATTGTTTCAAAAACGCTTGTCAGCAAAAGTTGGCAAGCGTTTTTTTTTGTCTGTTAATATTGCTATCTAAAAGCCAAAGTCGGTAAAAGTGGTTGATGCGGGCGGGTAATTTAATTACTATCTGTGCTTTTAAAATTAGAAGAATAAGAATTTGTTCATTTTTAATAAAGAGTTATATTGATTGAGTGGTAAAGAAAGTGGTTAGGCTGCTTTTAAATAGGCACTATAGTCGTATACGCATATTTAGTTAACGTTATTTTTTAGGAGAGGCCTGTATGAGTGATGACGGGGTTAACACTAGCCGACGTCGATTTTTAATCGGTGCCACCTCGGTAGTTGGGGGTGTGGGGGCAATAGGTGCTGCGGTACCATTTGTTGCGTCTTGGAATCCAAGCGCAAAAGCTAAAGCAGCTGGGGCGCCAGTCAATGCAAGTATTGGCAAATTAGAGCCAGGGCAGCGAATGACTGTTGCATGGCGAGGAAAGCCTGTATGGGTAATTCGTCGTACGCAGGAGATGCTTGATAACATAGCAACGCTAACAGACAAGCTTCGTGATCCAGAGTCAGTCATGCCGCAGCAGCCTGAGTATATCAAAGGTATCTATCGGTCTTCTCGTCCTGAGTATGCAATTATTGTAGGTATATGTACGCACTTGGGTTGTTCGCCTCAATTTGTTCCAGAAGTGAAGCCGCAAGAATTTGATGCAGATTGGGTGGGGGGGTTTTACTGTCCTTGTCATGGTTCTCGCTTTGACTTGGCTGGACGAGTATTTAGTGGTGTTCCAGCACCGAAGAATCTAGAAGTACCTCCACATAAATATATTGATGATTCGACCGTTATCATTGGTGTCGACGAGGAGAGTGCATAATGCAAAAGTTAATAAGTTGGATTGATGCGCGTCTGCCAATTGTAGACGCTTTTGAAAACCACATGAGTAAGTATTACGCACCAAAGAACTTTAACGTTTGGTATATATTTGGTGTGCTTTCAATGCTGGTATTGGTTAACCAGATATTAACCGGTATTTGGTTAACGATGAGCTATACCCCTACAGCGGAAGGAGCCTTTGCTTCTATTGAATATATTATGCGTGATGTCGAGTATGGTTGGTTGTTGCGTTACTTGCACTCAACTGGAGCGTCTGCATTTTTTCTTGTGATTTATCTGCATATGTTCCGTGGAATTATGTACGGTTCGTATCAAAAGCCAAGAGAGTTGATTTGGATTTTCGGTATGACCATTTATCTAGCTTTGATGGCTGAAGGCTTTATGGGTTATTTGCTTCCCTGGGGGCAGATGTCTTATTGGGGGGCGCAGGTAATTGTAAACTTGTTTGGGGCGATCCCATATATTGGTGATGGTTTGTCTCTATGGATTCGTGGCGACTACCTAATTTCAGGCGTTACCTTGAATCGTTTCTTCGCCTTACATGTTGTGGCGTTGCCAATTGTTATTTTAGCCTTGGTTGTTCTGCATATATTGGCTTTACATACTGTAGGGTCAAACAATCCAGATGGTGTAGAAATTAAAGAAACTAAAGATGAAAATGGTATTCCTTTAGACGGCATTCCTTTTCATCCTTATTATAGTGTGCATGATATTGTTGGTATTGTTGTGTTCTTATTTGTTTTTTGTGGTGTGGTATTTTTCTTCCCTGAAATGGGCGGCTACTTCCTAGAAAAACCAAATTTTGAGCCGGCTAATCCATTAAAAACACCTGATCATATAGCGCCTGTTTGGTACTTTACTCCATATTACGCAATGTTAAGAGCTATACCTGATGCTTTCTTAGGGGTTGTTGTGATGGGGGGGGCGATAGCGATTTTGTTTGTTCTTCCATGGTTGGATCGTAGTCCGGTTAAATCTATACGGTACAAGGGTGTGATTAGTAAAATTGCATTGTTGTTATTGGTTGTTTCTTTTGTTGTGCTTGGTTATTTGGGGGTAGTTGTTGCAACGCCAGAGAGAACAATGTGGGCAAGAATTTTAACGGCTGTTTATTTTGGCTTCTTTATTTTGATGCCGTGGTATTCAAAAATTGAAAAAACAAAGCCAGTACCAAAGAGGGTGACAGGATAATGAAAAATTTAGTAGTAGTGCTATTTCTTTCTATGTTCTCTTTAGGTGTGCAGGCTTCGGGCGCAGCGCACTCAATGGATCATATTAAAACTGATTTGAATGATAAGGAGTCTTTGCAAAAAGGTTTTGCTTTGTTTTCAAATTATTGTTTTGGTTGTCACTCATTGCAATATGCTCGATATGAGCGGACAGCAAATGATATTCAGGTGCCTCTGGATATTATGGGAGAGAATGTTCTAGTAGGTAACGCTAAAATTGGTCAGCTAATGACAAATTCAATGTCTCCTGATCAAGCGAAAGTCTGGTTTGGTAGTTCACCTCCGGATTTAACGCTAAGTGCACGTCTTAGGGGGGCTGATTGGTTGTATAACTACTTAAGAGGCTTTTATGCTGATGCAAAGCGTCCGTATGGTGTAAATAACGTTATATTTAAGGATGTAGGTATGCCTCATGTGTTAGCGGGCTTGCAGGGTGTTTGTGCTGAAGCTCCAGAGCTTGGTGTTGAGCCGGTTGTAGATCCTTTAAGTGGAAATATTGTTAAAAGCAGTGGTTGTCAAGAATATGTAGTAGAGGGGGCTTTGTCTCCAGTAGAATATGATGAAGCAGTCTATGATTTGGTTAACTTCCTTACTTATGTTGGTGAGCCATCAAGAGCTGAAAGCGAAGATATTGGTCGTTCTGTTTTAATATTCTTACTATTCTTGTTTATATTTGCTTATTTCTTAAATAAAGAATACTGGCGCGATATCCACTAGCGGCAATTGTGGGCGCTAAAAGGCTGTTAACAGAATTATGTTAACGGCCTTTTTTATTTTAACTTGTATAATTTGCACGCAGATTTTTTAAATCGTGTATAATTTCGAAAATTTTAGGACCAGTAGGTTGAGAACAATCTATTCTGGCTTGTGTTTTGTCGATTTAGGGTGAGGTAAAAGTATGGGAGTTGTGGCTAAGCGTTCGTCAATGACGTTTTATTCTGATGGTAAAAGTCATTACAGTCATAGAGTTAGGATTGTTTTGGCTGAAAAAGGTGTTGCGGTTGATATAGTTGATGTTGATCCTGCTAATAAACCAGCGGAATTATCTGATCATAACCCTTACAATGATTTACCAACTTTAGTTGATAGAGATTTGGTTCTGTATGAATCAGATATTATGATGGAATATTTGGATGAGCGTTTTCCGCATCCGCCTTTATTACCTGTTTATCCTGTTGCGCGGGCTCAAAGTCGTTTAATGATGTATAGAATTCAGAAAGACTGGAGTCGTTTGGCTGACGCTATACTAGAAAATCCTGAGTCTAAGCAAGCCGATGGATACCGCAAAGAGCTAAAAGAAAGCTTGATTGCAACAGCGCCAATTTTCGCAGAAAAACCATTTTTTATGGATGACGACTTTACGATTGTAGACTGCTGCGTTTCTGCACTATTATGGCGTTTGCCTATTTTGGGTGTTGATATAAATGTGGCTCAAGCAAAGCCTATTTTGACTTATATGGAGCGGATTTTTGATCGAGAGTCATTTAAGGCAAGTTTGTCGGAAGTTGAACTGGAAATGAGACACTAATTTTAATTTTATTAGGTGAGGAGTGGGCATGACGCCAAGTAGACCATATCTTGTACGTGCACTAAACGATTGGATTCTTGATAATGATATGACGCCTTATATCGTTGTTGACGCAGGTCTTCGTGGTGTAAGCGTTCCTGAAGATTATGTATCTAATGGGCAGATTATTCTTAATATGAGCCCTGCTTCGGTGACAGATCTTTTTATTGATGGGGAGGCTGTTGGGTTTAAAGCTCGGTTTGGCGGGGTTCCTATGGAAGTTTATGTTCCTATAATTGCTATTATGGCAATTTACGCAAAAGAAAATGGTCAAGGTATGGTATTTGGTACTGAGCCTGGTGCGCCGGAACCACCTAATCCTGAAGATCCGTCAGGGACAGATGAAGGTACACCTCATTTGTCACATAAGCCGTCACTGAAAATAGTTAAGTAATGTAGTGGTATTAACTTTAAAAAGGGTTTGATGTTTTCATCAAGCCCTTTTTTATGGAGAATTATCCTCCTCCAAATAGTTGGTTTTCTATTTGATGGCAAAGAGCGTTGACTGCAAGTAGCTGCGACTCCATTGCTCGTGCGACCGATTGGTTATATAAGAGTATCTCAATATCACCTCCGTGTTGAACGGCTGAAATTTTTCCGTTTTCAAACCCTGTTATTGTAATAACGTGGATTTCTTTTTCGTGTGCTGTTTGAATTGCTTGTACAATATTACTGCAGTTTCCCTCAATAGATAAGGCAACTAAAGTGTCGCCTTCATTTCCTATTGCTCTAATTTGTTTTGAGTAAACCTGGTGATGATTACCATCATTCGCAATAGCAGACATCGTTGTAGAGTCTATAGATATATTTATTGCAGGCAGGCTTGGGCGCTCAAATTCTTGTTGATGCATTAAACATGTCGTTAATATTGCGGCTATGGGGGCTGAGTAGCCGTTGCCACAAATAATCAATTTTTTATCGCTTAATAATGTTTGGCCTATAAGATTGCAAGCATCGTTTAGCGGCGGTGAAATTTGTTCAATGTGGGATGCCGCGCTGTCTATAGCTTCGCATAAGTAATTTGAAATGGGGGATAGGTCATTCATGATTTGTTCTTAGCACGTAAATGCAGCTTTGTACCAATCAATTTGATGTTTGAATGGTACCAATGTTGCGGGTGATATGGCGATGACATCAAAGCGTGAGTTAAGATGCCACCAGTTGTTTTGCATGAGAAATATTTCTGCACTCTTAATGATTTTCTTCTGTTTAGATAAAATGACGCTTTCACTTGCGCTTCCGTGTGCTGCACTTTGTCTATATTTAACTTCTACGAAAGTGAGTGTTTCACCGTCTTTCATGATTAAGTCAATTTCTCCAAAACGAGTACGGAAGTTCTTTTTAACTAACGTTAATTTATATTTCTCTAGGTATTTTAACGCGATACCTTCATAAGCAAGTCCTTTGCTTAGCATGCTGAATTACTCCTTTATCGAAACTGTTTTCCCTTTCCTGAATTTTGCCCATTCCATGTCTCGGTTAATTTGTCCAATACTATTCATGGATAAAATTCCAGTCTGTCCGTTTATTTTACTATCATTTACTTCTTTTAGAAGTGTTAATCTTGGTGCTAAATTGAATGCATCGACGCCCAAAGCATAAAATCTCATGTATTTTTGTGAGGATTCAGGAATAATATTGTTAATTTGTTTCTTTATATCGATAGTAGTGCTGAGCATCCAAGGCATTTCTATGAACTCAATTGCTTCAAGGTCATTGTTATCGCTGTTGCCTGAGTGAACTTGTGACGTGGAAAAAATTGGAATTGAATTAGCGTAATGATACGCAAAGAGTGGGTTGATTTGCTTTGCCATGTTGGGTCTCGCAATCATTAATATAGCATCAATGTCCTTTCTGCGACGCGGCTGAAACTCAAATCTGGTTTTGGTGATTGTACGTATTTTTTTTGCTCTTTTTTTACTTTCATCTGTTGCAAGTAGCTTCGCAACGGTTTTGGATAGTGATGCTTGGTCGCTATAGAAAACGCTTTCAATCAACGTGTTTTTTTCAAGCATCAGATTGTTTGCAAAAGAATCGTGTAATCTGAATCCCCAGTTACTTTCTGGAGCAATGACGCCAATTTTGTTTAATTTTCTCTTACTGAGTCGTTGCGAAATCTGCTTGGTTTCTGTCTCTGGCGCTAATCCAAACTGAAATAAGTTTTCAATTTGTGCTTCGGTATTATCAAGATAGTTAAGTGCGAGGGTATTGGTATTTATTCGTTCAAGTTTTGTTAGTTTATTTAGGGAGTTTTTGTCTAGGGGGCCTATTATTAAAGCGCTTTGTGTTTCATCTTGGTTATAAAGGTCTTCAATGTTGTTAAGGTTTGTGTCAAAAAAATCAATTTCAATGTCATTGCCAAGCGTAGATGGTGTGTTGTAATAGCTTGCCATAAAACCGTTTTGTATTGCTTTTCCTGCCTCTGCGATTGGTCCGCTAAGAGGTAAAGCTAAAGTGATTTTGGTAGGCTGTGTGGTTGGTAACTGAATTAGTATCAGCAGCTCCCGAGGCGGATTAATCGCTGCAGGGTGGCTTGGCCAAGACTTATTCCAGTTGTTTAGGGCGAGGTATTGAGTGTCAAGATTTATTTGATTTTGCTTAATTGTTTGGGCGAGAGTCAGCCAGCCTTCAACGTCTATATTATCTCCAAAGTACTGGTATTGGGAGAGGAGTGTCAATTCTGTGTTTCTTAGCTCTGACCATATAGTTTCATGATTGGCTAAATAAGTGTCTTCTTCAAATAAACCGGAATTTTCGATAAGGATTATTGCTGCTTGTATCGGGTTGTCAGTTATTTGGTATGCTTTAGAGAGTAGTAGTGTGAGTTCTAGTTGTTGAGTAATACTTGAATGATGGGAGGTTTGATTTGCAAATAAAGGGAGTACTTCCTCTAGTTTGCGAGGATTGTTTTCTAATACGCCGAGCTTAAGTGTTAATAATAGGTAATTTTGCAATTGTTCGTGACTCAGGCTGCCTGGGTCTATCGTGACTAATGCTCCGTTTGTTTGAGCAATAAGATTACTCTCCCAATAAATAAGTGCAGCTTGTAAGTATAGGTTTGATCTTTTTGTTGTGTTCTGAGTTGTCATTGCTTGAGAAATTAATATTTCAGGGCTAAGGTGTTCTGGCCTTAATTGCGTATTTCTAGTGTTATTGTTAGTAGGCGAAGGGGTGCTGCAGCCTAAAATAAGCAGAGAAAAAATCAATGATGGTATTAGTGTAAAAGCTTTCATTTGTGTTTCTGTGTTTTAATGTATTGTTTGATTCGCAGATTAAGTTTTCGAACATTTACTATTGCGTAGTCTTTGGTGCGAATTATCAAGTATATTTAAGCAAAAGCGTATTATTTTTTTACTTAAATCATAAATAGTCATTCTATAGTGAGGTTGTGTGTCTTGGAAAGTGCGATTTATATTGTAGCAACGCCAATTGGTAATTTATCAGATATTACATTACGAGCGCTTGAAGTTCTAAATAATGTTGATGTAATCGCGGCGGAAGATACACGGCATACTCGAAAACTATTGGATCATCATGGTATTTCAACTCGGATGGCATCCTTGCATGAGCATAATGAAGCTGAACGTGCGGTAGCAATGCTTGAGAGGGTTTCAGAGGGTGGTTCGCTTGCGTTGGTTTCAGACGCAGGGACACCATTAATTTCTGATCCTGGGCATGTGTTGGTTAGTCTGGCTAATGAGTTGGGTTTGAAGGTTGTTCCTATCCCTGGTCCGTCTGCGGTTACCTCAGCGCTGAGTGTTTGTGGTGTGCCTTGTGGTCGATTTATTTTTGAAGGCTTTCTTCCAGCAAAAAAGAAAGGGAAAATGGATGTGTTAATGTCATATGAATGTGAGAGAAAAGCGGTTGTTTTTTATGAATCGCCGCATCGAATTTTAGATACGCTAGAAGCGATGCACGATGCCTTTGGTGATAGGGTGGTAGGGGTTGCTAGAGAGCTGACAAAGCGCTTTGAAACTGTGCGTAGAGATAAGTTGTCGGTCATTCTTGAGTGGGTTCGGGCTGATTTGAATCAACAAAAGGGTGAGTTTGTATTGGTGTTGCACGGTAGTAATGCCGAGATATTAAGTGCTTCTGATGTTGAAAAAGAAAAGCTATTGGCTAGACTGTTAATAGAACTACCTCCAAAAAAAGCAAGTGCGGTCGTTGCTGACGTGTTGGGTGGGGCTAAAAAAGATATTTATAATTTAGCGCTGAAGTTAAAGCATGAGAAGGTTTAAGCGTTACAATGATATAAGTTTAGTTTTGTGGTTAAAATGTGACCTGCAATTTGCTGTTTTGGTTTGGATAGTGCAAAATATCTTCAATAATTAAATATGGATTTACGGTAGAGTTATGGATACGATATTTCAGAAGCAGAAAGTTGCCGTGTACGGTTTTACTTTCTTTATGGTGCTTTCGGGTGCTGTTAATGGGTTTGAATTGCTCTCTGAAGGTGCTATGGGGTCTGTTTCTGCTGTTTCTGCTAACTCTGCTGAAGAAATAATTAGTGTGATTGGGTCAACTGCAGCGGGTCTCAAGGTTGATGATGATTATGAAGAATTGCCCTTTCAGGTAAGTGCGGGAATACAGAGTAGTGTAACTGAAGGTTACGATCTCGATGAAGTTAAATCTGAACTGGACTTTTCTTTGACTCAAGAAGTAGAAGGTTGGGTGAGTAATTTATCAGATAAGCAAGGTGCTAATGTTGAGGTGGGTTATGTTGACGAGCTTCCGTCGTCGACGTTTGAAGATATTACTGAGGTTTTTATTGAGGCGAACGAAGTTGAAAGTGTAGTTTATGATTCTAGCCTTACAGATGATGAAAATACTTTATATGAAATAGGTAGGGTTGATCAAACGATCACTGTGATAAATAGCAGCGTAGACTCTATTGAATATATTGTTGAGCGTCATATCGACCGAGTTGCAACAATTGATGCATTTAGGCAAGATAATGATACGCCTTCTCTAGGAAGTGGTTATATTAGTAATTTAACAAGTATTAGTAATGTTACTATTGCCCAGGTTCGAAAGTAGCACCCTCGCTACTTTTAGGTTAAGTGCTAGTTAGATAAGCGCGCTGTTTATATATTCCTTGTAAAATATTACCAACCATACTAAAGTTGCTTTTGAGCTTGCTAGGCAGTCGCTGCATTTATTGGTTTTTATCAGTAAATGGAGAGGAAAGTCCGGGCTCCATAGAGCAGAGTGCCAGGTAACTCCTGGGGGGCGAAAGCCTACGGAAAGTGCAGCAGAAAGTGAACCGCCTAAGTTGGTTGCTTTTGTAGCTGAACGGTAAGGGTGAAAAGGTGCGGTAAGAGCGCACCGCATGACTGGTAACAGCTCATGGCGATGGTAAACCCCACTCGGAGCAAGACCAAATAGGAATCTTATGGCGCGGCTCGCGTTGGATTCGGGTAGGTTGCTTGAGCTGAACGGTGACGTTCAGCCTAGATGAATGACTGTCCACGACAAAACCCGGCTTACCGGCAAGCTCAAATTTTTTATCCTTTCTTTTTGGTCCAAGTCTTCCCATATTAATAATTAAAAAATCTTATACTTAAAGTGATTTCTTAAGTTTACCTCCTATCTATCGAATTAAACAAATAATTCTTATTGTTTCTGTTTCATATTTCTCCTCTTAATGATCTAAGTCCTTGTGTTTTCTTTACTTTTTATATCTTCATTGCTGCATTTTGCTTGATTTGTGGGGTTCTAATTCCTATAGTGGTTAAAAGTAGTGAAAAGTGGTTAATTCTGGTTTTCATTCAACAAATTATGGATTTAGGGGTTTATTTTGTTTCTTGGTAGTCACGCGATCAATATGGATGCGAAAGGGCGCATGGCGATTCCGACAAAAATTCGGGAATCGTTAGCGTCTTTTTGTGACGGCCGTATTGTGGTGACAGCGCATACCGAAGAACGTTGTTTGCTTGTTTATCCTGAAAGTCAGTGGGAAGAGATCTTACCTAAGATAGAAAGCTTGCCTAGTTTTAATAAAATGGCACGTCGAGCTCAGCGTTTGCTTATTGGTTATGCAACCCCCTTAGAAATGGACGGAAATGGTCGTATTCTAGTTCCGCCAACGTTAAGAGAGTATGCAAATCTTGAGAAGAAGCTAATGTTGGTTGGTCAAGGTAAAAAGTTTGAGTTATGGAGTGAAAATAGCTGGTTTGATTGGTTGGATAGTGAAGATCAAGATGACGATATCCCAGAAGAAATGCGGAACTTATCATTATGACTATCGAATCAACAGGAGCGCATGAAACGGTTTTACTTGATGAAGCTGTTGATCGACTAGTAACGGATGTTGATGGAATTTATGTCGATGCGACTTTCGGCCGAGGTGGGCATAGCCAAAAGATATGTCAGGCTCTAAATGAAAACGGAAAGTTGATAGCGATAGATAAAGATTTAGTGGCAATTGAAACCGCTGAGGTTTTATTTAAAGAAAATAAAAACTTCGCAGTTGCTCATGGATCTTTTGCCGCGATTGGTCAGCATTTAGACGAACTAAATATGCCAAAGGTTCATGGTGTATTAGCTGATTTAGGAGTTTCATCGCCACAGCTTGATAATGCAGAGCGTGGGTTTAGTTTTATGAATGATGGCCCTCTAGATATGAGAATGAATACCCAAGAAGGTATTAGTGCTGCGAAATGGCTTGAATCCGTCTCAATAGACGCGCTAACTAAAGTGTTAAAAGAGTATGGTGAAGAGAAGTATCCGGGGCGTATTGCCAGAGCGATTGTAGAGGAAGGTGCATTACACCCAATAACGACAACGTTACAGTTAGCTAAAATAGTTTCTGATGCAAATCCGTCATGGGAAAAAAGTAAGCATCCAGCAACGCGAACGTTTCAAGCTATTCGAATTAAGGTGAATAATGAGTTGGGCGACTTAGAACATTTTTTAGAAGAGGCCTCTGCTCGTTTAATCGTAGGTGGACGCTTAGTTGTTATTAGTTTTCACTCGTTAGAAGATCGAATTGTTAAGCGATTCATGAGAGATAAAGCAAAAGGAGTAACACCGCCGCCAGGGATACCTATTTTAGAAAAGGATATAGTTCGGAATTTTAGACTATTAGGCAAAGCGTTTAAGCCAAGTAATGAAGAAGTTGAAAAAAATGTACGTTCCCGCAGTGCTGTGATGAGAGTGTTGGAGAAAGTCGCTAATGATTAACTTTTTAAATATGTTTATTCGGGTTGATGGTCGAGAATTTACGGTCAATAGATCAGGACGCAGTTCATCATTATTGCTCCATAAAGTAGCTGATTTTATTGAAACGCTATCAGTGATGATGGGACAGGTCTCAGTTAAGGGTTTGGTTGTAACCAGTATGTTGTTGTTGCTTGTTTTACTCTCTGCACTTGGTGTTGTTTATTCTTCGCACTTAAGTCGTCAGTTGTTTTCTGAGCAAGCTGTTTTGCTTGAGCGCGGTGATCAAGTACAGCTGGAGTGGGCGCAATTATTGTTGGAACAAAGTGCTTGGAGTTCGCCGAGCAGGATAGAACGAATTGCAGTTGATCAACTAGAGATGGCTGCGCCTGAGACAGAAAATATTAAGCTAATTTACTGAGATCTCCTTAGATGGAAGTCAAACAAAAAAATAATAATGCAGTATATATAGCCTGGAGATTTTGGTTTCTGCTGGGCTTTTTGGCGTTGTGCGCCTTAATATTGTTTTACCGCGCGATTGATTTGCATGTGTTTGAACAGGCATTTCTTTCGGGGCAGGGTGATGCGCGAACTATTCGGTTTGAACTGTTAGATGCACATCGTGGCGTTATTACCGATCGTTATGGTGAGCCTCTAGCGATAAGCGCACCAGTAGAAACTGTTTATGCAAACCCAAGGCAAATGAATTTGTCTGTTGGGGATGCGAAAAATTTGGCGGAGTCCTTAGGTCTTAGTTTTGATTGGTTGAAGCGGAAGATCGATCGAAATAAGACTAAAAGCTTTATTTACCTTAAACGAAAAATGGCTCCTCACGAAGTGGAGGCGGTTCTTGCGCTTAATTTAGATGGCGTATACAGCCAGCGAGAATATAAACGATATTACCCTGCTGGCGAAGTCGCTGCTCATGTTGTTGGGTTCACTGATATTGATGAAAAAGGTCAGGAAGGTATAGAGCTTTCCTATGATGATTGGTTAAGCGGAACCGTTGGGAAAAAACGAGTACTAAAGGACAGAAAAGCACGAGTGATCAAAGATTTTGGGCCGGTTAAAGTCGCTGAACCAGGAAAAGATATACGTTTGTCACTAGATATGAGAATTCAATATCTTGCATATCGAGAATTAAAGGCTGCAGTTAGTACACATAGAGCCCGAGCGGGTTCTATTGTAGTGTTGGATATTAATACCGGGGATGTTTTAGCGATGGTGAACCAGCCTTCCTATAATCCTAATAATAGACGAAATATAAATGTTTCTCATATAAGAAATCGTGCGATTACTGATGTGTTTGAGCCGGGCTCAACAATGAAGGTGGCAACGATCTCTGCGGCGTTGGAATCTAATAAATATAGCTTATCAACAGTATTGGATACATCCCCTGGTTTCTTGCGTTTAGGTCGTAAAGCTATTCGAGATCATCGTAATTATGGTGAGTTGAGTGTTTTGAATATTGTGGCGAAATCGAGCAACGTTGGAGTAAGTAAAATTGCGCTAGCACTAAGTGGAGATGTTGTTTGGGATATGTTTTATCGACTTGGTTTTGGGCAGGGGACGGGTATTGGCTTTCCTGGTGAAAGTATTGGATATTTACCAAACTCAACTCGATGGAAGCCATTAACCGTGGCAACTATGTCGTACGGATATGGCTTGAATGCGACAGCCTTGCAGCTGGCGCAGGCCTATATGATTTTAGGGAATGGTGGCCTAAAGCATCCGTTAGGATTAGTTCATCGTGATGAATTTGAGATAGGTGAACGAATTATACCTGAATATGTCTCGAACTCACTACGGAAAGTAATGAAAGCCGTTGTTTCGAAAGGGGGGACAGGATCTCGTGCGACAGTGCCTTTGTATGATGTTGGTGGTAAGACGGGGACTGTGCATCGTGTAGGAAAGTCGGGCTATGAGAAAAGTGAGTACAAGGCTCTGTTTGCCGGTGTCGCACCAATAAATAAACCTGAAATTGTGATGGTGGTCGTTATTGACTCACCTGCAGGTGAAGAATATTACGGTGGGGAAGTGGCAGCGCCGGTATTTTCTAGAGTGGTAAATGGCGCGATGCGTATATTGAATGTTAAGCCGGATAAAAATTTGGCCGAGGCTGTGCTGAGTAAGTCTGAACAGGAATTTGGTCGTCTTCTTTTATCGCGAAGCAAGAGTTAATGATGATGCTAAATACTATTGCCAATTCAAAGAAGGAGCATCGTAGTTATACTGCTGATTTAGTTCAATTATTGACAGGTGTTTGCGATGTTCCTTCCGTGTTGAATACGGCTATTCATGGGCTGCAGATGGATAGCCGTAAAGTTAAAAAGGGCGATTTATTTTTAGCGTTATCAGGTTGCCATTCCGCTTCGACAGACCATATTCTTGAGGCGATTGACCGCGGCGCGAATGCCGTCGTTGCAGAAGGGAAGTTGTTTAAAGGTCGTGTTTTTGAAGATGGTAATGCGGTCGAATTATTTGTCGATGACTTAAAACTGAAAGTTGGTGAGATAGCGGATAGATTTTTTCAATCACCGAGTAAAGATATAGCAGTGGTTGGTGTGACGGGAACAAATGGCAAAACCTCAGTGACGAGTTATTTGGCTAAATATTTTTCCTCGAATGGGACGAGGTCTGGCTTTATTGGCACACTCGGGTACGGCTTGTCAGATGAAAAAATTTATAGCACGGATAATACAACGCCAAGTGTTGTTGATGTGCACCGTTATTTAGCTGAGTTAAGAGATCTTCAGGTTAAAATGGTTGCCATGGAAGTTTCGTCGCATGGTTTAATTCAAGGGAGATCAGATGGTGTTCGTTTCGTTGGTGCTGTATTTACTAACTTAAGTCGAGAGCATTTAGATTATCACGGAACAATGGATGATTATGCCGAGGCAAAGAGCCTGCTTTTTAAAAATAAAGACCTGCGTTTTGCCGTCATAAACAATGATGACGCATATGTAGAAGTTATGGCGTCGGGAATACCAGAAAATGTAAATGTGATTCGATACGGCATTGGAAGTTCATCAGATAGTGCTTTAAGTCCTAAGTTGGATATTTCAGCGACATCATGCGAATTTAAGGCGGGTATTTATGCTGATATAAATACTCGTGAGGGAACTGTGCCAATAAAGAGCTCCTTAATTGGCAGTTTCAATCTTAGCAATTTATTGGCAGTAGTTGGTGTTGCTATTGCATCGGGGCATACAGTCAAGAATCTACGTGCCATAAACGATATAAACGCTGTTGTCGGAAGAATGGAAGTTGTGAAAGTAAAGGGGCGGGCAACGACTGTTGTTGATTACGCCCATACACCTGATGCCTTAAAAAGTGCACTAGAGGCATTAAAGCCTCATTGTTCCGGTTCAATATATCTTGTATTTGGGTGTGGTGGTGATCGAGACATAGGTAAACGTCCAGAAATGGCTGCTATAGCAGAAGAAATGGCGGATGGAATTATTGTGACAGATGATAACCCCCGATATGAAAACCCAGAAAAAATCACAGATGATATTTTGAGAGGCTTTAAATCACAGAACAAAGTTAAAGTAATTCATGACCGCTCAAAAGCTATTTTAAATTCCCTGACTAATTCGAATGAAAACGACGTCATTCTTATTGCTGGTAAAGGCCATGAAACGTGGCAAGAAGTACGAGGAGACCGTGTCTTTTTTAGCGATATGAGTGAAGTAAATGATTACATCGATAGATTTATTTCTCATTCGCAAACGATGGAGGGGAGCAGCGGTGATTGAATCCTCCTCGCTAAGCCAGTTAGCCATATTAGAAAATGGTATTTTAAATGGTAATGACACATTTTTTAACTCAGTTTCAATTGATACCAGAACGATAGGGAAAGGTGATTTATTTATCGCTATCCGTGGCGATTCTTTTGATGGCCATAATTATATAAAGAAAGCAGAAAGCGCAGGCTGTTGTGGGGTTGTTGTAGAAGAATCATTGAGCTGTTCAACGCCGAGTTTGAAATTAAATAATACGACGCAAGCGCTAGGTTCTGTTGCCGGTATTAATCGTACAGCATTTAAAGGTACTGTTTTTGGCTTGACTGGAAGTTCAGGCAAAACCACAACGAAAAATATGTTGGCGACTATTTTAAATTTGAAAGCGCCTACGTGTGCGACAGAGGGGAATTTTAATAATGAAATTGGGGTACCTCTGACGCTTCTAAGAATTACAGCAGAGCATAACTTTGCAGTGATTGAAATGGGAGCAAGAGCCCAGGGTGATATTTTCTATTTAGGAAAGTTTGTAAAGCCTGATGTAGCGATATTGTTAAATGCTGGTGTTGCTCATATTGATGTGTTTGGGAGTTATGAGAATGTTGTTAATGCAAAAGGTGAAATTTTTAGCGCTCTAGGTGATCAAGGTGTCGCCATCTTAAATGCTGATGATCCTGCAGCAGAATTATGGGCTAAGCAATTGCAAAGCAAAACGGTATATAGTTTTGCTTTAAGTGAATCAGCCTTTAGTAAGGAAGGCTCAAATACCTTATGTAAAGTTAAAAATAGATTGTGGGCTGAAAGTATAGTATACCGCGCTGATTCGAGTACTTATACCTTACATTTTAACGAGCAGGCACAAAAAGTAAAGTTGGCTGCGCCGGGGGAGCATAACGTTTCAAACAGCTTGGCGGCAGCTGCGGCAGCGATAGCTGTAGGCGTTTCGTTAGAACTTATTGCTCAAGGTTTATCTAGTCTTGAAAGTACCACGGGAAGGCTTGAAACAACAAAACTTGGAGAAGATTTACTTCTGATTGATGATAGCTATAACGCAAACCCGGCTTCAATGGTGGCTGCTATAAATGTTCTGGCATTACATGAAGGTTATACCGCAGCGGTTTTAGGTGAAATGGCTGAGTTAGGTGATCTGTCGAAAAAATTACATTGTGAACTCGCAGAGTATGTGTCTTCTACCAAAATTGATAAGTTTTATTTCGTTGGGGCATACGCAGAAACCATGAAGGCAATTGTTGGCGACAGAGCGCAGAGCTTTACATCGAACGTGTTACTCGTTGATCAGTTAGGTAAAGAATTAATGAGTGGAGAAACAATTTTAGTGAAAGGATCAAGAAGCGCAGCGATGGATGAAGTGATTGAATTAATGAAAAGGCGGGATCAATAAATGTTGTATTGGTTAGCAGCATCATTGTCGGACTCTGTAGGTTTTTTGTCTGTTTTTCAGTATCTGACTTTGAGAGGTATTTGTGGAGTGCTGACAGCGCTCATGATTGCGTTATGGGTCGGCCCTCATATGATTAGAAAGTTAAGTCATTACCAGATAGGCCAGTCTGTTCGTGATGATGGACCAAAATCGCATTTGAGCAAGGCTGGAACGCCAACAATGGGCGGTGCTTTAATTATAGTTGCAATTGGTTTGAGCACCCTGCTTTGGGGCGATTTAAGTAATCGATATGTTTGGATAACCTTGTTCGTCACGCTCTCATTTGGCGCTATAGGTTGGGTAGATGATTACAAAAAAGTTGTAGAGAAAAATTCTAAAGGTTTACCTGCAAAATCAAAATATTTTTGGCAGTCAGTATGTGGTCTTGTTGCAGCATTTGCGCTTTATTTTACCGCTAGTTTACCTCAAGAACTAAATCTGATCGTGCCTGTTTTTAAAGATGTAGTAATAGAAATGGGGCCAATGTTTATTGTCTTAACCTATTTTGTGATTGTGGGTACGAGTAATGCCGTGAATTTGACTGATGGACTAGATGGATTGGCTATTATGCCAACCGTACTGGTTGCAAGCGCATTAGGCATATTTGCTTACACTTCTGGGAATAGTGTTTTTGCGGAGTATTTACATATTCCTTATTTACCAGGCTCAGGTGAGTTGATTGTATATTGCGGGGCTGTGCTGGGTGCTGGTCTTGGGTTTCTTTGGTTTAACACTTATCCCGCACAAGTATTTATGGGAGATGTCGGAGCATTGGCTTTAGGTGCTGGATTAGGGGTTGTCGCGGTCATCGTACGCCAAGAAATTGTATTATTTATTATGGGGGGCGTTTTTGTGATGGAAACGGTCTCAGTTATTTTACAAGTGGCTTCATTCAAACTAACGGGGAGACGTATTTTTAGAATGGCTCCTTTACATCATCACTTTGAATTAAAAGGCTGGCCAGAGCCTCGTGTCATTGTGAGGTTTTGGATTATTACAGTTGTGTTAGTACTTATTGGTTTAGCCACACTTAAAGTTAGGTAGAAAAAAATAGTGAAACATATTGCCACAGATAAACAGGTAGTAGTGATCGGTCTTGGTAAGACTGGGATGTCCTGTGTGCGTTATCTGAGTCAATTTGGCTGTCGTGTTATCGTTATGGATTCACGTTCAGAGCCGCCTAACCTAGCAGAACTAAAAAACGATTACCCAAATGTCACTACGATCTTGGGGGAATTTGACCAAGAAGTATTATGTGATGTTGATGAGATTATTCTGAGTCCAGGTGTTTCTCTAGCAAGAAATGAGATTCAAGCAGCGATCGCAGTCGGTGTAAGAGTTCGAGGTGATATTGACCTGTTTGTAGAAGCTGCAAATGCACCAGTGGTAGCAATAACGGGCTCTAATGGTAAGAGTACTGTTACCACTTTATTAGGTGAAATGGCCGTTAATGCTGGCCTTAATGTTGGTGTTGGTGGGAATTTAGGGACGCCTGCTCTGGAACTTTTAGATGTGGATAAGCAACTTTATATATTGGAACTTTCAAGTTTTCAGTTAGAAACGACCGAATCACTGAATGCAGAGTGTGTAGTGTTGTTAAATGTGACTGAAGATCATATGGATAGGTATTCAAATAAAATGGCATATTTGCAAGCAAAGCAGCGAGTATTTCGTGGTGCAAAATGTGTCGTTATTAATGACGATGCAGTGCTAAGTCAGCCGCTTGCAACAATTGATATGAAATTAGTACATTTTGGCCTTTTTAACCCTGATTTGAAGAAGTTCTCAATAAATGAACGTGATGGAGAGCGATTTATTTCTTTGGGTTTTGATGACTTATTACCTGTGAGTGAAGTGAAATTAAAAGGGCAACACAATTTAAGTAATGCATTAGCCGCCCTAGCACTGGGTTCGGCTGTGGGTATACCTACGAAGGCAATGCTTGAAACGCTTAAAGATTATAAAGGGCTGCCGCATCGTTGCGAATATTTGAGAACAATCAACAGTGTTGATTACATTAATGACTCAAAAGGCACAAATGCAGGCGCTACCGTCACCGCTATTAGAAGTTTTGGTGAAGAAAGTTCTGGTAAGGTGGTTTTGATTGCTGGAGGCGAGAGTAAAGATGCAGATTTAACGCCTTTGATTGAGCCAATGAATAAATTTGGGAAATTGGCCATTCTTATTGGTGCCGATAGCGAGAAAATTGGGCAGGTATTGTGTCGTACCGTCGAAACGAAAAAAGTAGATAGTTTAGAGCAAGCTGTTCAACTAGCTTCTAAGTTAGCAGAGTCTGGTGACGTGGTCTTACTGTCACCAGCATGTGCAAGTTTTGATATGTTCGATAGTTATATTCATCGGGGTGAAGTGTTTTCAAAGGCGGTAGCCAGGTTATGAGTGCTGCCATGAATGCATCAACAATGAACACAAATCTAGTGTCATATCACGCAAATATTAAATCATTCGATAGAACACTGTTACTTGCAGCGTCATCATTATTGGTGATCGGTTTAATTATGATTGCTTCTGCGTCAATTGACATAGCGGATGTACGAAATGGAAATCCGTTTCACTATGCAATACGCCATGGTTTCTTTGTTGTGCTGGGTGTCATTGCTGGCGCTATTGTTTATCAGATTCCAATTACTTTGTGGCAAAAGTCTGGTTGGATAGCTTTGAGTGCGTCGTTGGTCATGCTTGTTACAGTATTAATCATTGGTAAAGAAGTGAATGGCAGTACGCGATGGATAGGATTAGGTACCTTGAACATGCAACCTTCAGAATTAACAAAGCTATTACTTGTGTCGTATCTTGCAGGTTATTTGGTTCGTCGCCGCGATGAAGTAATGAGAACGTGGTGGGGGTTTGCTAAGCCAATGTTAGTTTTAATGGTGGTAGCAGTCTTGTTGCTTATGGAACCTGATTTTGGTGCAACGGTGGTGATTGGCGCAGCTTTCTTAGGAATGATTTTTTTAAGTGGTGCAAAATTAGGTCAATTTATAATATTAATTAGTGGTTGTTTGGCTGCAGCATGGGGACTGATTCTATCATCACCTTATCGTTTACAGCGATTAACCGGCTATACGGATCCTTGGGCAGACCAATTTGGCTCAGGCTATCAATTAACTCAGTCATTGATTGCTTTTGGGCGAGGTGACTGGGCGGGTGTCGGGCTTGGAAATAGTATTCAAAAGCAGTTTTATTTACCCGAAGCACATACTGATTTTGTATTTGCTATTTTAGCAGAAGAATTCGGACTTATTGGTACTGTATTAGTCGTTATTTTATTCTCTGTATTGGTGTATCGAGCATTGATGATTGGAAATTTAGCTGAACGCAGTAATCAGCTATTTAGTGCTTATTTTGCATATGGTATTGGTGTCTTATTAGGTGTTCAGGCGTTTATTAATATCGGAGTAAATATGGGACTGCTCCCTACCAAAGGTCTAACGCTTCCTTTGGTGAGTTATGGCGGCAGTAGTCTGATTGTTAGTTGTATGTGTATTGGTGTTTTAGCTCGTATATATTATGAAAGTGTTAATTTGGATGAAAATATCGAGTCAGAAGCAGGAGAGAATGATGCCTGATAATAAAACTCGAGATAAAACATTTTTAATTATGGCTGGTGGTACTGGCGGACATGTATACCCAGCTTTAGCAACAGCAACAAAATTGATGCAACAGAACGATAAAGTAGTATGGCTAGGTTCTGTAGGTGGCATGGAAGAACAAGTTGTTAAGGCCGCAGGTATTTCCTTTCATGGTATTTCAGTGAAAGGTGTACGAGGTAAAGGCTTGTTTAATAAGCTGCTCTCCCCAGTAAGAGTTCTATGGGCTGTTATACAAGCATTACTGGTTATTATTAAGGTGAAACCTGATGCCGTTTTAGGAATGGGTGGGTTTGCTTCAGGACCAGGAGGTGTCGCAGCACGTGTATTAGGCAAACCTCTCATTATTCATGAACAAAACGCTGTTGCAGGCATGACTAATCGGATTCTTTCAAGGTTTGCAACCACCGTAATGACGGCCTTCCCTGGCGCTTTTTCGGATGCTATTAAAGTAAAGCAAACCGGCAACCCCTTACGTGAACCAATTATCGATATTTATTATCAGCCACAACTTGATATACCAAAAGATAGAAAAATTAATTTATTGATATTGGGTGGAAGTCTTGGTGCATTAGGATTGAATCAGGGGGTGCCTGCAGCATTGGGGAAAATAGAAAATAGTATTCGGCCCGAAATTTGGCATCAAACAGGTAAAAACAAAGCACAAGAAACTGAGGCTACATATAAACGCTATGGTGTTGATGTAAAAATTACTGAATTTATTGGAGATATGGCTGAAGCTTATCAATGGGCTGACTTTGTGATTTGTCGTGCGGGTGCTTTAACAATTTCTGAACTTTGTACCGTTGGGTTGGGCGCGATATTAGTCCCCTATCCTTTTGCTGTTGATGACCATCAAACTAAAAATGCATCCTCTATGGCTGAATATGGTGCCGCATGGGTATTACCACAGGGTGATTTAACGCCAGAGAGCCTTGCAGAAATATTAACCCCATTATTATCAAAGCGTGAGCGAATTTCTATATTGTCAGAGGCAGCCCACAAACTAGGACAACCCGACGCAACAGATAAGGTTGTCGCAGAATGTAGGAGTGCATGTTATGCCTGATACCCCAAGAAAAATACCAAAAAGTCCTGTGCTCAAGCATGCCGGCAGTATGATTAGTGATGTTCCGGAAATGCGCCGTATTAGTCTGATTCATTTTGTGGGTATTGGTGGTGCGGGAATGTGCGGGATAGCTGAAGTCCTTATCAACCAAGGCTACAAAGTGTCCGGCTCAGACATGAATAAATCTGCAACAACGGATCGACTTGAGAAATTAGGCGCGACGATATTCTTTTCACATGATGAGTGTAATGTGACATCGGCAAATGTTGTCGTAGTTTCGACAGCAATTGATGAGACTAATCCTGAGGTGTCACAAGCGAGGAAGCAGCGGATACCAGTTGTTCCTAGAGCTGAAATGCTAGCTGAAATTATGCGCTATCGACATGGTATTGCTATTGCGGGAACGCATGGGAAAACTACTACAACAAGCCTAATTGCCTCGATTTTAGCTGAGGCAGGGTTGGACCCTACTTACGTTATTGGCGGAAGATTGAATAGCGCAGGTACAAATGCCAGTCTTGGTGGCTCCAGGTACCTAGTCGCGGAGGCAGATGAAAGTGATGCGTCATTTTTACATCTAACACCGATGATTTCTGTAGTAACGAATATCGAAGCGGATCACATGCACACATATGGTGGTGACTTTTCGCGCCTTAAACAGACATTTCTTGATTTCTTACACAACCTTCCATTTTACGGTGCAGCTGTGATGTGTATCGATGATCCTGTGATAAGAGAGCTAATTCCATCAATATCAAGAGCAGTGCTTACTTATGGTGTTAGTGAAGATGCTGACTATCGCGCTGTCGATATCAAACAAGAAGGAATGATCAATCACTTTGTGGTAGAGCGAAATGGTGGTAATGACGACATCAATATTTCCTTGAGAATGCCAGGTCATCATAACGTACTCAATGCACTTGCAGCAGTTGCGGTTGCAAGTGATGAAGGTGTAGATGATCAATCGATTCAGCATGCATTGTCAGAATTTCAAGGGGTTGGTAGAAGATTTCAAATCTACGGTGATTATAAGACTCCAAATGGTCAGGTTATGTTCGTTGATGATTATGGACATCACCCTAGTGAAGTTGAAGCTACTCTACAGGCCATTAGTGAAGGTTGGCCGGAAAAACGATTGGTGATGATTTTTCAACCGCATCGATATAGCCGAACAAGTGACTTATATGAAGACTTTGTCAAGGTGCTTACAGAGGTTGATGTCTTATTGTTAATGGATGTCTATGCCGCAGGGGAAAAACCTATTCCCGGTGCTGACAGTCGTGCGCTTTGCCGAAGTATTAGGCAGCGTGGTGGGTCAGAACCTATTTTTGTTGAAGCAGCAGAAAACATCGAAGAGGTTTTAAAGAATGTACTTCAGGATGGCGATTTTTTATTAACTCAGGGCGCGGGGAATATTGGTAACTTGGCAACCCGGTTAGCTGAAAACAAATTAGGGTTTGAAAAATGAGCAGTTTTCGAGCATCTGAACAGATGATCTCAGAGTTAGGCCGTGTTGCTGTCGTGATGGGCGGTAATTCTGCAGAGCGTGAAGTTTCTTTAAAAAGTGGCAAAGCAATTTTAAGAGGGTTAAAAACAGCGGGCGTGGATGCATTTGAGTTAGATTTTGATGGCGATGCGCAATTGTTTATTCAGGCTCTTATTGCCGAACATAGTTTTGATCGAGTGTTTTTGGCACTTCATGGTCGAGGCGGAGAGGATGGAACTTTACAAGGTTTGTTCGATACCTTAGAAATACCGTACACCGGAAGTGGTGTGATGGGATCAGCACTAGCAATGGATAAAACACGTAGTAAATATCTTTGGCAAGGCATGAATTTACCAACGCCACAATTTGCTTACGTTGAAGAGTTAAAACCAGAGCTTGTAACTCAGTTAGTCTCGTTAATTGGTTTCCCTCTTGCGGTTAAACCATCGAGAGAAGGTTCTTCGATTGGGGTGTTTAAAGTAAATAATCAAACTCAACTTGAGGCCGCTATTAGTGCTGCTTTGAAAATGGATGAACAGGTTTTACTCGAACATTGGGTTGAAGGTAGTGAATATACCATTGGTATTTTAGATGGAAAACCACTTCCAATTATTGGTCTAAAAACTGATCACGTATTTTATGACTACGAAGCAAAATATGAATCAGAAAGTACACAATATTTGTTACCCAGCGGGTTAAGTGCTGAAGAAGAGCAAAGTGTAGGGAATTTAGCTGAAAGAGCATTCACAGCTTTGGGTTGTACTGGCTGGGGGCGTGTTGATGTAATGCGCGATAGTAAAGGGCGATTTTGGCTTTTGGAGGTAAATACTATACCCGGAATGACTGATCACAGCTTGGTTCCGATGGCGGCAGAATCAGCAGGTTTAAGTTTTGAAGAATTGGTGGTTACGATTCTGACTCAAACATTAAAATAATAAAAGTAGTGAACATACACGGAGTAATACATGAACAGTGAAGCGAAGGTTAAAGTAAGTGGCCGTGGCGCGAGTGTTGTTGTGTCATCCGAGCGAGATTACGTAGCATTAGCTGAAGAATTTGCACCGCTTTTGAGTTCACTGAAGCGAGTTTTCTTTGTACTTGCACTGCTCGCAATATTACTAATTGTCAACGCGCAAAAGCAGTGGTTTCTACAGTTGATCGATCATGAAATTACCACCATAAATATTAAAGGTGAATTAAAGCAGGTAACAAAGATACAAGTTGAACAGGCTTTACCTGCGGTGATAGGTAGTAGCTTCTTGATGGCTGACCTTGATGACATGAAATTGAAAGTCGAAGCATTGCCATGGGTGAGTGACGCAACCGTTACAAGAGTTTGGCCGAGCGATATTGTACTAAAAGTTGAAGAGCAGGTAGCGGTTAGCTACTGGAACGAATCTGCGTTCATTAATAAAAATGGTGTAGTTTTTCAGCCGAATGATTTAGATAAGAATTTAGGCTTACCGGTTTTGTTAGGTGTAAGTGATAAGAGTCCAGAGATGCGTATTGAAATGTTAGCAGTATTAACACGTCTACAAGTACTTTTGAGTGGGTATAAATTAGGCGTCGTCCAGCTTGAGTTAAAGCCTAGGGGCGTTTGGGATATTGTATTGGATAACGGTATTTCAGTCGCGTTAGGTGCTAAGCCATTAGAAGAAAAGGTTCACCGCCTAGCTGCCGTCTTTACGCAGCATTCAGGAATAGATTTAGCAACGGTAAAGCGAATTGATGCACGTTACCCAAATGGGGTGGCAGTGGAATGGAAAGAACCAATCATGTTAGCCGGTAGAGGCCGCACGAAATAAGAAATTTAAAACGAATTCATTGAGAAAAGTAACTTGGGATTACCAGAATGACTGGGTCAGCAGAACAAAATTTGACAGTAGGTTTAGATATTGGGACATCAAAAATTGTCGCAATTGTCGGAAAAAAAAATAGCGAAGGCCAGATTGATATTATTGGTATTGGTTCGCATACCTCAAAAGGTTTAAAGCGTGGCGTGGTTGTGAATATTGAAACAACTGTGAATGCGATTCAACGTGCAATTGAAGAAGCTGAGTTAATGGCAGGGTGTCAAATTCACTCTGTTTATGCCGGTATTGCAGGAAGCCATATTCGAAGCATGAATTCCCATGGCATTGTTGCGATTAGAGACCGTGAGGTTGTTCAAGCGGATATAGACCGTGTGATTGACGCCGCGCAAGCTGTTGCTATTCCCGCTGACCAAAAGGTTTTACATATACTGCCTCAGGAATATGTTATCGACAGTCAAGAAGGCATAAAAGAACCTTTAGGGATGTCTGGTGTACGGTTAGAAGCAAAGGTCCACTTAGTGACTTGTGCTGTTAATGCCGCTCAGAATATCGAAAAGTGCGTTCAGAAATGCGGCTTAGAAGTAGATGACATCATTTTAGAGCAACTAGCATCTAGTTATGCCGTTTTAACAGATGACGAGAAAGAGTTAGGTGTTTGTGTGGTGGATATCGGTGGCGGCACTACAGATATAGCGATCTTTACCGGGGGGGCAATCCGACATACTGCTGTGATACCGATCGCTGGTGATCAGGTGACAAACGATATAGCCATGGCTTTACGTACTCCGACTCAAAATGCGGAAGAAATAAAGGTTAAGCATGCATGCGCGTTGACCCAATTAGCGGGTGCAGAAGAAACAATTAAGGTTCCTAGTGTTGGTGAAAGGCCGCCGAGAGACTTATCTCGACAAGCCTTGGCGGAAGTGGTTGAACCTCGTTATGAAGAATTATTTACATTGATTCAATCTGAGTTGCGTCGTAGTGGTTTCGAAGATGTTGTCGCGGCAGGTATCGTTTTGACAGGTGGGACCTCAACGATGGAAGGTGTCGTTGAGTTGGCTGAAGAAATTTTTCATATGCCTGTTCGTTTAGCGTCGCCGCAAGGTATCGCAGGTTTGGCTGATGTTGTAAATAATCCAATGTATTCAACAGGAGTAGGGCTATTGATGTACGGATTGCAGCAACAAACAACAGGGAATGCACCGAAGAATAGAGCAGAAGAAAGTGAAACTTTCATTGGAAAAATAAAAACATGGTTTACAGGAAATTTTTAGAAAACGATAAAAATTAAATAAAAGATAGAAAAAAATTAAGCAACAACTAGCAGATTTTAAAAAATATAATTAGGAGAAAGGTGATGTTTGAACTCGTAGAGAATATTTCACAAAGCGCGGTCATAAAAGTTGTCGGAGTCGGTGGTGGTGGGGGTAATGCCGTACGTCACATGCTCAAAGGCAATGTAGAGGGTGTTGATTTTATTTGTGCAAATACGGACTCACAAGCATTAAAAGACTTAGATGCTAAGTCAGTGATTCAACTTGGTAGTACTATTACTAAAGGTTTGGGTGCAGGCGCAAATCCAGAAATTGGTCGCCAGGCTGCTTTAGAAGATAGAGAGCGCATTGCAGAAACCATAAAAGGTGCTGACATGATTTTCATTACTGCCGGTATGGGTGGTGGGACTGGTACGGGTGGCGCACCAATTGTTGCTGAAGTCGCGAGAGATTTAGGTATTTTAACGGTTGCCGTTGTGACAAAACCTTTTCCTTTTGAAGGTGGCAAGCGAATGAAAATTGCTGATGCTGGCTTGTCTGAATTAGCAGAAAATGTAGATTCATTGATTATCATTCCTAATGAAAAGCTATTAGCGGTACTGGGAAAAAATACAACTTTACTTGATGCATTTGGAGCGGCAAATGATGTATTACAAGGCGCTGTTCAGGGTATTGCAGACTTAATTATTCGCCCAGGTATGATTAACGTCGATTTCGCGGATGTTAAAACTGTGATGTCTGAAATGGGCATGGCGATGATGGGTACTGGTACGGCAAGTGGTGAGAATCGAGCTAAAGAAGCGGCAGAAGCGGCTATTCGAAGCCCATTATTAGAAGATGTTAATCTTCAAGGTGCACGCGGTATATTAGTGAATATTACTGCCGGTGTTGATTTGAACTTAGGTGAGTTCTCAGAAGTTGGTAATATTGTTGAAGAGTTTGCGTCTGATTCTGCTACGGTTGTTGTTGGAACGGTTATTGATCCTGAAATGACGGATGAATTGAAAGTGACTGTTGTCGCAACAGGGCTTTCAACAGTTGTGAGTAAGCCTATTAAAGTGGTTGATAATACGTCAAAGTCTGTTGATGGCACAACTGACTATAATCAACTGGATCGTCCTGCTGTTATGCGTCGTCGACCTCAAGTTGACCGCGTAGGAAGTGCAGCCATTGATAAAAAATCAAGTGTTCAACCAAGTGTTGATTATTTAGATATTCCGGCATTTTTACGTCGACAAGCAGATTAGGATTTTTTGCCGGTATTTGATTGAAGTAATAAAATTTATGCATTAAGTGAATACGCCCTAAGAGAGCTTCTCGGGGCCTATAACGCTGGTGAATGGCATTCAAATATTAACATTTAATGAATAGTCGTAAGTTCGGGTTGGGTAAATGGGAACTATCTGGTAATATGCGATTGTTTTTTAACCAATTCTGCTAGTAATGAAGGTTGATACAGTCAAACTATGATTAAACAGCGTACTTTAAAGAATACGATTCGAGCCACTGGAGTGGGCTTACATTCAGGCAAAAAGGTTTATTTAACCTTAAAGCCAGCACCTATAGATTCAGGGATTGTATTTTGTAGAACCGATTTAGAGCCTGCTGTAGAAATACAGGCAAGGGCTGAAAATGTTGGTGAAACACTATTATCAACAACGCTTGTTAAAAATGGCGTTAAGGTGGCCACAGTTGAGCATTTACTTTCAGCAATGGCTGGCTTAGGTATTGATAATTGCAGCATTGAATTGAGTGCTGAAGAAGTGCCTATCATGGATGGTAGTTCAGGACCGTTTGTCTTCTTGATTCAGTCAGCTGGAATCGAAGAACAGGATGCTGCGAAGAAGTTTATCCAAATTACACGTGAAGTAACCGTTGAAGAAGATGGTAAAAAAGCAACATTCTTGCCTTTTAATGGTTTTAAAGTTGGTTTTTCGATTGATTTCGACCACCCTGTATTTCATAGCCGAAGCCAGGAAGCATCAATCGACTTTTCTAGTACATCTTTCGTCAAGGAAGTGAGTCGGGCGCGTACATTTGGTTTTATGCGTGACTTCGAACGTTTAAGATCAATGAATCTTGCGTTAGGTGGTAGCTTTGATAATGCGATCGTTGTGGATGATTACAAGGTTTTAAATGAAGATGGCCTTCGATACGATGATGAATTTGTTAAACATAAAATTCTAGATGCGATCGGTGATCTTTATTTACTTGGTAATAGTTTAATTGGCGAATTTAAAGGGCATAAGTCAGGCCATGATTTGAACAATAAGCTCTTGCGTAAATTGATTCAAACAACTGATGCTTGGGAAGTGAAAACTTTCGAAGATGCTAGTGCATCACCCATCTCGTATATGAAACCAATACTAGCCTCAGAATAAAATTCGTTTATTTTGCATGGTTTGCGAGTCGAATTAAAATTGCTTTAAGTTTTTTATCTTCTGTAAGCTCAGCTTCTTCTGTAAGAATCTGGGCATTTTTTTTGCTTAAAGTACGTGTAGTTATTGGTGTTGTTCTTTTAAATTGTCCTGGTCTTATTTTAACTTTTAGGTCAGAAATGTAGTTTGGTTTTATGCGATAATTAAATTGATCAATGATGGTGTTTTTATTAAAACGCAGTCTTGTCATTAGTGATGCAGATTGGCATGTTAATATTAATATATTGTCTTGAATGCAATTAACATGAAATTTATTCTTGAATAATGTTGGTACTGACTCATTAAATGCTTCTGACAGGTTTTGTAATTTGCTAGCACGGTTTAACAAAGAGCTAAGTTCTGAAGACGCGTTTGTGATTTTTGTAGCGTTTAAAAGTGGTGCTAGCTGTTTTATTTTAGGTTGTCGTCGCAACATCGGCTTTTCTGCATAAGTAAAGGTACTGGAGTGACGACATATTACCGGATATAGCATAAAATTAATGTAGATTTTGATGTTTTAAAATTTTGCTATTATGGAAAATAGTGGCTGGTTCTTAAGGTATCGACACTAAGAATATATAAATGCTCTTGTTTCTGAGTATAAAAATAGAGTTTTGGTTTTTATGAATATAATTTTTGTTGGTCGAAGTCATGGTAAGTCTAAAACGTATCAATTGGGTAATAAACACCTAACACTGATTGCTATACTTGTGAGTGGCGTATTATTTGCTCTTGCTACAGCGGGCTATCATCTTCGTGTGGCGCTGGCTGAAAATAGGGGTATTAATACTACGCTTGATGCTGAGACAATTTCCGTTTGGAAAGAAGAAATTAAATCGCAACGTAATGATGTTGAAAGTCTGAAACGTAGCGCGCATGAAAAAGTAGATGCCTTAACACTTAGAATGGGCAATATGCAAGCACGGTTATTGCGTTTAGACGCGCTTGGGCAGCGGCTAACTGAAGTAGCAAAGCTAAAAAATGGTGAGTTTAATTTTACAAAGCCTCCTGCTTTAGGTGGTCCAGTCGATGATAGCCTGGGTGATTCTTATGTTTTGCCGGGCTTAGCTGAAAATATTGAACGTATAGAGCATCAAATTACAGATGTAGAGCAGCAGCTTGAAGTCATAGACTCTTTATTTGTGAGTCGTAATATTCAAAAAGAGTTGTTTATTGCTGGAAGGCCGATTACATGGGGTTGGATGTCTTCAGCTTTCGGTTACCGGACTGATCCATTTACAGGAAAAAGGGCCTGGCATGGCGGGGTAGATTTTGCAGGTAAAGAAGACAGCGATATAATCGCAGTAGCTTCAGGTGTTATTACTTGGTCTGGGGATCGCTATGGTTATGGGAATTTAATTGAAATCAATCATGGTGGAGGTTATACAACTCGCTATGCTCACTGTAAGGCGCTATTTGCTAAAGTAGGTGATATCGTAGCAAAAGGTCAGGTGCTTGCGGCAATGGGAAGTACAGGGCGATCGACAGGGCCTCATGTTCATTATGAGGTAAGAAAGAATGGAAAAGGGATTGATCCTAAAAAATATATCTATCGCGCGAGTCGATAAACTATGAGCTGGTGCTCATAGTTTATTTTTTAACTGATTTGTTTTCAGTATATTCCTTGTAAAACTACTAGTTATCCCCAATATAGACTTTGAGCCATCGTTAAATCACTGTAGACTGGTGGCTTTTCAATAATTCGGGGTGGAGAGTCTATTTGCGTAGGCATTCCCATAGCGTAGTGTTTAATAGGCTTTAGAAAATATATACCTAATACCCTCCTGCTGAATCCCTCTCATCGTAACTTTAAAAGAACAAATAGAAGATTATTATGTTTTCATCAGCTCTGACTAAGATTTTTGGTAGTAAAAACAAACGTGAACTTAAGCGTATGGGAAAAGTCGTTGCCCAAATTAATGCTTTAGAAGAAGGGTTGTCTAAGCTTAGTGATGACGAGTTAAAATTAAAAACCAATGAGTTTAAAGCACGAATAAAAGAAGGTGAGACATTAGATCACCTTTTAGCTGAAGCTTTTTCAGTTGCGCGTGAGTCAAGTAAACGCGTAATGTCGATGCGTCACTTTGATACCCAGCTTATTGGGGGTATGACTTTACACGAAGGTCGTATTGCTGAAATGAGAACGGGTGAAGGCAAAACATTAGTCGCAACTTTGCCTGTATATTTGAATGCACTTGAAGATAAAGGCGTTCACTTAGTAACGGTAAATGACTATCTTGCTAAGCGTGATGCCAAATGGATGGAACCGTTATACAACTTTCTAGGCTTAACAGTTGGCGTTGCATATAGTGGTCAATCGCCTGAAGAGAAAAAAGCAGCGTATCAAGCGGATATTACTTACGGAACCAATAATGAATTTGGTTTTGATTATCTTCGGGACAACATGGCGTTTAATCCTGAGAGTAAAAATCAGCGGCCGTTAAATTTTGCGATTGTTGATGAAGTTGATTCGATCTTAATCGATGAGGCTCGAACACCATTAGTTATTTCAGGTGCGATTGAAGATAGCTCAAAAACCTACAAGATGATTAATACATTAGTGCCGTCTCTAGTTAAGGCGGAAGTGGGAGAAGATGAAAAACCCATTGATGATGGTCATTTTACTATTGATGAAAAGGCAAAGAATGTAGAGTTAACAGAAGTAGGGCACACTTTTCTAGAAGCACTGTTGTTAGAAAAAGGTATTCTTCAAGAAAATGATAGTTTATACGCCGCAGCAAATTTAAACCTGTTACACCATGTTCAGTCAGGCTTGCGTGCGCATCATCTTTATGTTCGTGACGTGGACTATATTATTCAAGACAAGCAAATTGTCATTATTGATGAACATACTGGTCGAACAATGGCTGGGCGTCGCTGGGGTGAAGGTTTACATCAGGCGATTGAAGCAAAAGAAAGCTTAACGATACAGGCAGAAAGCCAAACGCTGGCATCGACAACGTTCCAAAATTACTTCCGTATTTATAATAAGCTTGCTGGTATGACCGGTACAGCTGATACCGAAGCGTTTGAGTTTCAACAAATTTATGGTTTAGATGTTGTCGTTATTCCGACCAATAAACTAGTACAACGAATAGATTATAATGATTTAGTGTATTTGACTCAGGAAGAGAAGTTTGAAGCAATTATTGATGAAGTAAAAGAAATCGTAGCCGAAAAACGCCCTTTATTAGTTGGTACTGCATCGATAGAGGCGTCAGAATTATTATCTGGGGTGCTCAAGAAAAGTGGCGTTAAGCACAGTGTCTTGAATGCAAAACAGCACGCTCAAGAAGCACAAATTATTGCTCAAGCCGGTATGCCGGGGGCGGTTACTATTGCAACGAATATGGCTGGGCGTGGAACTGATATTGTACTGGGGGGGAATTGGGAAGCAGAAATTAATGCACTTAAAAAACCTACACCAGAGCAAGTAGAGAAGATCAAAAGTGATTGGGCTATTCGTAATAAAGCCGTTCTTGACGCAGGGGGATTACATATTCTTGGTACAGAGAGACATGAGTCTCGTCGAATTGATAATCAGCTGCGTGGTCGATCCGGTCGACAGGGTGATCCCGGGAGTACTCGCTTTTTCCTATCCTTAGAAGATAATCTAATGCGTATGTTTGCGTCTGATCGTGTGCGCGGCATTATGCAAGCACTAGGTATGGATAAGGGCGAAGCCATTGAACATAAAATGGTGAGCAATGCGATTGAAAAAGCGCAGCGCAAAGTAGAAGGCCGAAACTTTGATATTCGGAAATCACTTTTAGAATATGATGATGTCGCGAATGACCAGCGAAGTGTTATTTATGAGCAACGAAACCATGTGATGGATTCAGCTGACATATTCGATATTATTTCAGGGATTAGAGCTGAGGTGGTTGATGAGACCATTAATGAATTTATTCGACCTCAAAGCTTGGAAGAGCAATGGGATATTTCTGGTTTAGAAAAGAAACTTGAAACAGAATTTTCAGTGGCGCTACCGTTACAGACGTGGCTAGATAGCGACGACAATTTGCATGAAGATACCTTGCGAGAGAAAATTTTAACAGAAATAGTGAAAGTTTATGCCGAAAAAGAAGAGACCGCTGGCGCAGAGCCTATGCGTAATTTTGAGAAACAGGTCTTTCTACATATTCTTGATACGCTTTGGAAAGAGCATCTTGCTGCCATGGATCATCTGCGCCAAGGTATTCATTTACGAAGTTATGCTCAGAAAAATCCAAAGCAAGAATATAAACGCGAGTCATTTGAATTGTTCCAAGGCTTATTACAGAACTTGAAAAATGATGTGGTTAGAGTGACAAGCCACGTTAAAATCCAAACAAAAGAAGAATCTGAAGAAGTAGAGAAAAAGCGTAAAGAAGAACTAGACAGACAATTAAGTAGCGCGACAACAGAGCATGCAAAAACGAATGGTCTTGAGGGTGAAAATACATCACAAGGTCAAGAAGCTAAACAAGCCCCGATGACCCGAGATGGCAGAAAGGTTGGGCGTAATGAGCCCTGTCCTTGTGGGTCTGGTAAGAAATTTAAGCAGTGCCATGGTCAAATAGCTTAATGGTAGAGTGTTGACTAGGAAAATTTTGTTATTTAGGAAGGAAAGATGGCAGTAGGAAGTGGAGTTTTACCTGAATTTCCAGCAATTAAAGGTATTCGTTTAGGTGTAACAGAGGCTGGTATTAAAACACCTGGTCGTAAAGACCTAGTGTTAATAGAGCTGCAAGAAGGCAGTACGTGTGCAGGTGTATTTACTCAAAATGCATTTTGTGCAGCGCCAGTTACCTTAAGTAAACGTCACTTGGCCACCAGTTTTATTAATGGCAGTAAATCACAAACAAGCCATAGTTATTTACTGATTAACACTGGAAATGCGAATGCAGGAACGGGTAAACAAGGAATGGAAGATGCTGTAGCTTCTTGTCAATCAACCGCTGACCTGTTTTCTGTCGATGTTGACCAAGTATTACCTTTTTCAACTGGTGTGATCGGTGAAAAACTACCGATTGAAAAAATCAAAAAAGGGTTGCCGAATGCTGCTGCTGATTTGAATGAAAAGCATTGGCGTAGTGCTGCTGAAGGAATATTAACGACAGATACTCGACCCAAAGGTGCTATGGCAAGTGTGCAGTATGGGGGTGAGACGATTCTCATCAATGGTATGAGCAAAGGCGCTGGAATGATTAAGCCCAATATGGCGACAATGTTGGGCTTTGTTGGGACTGATGCATCTATTCCACAATCACTGATTTCTGAATTAGTAACTGAGTTATCCGAAATCTCATTTAACCGTATTACAGTTGATGGCGATACCTCTACGAATGACTCATGTATGCTTTTTGCAAGTGGTGCCTCTGCAGCACCAGAAGTAGGTGTGATGCATGCAGACTACCCTAATTTTAAAGCAGCATTGAAAAACGTATTTATTGAGTTAGCTCAAGCGATTATTCGAGATGCTGAAGGCGCTACAAAATTTGTACCTGTTATCGTGGAGCAGGCAGGTAGTACTCAAGAAGCACTTGATGTTGCTTATACTATTGCTCATTCTCCTCTAATTAAAACAGCGCTTTTTGCAAGTGACCCTAACTGGGGGCGTATTTTAGCGGCATTAGGTCGTGCACCTATTGATGCTTTAGATCTATCTAAGGTAGAAATCTTTCTAGGTGATGTTCGTATTGTTAATGCCGGTGAGAAATGTGCTGATTATACTGAAGCGCGAGGTCAGGCAGTGATGGATTGTGAAGATATTACAATTCAGATCAAATTAGGGAGAGGTGAATTTACTGAAACTGTGTGGACGTCTGATTTATCTCAAGATTATGTGAAAATTAATGCAGAATACCGTACCTAACTTATCTTCAAGCTCTAAAATCGTTCATGTTGCTGTTGCAGTAATTGAACGATTTTCTTCCGCAATAAACTCTAGATCCTCTTTACCTTCTGATCGTGAAATACTTATTTCAAAGCGAGCTGAGCATGCTCATCAAGGCGGATTTTGGGAGTTTCCAGGAGGAAAAGTAGAAAAAACCGAGCAAGTCACAGATGCTCTTTCCCGAGAGTTGTTTGAAGAACTTGGTATCAAGGTCTTTTCAGAGCATGTTAGTTCTTTAATCAAAATTGATCATGATTATGGGGATAAACACGTATTACTTGATGTTTATACCGTTCATGAATTTCAGGGTACTGCGATCGGAAAGGAAGGGCAACCCATAAAATGGGTGAAAGAAAAAGATCTCCTAAATTATACATTTCCTGATGCAAATCAAGCGATATTGTCTGCTTGTAGGTTACCCTCTCGTTACTTTATAACACCAGACTATGAAACTCCAGAGGAGGCCTTACTTGGTATTCAAGAGCAACTAGATCAAGGCGTCTGTTTATTATTATTTCGCCAAACTACGCTTGGTGTTGAGGAATATCAATTTTGGGTTGAAACTATTCTAAATAGCTTACCAAATGTACGAGAAAAGATGTTGATAAGTGGTCGAGTTGAAATGTTGGATCTTCGCTGTTTAGATAACAACGGGGTTGCAGGCGTCCATTTACCTTTTTTTCGTGCAGCTGAGCTAAGTTCACGGCCTATTAATTCTACCAAATGGTTAGGGGTTTCCTGTCATACGCTTGATGAAATTAAACATGCTCAAGCGATCGGTGCTGATTTTATAACAGTTTCGCCAGTATTACATACGGCGACGCATCCAGAGGCGAACCCTTTAGGCTGGGAGGTGTTTAGTGATTTAGTCCGGCAATCAAAGGTTCCTGTTTATGCCTTGGGTGGTATGATGGAAGAATACTGTCAGCAAGCACAAGATGCAGGTGGTCAAGGTATTGCAGGTATTCGCTTGTTCTTACCTAAGTAATTGTTAAGAAGAAAGAGAGGGGATATGTCAGATAAGTTAACGCACTTGAACGAGCAAGGTGCAGCACACATGGTGGATGTTGGTGGGAAAGAGATTACCCATCGTTCAGCGCGTGCGGAAGGTTATGTGGTGATGAAAAAAGAAACCTTACAGATGATTACCGAAGGACGCCATAAAAAAGGTGATGTATTTGCGACGTGTCGGATAGCCGGCATTATGGCGGCTAAAAAGTGTTCAGAACTAATTCCTTTGTGTCATGCGCTTAATCTCAGCTCAGTCACACTAGAGTTAGAAGCAATTGATGGCAGTGCGGATGGCCTACCGAAGGTTAGAGTGACCAGTACATGTAAGCTCGATGCGAAAACAGGTGTTGAAATGGAGGCATTAACCGCGGTAAGCATAGCCTGCCTGACACTGTATGATATGTGTAAAGCTGTGGATAAGGGAATGGTTATTGAGCAAGTTCGTCTGTTAGAGAAGCAGGGTGGCAGAAGTGGTCACTACAAGCTATCACAATAAGGCTGATAGGGGTTGATTATGAAAAAAGCGCGTATGCAATTGATTGATAAATTTGGCCGCCGAGTGAGTTATGTTCGTATGTCTGTCACTGATCGATGCGATTTTCGCTGTGTGTATTGCATGGATGAAGAAATGACTTTTGTACCGCGTGATAAAATACTGACATTTGAAGAAATGCAGTTAATTGCAGAGGTTTTTGTTGAACTGGGTGTTTCTAAAATTCGTTTGTCAGGAGGCGAGCCGCTGATTCGAGGGAACGTACTTTCCCTCTGTGAAGCAATAGGTTCGCTTGAAGGTCTTGATGAATTGGTCATGACGACAAACGGTTCTCAGCTACCACGTTTAGCAAAAGGTCTAAAAGCTTCGGGACTAAAGCGCCTAAACATAAGTTTGGATACGCTGAAGCCTGAAAAATTTAAAGAGCTAACGCGTGTCGGTGACTTAAGTAAGGTATTGGCTGGTATCGACGCTGCGATTGAGGCGGGTTTTAAAAAAATAAAGCTAAATGCAGTTATTTTAAAGGGCCGAAATGATGATGAAGTGGTTGATTTGGTTGCTTTTGCCATCAAGAAAGGGGTAGATATTAGTTTTATTGAAGAAATGCCTTTAGGTGCTATTACCGAGCATAATCGTGAAGAAGCTTTTTGTTCAAGTGATGAAATTAAGCAATCACTTGAAGCGCGATGGAGTTTAACGCCTCGAAAAAAAGGGAAAGTGTCAGATGGGCCTTCTCAATATTATGGCTTAAGTGGCGGCGATATTTTAGGTATTGTTTCAACAAAAGTCGGTTTTATTTCTCCTCATAGTCATAATTTCTGCGGCGACTGTAATCGAGTTAGAGTGACTGCTGAGGGTCGATTGTTATTATGTTTGGGGAATGAGCACTCGATTGATCTCCGTGGGCTACTTAGGGCGCATCCTGGAGACAAAGAGCGTTTGAAAGATGCAATTATTGCGGCGATGGATTTGAAGCCTGAGCGTCATGAATTTGATCACAGTAATGAACCCGATATCGTACGTTTTATGAATATGACGGGTGGTTAGTATTTTATTTGCACGTAAAATGGATAACAGTTTTCGCTTCTAAACCCCAAAGAAACATTGTGATACAATGCACACTTAATTAGCAGTAGTCTGTATTCAAATCAGGCTGTATTATAATTATTTTTAAAGTGTTTGAGAGGTTTATCTGTGGAAGTCCGTTTTGTCGAAACTTGTCGCCTACCGACACCTTTTGCGGTGTTTGACATGCATGGCTTTGAAGAAGTCGAGTCTGGTCAAGAGCATGTGGTGCTGACTTTAGGAAATATCTCTGATGGTAAACCTGTTCTTGCACGAACGCATTCTGAATGCTTAACAGGGGATGCACTTTTTAGTATGCGTTGTGATTGTGGCTACCAGCTAGAGAAGGCAATGCAATCGATCGCAGATGAAGGGCGAGGAGTATTGCTTTATCTTCGTCAAGAAGGGCGTGGTATCGGATTACTTAATAAAATTCGGGCGTACCAGCTACAAGATCAAGGTGCGGATACCGTTGAGGCAAATGAAAAACTTGGCTTTGCCGCAGATCTTCGGGACTATAGTATTTGTTATGGGATGCTTGAATATCTTAATGTTCAATCATTACGCTTAATGACCAATAATCCTCGAAAAGTAGAAGCGTTGGAGCAAGGTGGCGTGCATATTGAAGAGCGATTACCACTTGAGGTTGGTCGCAATCCTCATAACGAAAGTTATTTATCAACGAAGGCGAGCAAATTAGGTCACTGGTTGAAAAGTCATCAGGATGATATGTAGGTGTAAAATCGAAACAGTAGATTTCATTTTTTACTCAGTGAATTTCAGTAACCTACATCGCTTTGTCTTTACCTTCATTTAAATAATTGCCAATGGTTGTTAAAATACCTGAGGCATCTAGTCCGCAATTCTGTAATAAATTATTAGGCTTTCCATGAGGAATAAATGTATCTGGTAAGCCTAAGTGAATGATCGGTGTGCTGATATGTTGCTCTCTTAGGTACTCTGATACACCGCTTCCAGCTCCCCCTGCAACAACGTTCTCTTCAATTGTCACAAGTAAAGCATGTGAGGAGGCGAGTTCTAAGATTCGTTTTGTGTCTAAAGGCTTGATAAAACGCATGTCTACTAACGTAGCATTTAGCTTGGCCGAAACTGTGGCAGCTGCTTCAAGCATGGATCCAAACGATAAGATTGCAACGTTTTCGCCTGAACGTACTGTTAGGGATTCGCCTAAAGATATTGAACTCATTTCGGTTTTTATTTCTGTTCCCGGCCCTGTGCCGCGGGGGTAGCGAACACTAGCAGGCCCTTTATGCATAAAGCCAGTATAAAGCATTTGACGGAGTTCATTTTCGTTTGAAGGCGCCATAATGAGCATGTTAGGGATGCAGCGTAAAAAGGACAAATCAAAGCTGCCTGCATGTGTTGCACCATCTTCACCCACTAACCCTGCTCGATCTATCGCAAAAAGTACATTAAGGTTCTGAATTGCGACATCATGAATTAGTTGGTCGTAAGCGCGTTGTAAAAATGTAGAGTAAATCGCAACAACTGGTTTTACTCCTTCACAAGCGAGCCCAGCAGCGAGTGTTACAGCATGTTGTTCAGCAATAGCAACATCAAAATAACGGTCAGGAAAACGTTCTGAGAATTTAATTAAATCAGAGCCTTCACGCATTGCTGGTGTGATGGCGACTAATTTAGGTTCTACCTCTGCCATATCGCACGCCCATTGCCCAAAAACATTCGCGTACTTAGGTTTTTTAATGGTTGTTTGGTTCGTATTTAGGACTGAATTATCTACTTTAGGCTCAATTTTATTGATGGCATGATAAGCAATAGGGTGTGTTTCTGCCGGTGCAAAGCCTTTGCCTTTTTTGGTGATAACATGAAGAAATTGTGGGCCTTTTAATTCTTTCATGTTTTCTAATGTGCGGAGTAGTGTCGGCAGGTCATGGCCATCTATAGGGCCTATATAATTGAAACCTAGTTCTTCAAAGAGTGTGCCGGGTGCCATAAAACCTTTAACGTGCTCTTCAGTCTTTTTAGCGAATTCCATCAAATTTGGCGTACCACTTAAAACTCGCTTGCTGCCATCTCGAACCTGATTATAAGTCTTTCCTGACAAAATGCGTGCTAAGTGATTCTTTAAGCCGCCAACATTGTTAGAAATTGCCATGTCGTTATCATTTAAAATAACAAGCATATCTGGACTAACATCCCCCGCATGGCTTAGGGCTTCAAACGCCATACCGGCTGTTAATGCGCCATCTCCAATCACAGCAATGGCTCTTCGTTCTTGGCCTTGGAGTTTTGAGGCTAGCGCCATCCCCATTGCTGCACTGATGGATGTGCTGGAATGCCCTACACCAAATGCATCGTACTCACTTTCTTCGCGTGTAGGAAAGGCTGCGGGCCCATCGTGTTGACGAATTTTAAGCATTTCTTCTCGTCGGCCAGTAAGAATTTTATGAGGGTAAGCCTGGTGACCTACATCCCAAACAATACGATCTTCTGGTGTGTTAAAAATATAGTGCAGTGCCACAGTTAACTCAACAACACCTAAACCAGCACCAAAATGTCCGCCAGACTGGCCCACGCTATACAGAAGGTAAGCCCTAAGCTCGTAACTCAACTGTGCTAATTGTTCTTCTGAAAGTAAGCGAAGTTGAAAGGGCGCATTCACTCGGTCTAACAGAGGGGTGTTAGGACGCTCAGTCGGAATTTCTTGAAAGATAGGTGTTGTCAGCATCAGGTGTAAAAATGTCATCAAAAATGAGCGTGAAGTATAGCAGATATAAAGTACTGGTTACGACGCTTAATATAGCCACTATGCTTAAATAGATACGGCAGGCTTAGCCTGCTGAGTACTGGCTTTGTCTGTTAAAGGGTTCGCTTAACAATGAAATGGCTAATTTCTGCTAGTTTTGAGGTGTCTCGATCTGGTATTTTATTGAGCGCTGTTAAAGCTTCATCGTGAAGAGACTGTAGTTTCTTTCTTGCGCCATCAATCCCAAGAAGAGATGGGTAGGTTGGCTTGTTGAGTGCCGCGTCAGCGCCTTGAGTTTTGCCTAAAGTTTGAGTATCGCTAACGATATCAAGAATATCATCTTGAACTTGGAACGCTAAACCAATTGCTTGCGCATAATGCTTGAGGGCTGTTTCTTCAGTGTGTGTGATTTCTGTGGTGCTACAAAGTGCCCCCATCATCACGCTAGCTTCAATTAATGCGCCAGTTTTGTGTTTGTGCATATTTTCAAGCTGTTCAATACTTAGGTATTGGCCAACAGATTCAAAATCGATAGCCTGCCCAAGTACCATGCCTTTAGCACCGCTTGCTCTAGCAAGTATTTGAATCATTTTAATGCGATTGTTAGCAGCGAACTGATTGTGACTATAACGATGGCTTTCTTGTGTTAATAATTCAAACGCCATCGTTTGTAATGCATCGCCAGCAAGGATTGCGGTAGCTTCATCAAAAGCCTTGTGACAAGTCGCTTGGCCTCGTCTTAAGTCATCATCATCCATGGAAGGGAGGTCATCATGAATTAATGAGTAAGCATGCACTAGCTCTACTGCGCAAGCAGGTAATTTTGCAAGCTCTTTTTTGACGCCAAAACTTTCTGCACTGAGAAGTACCAAGATAGGGCGAATACGTTTCCCACCAAGAAGGGTGCTGTAATGAATGGCCTTTGCTAAAGTTGAGTCACGGTCGCTTAGCTGGTGAATCGTTTGCTGTAGTTCGTCATCAATGAATGACTTATAGTCTTCAAACACTAATTATTCTCTTCGGTATTTAAAGGGCTTAGCTCATAATTTTCATCTTTTTGAGTTAACTTTGAGACGCGCTGCTCCGCTTCTTTTAGTGTTGACTGACAAGTGCGGGTAAGTTGTACGCCTTGTTCAAACGCCTCTAAAGATTGTTCTAATGAAAGCGTACCCTGTTCCATTTTACTGACGATATCTTCAAGTGCCTGTAGTGAGGTTTCGAAATCATCCACTGAGTTTTTTTTTTGCATATTAGTCTCTATCAAAGCATGTTTGCTGTTTATTTTTTATTTGTTATATATGAACTTGTTTATTGTATAGGCAACTAGGGAAAATACGTGTAAAAAATCATGATTTTTTACTAATCCCGACTACACTATTTGTAAACTCTCGTATTTTTAATCTTAAAATAAAATAATACCTGTGAAATAAGAGAGGCAACAACCTCTAAGTATACAGATAGTTGGATCACTCTTGGAATATGAGTTGGCTGTTTTTGTTTCAAGTGATGAAAGGTTGTTTAAAAGTGGTTTAGGGAAATGATAAACATGTTCAGAAATATAATACAGCAGTATATTAAAAGTGTTAGGAGCATTTTGTGGATTTAGCAACCCTTGTCGGAATGATCGGTGGTATCGGGGTCGTTATTTTTGCAATGACTTTAGGTGGGTCATTGTCGATGTTTGCAGACGTGCCTTCTGTACTCATCGTGCTGGTAGGCTCAACCTTAGTCTGCATGATGAAATTCAACTTAGGGCATTTTTTAGGTGCGGGTAAAACGGTCGCTAAAGCCTTTATGTTTAAGTTGGATTCGCCTGAAGATATGATCACTTTAGTGGTTGAGTTAGCCGATGCCGCAAGAAAAGGTGGTTTATTGTCTCTAGAGGGTAAAGAGATTAGTAATAGTTTTTTAGAAAAAGGAATTGGCCTTTTAATTGATGGTCATGATGCTGATGTTGTTAAAACGGTGTTGATGAAAGATAAAAATATGGCGGTTGCCCGACATAAAATGGGCGCGAAAGTATGGCAGTCAATGGGGGATCTGGGTCCTGCAATGGGCATGATTGGTACGCTGATCGGTTTGGTAGCGATGTTATCAAATATGGATGACCCAAAGTCGATCGGGCCTGCGATGGCGGTTGCCTTATTAACTACATTATATGGAGCAATGTTGGCGAATATGATTTGTATTCCGTTTGCAGACAAACTTACCCTTAGAATGGAAGAAGAGAACCTAATTAAATCAATGGTAATTGATGCAGTTTTGGCAATTCAAGCAGGTCAAAACCCACGTGTTATTGAGGGTATGTTACGTACCTATTTGTCTGAAGGTAAACGACCAGTCGAAGAAGAATGATTGATGCTTATCGAGTGTTTTATAAATAATAATTGGTCATAACGAGTTTTAGGTAAATAAATAAATGAGTGATGAAGAAGAACATGAATGCGACTGCGTCCCCGGTCTCCCCGCATGGATGGGAACCTTTGCAGATTTAATGTCGCTCTTGATGTGCTTCTTTGTTTTGCTGCTATCATTTGCAGAAATGGATGTGCTCAAGTTTAAGCGTTTAGCCGGTTCGATGCGTGAAGCGTTTGGTGTACAAAACCAGGTTGATGTGACTGAAATCCCTAAAGGTACCAGTGTTATTGCACAAGAATTTTCCCCCGGTAAACCCGACCCTACTCCTTTACAGATGGTCATGCAGCAAACGACTGATGCAGATAAGTCGACGCTAGAGGTTTTATGTGAAGCTCAAATTGAAAAGGCTGTTGCTGAAGCATGTGATGAGTCGACCGAAAATGAACAAGATAAAAAAGCACAAATTAGCGAATTCGTGGCTAAAAAAATAATGAAAATGGAAGAAGAGGCCGAAACGAAAGCAGAAGAAATTGCTGAAAAAATGCAAGAAGAAATTGCCAAAGATATGGTTGAAATTGAAACAAAAGGCAGGCGAATTGTCATTCGAATTCAAGAGAAAGGTGCTTTTTCATCAGGGTCTGCGACCTTACAGGATGAATTTATTCCGGTGCTTGATAAACTAATTGATATGCTGGGAACGATAGAAGGGCATATTGCTGTTGAAGGACATTCTGACGACGTACCAATAAAAACGTTTATGTTTCCTTCAAATTGGGATTTGTCTGTTGCGAGAGCGCTGGAGGTAGCTCATGGTTTGTTTGATGACGGCTACATTGAGCAGGATCGATTTACCGTCGCGGGTTTTGCTGATACCCGCCCTTTGGCACCAAACAATACGGCAGATAACCGACGAAGAAATCGACGAGTAGAAATAATTTTACAAGAGAAAACAGATAAACAAGTTAAAAAAGAAATAAAAGAAGACATAAAAGAAGAAATAAAAGCAATTGATGCTAGTTCAGGCACGTTTAATGATATTTTTGAATTAGACCCCGACGAGATATTTTAAGTTACGTGCTTTAGGCCGCATATAGAACAAGGATAAAAATGACTGCGCCACATGATGAAAGACGTCGCTATTTTCGAGTGAATGATTTAATTGGAATTCGCTACCGATTGTTGTCGGAGGGTGAAACTCATTTGGCTATGCAGGCGAAACCATCGTCCTTGAAAAATCTATTGTCTCAAATGGATGAAGATATTATAGTCGCTTTAGCGCAAATCAAAAATACTAACGCAAACACCTATCATGTACTGAACTTATTTAATCAGAAAATTAATTTGGTGGTGGGGCAGGGATTTGTTAATAATGATGAAGACGTAGCGTGTATGCGCGCATGTCAGGTTAACGTGAGTGCTTGTGGTATAGCCTTTCCATGTTCAAGTCCTGCCAAATTAAATCAGCATATTGAAATAGAGCTTAATTTGTATCAAAGTAATGTAAATATTACTTTGATCGCTGCGGTGATTGCTTGTGAAGAATGCCTTGATGAAGTAAATGAAAATACACAGCTTATTCGAGCAGACTTTATTAGCATTTCAGATGTAGATCAGGAATGCCTTATTCAATATGTTATTAAGCGGCAGGCACTACAGTTGAGTGAGCAACGGGAAGCTAAAGCGTTGCATTCTGATAGTGCAGGGGAGCGCTAGTCGTTTTCTAATTGCTTACCACGCATTCGTACAGGTTTTATTTCGTCCAGTTTGTTTTGCTTGATACAGTGCTCTATCTGCAGTTTGGTATATTTCCCATGCATTATTCGATGATGCTGATGCCGTCGCAACGCCAAAAGATGCCGTGATTTTAATTTTTTTACTTTGCCAGTTACTGGTGCTGTGTTCTATCGCTATACGAATGCGCTCGGCTAAAAGAGAGGCCGCCTCTAGATCACAATCGCATGCAATGATGCTAATTTCTTCTCCTCCTACGCGAGCAGCAATTTCATTTGTACGGCAATTTGCCATAATGGTCGATGAAACATTTTTTAGCACTTCATCCCCCGCAGGGTGTCCATATTGATCATTAATGCGTTTAAAAAAATCAAGATCAATAATAATTACTGAAAATGGGCTAGCGGTTCGCTGGTGTCGCTTGAATTCTTGTTCTAAACGATTTTTGAAGTATCGTTTATTGTATAGTGCGGTTAACTCATCCGTTAAAGCCAAGTCAGTAATCATTTGCTCACGCTTACCAATCACATAGCCCAGTGCTGAAAAAACAATAGAAGTAGCTACGATCATATAGCCATATACAAGACCATCAATGTGAGTGGGATCAAAAGGGTCTCTTCCCGCTAACCATTGAGTTATTATCCAGCCAAGGGGGGCGCCTAAAGCAAGTAATAAACCGTAGGTTGCTCGCAATAAAGGAAGAGGGATAAATCGCGTCAGTTTATTAGAAAGTGTTGCGTCGGCGTTACGAATCAAAGTCATTCTGAGTTAACTTCCTCCGCACTTACTTGATTGGATTTTATTATAACCATCGTTCTAGATTACCATGATTGCCTAAAAATTAACTGACTTTTATCAAGAATAATGCCCTAGACGGATGAAATAATATTCAATATCGCTTAGCCTTAGCGAGGCTTAAAATATAATAAGATTGATCTGCACGGTGAGTAGCATGTTAGTAAAAGAAGTGATGAATAAAGATCCTTTAATCGTAAGTATAGATACACCTCTAAGAGTCGCGATATCGAGAATGGCTGATACGAAAAGTTCGTGTATTTTGGTCGTTACTGAGCAGAAACCTGTTGGGATTGTGACTGAACGCGATGTTTGTATTCTATTTGCTGAAGTCTTAGCTGGAAAGGAGAACTTAGACCGTCAAGTGCAGGAAATTATGACGACAGAACCCGTTTGTGTCAGTGAATACAGTTTATTTAAAGACGCATTGATGTTGTCTAGAAGTCGTAAATTACGCCATCTTCCGGTATTGAATGATCAGGACTTATTAGCAGGTTTAGTCACTCAAACTAATTTGGTTGATGCTTATGCTGGCTTGGTGGATAAGCAAGATGAGCTTGAAAACAGTGTCGAGCAATTAAAGCTATTATCACTTGAAGATCCGCTATTAGGGGTTGGTAATCGGAGAGCAATGGAAGTTGATCTAACCTTTACTGAAGCAGATGCTATACGGCATCATAAAACGTACGCCGTTGCTTTGTTAGATATTGACTACTTTAAAGGATTTAATGATACCTATGGCCATCAAACAGGCGATGATGCTTTGCGGGTCGTTGCTCAAACCATAAAACAAACAGTCAGAACATCTGATCGAGTATTTCGTTATGGTGGCGAAGAAATTCTTATTCTGATGCCGGAGGCAAATATGGAAAGTGCATTTAAGTGTGCCGATCGTGCGCGTATGGCAGTTGAGGGCTTACAAATCCCCCACGAAGGTTCAGCACTTGGAGTTTTAACTCTGAGTGGTGGTGTCGCATCGGAAAAAGAGGGGGTATGGATAGACCTTGTTGATAGGGCAGATAAAGCACTTTACCTATCAAAAAGTAATGGTAGGAATCGCACCACTAAGGATTAATGGTCATAGGGGGGGGCTTTATCGGTGTGTTGGCAGGTGTAAAAGAGGGGGTTTCATGATGAAACTTATCTTTTAGCCTAAAGTGTTCGAGCCAATCCGCTTCAGGGGTATTTTGAAAGTGCTGGTCAATCTCTTCAAACCATTTGATATGCGCTAACGATTGAGCGGAAGGCTTTTCGAAAAGCATTTGTAACGACTGTTCGTAATGTTGCAGGGCAGTATTGATATCTTGGTTTTTATGTAAGCAATTAGCCAGCGTGTAGCCCATTGTGAATGCTGAGGTTAATCCTTGGCCTGCACTGTAGTGGAATGACATGGCGCCATCACCAATTAACGTAACATTCTCATAAGCTAAATTTTGGGTGGTATTCATTTTAAATGCGTACCAGGGCAAGTTTGCTGGCGTAAGTGAAATGTTGTCGCCATTACTACTGAGTATTTCATTTAAGTAAGGAATTGATTCTTTTGGTGATTTGCCTTTGAACTTTCCTGAGTCAGCGCATTGATCAGACATTTCTATAATCACAACTTGCTTATTCTCTGTTATCGGGTAAGACGTCATAATAATTACGCCTTCGGGTGCTTGGAATGTGTAAAAACAAGCTTCTTTTCTGATTTGGTTCGTTTCGTTCATAAACCACGAAAACTTCAATTTAGCTGTATGTACCTGGGGTTTTAATTTTGTTGAAAAGTGACGCCTAACGATACTGTTAACGCCATCGGCACCAACTAATAAGTCAGATGATTTTTTGAGCCGCTTGATGTCGGCAGGGGTTATTTTCCTTTCTTTGATTTTTACGTCTAATGACAATGCTTTTTCATGAAGATAACGCATGAGTTCAAACCGCGTTACGCTAAAACCTTCTGAGAAATTAAAAATTCGGCTGTCGTTATTTGTTTTGAAAAGCGCCTGCGTAATTAACGGAGTTTGGCCGTTAGGAAATAGCGCTTGATAATAATTCTTATCCAATTTTTCTAATAATGCAGTATTCAGGCTTTGGAGGGTGTAGCCCAGGCCAAACGAATTAACAGACTCATTTCTAGCTTCATAGACTGTCACGTTAATTTCAGGGTTTAGGGTCTTTATCGCGCTAGCAAAATACAAGCCTGAAGGCCCGCCACCAATAATAGATATTTTCATATATCGTAAACCTTTGAATACTACATAGAGATTAGGACAATAACTTACTGGATTCAACTTTACACTGTATAGATTATTAAGCAACTAACTTTTAACTAATATGTGACTGAAATCATATTGCTAACGGTATTATTTATATTTAAAAATGCTTTTAATATTAAAGTGCTTGAGTAAAACACTCGTCAGTTAAGCATCGGTCAGCTAAAATAACGCCTTGTTCATTTTGGAGATAAAAGATTCGTGTCGAATAAAAACTATCATCATGGCGACTTAAAAGAAGCGCTTATTTCATCTGCACGAAAGATTTTGACAGAGCAAGGCGCTGACGCTTTATCGCTTAGAGCGATTGCGTCGGATGTTGGGGTGTCGCATATGGCGCCTTATGCGCATTTTAAAAACAAAAAAGTACTATTTCAATCGATTGCCGCAGGTGGATTTAGAGAGTTATCAGATAAAATGTTACTCGATAGCCAAGACTTATCTAAAGCTCAAGACCTGATATTAGCTTATGGTGCAACGTATGTGGAGTTCGCGCTTGATAACCCTCAGTTGTATCGATTAATGTTAGGGCAAGTGGAAAATACCGGTCGGCGAAATCAGAGCGTCTCAAATCAAACAGACCTTGGTATTTCATTAATGAGTCCTGTTGTGTCGTCGGAGTTAGAAGTTAGTTCTACTCGTCCGTTTCGATTACTTCATGACGCTTTTGCTAGAGCAAATAAGCAAGATAATGATATACAAGTCAAAGCCCAAGCTGTCGGTGCTTGGGCAATGGTGCACGGGATGGCTGCATTAATTATAGAAGGGCATTTCACCATTCCGGATACGATGTCAGTGAAAGACTTTCTAACGATGACTGCAGTACAATCGCTTCGCTAGAAAGCTTGTTTGATTAACGGGAGGTTAAAGTATGATCTCAATATCTTCCGTTGGAAACGCAACGCATGAGTGTATCCAGCCAAACTGCTTATCGGATACTCTTAGGTGTGCTTCGGGTGGATTAAATACTTCACCTGAAACTAGCTTTACTCGGCACAAGCTACACTCCCCAGAACGACAAGCATTTTCGGCAGAGTAACCATTTCGTTCTAAACTATTTAATAAGGGCTCACCGGCTTTAGCTTTAAAGCTACCTTTACCTTTTATCGTAATGGTTACTTCGTCTTCCATGCTGACAGTATCTGGCCAATTATTTAATTGATCAGGGTGCTTTGGGGGGCCATTTGCTTCAATACGCACAAAACGTGACTCAACACCTAAATTACCAAGTTGTGCTTGGCAATGCTCATTAAAAGGGGTGGGGCCGCAAACATAAAACATTTTGCTACTCACATCTCCGACCAGCGATTTAATTAAGCCACTTTCGAGATGCCCCGTTAAACCGCTATAGTCTTCTGGTGGACGTGAAATGACTTCCGTGAGTTTAAAATTATCGTGCTGTTGATCGAGTAAACGTAATTCCTTAATTAAAATGACATCATCTATATAGCTTGATGCGTAGATAAAATGAAATTGATAATCAAGCTCACTATCGAGTACATTTTTTAGCATGCTGATTGCAGGCGCTATACCTGACCCGCCCGCTAAAAATACTAAATCTTTACCATGAAAAATAGGGTTGTGATAAAAGGTACCCATTGGGCCTGTACTGAGAAATTGTTGCCCTGTTTTTATATGGTCCAGAAGAAAAGGCGTAACAAAGCCATCTTGAACACGTTTTACGGTTAAGTCATAGTAGTCTCGTTGAGACGGAGATGAGGATATCGCATAAGGGCGTGCAGTTTGAACGCCATCTATTTCAACAAATAAGTTGATATATTGGCCTGCTTGAAAAGGGGGTAATGACCCACCTGTTGAAACTAAGCGGAAGGTTTTCGTGCTTGCAGTTTCTTCAATAATTTCAGAAACTTCTAAAGTAAGACGCTTAGGGTGAAGCTTAGCAACGGTATTGGCTGTTGCCCATTTTTTGTCTGAGAAATCTGAGCCAGTTTCAGCAAGTGACTCTTTAACTTTAACGGCCTCTTGATAACCGACTACTGCGCTTAATACATTTTTCTTAGATTCAGTCTTCTGTGATTTAGAAAAGGGTTTAGAGAAGGAATTAGGCATTTTCAAGCTCCTGTTGTTCTGATTTTAATTGCTTTAATACTGCGCGTGCGGTCGATTCACCTGCCATATAGGTCGGTTGGAAGCCCCCCATATTATTCCAGCAGCCCGCCATATAAAGACCTGAAATAGCATCAATGCGCTCTCTAAATAATTCGGAATCTTGAGGGTTTTGTTTGAAACCATAAATCGCACCATCGGGTGTATTAAGGTAGCGCATCATCGTAAGAGGGGTTGCAACTTCAACTTCTTCGATATGGTCGCGAATTTTCGGAAATGTCTGGGCAATGACATCGATTAGCTTTTCAGCAAAATCATACTTGGTCTGAGCATACTGTTCTTCAGGAATATCATTCCATACATCGCCGTATTGTAAACAGACTAATGAAACAATACTTTTTCCTTCGGGCGCAAAGCTAGGGTCGTCAAAATTGTAGCACGTTAACATGCCTGCTACGGGGGTATTCATGGTGAGCATTCCTTCGTGCATCTTTTCTTCATCTTGAGTGGTGCAAATGAAGTTTGAAGCCGAAGTTACGCCTAGCGCTTGTGGGGTACAATCAAGGCCCATATAAATGACAAAGGCAGATGTTCCCATGCGTCGCGATTTGAAATCTTCTTGAACCGCAACTGGAGCGTGGTCGTGATCTAATAATTCATTGTAAGTGATGATGGAGCTAGCATTGGATACCACCGCTGAACAAACGATTTCGTCGTCAGCTTCGGTGAGTACGCCACGTATTTTGTCGCCATCTGTCAGAATTTTCTCAGCGCCACAGTTAAAACGAACTTCACCCCCCGCTTCCATAAATGACTCTAGCAATGCACTCGACATGGCTTGAGAGCCGCCCTTGATATGCCAGGGCTTAAATGCAGCATAAGCATAAATCATCGAGGCTAAATCGGTGAAAGGTATTTCACTGGGAGGTAAGCCGATATAACACCAGTAAGCGGCTAAAATTGTTTTGAGCTTCTCATCTTCAAAGTGTTCATCGAGTACCTCTTTGGCTGAACGCATACCGTACTTAATATAATTAGGACAACTTGCCTGCAGCATCTTTTCATCATTGGCCTTGCGTGCTCTGGGCAGCATCATAAAGCTTTCTATGGTGATGGTTTCACACAGCTTCATAAAACGCTCTAGGCTCTCACTTTCTAAGGGAAAGTCAGCTTGTAGTTGGCGACGTAATCCGGTCCAGCTCGCAGGAAGGGTGGTATCAATTTCACCCGGTACCACGATTCGATACAGCTGGTGCTCTTGAACAAACTCGACTTTATCCATCACACCTAACTTATCGAATATTTTACGCATAATAAATGGGCGGTCTTCAGTGCCTAAACCACTGAGCTGATGTAAGGCTACTTCAAATTCGTATTCACCCCGCACGAAAGAGGTCGCGCAGCCACCTGGAATATTATGTCGTTCCAATAATAAGGTTTTGCTACCGCCTCTTTGTAAAGCTGTCGCTGCGGTTAACCCAGCATTACCAGCGCCGATTACGACTGCATCATATTGATTCATATTACTCTCCGGCTTTATTAGCGCGCTTCTGTGTAAAAATCCTGCTTGTGTTTGAGTGTATATTGCACAATTAACTATACAGTGTAAAGTTTATTGTGCAATATTTGAAATTTCATTAAGTGTCGTGCGGAGCACTAATTAGTTTGATTAAGGCTGAAATATAGTTCTATAATGCTGGTTATTTACACAGTATATTGGTATTTAGAATGTTAGGTCCCTTAGTTCCATTAGCAAGCTCAAGCGTTATATTGAAGCTTTTTAGCTCAGCGGTTGCTGCGGGGTTTCCATCACCTGCGGATGACTATGTTGAAAAAGGCTTAAGCATGGATGATTTATTAATAAAGCACCCATCGTCTACTTATCTTGCGAGGGCGAGTGGTGATTCAATGGTGGATTGTGGCATCTTGAATGGCGATATTCTCATTATTGATCGGTCCCTTACGCCAGAGAATGGCGACATAGTGATCGCTGCCATTGATGGTGAACTTACCTGTAAATTTTTGGATTTAAAACAGAACCAACTTGTTTCGGCAAATTCAAAATATCCGCCGATTAAAATAAGCGAAGGGGCTGAATTGCTGATTGAAGGTATTGTTATTTCATCCATCAGACAGCATCGACCATGTACGCCTTGGTAGATTGCAACTCGTTTTTTGCGAGCTGTGAACAGGTTTTCAGACCTGACCTTAGAGGGCTTCCCATTGTTGTGTTGTCGAACAACGATGGATGTATTGTCGCGCGATCCAAGGAAGCAAAAGCGCTTGGTATCCCTGATTTAGAGCCATATTTTAAACTAAAATCACAGCTAGAAAAAAATGGAGTTCATGTCTTTTCAAGTAACTATGAATTGTACGGTGATCTATCTAGCAGGGTAATGACAACGCTTGAGAAATTCTCACCAAATATAGAAATATATAGTATCGATGAGTGCTTTTTATCTCTTAAAGGTATGAATATAGATCTTCCAAAATATGGACATTTAATACGGAAAACTGTTATGAAAAATACTGGTTTGCCGGTAGGCGTTGGGATCGCACCGACTAAAACCTTAGCAAAGTTGGCGAGTAGAATTGCTAAGGATTCTGCTAAATGCAAATACGTTTGTGTGGTTGATGATATTAAAAGTTGGCAGAAAGTCTTCAGAAAAATCCCAGTCAATAAAATTTGGGGTATAGGGGGACGTATTACAAAGCGCCTTTCAGATAATCGGATATATTCAGTTTTCGATTTAATGACACAAGACTCTCGACAAATGAAAAAACGCTATAACGTCAATGTAGCTCGTACTATTGATGAGTTAAACGGTATTGAATGTTATGGATTGGAACAAGCGCCAGAGCCAAAAAAACAGATATTCTCAACACGCTCATTTGGACAGAAAATAATAGATTGTCATGCTTTGGAGCAGTCAGTGAGCCAATATGCAACTAGAGCGTGTGCAAAGCTTCGTCAGCAAAAACAGCTTGTTAAAACGATCACCGTATTTGCCTCATCGGCACATTTTGTTGATCAGCCTTATAGCCGTTCAGTTGTCACTCAGTTACCGATGCCGACGAATGATTCGCGCATAATTATTTCAGCTGCCAGACATGCAATTAGAACCAGTATTTACCGAGGAGGTATTCGGTTTGCCCGAGCAGGAGTAGGGTTGATTGAGTTATACCCAGAGTTACCAGAGCAACTAGATGCTTTTACCCCTATACAAACGATAGTATCAAAACAACTCATGGCAGTAATGGACGATATCAATAAAAAACATTCAAGAATCTTTTTTGCCAGCCAAGGGGTAGACCAGAAGTGGAGAATGAATCGCAATTTAAAGTCACCTAGTTATACAACGAAGTGGGCAGATTTACCTTTAATTCGTGTATAACTCATTAGAGGCACTCTTTAAGTGCTAGCCATCCAAACTAGCTCTGAGTTTTTGCAGTTGCGATTCGAGTGAAACACTCACGCTGGACGACATAGAAAAAAAGCTAAGAAGCGTTTTTAAATTAGAATCATTGTCACTCGCTAAATGCACTCTTTGCCATAAGGCCTGATTGACTAGTTGTAATTGCTTATTCCGATTAATCAAACCTTTTAAATCCCAGTCTGGTGTTCTTTCTTCACGGTATTCAAAATATTGTTGTAAGAGATAAACGGATACAGATCGCAATATAAACTCATTACTTGATGAAAAAGGCATGTGGTGCATCGCCATGGGTTTAAGCTGGCTTAATATTGGGCACTTACTGGTTGCTAAAATTAAACCCATTAATGAGCGTAAGCCTTCTTCAACATTTGTTCGCTTACTGTAGGAGCGGTCTGAGGCGATTACGTTAATGTTTACTTTTTGGCTAGCTGACTGAGACTTAAAATCTTCAATGACATCTTGAATATCAAACGCGGCAGGGCATACAGACGTGTCACTTTCAGTTAAGGGGCAATTGCTACACTTACAGTGCGACAATAAAACCCAGTCGGGGGCCTTACTTTTATCAATATCATCTTTCAGCTCTGAGCGGTCAACATCAATCTCATAACTCAGATTTCTATTGTCATCAAATTCGAAATTGTATTTAACTTTCATGGGTTGTCCCGATTACGTGAGGGCCAATAACAGCAATAGTAGAAACATCACAAATACTTAATGCATTAATCGGTGGTGTGTTCGTCTTGTGAAAAGCTATTTATATAGTAGCTTGAACTTAGGTAATTACTATGGTGAAAATGTAATTTTCGTACAAATTTTATTACTGAAAATTATCTTTAAGCGTGTGGCTTCGTGTGGGTGAATTTCACACTGCTTTTGGTATTCGTACTAATTATCCCGCTTTTATTGTACAAAATAAAGTGAGTCTTAGGTTGTGGCGGTTTTGGTGTTTGGCTAGGTTGATTGTTTTTAGAGGCTGGCAGCGTTAAATAACGCAGTACTCAAAGCATTTCGCTAGACTCATTTACGGTGATAATTTCATCGTTTGCAGGCGGGTTCATTTGGAAATCTAGACAAGCGAAATGATCGCTTTCCTGAACTTCCTCTTGCGCAGGCTCAGAAAAGAAATCATCAATATAATTATTTAAAATTGCTTTGTGTGTTGGTCTTAGCGCTTGCTCAGGTTTAGAATTTTTCTTTTTTGGAATTGGATTTCTAAGCAAAGAATTTTTGCTTGTCTTCGAAGTCCGTATTGGTTCTTTTGTTAACGGGAGGGAGGTAAGCGACGTAATATCCTGTTCTGAAGAAATAGACACTTCAAGTTCTGGAAGCTTATGGAAATAGTACTTTGGAGCAGGCCTGATTTGGTTAAATGCATGTAGAGAGGGGCGGATCTCTGTTTTAGTCACGGCAGCTTTCTGTTTAGTTTTCAAACTAGGGTTGGCGAATAACTTATAATGCTTTCTAACCTGGAACAGCATTACGCACACTAAAAATAGGTTGAGGGCTTCAAATGTATGAATAATATTTGTCGTCAAAATGGTACTGCTCGCCTAGGAATGAATGAAATATTATTATTAGAACCTATTCAAAATCCCTTAACTAGATTAGTTTGAGAGGCATTCCCTATTCTCCTACCCAAACATCCTATCTTAAATAGTATAAAGCTGCATGCTTTTATATTCGAATTAAACTTATTGTAATTCAGCGTGGTGAATTAAGAGCACATGTTTACGGTTTAAACGTAAGCATGTGCTTCTGCTTTATGTGGCGGCTAAAATACTTTAGATACGAGCTGGTCTGGCAAAATTGTCACTAAGCGACTGAGAACTGACCACGGAAGCTTGGGGACAATGATATTAGCTTCTTTTTTATGAATACCCTTAAAGATCGCTTGTGCGGCTTTTTCAGCGGTGATTACGAAGGGGTATTTTTCCATATCTTTCGAAAGTTCTGTTGCAACAAACCCTGGATGTACTGTCGTTACTGAAATACCTTTGTTCTTAAGTTCCATACGGACAGCGCCAAGATAATTGGAAAAACCCGCTTTTGAACCTGAATAGGCTGCACTTCCGGGTATTCCTCTAAACGCAGAAACAGAAGAGACGCCTACAATTTGACCACACGGTTTTCTATTTTTAAATTGAGGTGTATCCCTAAACAGCTTTGCGGCAGCATCAACCGTTGCCATGGCGGATATGAGGTTAACTTGTACTACCTTGCGATTGATTTCAAAGTCATCTTTTCCCGTTCGGTGAACTGCTGTGATACCTGCGTTGGCAATAATGATATCGATGCCGCCTAATTCGTCACTTATCGATTCAAATACGGGTAAAATCTCTTGGTCGTTTGACACATCGAGTGAGCGAATGGCAATCGGTGAACCGTATTGAGATAACTTTTCTTGGAGACGTTTCAAACGATCAAGTCGACGGGCTACCAAGCCCAGAGCGTAGCCTTTCTTAGCGTACTCATAGGCTAAGGCTTCGCCAATACCTGACGAGGAACCTGTTATAATGACTTTTTTCATAACTTATCCTAAATTTTAAATTCAAATACGGTTATTCGCCAGTAAACTGAGCGTCTCGCTTTTGCAGGAATGATAATACGCCCTCTTGTGCATCTTTACTTTTCATGATCGCAGGCATTTCATCGCTAACATGTTTAAAAGCAATTTCCTGAGACTGCATACGTGACAGTTTAGACGATCGCAATGAGGCTTGAACACCTAAAGGCGCTGCTTGGGCAACCTTTTCAGCCAGTTCAAAGGCGCGCTGGTGTAAATTTTCTAATGGCACGATTTCCTGAATCATACCCCATTGCAAGGCTTGCTCTGCCGTAAAAGTATCGCCGGTTAACAAGTAACGCTGCGCATTTGACCAACCGATTTCATCTTGCAACTTGATCGTTCCACCTCGACAGGCATAAATGCCACGTTTAACTTCCAATTGGGCGAAGCGAGTATCGGGGGTGGCCACGCGAATTTCGGTGTTCAGCAGTAATTCTAAACCTGAGGTATAGCATAAACCCTGTACAGCACAGATCAGGGGTTTACTTAAAATTTTACCCTCTACGCCATAAGGTGATAGTTCGTCTTCTGCGAATTCTATATCAAGACCTTTTGCAAAGATGGGGGCCCATTTGTCCAGCTCCAAACCACTCGTAAAATGTTTACCGGCGGCGCGTATAATGCCTACCCGTAAATGACTTTCATGCTCTAGGCGGTATAGTGCTTTAGAAAGCAATTTAAAGCTTTCAGGGTCAAGTGCATTGTATTTTTCCGGGCGGTTAAAGGTAATTGCTAATATATGACCATCTTCTTCTACTAGTACTTTTGTTTGTTCTTGATTATTCATTTTATGTTCCTATTATTCCTGTCATCCTCGAAGTGTTTAATCGGGGAACCACGTCCTTAAAACCAATGTGCTTGCATGTCTGCGCAGGTGCTGTTGAGTTCGCATAATAGCTTTGACTGGGACGAAATTTCCCCTAGTTCCCATTCAATAAAATATTTACAGGCTTGCAGTTTTCCGGCAAGAAATCGTTGGTCATCTTCACTCTCACTAGAGGAAAACGTCCGAATGGCTTTGTCAGCCATTTCTAGCCATAACCAAGCGACCACAATTTTTCCCATCATATCTAGGTATAGTGCGCTGTTTGCCAACGTTTCATCGACCTTTCCGCTTTGAAGATTCTTCCCCAAGGTCATGGTAGTTTGCGAAAATATAGTAATATTTTGCTGATAGGTCTTTAGCAGAGGTGACAGATTTTCATGTGTCTGACAGTTTTTTAGTGTCGATTGAACGCGCGCCATTAGCAATTGAAGGCCTTTTCCGTTATTCATCCAGAGCTTTCGACCCAGTAGGTCCAGTGACTGAATTCCATGTGTGCCTTCGTGAATGGGGTTAAGACGATTGTCTCGGTAACATTGTTCGACAGGGTACTCACGAATATATCCCGATCCCGCGAGTACCTGTATAGCAAAATCATTCGCTTTTACGCCATAATAAGAAGGAAAACTCTTCACAATAGGGGTTAGCAAATCTAAGAGAATGCCACTGTTTTGCCTGCTTTCGTCTTCAAGGCTGTTTCCCGCCTCAAGTTCATCCATTAGTCTTGAGGCGAAAAGACAAAGTGCTAGCGAGCCTTCAACGTAAGATTTTTGTGCTAGCAGCATACGTTTAACGTCGGCATGTTCAATAATGTTGATCGGTTTACTGTCTTTTTCTTTTTGTGAAGGTTTGCGCCCCTGAGGTCGATTTTTTGCGTACTCGAGTGATTCAAGATAGCCTCGGTAACCGATCATCGCGGCGCCTAAACCAACGCCTATTCTAGCCTCGTTCATCATTTTGAACATATACGATAAGCCTTTACCTTCTTCGCCAATGAGATATGCCGTGCAATGGTCATCTTCGCCAAAATTCAGCACGGTGGACGTTGTACCTCGATAACCCATTTTGTGTAATAATCCGGCTAGTTTTACATCATTTCGCTCTCCTAGCTCACCATTTGCATCAACTAGATATTTAGGTGCGATGAAAAGACTGATGCCTTTTACCCCGGCGACAGCGCCTTCTACACGTGCAAGTACCAAGTGTACGATGTTCTCAGTAATATCTTGGTCTCCGCCTGAGATGAACATTTTTTGGCCTTTTAGGTGGTAGCTGCCGTCATTTTGAGGAATTGCTTTTGTGCTCAGATCTCCCAAACTAGAGCCGACATCCGGCTCGGTTAATGCCATCGTGCCGGCAAAGCGACCGTTATACATGTTAGGTAAAAAGCGGGATTTTTGATCTTTATTTCCAAACGCACTGATTACATTGGCCGCAGCGGTGGTTAAAAAGGTGTAACCCGCAGTGCTAGGGTTTGCGGATGTGAATAAGCCGCAACAAGCAGAATTAATTAAGGAAGGGAGCTGCATACCTCCAAATTCAAAGGGTTGTCTAGCATTAAGTAAGCCTGCTTTGGCATAATGCTTCCAGGCTTCTTTTACCTCTGGAATGGTGGATACTGACGTGCCATCAAATTGTGGCTCATGTTCATCGGCTTTAGTGTTATGAGGGGCAAAGTAGGTTTGCGCAATATGATGCGCCGTATCGATAACGCTATCAAAAGTTGCCTGATCGTGTTCCTTGTATTGACTATGCTGAGTAAGCTCCATTGCATCGAATACGTTGTAGAGTAAGAAATTCAGATCTTGTCGATTTATTAGCATGGTGGCGTCCTACTGTTACGTGCATAAATTGCTATATGGTTGGTGAAGTTGAGTATGCCTCTTGATGCGCGTAATAAATATTGTCAATATTGACAGTTTTGGTGTGAAAAATGACAATATTGATAAGGGCAGATGAGAGGTATACATGAAGCACATAATTATTGCTGGTTTTAATGGCGCCTTATCGACGGCGGTTACCGGAGTATTAGATATACTTTCTTTAACGGGGGTGAGTTGGGAGCTCATTATGTCTGATTTACCCCAGCCTAAATTTAAGGTTTGGGTTGCGAGTGCTGATGGTTCATCAATCAAGTGTATTAATCACGTTGGTATTGAAGCCCACATTAGCTTTAATCAAGTCATGTGTAGTGACCAGATTAAGGAAAATCTTATCGCGATTATTGTGCCAACCATTGGCAGTCCCATCGAATACACTCTTGCAAAAAACCCTGAGATGAAGACCTTTCTACAATGGGGCTTTGAGCATAATTTGATGATAGCGGGTAATTGCACGGGCAACTTCTTTCTTGCTGAAGCCGGTATGCTAGATGGTAGACGAGCCACAACACATTGGGGTTATAAGGAAATGTTTGAAGCGCGTTACCCCAAAGTCAATTTACGGTCCGATCAACTCATCACGGTCGATGGTAATATTTACTGTGCAGGGGGAGGGTTGGCATGGCTTGATCTTGGTATTTACATCATAGAAAAAGAGCTCGGGTATGATGTTGCACTACAAACAGCAAAAGCATTTGTTATCGACTACCGAAGAGAAAGCCAGTTGAGTTATAGCTTGGCACGACTGGCGCAAAACCACCATGACGAGCTCATTGCAAGTGTACAAACTCACTTTGAAGATTATTACCATCAACCACAAGATCTCGATGATGTTTCTGCTAAGTTTAATGTCAGTAAACGTACTTTAATCAGACGTTTTAAAGCAGCGCTAAATAGTACGCCTTATGCTTATTTACAGCGTGTACGTATTGAAGCCGCGCAAAAACTGCTGACGGAAACCCAGTTTGAACCTGAAAAAATTGTATTGCAGGTGGGCTACGAAGACATGAGCTCCTTTAGGCGACTATTCAAACAACATACCGGTCTTACGTTATCTGTTTACCGTAGTCGTTTCGCAAAACGGATTTAGGTAGGCTTTTAACGACTTACTTTTAAAGTACTACCTAGGCGCCGACTCAAAGTCTTGATTTTAGTCTTAAATCTCAAGAAAAAAACTAGAATGGGTGGAAAGACCCGCTATACTTTATAGCGTATCAAAATAATTGTTATGCGTACGACCATTTGAAATTAAGCCTTTTGTTTCGTCAGTATCGCTTGTATTTGAGGGTTCTGACGTAGTGCTGTTCATTCAGTGGCATGCACTGGCATCAATCGTTTAATTTACCCTGCTTTTTCTGTGTTTAAAATAACCCAGAATTCATAGCAAGAGAGAAGATTTATGGACGACATCTTTCAATCGAATATTCTTATTTGTGATGATTCAGTATCAAACATCATGATGCTGCGAGCGTTACTCATATCGGTAGGTTTTAATAGTGTCATTGGTATTACTGACCCAGAAAAAGTACTACCAATGCTTGTAGAGTCAGACTTTGACCTTTTGGTTCTGGATATAGAAATGCCAGTTCTTGATGGATTTGAGATGATGGAAGCTATCGAAAATTCTTCGCTTAAAAATAGTCCGACTATTTTGATTGTGACGGGGTCGCAAAAAGTAGAAGTTCGAAATCGAGCACTTCAGTCAGGTGCACAAGATTTTATTCATAAGCCTATTGATCAGGTTGAGGCCGTATTACGAGTCAGCAACTTATTGCGGGCCCATACGGCTTATAAATCTAAAATGAATACGGTCTCAATATTGGAAAAAAAGATAGAGGCGCGTACCGAAGAATTGTCTGAGGCGAATCAATTCTTAATTAAAAGTATGGCGCAAATTGCTGAAGTTAGAGATAAGGAAACTGGGAAGCATGTCTTGAGGGTAGGGCAATATGCTCGGATTTTAGCGGAAGTATATGGTCTAGTGCCCGAAATTTGTTATTTGATCGAGAAAGCGGCTCCGCTGCATGATCTAGGAAAAATAGCGATTCCAGATGCAATTCTATTAAAATCTGGTCCGCTTGATAAAGCAGAACGTAAAATAATGAATGGCCATAGTAAAATTGGCGCAGATATATTGTCTTCACGCACTTCGATGCTCGTAAGTATGGCCTCAACTATCGCACTATCTCATCATGAGCGTTGGGATGGTTCGGGTTATCCTTCGGGGCTTGCAGGTGAATCGATTCCTATTGAGGGGCGGATTACGGCGATTGCCGATGTGTTCGATGCATTAACAACTGTGCGTCCCTACAAAGAAGCCTGGACAGTTAATGAGGCTAAGGCACACCTAGAAAAAGGGGCGGGACATCACTTCGATCCAAATTTGGTTGCAAAGTTTATCGAAAATTTAGACCGTATTCTTGAAATAAAAAATACTTACGTCGATTGTATCGATACCCTAAATGTAAGCTATAGCTTCAATTAAGAAATTAAACGAATTACATCAATCGTTTTGTTATTGACCAAATCGCCAATGGTATACTTCCCTAAATGCGCTAAGTAATGCTCTTGAGCTTGCACTAAAATTCCTTTTAACTGACAAGCTGTTTTTAAGGCGCATAAAGGCGCATCGCAGTTAACCGGCTCAAGTGTTTTTTCCATAAGTAAAACTACTTCTTTGAGTGATATTGCACTTGCTGTAACGCCAAGTTTTACACCACCATTCTTTCCTCTAGTTGCTTGTACCCAATTTTGGTGTACCAGTTTATTCACTATTTTCATGGTATGACTTTTCGAAATATCGAAGCTTTCTGTTAATTGTCGAATGGTCGTAATTTTGTCTTTTTCTAGGGTCGCTAAAAAAATCAAAATCCGAAAAGCATAGTCGGTATGTTTGGTTAATTGCATTTTACTGCCTATACGTTCAGCTGAATGTGTGTAATTGAGTATAAATTCTTGCAATCCAAAAAGATACATGTAAGATGAATCTATTGAAGATGCATCTTACATGTATCTTATGTTAATCAAGTCATACTAGGAGTTTGTTATGTTAAGTCAAGAAACTATCGATACGGTTAAATCTACCACTTCGCTGCTAGAAGAAAACGGCGAGGCGATTACAAAGTTCTTTTATAAACGTTTATTTGAGCGCCACCCAGAGCTAAAAAATGTGTTTAATCAGGTGAACCAAAAAAGAGGTGACCAACCTCGAGCACTAGCTGATGCTGTGCTTGCTTATGCTAATAATCTAGACAATATCGAGGTTTTAGTACCGGTAGTTCAGCGTATTGCGCACAAACACGTAAGTTTAGGAATTAAGCCAGAGCAATATCCTATTGTTGGGGAAAATTTATTAGCGGCGATTCAGAACGTATTGGGTTTACCCGATGCGCACCCAGCTTTATTAGCATGGGAAAAAGCATATGGGGTACTCGCAGATATCTTTATTAATACTGAAGAAAGTATCTGCAAAGAAAATGAAGAATCAGAAGGTGGTTGGAGGGGGTTTAGAGAGTTCGAGATTGATAGAGTGGTGACTGAAACACCAGAGGTGAAATCGTTTTATCTGAAACCTACAGATGGAAAGAGTATTCCAGCATATTTAGGTGGGCAATACATTGGCTTGAAGGTAAACCCAGAGGACTCTGAGTTTGATGAGATTAGACAATACTCATTATCAGGAAAGGGTGATGACGCTTTCTTACGTATTTCAACAAAAGCAGAATTTAGCGGCTTAGTTTCAAATCATTTACACCGGAGTGAAGCGGGAGACAAGGTTTTATTGCAGGCACCAACGGGTGTATTTACCCTTAATTCTAATGCAAAGAAACATGTGTTTATTGCTGGTGGTGTTGGTGTAACACCTATAATTAGTATTCTATACGACGCGCTTAAAAAAGGGGTGCAGGGTGAAGATTTATTATTTATACAGTGCGCCAGAGATCAGGATAATATCATCCTGAAAGAAGAGCTGGGTGAGTTATCTACGACTAAAAACTTTAGTTATAAAACCTCTTTGGAGTCTGGTGAAGGTGCAGACCATTTAGGCTATTTGAAAGAAGAAATTGTACAAAGATGGCTAGACGAAAATAACTTTAGTGCAGATGGCGAAACAGATATTTATTTCTGCGGTCCTAAGCCTTTTATGAGTGCAGTGAACCAACTGTTTAAAGGATTAGGCTTTGGTGCAGAACAAATTCATTATGAAACTTTTGGGCCCTCGCTTGAGCTTTAAGCAAGCAGTATTGATAAGTCACTTCCTTCATTGGAAGTGGTTTGTCGTGGCTTTTTTTGTTGGCAGTATTCTAAATCTGATTAACCAGTTTGAGGGTTTGTTTGGAGGGATTCAGGTTGATTACCTTAAACTGCTTGTGACCTATTTTGTGCCATATTGTGTATCAAGTATCTCTGCTTGGTATTCAATAAAAGTATGAGCAATCTATGATTGCAGGTTGAAACGGTTTCTAGGTTATATAGTTTTCGCGCTTGCTTTAATTGTTGTGTTTAAATTTTTCTCAATTACTTTGGTAGTAGATTAAAATGATAGATATCGTTAATCAGAAAAACGCATATCTATGCCAAATAATAAAATTGGATCTATTTTATCTGCTCTAAAATACTGGCTTTGAGTGCGGTTGCTTAAGTTCTTAAGGGCTAAATGAAAATCGACTAGTTTTGATGAATGGTGAGTCATTTTCAAATTAAGTGTAAACCAGCTTTGAAAATTCTGATTTCCTTCTGGCTGTCGTAACTTAACCTCATGATCCTGCATGTAGTATAAATTACTGTTGAGGCTCCACAGGGCATTAGGGTGCCAGTTAGCATTGAATCCACCATAAGTTGTAGGTGTGGCTTTAGATGTCGTATCTTTTAGTGTTAGTGGTGAATTCAGATTAGCAAATTGGTCTTTAATCTTAGTTTTTTGTACGGTTAAAAAGGTATTTACATCCCAGTTTAAAGCTTCGTACCCCCAATCAACAGTGAGACCTATTT
>Ga0209825_1000146_pt1 | contig 71785 bp, 58 predicted proteins | sample EN8Hudsemesocosm_FD_184631 | JGI IMG/M metagenome (GOLD analysis project Ga0209825, IMG submission 184631) | Methane-oxidizing microbial communities from mesocosms in the Hudson Canyon - EN8B Hudson Canyon (SPAdes) (version 2) | ecosystem: Environmental > Aquatic > Marine > Cold seeps | place... | reverse complement strand
ATACAACACTAAATGCTTGCAGGGCTTATTTATATACCGTCGCGCAGTCTTGCGATCGTGGCGAGTCAACTCGTAAAGATGCAGCTGGCGTTATTTTATACTGCGCAGAAGCAGCAACAAAAATGGCGCTAGATGCAATTCAAATTTTAGGTGGTAATGGTTATATCAACGAGTTCTCTGCTGGACGACTTTTAAGAGATGCAAAACTCTATGAAATTGGTGCTGGTACGTCTGAAATTAGACGTATGCTAATTGGTCGCGAATTATTTCAGGAAACTAAATAATTTTTCAACCTGCACGAAGCAAGTAAGGCGCCATTCAATGTATATGAAAAGTGGCGTCCATTTTAATACAGAGTCCATATTCTAGAGCTAATAACATGACGCAGATTCATTCTAAAATAGACATTAACTCTCAAGCGTTTATTGAACGATCCGCATCCATGGATGCATTAGTGAGTGATTTACATCAAAAGATCAAAGACAGCGCTTTATCTGTGAGCCCTGAAGTTGAAAAGCGACATCATGCAAAAGGTAAGCTTTTACCCCGCGAAAGAATCACTCGATTACTAGACCCTGGATCACCGTTTTTGGAACTTTCACAACTCGCAGCATACAAAGTATACGAAGACAATGTACCTGCCGCCGGCGCAATTACAGGTATCGGACTGATTAACGGTACTGAGTGCATGATTGTAGCCAATGATTCGACCGTTAAAGGTGGAACTTACTTCCCTCTTTCGGTAAAAAAACATTTACGCGCTTTAACCATTGCCGAAGAAAATCGCCTCCCCTGCGTTTACTTAGTAGACTCTGGTGGCGCTAATCTAACTCGACAAGACGAAGTATTTCCGGATGAAGATGATTTTGGAAATATTTTCTACCGTCAAGCAAACATGTCTGCCAAAGGCATTCCACAAATTGCTGTCGTTTTAGGTTTATGTACCGCAGGTGGCGCATATGTACCAGCGATGGCCGATGAAAGTATTATGGTTAGAAATCATAGTACTATTTTCTTGGCTGGCCCCCCTCTGGTAAAAGCTGCAACGGGTGAAGAAGTAAGCGCTGAAGCTTTAGGTGGTGCCGATGTACACTGTAAATTATCAGGTGTCGCTGACCATTATGCAGAGGATGAGCCCCATGCAATTAAAATTGCCCGAGAGTGTATTGCTAATATTAATTGGATAAAACCAGAACAAATCAAACGTAAAGCCATTCAAGCGCCAAAGTATAGTGATTCTGAATTAGGCGGCGTCGTGCCAAGTGATTTAAAAACACCCTATGATGTTCGTGAAGTCATTGCACGAATTGTAGACGACTCAGATTTCGCTGAATTTAAGCAATATTTCGGTGAAACTCTCGTGTGTGGTTTCGCCCATATCTTTGGCTACCCAGTTGGTATTATTGCAAATAATGGCATTTTATTTTCAGAGTCAGCTCAAAAAGGTGCACACTTCATTTCCTTATGCTGTCAACGAAAAATTCCTTTGGTTTTTCTTCAGAATGTCACAGGCTTTATGGTTGGAAAAGCTTATGAGGAAGGGGGGATCGCAAAACATGGCGCCAAGATGGTCAATGCAGTAGCTTGTGCAAAAGTGCCTAAATTTACGGTCATTATTGGTGGAAGCTTTGGTGCAGGTAATTATGGTATGTGTGGTCGCGCTTATCACCCTCGCTTTCTATGGATGTGGCCCAATGCACGAATTTCAGTGATGGGTGGCGAGCAAGCTGCCGGTGTTTTAGCACAAGTTAAAAAAGACAGTATGGCTAAAAAAGGTCTTCCTTGGAGCGAACAAGACGAACAAAACCTTAAACAACCCATACTAGAACAATTCGAAAAACAGGCTCACCCTTACTATGCCAGTGCACGAATTTGGGATGACGGAATCATTGCGCCTAACGATACCCGCAATGTGTTAGGACTAGCCATATCTGCATCACTGAACGCTCCCATAGAAGAGACGAAGTTTGGTGTATTTAGGATGTAAGGTTTACTTACTTTAAACTGGCAGAATAAATACAATATTCATAGCACTTCGCACATTAAGATTTCAGGTAAATACAATGACATATTCTTACGAGCACCACTCTACTATTCTTGGCGTTGAAGGTGCTGTCGCGACAATCACATTAAATCAACCCAAAAAGCACAATGCCTTTGATGACAATGTGATTAATGAGTTGCTCACTCACCTGGAGTCAGTGACTAACAACGCCAACATTCGAGTTTTAATATTAAAAGCTGAAGGTAAACACTTTTGCGCAGGCGCTGACTTAGATTGGATGAAACGCATGGGCCAGCTTGACTACAGTGAAAACCGTCGCGATGCTCAAAATTTAGCGAAACTGATGTCCACATTAAACAGCCTTCCAATTCCAACAGTCGTAAAAGTTCAAGGGGCTGCTTATGGCGGCGCAATTGGGTTAATTGCCTGCTGCGATATAGCAATCGCGAGTGATAATGCGCGCTTTTGCTTAAGTGAAGTTAAGCTAGGTCTAGCGCCAGCCACAATTGGCCCCTACGTAGTAGACGCTATGGGAGCAAGGCGTTGTCGTGACTTATTTTTAACTGCCAGAGTATTCAACGCTTCAGATGCTTATGAATATGGTTTACTACATCAAATAAGGCCCTTAGAAGAACTTGATGAGGCGATTAAAAGCACCCTTACTCAGCTTTTACAGGCAAGCCCAAATGCTTGCAAAGCAGCCAAAAAATTAATATCCGATTTAAGTCAATCTCAGGATGATCCCTCTGAAATGACAAGTAATTTAATTGCGCAACTCCGTGTTTCTGACCAAGGGCAAGAAGGTTTATCAGCTTTTTTTGAAAAACGCCTTCCAAGCTGGAGATCTTCATGAGCGCCTTCATAAGCGATCATGTCAACATCGTTGAAGTTGGCCCTAGAGATGGCTTGCAAAACGAAAAAAATGCCATTTCACTCGCTAATAAAGTATTGCTAATTAATCAGTTATCAAATTCTGGAATAAAGCATATTGAAGCAGGTTCATTTGTGTCTCCTCGCTGGGTACCCCAAATGGCTGATAGCGCATTAGTCTTTGAAAGTATCGAAAGACATAGCGATGTTGTTTATTCAGCTTTAACACCTAACCTTCAAGGTTTTGAGGCTGCACTTGCAGTCAATGTAGACCAAGTAGCTATCTTTGCAGCCGCATCGGAATCATTTAGTCAAAAGAATATTAATTGCTCTATCGCTGACAGCATTGAGCGCTTTAAACCTGTTATCGAATCAGCACATAAGAATAAACTTAAAGTACGCGCTTATGTTTCTTGTATTTTAGGCTGCCCCTATGAAGGCACGATCAAACCAGAACAGGTTATCAAAGTGACCGAACAGCTTTTGGCACTTGGGTGCTACGAGGTTTCTTTAGGTGACACAATAGGCATCGGTACGCCTTTCAAAACTAAAGCGTTATTAAGCGAGATGCTGAATGAGTTTGAGCAGCAACAATTAGCGCTGCACTTTCATGACACCTATGGCCAAGCACTCGCGAACCAATATGTCGCATTAGATCTTGGGCTACGAACATTTGACTCCTCAATCGCTGGACTAGGTGGTTGTCCTTATGCAACAGGCGCCTCAGGAAATGTGGCAACCGAAGATTTCGTTTACATGTTAGAAGGTGCCGGTTTAAAAACAGGTGTCGATTTGAATAAATTAATTTATGCAGGCCAAACTGTGTGCCAAGCTTTAGTTCGCCCAAATAATTCAAAAGTATCTAATGCAATTGGCCCGATCAATATGAGTAATGAATACACTTTAAAAGGAGCGCAATAATGCAGTTCACTGACGTAAAGACTAACTCGCCCCTTTTATGGCAACCTTCTCAGGAAGAAATCGAAGCAAGCGCACTCTTTTCTTTTATGAGTTACCTGCGTGATAACTTAGATTTATCAGGTAATGATTTTTCAGGTAGTGAATACTCTGAACTTCACGACTGGTCTATCAAAAATAAAGCGTCATTTTGGAAAGCCGTTTGGTCATTTTTCGATGTTAAAGGCGATATGGGAAACACGCTCATTAAAAACTCAGACGCGATGCCTGGCGCGCTTTGGTTTCCTGATGCACAACTTAATTTTGCTCAAAACCTATTACGCCACAAGGGGAATCATGCAGCGATTATAGAGCGCGGAGAAGATGGTCGAAGAAACATACTTTCCTATGATGAGCTAACTAAAAAAGTTACTATTTTTGCTAATCATCTAAAGAAACTAGGTGTTCAAAAAGGAGACTGCGTCGCCGGTTTTTTACCAAACAGTCATTATGCAATTGTTTCCATGTTAGCAACTGCAAGCCTCGGTGCGATCTGGACCTCATGCTCCCCCGACTTTGGCTTTAATGGGGTATTAGATCGCTTCGCACAAATCAAACCCAAAGTGCTCATTGCAACAGATGGTTATTATTATGCTGGAAAGTGCATTCACTCATTAGACCGCGTAAAACAAATAGGGCTTGCGTTAGAAGACCTTGAATCATTAATTGTTACACCCTATTTAAGCCAAGATGATTCTCTGCTGAACAAAACAACTAATGAGTTAGACGCAACGCAATGGGACACAATTTTTAACGATAAAAATGCAGACTTAAGCCCTCTTAAGTTTGAAGCTATGTCATTCGATGACCCACTTTATGTACTCTATTCCTCTGGCACCACAGGAAAACCAAAATGTATCGTTCATAGTATTGGAGGAACATTATTACAACACCTCAAAGAACTCTCGCTTCATAGCAATGTAAAAACAGGCTCTAACTTATTCTATTACACAACGTGTGGTTGGATGATGTGGAACTGGTTAGTATCGGGTTTAGCCTTAGGCGCTAGCCTGATACTCTTCGACGGATCACCTTTTCACCCACGCAAAACTATTCTTTTTGATATTGCTGATGAAGAAGATATCGAAGTATTTGGTGCAAGCGCCAAGTACTATTCAGCCTGTGAGAAGTTTGAAATAAAACCAATTAGTACACATAAGCTCACCTCGCTTAAAACTATTCTCTCTACCGGCTCACCACTTAGTCATGAGAGTTTTGATTATTTATATCAGCAGGTTAAGTCTTCAGTGTGTGTATCAAGTATCTCTGGTGGCACCGATATCATCTCTTGTTTTGCGCTTGGGTGCCCTATTCTTCCTGTTTATCGAGGCGAGCTTCAGTGCATCGGCCTAGGCATGGACGTCGCTTTTTTTAGTGAGGAAGGACGACCACTCAATCATCAAAACTTACTAGAGAACGAGCAAAGAAAAGGAGAGTTAGTTTGTCTACAACCTTTCCCTTCAATGCCGACAGGCTTTTGGAATGATGCAGATGGAAAAAAATATCACTCAGCTTACTTCAACCGTTTTCCAAATATTTGGGCGCATGGTGATTATGGTGAAATAACCCAGCATGAAGGGGTTATTATCCATGGACGCTCAGATGCCGTATTAAACCCTGGTGGTGTTCGTATAGGCACGGCTGAAATTTATCGCCAGGTTGAAAAAGTTGAGTCCGTTTTTGAATCAATAGCCATTGGCCAGCAATGGAAAGATGATGTAAGAATTATTTTATTCGTACGTTTAAAAGATGGATACCATCTTGATAAAGCACTTCAAGACTTTATTAAAATGACGATCAAAACGAACACGACACCCAGACACGTTCCGAGTAAAATCATTCAGGTTCAGGATATCCCTAGAACATTGAGCGGAAAAATAGTTGAGCTAGCCGTTAGAAATATTATTCATGGTCAAGAAGTTTTGAACAAGGAAGCTTTAGCAAATCCTGAAGCGCTCGACTTGTATAAAAACTTACCTCAACTAAAATGTGAATAAGTCTTAGTCGTGAGAATTCATCCTCTTCATGTAAATAGTGCCGATACAACTTGGATTTTGCTATGACACACCCATTTAATCATCTGTCATCTTTATTGCTTCTGATTACATCTTTGTCAATTTCGGCGCAGCAAGTCACTGATGAGGTTGCCCCTGAAACTGGTGGCACAATTAAACAAGTAAAACAAAGTGTCATCGCTAAAAACTACATCGCTGTCACGGCTCACCCTTTAGCTAGTCAGGCTGCTTATGATGTTTTAAAGCAAGGCGGCAATGCGATTGATGCAATGGTCACAGCTCAAACCGTGCTTGGCCTAGTTGAACCACAGTCCTCAGGTTTAGGCGGAGGTGCATTTCTTGTTTATTACGATGCTAAGTCTAAGCATCTCACCACTTTTGATGCTCGTGAAACAGCGCCACTTAAAGCGCCTAATGATTTATTTCTGGCTAAGGATAAGACGCCTTTAGCATTTTTTGATGCAGTAGTAGGCGGACGCTCTGTTGGCACCCCTGGTACCGTAAAACTTCTCTGGAATACCCATCAGAAATACGGTCATTTAGAATGGAGTAAATTACTTTCACCTGCCCAGTCACTCGCAACTAAGGGCTTTAAAGTAAGCCCTAGATTAGCGGGAGCAATTGAAGCAGACAGTACTCGACTATTGAGCGATAAAACGGCGGCTGACTACTTCTTACCAAATGGCCAAGCACTTAAAGCAAACCAATTACTAAAGAACGATGCTTATGCGAATACATTAGCGTTATTGTCAGATAAAGGTGGCGACTATTTTTATCATTCAAAGTTTAGTGCCGCTATTTCAAACAAAGTACAACAAGCTTCTAATTCAGGATATTTAAGCACACAAGATTTCGAGCAATATAGAATAGTTGAACGCACACCAACCTGCTCAATGTATCGACAATATAATATTTGTGGAATGGGGCCGCCCAGTTCAGGCGCGATAACGGTTAACCAAACATTAGGTATGCTTGAAAACACAAATATAAACAAGATGTCTGCTAATAAGGCTAAAACTTGGCACATTATTTCAGAGGCTAGTCGCTTGGCTTTTGCAGATAGGGGTCTCTATATTGCTGACCCTGATTTCGTAAACATCCCATCAGGCATACTTTCTAAATCATATTTACAAAGTAGATCGAAGCTAATTAACGAGAATTTCACATCAAAAACAATCAAACCAGGCCAACCACCCGCTAAAATAGCTTACCAATTTGACCTAGGTCGGTCCCCAGAGCAAGACTCAACCTCGCACTTTGTAATTGTTGACCGTGAAGGTAATATTGTTTCAATGACAAGCACCATTGAAAACGGTTTTGGCTCACGCCTAATGGTTAACGGTTTTTTACTCAATAATGAATTAACAGACTTTTCATTTGCACCAACCAAAAACGGTACTCGAATTGCAAACAGCGTAGAAGCAGGAAAACGTCCTCGTTCTTCCATGGCACCAACCATTGTATTTAAAGATGAACAGCCCTATTTGGCCATTGGTTCACCTGGCGGCTCCAGAATCATCAATTATGTAACAAATAGTCTTATCGCATTATTGGACTGGGATTCCCCTCTGCAAGCTGCATTGGATATGCCGCATATTGTGAATCGCTTTGGGACAATGGACGTCGAAAATAACAGCAAAGCAACAACTTTAGTCAATGACTTCAAAACACTCGGATACAAAGTATCTGAAAGAGACCTAAATTCGGGCCTTCATGCTGTTATGTTTACAGAAAATGGGATGATTGGTGCAGCAGATAACCGCCGAGAAGGCATTGCACTCGGCGATTAATTTAAGCCGACGACTAAGCTCTTCACCCCCAGCAATGAAACGATTAACGAAGGTGAGAAGGTTCCTTTAAAATAATAAGCTTAAGTAAGCGATAGTATTCCCGTAACGTAACGTTTACTGAGGGAATGGCACTAAATACTATTTCTTCTAGACACCTTCTCTACACTATTTTTTTCTATTAAAAAGTAAATTAAGTTTAGAAGGCTGAGTCTGTACCTGTTCGACCACCTTGCCTTCTATCTCTTTTATTTGAAGGTGCTTATGCAATGGATTGATTTGAGGCGCAACATAACACAAAGCTTTAAATACACTACTTAGCGCGGAGAGTAGTTGCTCTTCTGCCTTCTCTAGTTCCTTTTCTGCAGTTTGTAGCCGTTGTTTAGGTGTCATAAAACGACCTTCACTCGCTACTTCTATTTCAGCATTAAATAGGACCTCCTGAATGCGTTTAAGCGTCTTTTCTTCAGTGGAACGTAGATCTTCACGCACTGGATTGACAATCGCATCCCAGCGATTTGAGATCATTTCACCTATCATCATTACAGTCTCTCCTTCCCTAGCAATCCGTTAATTTAAATTTTTCGACTTACGCAGTTTGTACAACTGTTAAACTGAAAGCTTAAATGCTCGTTTAGGCCAAGATAATTTTTCAGGGCTAAGTAATGGTTTGATATCTGTGTTTTCAAGGTGCGCTTTTAAATCAAAACGCTCACCTTCGAACGCGGGATCAGTAATTTCATAGCGCTTACCAAATAGGTCAAACCGCATTTTATAAGCATGTAGATAGCCTCTTTCAGGGTATGTTGTATTGCCACCTTCAACGCCACCAGCTTCTTCTTTAAGTTCTTCTACTATTTGTTCATAGCGACGATCACCAAACACAGGGCTCGCTAACGATTTCATTGCAACTCGCAATTGGTGGGTTTTCCCTGTTTCTGGTTTTAATGCAAACAGCCAATACCTTTCTTCGTCTTGAACAAACGATTTTGCGAAAAAATGTGTCAACGCTGGGTTGGTTTTTTCTCGAAGTAATAAATAGCTCCCTCGACGACCTTTCTTCATGTTGCCCACCACTGCTCCTTGTTTCTTTGAGGGCTTTTGTTTTGATATACCAAGGTAATATTTTTCGATCTGCTTGTCTTGAAGCATTTTTGATAACACTTCGTTTACTTTAGTTGATCGTGCGAACACCATTAAACCTGACGTTATTTTATCTAGTCGATGGATCGGGTAAAGCGTTTCCCCTGGATAAGATCCTTTTACTAAACCAACAATGCCTTGGGCTTGTTCATCAGTATGAAAAGAAACATTAACAGGTTTATGAATCACTCTAATATGCTCATCTACATAAACCGTTTCAATTTTTTGATCAAGCATGCTCTGGGTTCACCAATTTTGGGTTGTTTGGGTTAATTAATTTAGTTTTCCCAGCAGAATTTAAAGCTGGGTGAGTGAGTCGATTATAGGCATAGCGAAAAGGAAACATGGCAACATCAGACATAAAATCTCTGGCCATTGTCCAGCCTGAAATATCTTTATATAAGTTATTATATGACCCTACCATTGCAAACAAAGACCGTGACAAGTGTAAATAATCACTTTTTATAGTCATGTCTAATGAATACGTATTGGTCATTAGTTGCGCTGCTGTATGTAAGCGATATCTAAAACCCTCTGCCCCTTCTTTATATAATTGAATAACGAAATCACGCCCTAGAGGAAGTACTTGTTTTTTCTCAAGTGTTTCAGTCAATGCCAATTTTATCTCTTCATACCGTGCAGTATTTCCTAATTGATCGGTACTCATTTCAATGAGTGTTTGAGCTAAGGTGTCTACGTCACCACTTAATACTGAAATAATATAGCGCCTTAAGGTTGCCCACTTCCCTTTCATATCAACTGAATTCCCCCAATCGATGAGAAACAACCTAGCCTCAAGGTCGACCATTACATTTCCTGGGTGTAAATCGCCATGAAACTCTTGGTAAATAAGCATGTGTTCTAACATGGTATACAAGAAGTTTTCAGCTAATTTACGTTGAAATCGAGATTTTCTACGCCCTTGATAACAACTAACGGCCTGGTTAATAGCCATCGCATCCTGTAGGTATTCCATTTCTAAAATACGATTGCTTGAACCGTATAAGCTTGGGACAAACCAAACAGATGACACTTTAGCGCGCTCATAAAATCGTTGTTGAACTTCGCCCTCATGCTTAAAATCAAGTTCCTGCTCAAACCCGCGCGTAAACTCTTTAATTTGCTCAGACATCGCTGAAAGAAATGGCCGTAGTTTAGAATGCGGAGCCCAATATTGACTACTAATAAGCATTAGTTCTATGGCAAGCGAACCCATTGCAAATTCTCGCTCCAAATTGTGTCGTGATACTTTGACAACAATTGGCACGAGTACTTCTTTACCATCTTTGATTAATGGTTTTTTAGCAACAAAAACCGAACCAATTGAGCCCGATTTGATCGGGTTGTCGACTTCAAAACCAAAATATAAACTTTCAGGTTTCTGTCCAAAATCCTCAGCAAAAGCCTGATAGACCTCTTCAGGCTTCATGGGCTCTACATCTTCTTGAAACACCTGTAATTCTTTTGATATTTCATCTGGTAAAAAGTCTGAATTTGCTGCTGCGACTTGTGCCATTTTTATAAATAATGGCCCGAACTCACGTACCATTTTGGCGACAATTTCAGCTTGTGTTTTAAAGTCTTTAGGATCTGTTTGTAAAAATGGTTTGATATAGCGAATTGCTTTAATTTGCCGCTTGAGAATCTGTATATCACCGCGTAATACTTGTAACTTCGCAATTATTTCAGTCAGGGTGTGCTGGTTAACTTTACGAATTTGTTTAATATTATTAATGATTTCTAATAACAGAGGCTCATACGTACGAAGTACAGAGCGCACAATATCTAAATTTAGCTCAACAACACCTTTAAGCTCCGGCGATTCGATTAATTCTTGAAAGAAACCCCAGAACTCATCAATTACTACCTCAGGAATATCGACAGGACTTCTCAACACTGCTTGCTTGACCAAATAACTGATCATGTTTTCAGTCGAGTCTTCATTAGGAATAAACCGAGACCGACGTAAAAATTCAGTTAAAGAACGCGAATGAGATGATAAAGGATGATGATAGAGATCTTCAAACAGCGCATCGAGTTCTTCAGATAACTCAGGAGCCTCCACAAAGCGGTCTGTCATGAGCATTCGAATGATGGGCACGAAAGCCTTAGGTAAAGCAACACTACTTGTAGCAATTTCCCCTGCCCCCTTTAATACGGAGAAAGTATTTTTCTTTAGTGAGGATATATCAACTAAACGTTTCTTTTCTTTTGACATGAAGACACAAGCGATTTGATGGGGGGGAATGAAACTAAGATTAACATATTCATTCATTCGACGAAATTTATTCTAACAACTCAAGCTCACATATATGAAAAAAGACAAAAATAGATTTAGCAGTTTTAAATGTTTTTTCTATACTCTACATATACTTATTTATATATTGAATCTTAAGCGCAAATATTATAAACATATATGCTTAATAATTTTTTCTAATAATTTCAGAATAAAAAATCATTATGGCCGACATATCGATCGTTAATTCGTTTTTTCTTATTTTTTCAGGCGCAGCTATTCTGGCATCAGTTGTTTTATATACTCGCCAACCAATTATCATTGCCTACATCGCTTTGGGTGCACTGATAGGCCCTTTTGGCTTTAATTACGTCAATAATACTTATTTATTATCTGAAATCGCTGAGATAGGTATTATCTTTCTATTGTTTCTTTTGGGCTTGGATATGCAGCCTAGTAGTTTGATACATATGATCCGTAAAGCAACCTTAGTTGCGATCGCCAGTTCTCTTATATTTGCTATTACTGGCTTTTTAATTGGCCAGGCCTTTGGCTATAACTTAATAGAGTCACTAATTATTGGTTGTGCAATGATGTTTTCAAGCACCATCATTGGAATCAAATTGTTACCCACTACCGTTTTACATCACAAACATACCGGTGAATTGGTTGTAGGCCTGCTTCTTTTACAAGATTTAGTTGCCATCATTGTTCTTTTGGTTCTGGGGGGGAGTACAACCGAAACCGAAGGTAATGGGGTTATTAGCTTTATTCGCACTTTACTCACACTGCCATTACTTATTCTTTTTGTTTTCTTTACCGTTAAATACGTTATTCTAAGACTCATTCAGAAATTCGATCGGTTTCATGAATATATTTTCTTGCTTGCTATCGGTTGGTGCCTGGGTATTGCGGAACTTGCGCACTATATTGGCTTATCGTCTGAAATTGGCGCCTTTTTGGCTGGCATTAGTATAGCGACCAACCCTATTTCCCAATATATAGCCGAGCACCTAAAGCCGCTTCGAGACTTCTTCCTAGTGTTGTTCTTCTTTTCCTTAGGCGCATTATTTGACCTAAACATGCTTGGGTTGGTTATATTACCTGCGGCTATCCTCGCGATACTCATTATTGTTATTAAACCGATCACTTTTCACTTTCTATTGAAACAAGCAAAAGAACCAAAAGAAATCTCATGGGAAGTTGGTTTTCGCCTAGGTCAAATTAGTGAATTTTCATTATTGATTGCCTATTTAGCCACCGCTAGCGCGCTGATAGGTATAGAAGCCTCGCACCTAATACAGGCGACTGCGATTCTGACTTTTATTTTAAATTCATATATAGTCGTCTTTAAATTCCCCAGCCCGATTGCTATTAGCGATCGGTTAAGACGAGATTAATGACAAAACAAAACCGTAATTTAGAAATAACCTGCCCTTGTCAAAATCCCAATAAATCACCTATTTCATTCTCCAATTGTTGTCAGAAATACATTAATGGCACTGATACGCCTAAAACTGCTGAGCAACTTATGCGTTCTCGTTATTGTGCGTTTGTTATTAAGGATGAGCAATATCTTTTAAAAAGCTGGCACAGTACAACAAAGCCAAATACGATTGAGTTTGATGCCGAAGCTAAATGGCTAGGTCTAAAAATAATTTCGACAGACATGGGCCAAGAAACTGACCAACAAGGTTGGGTTAAATTTATAGCTAGGTATAAAATTGGTGGTAAGGCACATCGTTTAGACGAGCACAGTTACTTCACGCGAGAATCAGAGCTTTGGCGGTATGTTTCGGCTGAAAACGTTGATATTTCTCAAGCAAACGATAAATAATGCCACAAACAAAAAATATCATCACACAGTTGCACGTTAGCGCTTTACTTTTAGGCGGAACGGCACTTTTCTCAAAACTTATCCCCTATTCCGCTATCGATATCATTTCATACCGAACAGTAATTTGCGGCATAATAGTGCTCTGTATTGCGCTTGCCCTTAAACATAAAATACTTATTGAGAATAAATTTCATTTATTCTTATTGGTTATTTGTAGCCTTTTATTTACCGTACACTGGACAGCATATTTTCATTCTATGCAAGTATCCACCGTCGCGGTCGGTATTGTCTCAATGTTTACCTTCCCGGTAATTACCGTATTTCTTGAGCCCCTAATTAAAAAAACACAACTCCATTTAGTTGATATTTTGATGGCCGTTATTGTCCTTTCCGGAGTGATCCTGATTGTTCCTGAATTCTCTTTTAACAACAATATAACAACAGGTGTAGCGTTTGGTATTTTATCAGGTTTTGCCGTGGCACTGCGTAATGTCATCGTTTCGAAATGGCTTAATCAGTACTCAGCATTCACCATCATGACATTTCATAGCTTAATAAGTGCGATAGTTCTCTTGCCATTATCAACTGTATCAATAGCTAGTATATCAAGCGATGAGTGGTTCTTACTCATTTTACTTGGTTCTGTGTTTACGGCGATACCACACACTCAAAAAACGTATGCCTTACTCCATAAGTCGGCTAAAACTGTTTCGATGATCATCAGTTTACAAGTCGTATATGCATCTATTTTTGCTTATTTACTACTAGGAGAGCGTGTCGAATTACATACTTTGATAGGAGGTAGCTTAATTTTATTTGCAGCTGTATTTGAGAGTATTCAATCCAAAAGAAATTAAAAGCTAATGACCCTGAAGCCATTAGCTAATATTGCCTATTTAAAACTACGCGTCACATTCAATTCAGATAAAATCTTAGTCACAGAGCTTTCTATGCCGGTACTCACAGAAAGCCCTATTTTATCCATGAATGTTTTTTTGTCGTTAAATGCAACCGAAAACACATCGGCATTTGCACACGCTTCAATAATATATTCATCTGACGTTTTAAGTTCATCAACCAACGAAACCTCTAGGGCTTTCGAACCAAACCAGATATCACCCGTTGCAACATTCTCAATATCAACCGATGGACGACGCTCTGATACATAAGACTTAAAAAGTTCATGGGTATCTTCCAAGTCAGTTTGAAACTTCTCACGCCCCTGCTCTGTATTTTCTCCAAACATCGTCAAAGTACGTTTATATTTTCCAGCCGTTAGTATTTCGTAATCGATATCATTCTTTTTAAGTAATTTACTAAAGTTAGGAATCTGAGCAACAACACCAATTGACCCCATAATAGCAAAAGGTGATGCAACGATTTTATCTGCAACACAAGCCATCATATAACCACCACTAGCCGCCACTTTATCAACACAAGCAGTAAGCTTAATACCTTTCTTTTTAATACGATCTAATTGAGCTGCTGCTAACCCGTAGGAATGAACCATTCCTCCTGGGCTTTCAAGCTTCACAACCACTTCATCACGCGTAGGGTCTGCCATTTGTAGAACAGCACTTACAGACTCTCTAAGGCCCTCCACTGCAGAAGCTTTAATGTCTCCGTCAAAGTCTAAAACAAAGACTCTAGGTTTAGTTTCAGATTTATGCGACTTCGCTTCTGCTTTCTCTTTTTTCTTTTGGTCTTTCCTGAGAGTTTTTAAAGCGTCTTTTTCAAGCATATATTCTTCAAGCAACTCTTTTGAGTCGCTAAATTTTTCATTTAGCTTTTCGACCAGCATCTCTTTACTTTCTGGTTTTTTACTTTTAATAGCCGCGCTAGCTGCCGCAGCTAGAACAAACATAATCGCGACAACAACCGTGACTGTCTTCGCTAAAAACACACCGTATTCGGATAAAAATTCCACTCTTACTTCCCCAATGATTTCCACTTAATTATTCCTACCTCATTTATTAGGGCTTTTTTATGTAAAACAAGGGTTAGAAGCACCGTAACTAAAAACAATCAAGAAAACCACAACATGAACAATATTTCAAACAAGCGTTCGATTTGTTGTTGACATTACATTTAAGAATAACTAATCTTTAGTTCGTGTGAAAAACGCTCAATTTATTAGGCGATATATTTCCACATTCAGACCCATTAATCTCCTTAGAGTTATGGGGCAACAATTGATATATTAAAAGGTTAATCTCATGTCTGTAGCTACTACTTTTGAGACACTAAAAAGCAATTTTGACGCTGACGCTGCTAGCGGCATCGACTTAGTCTTCCAATTCAACATTGAAGATGATGAAAATTACAACCTTACAATCAAGGATGGCGCATGTGACTTAGCACCTGGCGACCATGATGACCCTTCTGTTACTTTAATCATGAACACTGAAACACTTAACGGTATCGTTAGTGGTGAAACAGATGGAATGCAAGCATTTATGGCTGGTCAGTTACGCGCTGAAGGCGATATGATGTTAGCAACTAAGCTAGGTGAATTATTCAGTATCGGTTAATTTAAACGGTGCCCATAAAAAAAGCCGCTCATGCGGCTTTTTTTATTTCTTCAATTCACCCAATTAAGATTATCACTTTATTATACGACCCCTTAACCATAAGATATCGACTTCAGGCTCTCTTCAGACAGCTTTAATAAGTCGTCATTAAGTGTTTCTTTATAAGACATGCTCTCAATATAATATTCTAACGACGTCATAGAGTCCGCTAAGGTCTCAAGAATTCTATCTTCAGGCAGCGACTCATTTTCAAATAGTTCAACATTGATACAATCAATGCAATTCACAATGATCCCTGCAACTCGTGGCTTCTCAATCATTAACAACGCACCACGAATAGAATCCATTACCTGACCAATACTTTCTAAGTGAAGTTTATCCCCTTTCGATTCAATATAAGAGGTAATTGAGCGTTTTGCCAATGAAAGTCCTGCTAACACCTCCTCTACCACAACAATAACAGCTTCAAATAAAAATGGACTTTCATTATTTCCGTTAGCGTCTGCATTTAAATTTAGCTCGGGTTGTACGCCGGTTTCTTCAAACAACTTAATCGCTTGCTCTATACTTAATACAGCATCCGCAACAGAAAAAAGTTCTTTTTCTGATACTAGCGTTTCACTATCACTCCAAGCTTTAACTATTTCAGCCTGCAAATCACAAGCTTTACTTATACTAGAAAGATCAAGCATTGAAAGCGTGCCACTTAAGCGCTCAAACACACCACAAATAAATACAATATCTTCCTCATGAGGTTCTCCACTTCGTTCGAGAATATCCAGCTTATCTTTCAGTTGAATAATTTCTTCTTGCAATGCTTTTGATAAAGACCTTAATACATCAGCACCCGGTCCAAATAAGCGCTTACTTTCAGCCTGTAAGGTATGCTCATCAAAATCAAGCTCTTTCACTGCAAAGCCATCTAGCATTGATTTTACTTCAACAGAATCCGATCGACTTAATGCAAGAATATAAAGAAGATTTTTACGTAATGAGTCTGGCGCCGTTTTACTACTAACAACACTACCAACCAACGCCATCTCGCGAAGATACTTCTCTATCTTCATAAATAAACGCTTTCGAAGGTCTGTAATGATCAAGCCTTCTTTAAGCATCGTTTCACTAACAACAACAACTAACGACCAAAATTGTGATAATGGTTCACCTGCACAAAGTTTTACACTGCCTCGCGCTGCACGACCAATTAAATTAAGGCTTATTTTGGTATTCCGGTCACGTAGCATATCCAGTAAGCCAACTTGATACATATGCCTAAAGCGCTTTGCATGATGCTCAAAGTCAGATAACTTGCTTATTTCTCCTAAGCCCAATACTGCCGTTGCATCAAATTGTATACTCGAGTCAAATTCAAAAAAGTGAGATTCCGGAAATGCTTTTGCTTTTCTGGCAACTCTCAAGTCATTAATAATTGGAAGTAAAAGTTCGGGGTGATCAACCTTTTGATGGCTGAAATATTCTGTATAACGCCGCAAAATAAATATAGCGTTACTTAAATTCGTTAATAAGCCATTTTTGTCATTATTGGCGCCAACTGGAACTTCATTGGCTAAAGCAACAGACTCTTGACACAAAAGAACACAACCCTGAACCTCTATCAAAACAAAAATGCCACGAAGCTGATTGAGATAGTCAAGACAGTTTTGAAGATCTTCGCCACTATCCCGGTTCTCTTGAAACCTCTCTAAGCTTAGTTCCGCTTGATGAATAGTTGATTCAATCTCAGTTTGTACAAGTTCAATAGAACTTACGGTTGTCGAAGGTAGGGACATACGTTATTTGATCCCATTTATAATTAAAACTACTATATTCAAAGTTTTGCCAACTTATTAATTAGGTTAATCAAACGAAATTCGAGTTGATAAGTTTCGTTAAAGAAATTTGGTTGCTTATTAATTTATAACACATTTTTTGTGCTTAACAAGGTCAACGCTGTTTCATTTTATTGGTTTTCGTTACGATCATTGTAAGCTTATTTGTCTGAGCAACTTAAAAGCGAAGTTCATTTCGAGCCTACCATGGAACTAACTCAGTTTTTTTACCAAGATTAGCCATATATTTATTATGCGCGTCTAACTCAATATCATTTGCTTTTATAACTGATAAAGCTTGTCGTTCAGATGAAATCCGTCGTATTGCAGCCACCCCTCTTTCATCATCCTTATCTAAAAGCAATGCCGACTGCCCACCACTTAAAAGTAAATAAACATCAGCTAAAATTTCAGCATCCAATAACGCACCATGTAATGTACGATGACTAGTATCAATACCATATCGACTACACAACGCATTAAGGTTGTTTTTTTGACCAGGATGTTTTTTCCGTGCCATTGCTAATGTATCTAATACGCCACAATACTCCTCAACAGGCTTGATTAAACCTCCCATCAGAGAAAATTCATTATTTATAAAGCCAACATCAAACGCTGCGTTGTGGATAACCAGCTCAGAACCTTTAATAAACTCATAGAACGCTTGAGCAACGTTCTCAAATATCGGCTTATCTACTAGAAACTCATTTGTGATACCGTGAACCCCCATCGCTTCTACTTCAATAACGCGCTTAGGATTTATATACTCATGATAATGCTTTCCGGTTAGTTTTCGGTCAACCAATTCAACACAACCTATTTCAATTATTCGATGACCTGACAAAGGGTTAATACCCGTTGTTTCGGTATCCAGCACAACTTGCCTCATTAATTCACCTCTGCATAAACATTGAATAGCACGTTAACATTATTACTTTTTTTATAACTTATATCATTTGATCTTGTCTTTAATATTAAGTCTATTCGCTATAGGAAGGCCCACTACTTTTGCTTTATCTCGCCACTTTGGCAAAGCTTTAATTCTGGCACCGCTTTGTTTCTGAGCAAGAATCGTATAATAGGCACCTAAAGGTACCTTTTCATTTAATACATTGTTCAACCAGGCAGAACGATTAATTATGCCTTGCTGATTAACAGGCAAGCCATAAAAATGACTCTCTACGCCTGCTACTTTGAAATCAAGAAGATTTAACCAATCCTCGACACGCCGTCCAGAAATAAACCGCATATTCCAGGGCGCTTTTTTTCTAGTCGACAATAAACGCCTAAGACCCCAAAGACTATATGGGTTAAAACCAATAATTAACAGATTTCCAGATGACTTTAATATTCTTGCAGCTTCTCTTAAGGTTTGATGTGGATCTGATGAAAAGTCCAAAGTGTGGTGTAATATGACTAAATCGACAATATCATGGTCTAACGCTATTTCACCAGAGTTGGATATAATTGAATTTTTTGGTAAGTCTTGCTCCCAGCTAGGCAAAACGTAAAATTTATGCCCCAAACTACTTGAATTCCCTACAGGAAAGCGATGAGAAACTCCGATTTCAGCCTGATGAAAACCAAAAAGTCGATGTATTTCATTATCAATCACAGTACGTTGATTCGCTAACAAGCTTCGCCCCAAAGTACTCTGAAACCAAAATTCTAGTTCTTTTTGGACAATAAGTGGGTATTCTTTTAATCCAATATTCGCAGTCTTCATAGACAACCCCACAATTTAAAATAAGCCTTTCAAAGTATAAATAATATGTTTCTAAATATAGGAATACACCCTTAAAATAGCGTTAAAATGCATTCATATAATACAGTTCAATTTCACAAAGTTAATCACAACTTCATGTTTATGAGACTATACCTATAAGCCCTCAAGCTCAACCCGATTTCAAAAGGTAAGTTATGCTTAATGTTACTGCGATACCTGCTTTTGCAGACAATTACATTTGGTCTAGCTCGTGTTTATGGTTATAGTGATGCTGGCTCTAAAATTCTAAACTAACTTTCATTGACCAAAATTATACCGAGGGTGGTTCATTTTCCTTGCTAGGGTCTGAGTTTCAAGTTATTGAAGTGCTAGGCCACACATTAAACCATATCGCCTTCTATTCGGCCTCCGATAAAGCACCACATAGCTCCTTGATTGTTTTGTGGTGACGCCTTATTTTCAGCGGTTGTGGTAGATTATTTGAAGGAAGCGTCTCTCAAATGCAGCATTCATTAGAAAACTTTCTAGCTTACCCAAAGAGGCCGAAGCCTACTGCGCTCATGAATACACATTGAGTAACCTTGAATTTCCGGTATCACTGATTCCTAACAATGAAGCACTTCGGGAATATAGAGAAGAATGTAAAGCCAAGCGGAATAAGATGAAACCACACTTCCTTCCACTATTGCAATTGAACTTAAAATAAACCCTTTCTTACGGGCACATGACCAGAAGTTAGTACTAAGCTTACAGACCAAAAACCAAAGATCGGCGCCTGATATCTTGTCTGTTTTTATGGCAACGCGAAAAGCAAAGGATCATTTTTAGTTATTTTAATGAAGAATTGTTGTATTAATAACCAACCTATTGATTAAATTTAATGCTCTGAGCTCATTTGCTCGTTGACCCTATTCAGAGATACCCATAGAATTTGTTTCCTTTTCCACATACAACTGTAGATTCATCGCTTTTATGCGCTATATACTTATTATTAGTTTTTTTACGCTCATCGCGGCTTGCTCAAGTCAACAACTCAGCACAAGCCAGTCTGATCAAAAATTTGGTCAAACAGAAAGTGGCATTGATACGCCCCCCCCTCTAAATAGCGCTGTTTCGGAACAAGGAAGTAAAACACCTATTGCCAGTTCAAGCGCAGAATCGCTACAAGCTACGCCAACAAATGCAAAACAAACGAGCCCTACAAACCAAACAATACCTCAATCAACTGAAAAAAATCGTGCTATAACAGCAAGCAGCAAGTCGATTAATAAGAAACAGTTAAACACAAAGAACTTTTATTACCATCGACCCAAAGAAACCCCCCCCCCCCCTTCTACGGATCAAAAAATAGAATATATCGATAAAGATACCCATAACATCAACGCTCTTGTTGATAAGCTTTTAAGACTTAACACGCAAAACGCATTAAACCCTGAATTGGTAGACTATTCAGAGTATGGCTTTATAACACCATCAAATGAGCTGCAGTCTAGAGTCAATAGCGAACTGCGCGAACTTCGCAACGCCAAACCTAAGATAAGCACCAACCTACTTGATCGTGTGAGAAAGAACTTCAAATTAGATTTAGCGCTTGAGAACAGAAGAATAACAAACCAGCTTAATTGGTATGTGAGAAACCCTAACTATCTAGATCGTACCTTTAAACGCTCCGCTCGTTACATGCATTATATTGTTGAAGAGATATTAAAACGTAATTTACCAATGGAGCTTGCGTTACTTCCATTTGTAGAAAGTGCTTACGACCCTTTTGCCTATAGCCATGGTCGCGCATCTGGCCTTTGGCAATTTATCCCAGGAACAGGAAAAATGTATGGGCTACATCAAAACTGGTGGTATGACGGACGCAGAGATGTGCCAGCGTCTACTAAAGCGGCTCTAGATTATTTAAGCTATTTAAACAAACGTTTTGATGGCGACTGGCTACATGCGCTAGCTGCTTATAATTCTGGTTCTGGAAGAGTAGGTAAAGCAATACGTAAAAACAAGAAACTAGGCAAAAAAACTGACTTTTGGTCACTTAAACTTCCAAAAGAAACCAAAGCTTACGTACCAAAATTACTTGCACTAGCAAAATTAGTTTTAAGCCCAGAAAGATATAAAAGCAGCCTCCCCCCTATTCCAGACAAACCTTATTTCAAAATTGTTAAAACCGGCGCTCAAATTGATCTAGCACAAGCAGCTTCTTTAGCAGATTTAGACATCAATGAAATTTACAAGTTAAACCCTGGCTTTAACCAGTGGGCCAGCTCTCCTCTCGGACCTCACCGGCTGCTCGTCCCAGTAGACAAAGCAGAAAATTTTACTTTAAAACTAAAAACATTACCGCCCAAAAAGCGCCTCAACTGGAATCGTTACAGCGTGCGTAATGGCGATTCATTAAGCGTCATTGCTAAAAAGTTTAATACGACCCCCACACTAATTAAACAAGTGAATCATTTAAAGTCAAACATGATTCGTGTAAAGCAAAAGTTACTCATTCCAATAGCTTCCAAAGGAAAAAGTTACTACGACCTAAGCCAGCAAAATAGGCTTTCAAGCAAACAAAGTAATTTAAAGGGCAGTAAGGGCAGCACTAAGCTTTATTACACAGTGAAAACTGGCGATACAATTTGGGACTTATCACTCGCTCATAAAGTAGGTGTTAGATCTCTAGCTAAATGGAATGGTATGGCACCAACAGACGTACTTAGACCAGGAAAGAAACTATTAATTTGGTCAAAAGCGAGTCAAAACTCTGCAACAAGCCCGGCAACTGAACTAACAATGCCTTTTACTAAAAAACGTGAAATGATTAAACGCATAGGTTACAGAGTAAGAAAAGGTGATTCACTTGCAAAAATAGCCAATAAATTTAGCGTAAGCATTAATAACCTAATTGTTTGGAATAAGCTCAATAAGAAAAAATACTTACAGCCGGGCCAAAAATTAACGATTTATGTAGATTTAACAAATAGCTAACTTATTTATTTGCAAGAATATTTAACGCAAGCTTAGACTGCTGAATAAATTGACTAAAACCAATAAAGTAGCTTTTATCTAACGGTCTCGAACTAAGCCCCATATCGGCATAAATGACACCAATCCTCCTACCCTGAGCAGTTAGTGGAGCGATAAAAAAATCTTTTTGCCCCGTTATTCCTTGATACTCTGAAGTTAGGAGCTGTGTTACTTTTTTATGCTCCGGGCCTTCAATCCAAACTGCCCGATCAATTTCAAATAAGTTATATAAAAAACCAGAAAGGCTGCGTTCATAACGTAAGATAAATCGCTCACCCCATTTTTCGGTCCCTTTACCTACGACATATTTTGCAACCAGTTTTTGATGGCTTTTATCAAAAATCACCAAGGTCACCCGCTCAATCCCCACCCCTTTATGAATACCGTTCAAGGTAGTCTTAAACACTTTATTAATGTTGAAATCACCCATCATTAATTCAGAAATTTCTTGAAGAATTTTTAATTGCACATCTGCGTTAGGTTCGAGTAGGTTTTGTTGCTCTTCATTATTTACAACTTGCCGAGCAACCTTGTGTGTACTACTAGGAGTAAATTGAGTCAAAATACCTTGCCCGAACTCCTTAACAGATTTCGCGGCTTCATCGGCGGTACCAATGGCATGCTCTTGAGCCTCTTTAACAGTAACTCCCTTAAAATCAGCCACACGTTTCATAACATCTAGGAACTCTATAGATTCCCATCCAAATAATGCAGCACGGCTTATCTCATCCCCTAGGATCACTGCCTCTACTATTTTTTCAGGCTCATCTGGCTTTAACAACACCTTATGCACCATCCCTTCAATTCGCCATTGCTTCATAAGCGATTTAGATAAACGCGTCAGACTAACGCCCAAATGCTTCTCTGCAGCACGGTTTTTTTGTTCATCAGTTGATTCAGTATTCACATCTTTATTCAGTATTTTAACTTCGTCCTCAACAGATCCTAGCACCAATAACTCCGCCAAATGACTCAATAATGATGCAACAAATACTTCCTCTTGAACTGTATTTGATAAACCCTTACAAAGCGCTTTTGCTTGAGCTGCTCCATGAAGTGTTTTTGCTAGCATTGAAACTAACATTGGAGCAGGTCGATCTTTTAAAACAGCTTCCAATACTTTTAAAGACATGCAAACAGAACGAATATTTTTAAAACCAATATTGAGAACAGCACGACTTATTGTTGTTACAGGTACATCACTAGGGTTATAAAAAACGGAATTCGAAACACGCAAAATATTGGATGTTAAGCTAGAGTCTTTAAGAATCACTGCAGCGAGTTGCATACCTGAGCTATCATCAGCAGCAGTAATTCGATCAAGCTCTTTAAGCAATATTGATAAAACGGCAGCCTGACTCGACTCCAACACCCGCATCCATCCATTCAACCCTTTCATTCAGAACTATCTCCAACTACAATAAAAATTGCTATATATCAAAGTGTAGCAAGAGTTCTAATGAATGCTTGTTTTATATCTCTAACAAAATCGCTATTTTTTGAGTTATTTATAATTTATTAAGCTAGTTATTGCACGGCCCCGCTAATCGTTGAATTGACAAATAAATTTCAAGCCCTATAGTTGTGCAGCCCTAACTATCAACATATAAGGCGCGGCATAACAAACAGTTATCATGACTCGAACTCTAAAAAGCGCACCACTTTGGTATTTTAGTGCCATTGACGCATCAATTTAGAACACTAAATTTAGCAAGCGCTAATAGATTCACAATTTCTGCATGTTACTTTGTGTTGGTTGATTAACCATACGTGACTATGGCCAATCTATTTGGCATAATGCCCATACTTTTTTAGTCGACCAGAAGTTATTTATTTTAAGAAATATTAAAATAAATAATCTGCTCTGGCCAATTCCGTTCAAAGTTACAGGAGACCACCGTGACTGATAAAAAAGCTCAGTTATTGGTTGATGGAAAAACCATCGATTTACCTACATATTCTGGTTCTTTAGGCCCAGATGTACTAGACGTACGAGGCCTCGTATCTGAAGGCGTATTCACCTATGACCCTGGGTTTGTATCCACTGCGGCTTGCGAATCAAAAATCACCTTTATAGATGGCGGTAAAGGTGTATTGTTACACCGTGGTTACCCTATTGAACAACTTGCTGAAGGTTCTGATTATTTAGAGCTATGTCACTTGTTGCTTCATGGAGAACTTCCTACGCCTGAAGAAGACGAGAGTTTTAGAGCAACGGTACGCAATCACACAATGGTTCACGATCAAGTAAATCAGTTTTTTAAAGGTTTTAGACGTGATGCTCACCCAATGGCAATCATGTGCGGTGTTGTCGGTGCATTATCAGCATTTTACCATGAATCAATGGATATCTCTGACGAAAAACATCGTGAAATTGCAGGTTTCCGTTTAATAGCTAAGATGCCAACCATTGCTGCAATGTGCTACAAGTATTCGATTGGCCAGCCTTTCATGTACCCTAGCAACGATCTTGATTATGCTGAAAACTTCTTACACATGATGTTCAGCACCCCAGCAGGGGATAAGAAGATTGACCCAGTTATTGCAAAAGCAATGGACAAGATTTTTATGCTTCATGCTGATCATGAGCAAAATGCTTCAACATCAACTGTACGTTTAGCGGGCTCAACTGGCGCAAATCCATTTGCATGTATTGCATCGGGTATTGCTGCACTTTGGGGCCCTGCTCATGGTGGAGCAAACGAAGCTGTGTTGACTATGCTAAATGAAATTGGTGACGAATCACGTATTGATGAGTTTGTTGCTAAAGCTAAAGATAAGTCCGACCCTTTCCGCTTAATGGGCTTCGGTCATCGTGTTTATAAGAACTTTGATCCTCGTGCTAAAGTTATGCGTGAAACTTGTGAGGAAGTTCTAAGTGCACTTGGCATGGAAAACGACCCTCTACTGAAAATCGCTCGCAGGTTAGAACAGATAGCACTAGAAGATGAATACTTCGTAAAAAGAAAATTATACCCTAACGTAGATTTCTACTCGGGCATTATTCTAAAAGCGATTGGTATTCCTGAGTCTATGTTTACAGTTATATTCGCTATGTCACGCACTATTGGTTGGTTCTCTCACTGGAACGAAATGGTAAGCAACGACTACCGAATCGGTAGACCAAGACAACTTTATACCGGTCATGCTAAGCGGGATTATCCGAAAGCATAATTATACATAGTTAGCTCGATCTAGCGCATAAAAAAACCTCGCAATATGCGAGGTTTTTTTGCTTATAAAGTATCAGTCGTTATGTTTACCATGCTCATGTTTATCATCTTTAATTCCTGTAGTCACACACAAAAGTGAACCTAGCGCCTTTGGCAAACAGATTTAAGGTCCAAGTAGATAATATTCATTACAAATTTGAAGCCTTACTTCCACTTAAGAGAAATTAGCCTCTCTGTATTTTTTTAAGAATGGCATCTCTGGAGCGCAAGCCCAACTCTTTTCTTCCTAACAACTTTGAATCCATCGGTGAAAGAAAGTGGACATGCGCATATATTTGATCAACTAGAAACATTCTACCCAAAGTATCTCCAAACGTATCATCATCAATGTAAGCAGGTTCAGGTAATAAATTCCCACCAGCATCGGTATAGGAAATAACGACAGGTTGAACTGGCCTGCCCGTTCGGACTGCTGCTTCATAAAACATAGGATAAAAAGGAAGAACTGTTTTTCCAACTGACGTCGTACCTTCAGGAAAAACGTGAACCGAGCGACCTTCATTCAATTTTTTTTCTATGGCAGGAATAGAACGATATGCATGAAATTTATTATCTCGGTTGATAAAAACTGACTGCATACGAGAGGTAAATGTGCCTAGAAGTGGCCAATGCTCTAGATCATGCCTAGCTATAAAACTAATAGGTTTAATGCCAGACAATACAATTGTATCTAGCCAAGAGATATGATTTGAAACAGACATTCCTTGTTCGGGCATTATCTCCCCCGTCACATGAACTTTCACATTCATAGAACGATTTAAGTCCTCTACCCAAATTGAAAACATCCTGTAATCATTGAGATATTTAGACTCAATTTTAGAAATGGAAGGAAACCTGTAGCATGACGCTATAAAAGTCCCGCCAGATAATAAATTTAGCCCTAACCTAGAATAACGAAGACCTTGTCTTATTTTAAGCCTTAAAAAAAGAACAGGAGCGTTACCTTTTATATTAAGAAAGGCAAACATTAAGCTTTAGCGGCTTCGCGTAAAAATACCCAATTCGATTCAGTAGATTCTTCTTCACTAAATTTATAACCCGCATAGTTAAAGTTTTTTAGCATTTCTACATTTGAAATTTGATGGTCCGCCGCATATCTAACCATTAAACCACGTGCTTTCTTTGCATAAAAACTAATAATTTTATATTTATCGCCTTTAAAGTCTTTAAATATCGGCGTCACAACCTGCGCGTTGATTTGTTTTGCCTGGACTGATTTGAAATATTCATTAGAAGCAAGGTTAATCAAAACATCGTCCTTTCCCAACTCATTATTCAAACAAGTAGTTAACTTACTACCCCAAAAATCATAAAGACTACTAAAACGATCTGATTTAAGTTTAGTGCCCATTTCTAATCGGTAAGCCTGCATTAAATCCATCGGTTTTAATAAACCATATAAACCAGACAATATCCTTACGTGAGATTGAATGAAGTCAAGTTCAGTCTTGGTCATCGTTTCAACAGCTAAGCCTGTATAGACATCACCCTTAAATGCAAAAACAGCCTGTTTTGAGTTTTGCTCTGTAAATGGAACGACCCATTCTTGAAATCGCTGCACATTTAGCTTTGCAATTTTTTCACTCACCTTCATCAACTTGTGCAACCCTTGCCAATCAAATTCACGCATAACAGTTACTAATTGCTCTGATTCAGCTAAAAATGCAGAGTCTGTATACTCAGAAGTAAAACTAGATGTTTCAAAATCTAATGTTTTTGCGGGGGATATTAAAAAAATCATGACTACCTTTAATCTTTTACTGATTATTTATTTTAACTAATTAAAATGATTTTCCACGCGCTTACTTTAGAGCATCTAACTCGTAAACATAGCGATACAGGTTATGCCTTACTTAGTGGATACCACACTTAAACGCAGTTTATGTCATAAACCATGAATAAACAAAACGAAGGGGAGTTATAAAATAATGACCAAAATCATCTTTGGGGCATTAATTTATACATTTATACATTTATACATTTATACATTTATACATTTATACATTTATACATTTATACAAAATTTTACGTAGTTTGAAACCTTAATCTAAAATAAGCTTAGACCAAAAATCACACCAGCCATTTCTCAAGGGTCAATGCTAATTTCTCACGCCTAATCGGCTTACTAAGATAATCATCCATACCTGCTTCTAGGCACTTATCTATATCACCCGACATAGCGTTCGCTGTTACCGCGATAATAACAGGCTTCGTCTCAAAACTTAAAGCCCTGATACGTCGCGTCGCTTCCAAACCATCCATTCTAGGCATTTGCCAGTCCATCAAGATCAAGTCGTAGTTTTTAATCTGCAAGGCTTCAACAGCTTCAATACCATCATTTACAACATCAGCATTTAAACCCAGATGACGCAACATAATCACGATAACCTGTTGGTTAACTTTGTTATCTTCAACCACTAGTATTTTTTTGTAATTGAATGTTGATAGTAATACATTCTCACTAGAAGTTGCCGGTTCAACATAGATATCCAAATTCAATAGTTTATTAAATGCATCAAACTTAAGCGGCAATGTGATGGGTAGTATATTTAATTCAGGGACCATTACCTTTAAATCATTCCAAGAATCGTCATTTTGTGATTTCAATACAATTATTCTATGTTGATCAAGGTTGGGCGGGAGTAATTTAGTTAGCCGCGTCAAATCACCTAACAAACCCAGATCGCCGCATAAACTCATACTTGAATTTGACTCACCATTTTCTAGAACACTTAACCAGCCTTGCAATGTACTACATATCTTACACTCATAATGAACTGCTTCAGCATAGCGCTCAACAACCGCATTTTGAAAATGATTTTGACCCAAAACAAAAAGCATATTATTTTCATGACTGCCGATATGTTCAGGGCAAGCTTCTTGGAGCTTATCCTGAGTGTTAAGTTTCACACTAAATGTAAAAGTTGTTCCAATATTTTCAACACTTCGATACTGAATACTCCCCCCCATCAAGTCAGCGAGATGCTTGCTTATCGTCAAACCTAAGCCAGTCCCTCCAAATTTACGCGTAATTGAATCATCCCCTTGTAAAAAAGGTATGAATAGATTCTCTTTAGCTGACTCAGACAGACCTATTCCTGTATCCCTTATATCTACATGTAAATTTACAACATCATCAGTCTGATGTGTTGTCTCAATCCATAGCTCAACACGACCTGACTTCGTAAATTTCAATGCATTACCCGCTAAATTCAAAATAATTTGACGAATTCTACTTGGGTCTCCAATCAAATTAGGGTTGATTTCAGGTGATAAAAAATAAATAAATTCTAAATTCTTTTCTAATGCTTGAAAGCTAATCAAATCTGCACAATCATCAACTATTTCACGAAGGTTAAATGCTATTTTTTCTAGATTTAGTTGGTTTGCTTCAATCTTAGAGAAGTCCATTATGTCGTTAATAAGTAACAACAACGCTTGAGCAGATGAGTTAATTACTCGAGCATAATTGCTTTGCTCAGGCCCTAGTTCACTTTTCCCTAATAATTCAGACATCCCTACAATTGCATTCATGGGCGTTCTAATATCATGACTCATTGAAGCTAAAAAAATATTTTTAGTTCTATTGGCCTGATCTGACTCTAATCGAGCTTCATCTAACGCATTATTTTTGATCTTCAGTTTATCTAATACATCACTTAATTGCGCTGTTCGAATATTAAACCAACTTGCCAATTGAGAAAGCTCATCAGCACCATAAATATTTAGCTTTGTAATGTAATCTTCTCGACTCACAAGTTTCCGTATCTGCGAAGTCATTCTATTAACAGGAGATAAAAAAGCAGTCTTAAAAAACACACCATAGAATGTCGCTGATAATATAAGTAATATAAATAGTAGCTCTAACATGCTATCAGTAATTTCTGAAACCGCCTTATCGGTATACTTTATCGGCATAGAAACGACCAGTTTCCAATTTGTATTTTGCATCGTAAATACACGAACCGATACAGGTTCTCTTAATATTGGATCTAAATTAAGTAAAGAGTAACTCTCCTCCGGCAATAAATATCGTTCACCTAGTAACATCGCGGCAATCATAGATGCCTCTGTAACATCAATTTGATAAGAGTCTTCAGAAATTCGCTTTGTTAATTCAAATAGGTTATCTGTTTTGGACAAATTAACCTTTTTAAGTAACGCTTCGTCAATATCAATAAGAATCTTAGAAAGTTCTTTAAATTCTGAGTTGTGCATTGCTAAATCATTCATCGTCGGAAAATCACCCTCGCCGATAGAAAGCTTAAAATAATTTTCATCTATATCAGGTAATGACAATAAGCGATTATTCCGATCTAGCGCTAGAGCGTAACCGCCAATTAACTTTGCCTGCTCAGCCATGAATTCCGATAGTCCAGCTAACTTTAAATCAATCGTTGCAACACCATGAAAACCTTTTTCATCCCACATCGGCACCATGCAGGTAACCATAGGTTCTCGAGAATACGGGTCCATATAAGATTTAGACCAATACACCTGCCCTCTATTCATATACCTAGCAGGAACGTACCACTCTTCATGATGATACCCTTTACCGTCAGGATTATTATATTCATCGTAAAACTTCAAAACACCTTGTTCATTTCGCCCCCAGAAAAATGACTGGCGCTCTACATTTTCATCAAATTCATAAGGCTCTGGCCAAATTCCACCACCAGCGATAAGATTCTTCATCCCTGCATTTTCAATTAAATTAGGAATCACTCGACGAAACATGCTTTCGTCTTTAGGCAAAAGCAAACTCAGGTTGGCAAGAGAGGTAGTTAATGATTCAGTTGCTGATAAGCGCTCATTTAATTTAAGTACAATCGCCTCGCCTATTTTGGCATTTAGCTTATTAGCCTGCTCAACGATCACTTCTCTACCGCGAGTCTGAGTTACATAATAATTTGCAACCATTACTAAAATAACAAATAAGCATACCCCGACCCCCATTCTAAAGGATAAGCGCTGAAAAAAAGATGTCGGTTTTGTGGCGACATTATGTATAGCATCAAGCGAAACGTGTTCACTAACTTGCTCTACAGACTCATCATTTATCATGGCTATTTATATTTCCATCATTACATCTAAAAATATTATTAAAAGTATAGCGCGTGACGTCACAAATTAAAGTAAACACTTTTACCACCTCTTTCACATAACACCTATACTTATATAAAATACTCGCTCTATTTTTAAACATACCATTTAAATAAAGGTTTTGATGCTTGTCTCCGTTAAATATCACAATACCAATTCTGGCTGTGTAGATAGGAAAAAATCGTTTAAATTCTCTACAACAACGATCGCTAGCAACGTCATCAATATTGTAATTACCTCTTCTGTCATCGTGAACATCTACCTTACGATAAAAACACTCTCCTGGTTTTGGTTGGCAAAACCTTAAATCTTGCAAGATACTTTCTTTTCAAAGTCAATTTCGAGTAAGTTCACGTTAAGCACACGCTCATGTCTACTATTAAATCGAACCTTCACAGCTTTGTCCGGTTTAGTGTATCGCTTACTTCCCATTTTATTTTTCAAGTCAGACAATCAACGCAACCACAATTAACAACACAAAACTTTAATCATTTTTCGACTTGATTAATTTTAAAACACTAAGTGATATCTTTGACCACAAACCCACCGATGAAGCACTCATTAAAGTTGGTGAAATTATTCGGTCATCTTTGAAACAGTCTGATATCGAAGCTCGATTCGGTGGTGATGAATTTATAATCATATTCCAATCAGATTCAGTCGATCACGCCAGAATAATCGCCCCAAAAAATGATTGATAAAATAACAAGCTTCCAACAAAGTCTGAAAGATAAAACAACAGTTGGTGCTTGCTTGTATAAGCAAAGGCTTCAGTAATAAATACCAAAATTTTAAGAGCTTACTAAGTGTTGCTGACCAAACTTGCTACCAAAAAAAGCATGAGAGGTAATACTTGCTTGAGGAAACGATACCGTATTAACCCTCTGGGTAATCACAGCAATCAAATTTTGGCGGTAATATTTAATGAAAAAAATTCATTAATCTATATAAGCTGTTAATTTATCACTTGCCTATATTTGTCTAGCCAAATATACTTTAAAGCATGAACACTGTCGATCTAGCTTTATTTTACAAAGCACTCTCAGAACCCGTGCGCCTCCGCATCGTTCATCTGCTTATTCAGCGAGATGAACTTTGTGTCTGCGACATTATTACGATGCTATCACTACCTCAAAGTGTCGTTTCAAGACATTTAGCTTACTTAAAAAGAGCCGATATTGTGACGAGCCGTCGCCAGGGAAACTGGCAATATTATGCCTTATATTTAAAAGAGCCCGCTCATTCCCTGCACTTTTTATTAAATAGCTTACAACAAACTTTTGAACATTGTTCTGATGGTAACCAGGATAAAAAGCAGCTAGTTCCAACCATAGACCATTGCTTAAGAATAACACCTAAAACAAGACTATCTGAAGGTAAACGATGACAATCCGAATTGCGATTAATGGTTTTGGACGAATGGGTCGCTTAGCATTAAGAGCGGCATGGGATTCACCTGCCTTTAATGAGAAGACTACCCATGGTGCTCATGAAGAATTCGAGCTTGTTCATATCAATGAAATCGCAGGTAGCAGTGAAGCAGCAGCACATTTGCTCAAATACGATTCAGTGCATGGAGTCTGGGGGCATGACGTTTCAGCCCGAAATTCCTCTCTCATCATAGACAACAAAACCATTAGCTTCTCTTCAAATAAGAATATTGAAGACACGCCTTGGAAAAGCCTAAACATAGATATTTTAATCGATTGCACAGGTAAATTTAAAAATAAAGAAAAGCTACAATCATATTTTAAACAAAGTATCAAAAAAGTAGTTGTCTCCTCACCGGTAAAAGATGGTATTTTAAATGTGGTTATGGGTGTAAATCAGCATTTATATGACCCTAATCAACACGATATTGTCACCGCAGCATCCTGCACAACCAACTGTATTGCCCCAGTTATTGATGTCATTCAAAAAGAATTTGGTATTAAACACGGAACGATCACAACCATTCACGACATTACCAACACCCAAAGTATACTCGATGAATATCATAGTGACTTACGACGAGCGCGCGCATGTGGTCAATCCCTCATTCCAACCTCTACAGGTTCTGCCACAGCAATTTCTGAAATATTTCCTGAGCTTAAAGGTCGCTTAAATGGCATGGCTGTTAGAGTTCCACTAGCCAATGCTTCCTTAACAGATTGTGTTTTTGAACTTGAACAGAATGTCACTAAAGAACAAGTGAACCAAGCTTTAAAAGCGGCCTCTCAAAGCTACTTAACCAATATACTCGGCTATGAAGACAAGCCCTTAGTTTCAGTCGATTACACCAACGATACACGCTCAGCTATTATTGATGCGCCATCAACAATGGTCATTAACAACACCCAATTAAAGCTATTTGTTTGGTATGACAACGAGACGGGTTACGTGAACCGCATGATGGAACTCGTTTATTTAGTTGGCAGCACAATCCAACAATAGTTTGATTGAATATATGAATAATTAGATTTTTATGGATAAGAAACTCTCTCAATATTTAACCGTAACCGGCTGCTACTGGGCATTTACCTTAACAGACGGCGCTTTACGTATGTTGGTGGTCTTGTATTTCCACCAACTCGGCTATAGCGCCTTAGAAATAGCCAGCTTATTCATTTTATATGAATTTTTTGGTATGTTGACCAACTTATTTGGAGGCTGGCTCGCGGCATACAAAGGTCTTAATGTAACGCTCAAGTTAGGATTATTCATTCAGATTGTAGCGCTGTTAATGCTACTTTTACCGCCCTCTTTACTCACAGTCGCTTACGTTATGCTTGTGCAAGCCTTATCAGGCATTGCGAAAGACTTAAGTAAAATGAGTGCTAAAAGCAGCATCAAAGTACTTATACCTAACGATGCTCAAAATAAACTTTATCAATGGATAGCTTTACTGACCGGTTCGAAGAATGCTTTAAAAGGTATTGGGTTCTTTTTAGGCGCTACACTACTAGGCTTCATTGGCTTTCAAGGGGCTGTCATTGTTATGGCAACCATGTTATGCCTCGCACTAATTGTGAGCCTATATTTCCTTCAAAACGACTTAGGCACGCGACCTTTCAAAGCAAAATTTAAAACGCTATTTTCGAAGAGTTCACAGATCAATAAATTATCTGCTGCCCGTTTATTCTTGTTTGGTGCGCGTGACATCTGGTTTGTTATTGCTTTACCCGTATATCTACAAACGCACTTAGCTTGGAGTCATTTAGAAATAGGCACACTGCTCGCGGCTTGGATAATAATTTACGGCTTAGTGCAGTCATCGTCACCAAAAATCACACAGACCATTTCAACAAAGGTCCCTAGTGGTTACTCTACCTTCTTATGGGCACTCCCTTTAATAATTATCATGGCCCTTCTTGCATATTTTGAGTCCTCAGCGGGTCTCACCTCCGAAATCATAGTATTATCATTACTTATTTTTGGTGCTTTTTTTGCTATTAATTCTTCTATACATTCGTATTTAATTATTGCGTATGCAAATGAAGATGGCGTATCTCTTGATGTTGGTTTTTATTACATGGCGAATGCGGCAGGTAGACTAATAGGCACTTTACTGTCAGGTTTTCTTTATGAAAACTATAGTTTAGCGGTTTGTCTAATCGCTTCATCTGTTTTTATTTGTATTGCAGCAATTATTTCATTTTTCCTACCAAAACATCATTAAAACTGCCTCTGTACCAATCATGGCTTTTTACTCAAAGCTCTCCGGCGATACTCATTAAACACTACCGTACTTGTAATGACACGGTGACAGGGAATCAAATAAGCAATAATATTTTTACCAATGGCCGAAGCAACTTCTCCAGCACTTGATTTAGCACCAATAGAATCTGCCAACTACTGATATGAGCATATATCACCTTCAGGAATTGATAATAAAGCCTGCCAAACCTTCAATTGAAACGGTATGCCTTTTAAATAAAGGTGCATTGATCTTTCATTACCTGAAACCGACGCAATAGAGTTAGCTTCCTTACTTCAAGAATAAATTGGGTTAAAGCACCCTATTCTCGCTCAAATAGTCAATCTCTTTTGAAATGTTATTATAATGTTTATGTTGTTCTATCGCTGATATATTCAAGCATACTTTTAAGGTATGGGTAATGTTATTTACCTATCCTAGCTCAATTCTATGAACGAAAACGACACAGTTCTTGCTAAGAATTATTAATTAAGCGCTGAATATGACAATTAAATATTACTTAGAGGCCCACAATTAGAGCAACACCTAGAATTTTAGCCGTGTATAAGTTTATTAACAAAATGGTCTTGTAGTATTGAAACTTTCATCGTTATACTGTTTATTCAACACCCTAAGTTTTCAAACTCTAAAAATAATATATGGAAGGAGAACAGTATGAGTGAGCAGACAGCTGAGTTACCCGTCTCACAAAATGAATATATAGCAGGTGCTTTTTTTGGATTGGTCACTTTAGACCTATTTATGTTTTTTACCCATTGTTTATTAAAGGGCACCACCACAGGCTACGACTTATCAACCATAGTCATTACCCTACCTATTTTAATGGTTATCTATTTTCAACGTTTGCATTCTCATCAAGACCATTAGTTAACGATCATTTAAATTAACTATTTCTATTCGTTGGTGCTGAGCCTACCTCATCACCAACTTTTCATCTTATTTCAAACAACAACTCTCTTCGACTTCTCCAGAATATTCAATTTTGGTATTGATATTGCTTTATATAGAATAGATCGATTCCATATCTAAAAGCGTCAAAAACCGGACACGCTTTGCCTATCACGGAACGAAAGAGGACGAAACAATGGCACATATATCAACCGAGCAAGCACTTCAAATACCTCAAAACCTTCGCCAGCAACAGTCGCAAACGGGGTCTGAAACTACTACAGGGGTAAAAAATAAAAAAAACCTTTCTGATGATGATGTCACCATTCTTAAGCTACAAACAAACCCGAATATAAAAAAAGTAAAAGTTGAAGCTTACAAAAATGAATTGGGACGTGATAATGCAATCGTACAAGAAACCTTAAAAAACAAACTTGCTGAATATAGATTGAGTACCAATACACAATTAAAAGTCGAGAAAGACATGTTTGGTAATGTCTCTATTAAAGGCGCATTACTTCAAAGTGACCTTGAGCGTATCAGCGAAGACCTTAATAATAGTGAAACTTTTAAAGACTCATTTAGTCGCCTGAGCCAACAACAACCAACTCTTAATTACGTCGATAATGTTGTGAAACTATCGAGTGCTTACGGTGTAGGGAATAATTTATTTAATTCTCTGATTAGTGAAGATAATGAATACAACAAGCTTAATGATATCGCCCATCGCTACGATACATTGAGAAATACAACAGCAATGAAAGACACATTACAAAGCTCTTACAAAGAATCAGTAGGCAATGTCAGTGGATATGATAACTCATTGCTTAACAGCGACAGCTACCATTTCACTTTAAATGCCTAAACTTAAAATCGCTTAAGTAAAAGCAGAGACATCGCCGCAACCTTCTCGAATAATCACAGGAGGTTCGCTTGATAGGTCAACGACAGAAGTTGCATTAAAACCACAAAACCCACCGTCTATGACTAGATCTAAAAAATGTTCTAAGGTTGCACGAATATCATACGGGTCAGTCATCGGGTCATCGTCACCAGGAAGTATTAACGTCGTACTCATTAAAGGTTGAGCCAACTCTTCCAGCAACGCCAATGCAATTTGATTATCCGGAATACGAATACCAATCTGACGACGCTTAGGATTCATTAATCGCCTCGGTACCTCGGTCGTCGCATCTAAGATAAAGGTATAAGCCCCAGGCGTATGTGCTTTAATTTGACGATATTGCACATTACTAACTTTGGCATACGTTGAAATATCAGAAAGGTCGCGACACATTAACGTAAAATTATGCTTATCACTTAATTTTCGTATTTGCCGAATACGATCTACCGCTCGTTTATCATCCAAGTGACAACCTAATGCATAGGCAGAATCTGTAGGATAAGCAATAACACCGCCTTGTTCGATAATATCAACAGCCTGACGTACCAACCTCACTTGAGGGTTTTCTGGATGTATTTGAAAAAATTGGCTCACATTAAGCTCCTTTTGAACCGCCCTTACAATCAGGTGATTGAGGTGTCTGTTGTTTTGATTGCTCCCACTCATCAGGAGAGTAAGTATGCAGGGCCAACGCGTGTAGGCCCTCCTGCATCAGCTCACTCACTGCACCATATACTTTCTGGTGTCGCGCTACTTTAGACATATTGTCAAAATCACTACTAACCAAAGTAAGCTTAAAGTGTGTCTCAGAATTTTCAGGAACACTATGCATATGGCTCTCATTGATAAGATCAAGATATGCCACATTAATTGTAGCACTCACCATTGACTGTATTTTTTTTTGTCGATCCATACTGAACTCCTTGATTAGATACTTACCACCCTATAAATATTGGAAAAAATACTACTGCTTCTTCTTACATAAAGCGAGGTAATTCATGTAAATACAAAACAACTACAAAGCGTCACAGTGTTAGATCGCTTTATTTGCGAAGATGAATATAAATAAGCAGGTACGCATGAACAGAAAGCATTGAATCTAAAAAGAAAAGTCGGCAATTTCAAAAAAGCATCTACACTGAAAAATAATACAAGAATAAAATCACGTAATAAAATCGTAAGTGTAAAGATAGGGGAAATAAATGAAGATAGCACTACTTGAAGACGAAATTGAACAAGCCGAAAACTTAAGTGCGCTATTAGTCGAAAATGGACACGACTGTGAATACTTTCATACAGGCAAGTCATTTGCATATGCCGTACTTCATAATAGTTATGATTTGCTAATTTTAGACTGGCAACTTCCAGATATGGAAGGTACTGAAGTACTAAAGGAAATTCGTGCTGAATTAAGCTGGCGAATTCCTGTGTTATTTTTAACACAAAAAGACGGTGAGAATGATATCGTCACTGCACTTGATGCAGGAGCTGACGACTATTTGGTTAAACCAGCACGCCCTGCGGAATTAAAAGCAAGGTTAAACGCACTCAACCGAAGAACAAGCACCGAGCCTGAAGAACAAGAAGAACTGATTGTTGGGCCATATGTTATCAACTTAAACAAACGAACAATTATATCAAGTGGAGAAGATGTTACGCTTACAGATAAAGACTTCGATTTAGCTGTGTTTATGTTTCAAAACATCGGACGTTTACTTTCTAGAGACTTTTTACTTGAAAGAGTTTGGGGGATTTCGAGTAAAATTAACACTAGAACCGTTGATACGCACATGAGTCGCTTAAGACGAAAATTAAACATTAAACCTGAGAATGGGTTTAGAGTAAAAACAATCTATCAGCATGGCTATCGTTTAGAGCGTGTCAGCGAATAGAGCTTATATAAAGATTACTTATTATAAATATCTATCCGGAGAAATTCATGCAAGTGAGTCCATACGTTTCAGCAAATATCAAATATTTTGTATTGCTTTGCTGTACATTGATCGCTTGCAGCCTTTCAACTATTACAATTTCTAAAGAGAATGGAAGTAAAAGCCAAGAATGGCACTATACCTTAAGACCGTCTGATAATTTCCAACAAGTCAGCAAACAACTACTCAACAGAAAACACACTTGGTCGGATTTAGTACGCTACAACCGTATTGATAATATTGCGTCGCTTGAACCTGGATCGATTATTCGTGTACCAATACAATGGTTAAAACAACAACCAAAACCAGCAAAAACCATGTCTGTATCTGGTAGCGCGCAAATCAAAAGGATAAAAGATAGCTACTTTAAAGTTTTAAAAGCTAACACGCCTATTAATGTGGGTGACGAAGTTGCAACTAAAAACGGCACGTTACTAATTAAACTCGCTGATGATTCGCTTATACGTTTAGAAAAAGATTCTAACTTGGTTTTTAATAAATTATCCCACTACGGCAAAACCGGCATGGTCGATACTCAACTTCGACTAAAAAAGGGCTCCTTATCAACAGAAGTAACACCACTGGTAAAAGGGTCCACTTACGAAATCACAACACCGTCAGCTGTAGCAGCGGTCAGAGGTACAAAATTTCGCCTAGAAACCACCCCTCAAGCAACAAAAGTAGAGGTCACAGAGGGCTCCGTAAACTTTAGCCATAAACACGGCAATGTAATCGTTAACACTGGAGAAGGTGCGCGTATTAAGAAAGGAAGCTCAACAATTGAAAGAAGCAGTCTACCCGCGGCACCTGAGGCACAGTTTGCTAAAAATGTAATTAAGGATCTACCCACCACACTTCAATGGAAAGACAAACAAAAGTCACAAAGTTATCATTATGAGCTGTCTGACAGTCGTAATAAATTGATTCAAACAGCCATAATAAGCAAGCCCGAAGTTACTTTAGATAATATGAAGAATGGCAATTATCAAGTCGCAATGCGCGCTGTCAATACAAAGGGCTTTGAAGGTTTGAATAATAACTCTATGCTTTCCGTCAATGTTCCTTCTGAATTAGCGGAACAACTCACACCACTCGACGGTAGCATTATTGATACATCTAAACCTACATTTACCTGGCAATTTAAAGATTCAAATATAAAAGGAAAATTAGAGGTTTCAGACAAAAATGATTTCAAGAGAATTATAACAAATTTTGATTTTAATAATTCAACACATGCATCAGTAAGTAAAGACTTAGCACCTGGTAATTATTTCTGGAGAGTGATTGCTTTAGCTAATAATAGCCAAGAAAGCATCAGCACTACTCGAAAATTATCTGTTCGTGGTTTACTCAAACCTGTTAAAATTTTAAGTGTAAATTATATTGAAAATCAGGTTGGGTTATTTTGGAGCAATATCGATCATACCGAAAGCTATACTCTACAAGTATCTGACTCAAGTAACTTCCAAACAATATTAAAAGAAGAAATAATAGGGAAAACAAAAGCACATTTAAGACTTAGCCCAGGGAAACGCTACTATGCTAGAGTAAAAGGAATTAGCAATGAGCTGTACGCTTCTGAGTATGGCCCCGTAAAAGAACTATATATTGGGAATTAAAATTTTAAGCAGGTAGCCTGAAACAACCTAAGCTTTCACATTACTATCTGCGATTCCCTCTACAATTTAAAAAAAGGACTAGCAACCGCTAAACCATGTCGTCCAAGTTAAATGACCCACGCCCTTATGAACAGTATCTCCTCACGCTTGCACTATTATTTTTCAGCGGCCTTCTTATATATACTCAGGCAGCTAAACGCTTAGATCTACTTGCCTATGACATGGCCATCAATGTCGCTCCCGCGCCGATAGACCCAGACACAGTAATTATCGCCATTGATGAGAAAAGCCTAAATGGGATAGGCCAATGGCCTTGGCGACGTGGCGTACATGCTCAATTAATAGATAAGCTCACAGAGTACAATGCTGCACTTATCTCATTTGATATTCTCTTTTCAGAAAAAGGTGCAGTATACCCTGAAGATGATGCAGTTTTTGCGCGCTCAATTAAAAATAATGGTCATGTGATTTTACCCCTACACATCAACCCATTAAGCCATGGAAACACACTTTCAGAAATACTTCCGATCCCGGAGTTAGTTAAATCTGCGCAGAGCTTAGGCCATGTACATGTTGACATTGATGAAGATGGTTTAGCTCGAGGACTTTACTTAAACTCTGGCATTGGGGATGCATTCTGGCCCAGCCTATCAATGGCTATGGCAAGTGAAATCAACCCTATGATTAAATATATCAGGGAAATCGAAAGCCTAAAGACCGCTCCCTACATGTCCGTAAAAACACAGTATAGACTCATACCTTTTGCAGGCCCTGGTGGTACCTTCCCAACCTATAGTTATCTTGACGTCATGCTGGATCAAGTGCCTGCAGATATATTTCGAGATAAAACAGTATTAATCGGCGCTAGCGCAGTTGGTTTAGGCGATATTATTCCAACGCCTGTATCAAAATCTACAAGCCCTATGTCGGGAGTTGAATTACACGCAAACGCTTATTCTGCATTAATGACAAATACCACGATTCAGCCCGTATCTTCAACTTGGGGCTACTTGTTAACCTTTGCATTCATCATGATTCCTATTTTAGTATTCCCTCGTTTAAAACCTACATATGTTATGCCTTCGACAGCGTTATTGGTTTGCCTCGTTATCGCATTTAGCTACCTATTAATTGTCTATGACCATACGTGGTTCCCACCAATTAATAGCGTCATTGGGATTTTAATCGCGTACCCATTATGGAGCTGGCAACGAATGCGCCACCTCAATAGCTTTTTGAATGATGAATTAGCTAAATTAACCAAACAACAGAATATCGATGTCCGAAAATTAGATCAGCACCCAATTGAAAAAGTTTTTTTATCGCTGACAGCACTACTAAAACCTCAACATTATTTACTAATACAAAATAACTTAACGCTACATAGTTTTGAAAAAGAAAGCCTAACTAAAACTAAAATCAGAAAATTAGGACAATGGCAACACTCAGGATATAACAGCTGGATAAAACTTAAACAAGGAAGAGACACCTTCAAACTCGGACTCTCTTGGGAAAAATCTGAAAATACAGATAACAACAGAGAAAATGTTATCGAATTTCTGAATAAATTAAACTTACTCTCACCACCAGACCGTAAAAATAGACGTTACTATGAGCGTATTGCAGGTCGGATTGCGCAGGTAAGAGATGCCATTAACTCAATGCAAGACATGCGAGCATTTATCACCAAAGGCTTTGAGGAAATGCCTGGCGCTGTCATTGTCACAAATCCCGTTGGCATTATAGTTTTTTGCAATAGCCAAGCATTGATCTGGTTAAATAAAGAAGAACAGGATTTAGTCGGCAAGCCAATACATTCATTGTTTGACCCTACCCTACATGACGCAATTATCGAGCATATAGGCCAAGCTCTGATATCAGGAGGGCGAAGTAACGATGAGATCCAGTATAATGATAAAGACTTACTTATCCACTGCGTACCTTTTCTAGTTGATATAGATAGTGATGCCGGTTTGATGATTACACTTTCAGATATTACAAAAATCAGGCAGCAACAACGAGAAAAAAACCAGTTAATTGACTTTCTTTCACATGACGTACGATCACCTCTAGTATCACAGCTAGCCATGTTACACGGATTAAAGACAGGCAGAATTGAATGGCACAATAATTTAATCGGTGATATCGAAAAGCATGCTAAACGAAGTTTAAATTTATCAGATCAATTTCTACAAATAACACGCGCTGAACAAAGCGCTGAACAAGAATTTTATGAATTCGACCTAACAAGCACCATTGAAAATAGTATTGATACTCAATCACACTTTGCAAACTCAAAGCAGATCAATATCATTTTTGAGGAAGCTGAGCCTATATGGTTATTAGGCAATGCGGAGTTAATGGAACGCATGATTACAAATTTATTATCTAACGCTATTAAATACAGCCCCTCTGAAACAACTATAACCATAACGTCAAACTTATCAAACAGCTATGCACTGTTAAAAATTAACGACCAAGGTTTTGGGATCGAGAAGCATGAACTACCGTATATATTTAATCGCTTCCGTCGCCAACGCAATACAGAAATAAGTGGCGAAAAAGGAGCCGGTCTTGGTCTCAACTTCGTTAAAGTTGTTGTCGAAAAACATCAAGGTACTATCACGATAGAAAGCGAAGTTGGACAAGGAACCTCTTTCACAGTCAAGCTTCCTGCGCTTGAAAACCAGCTTTAATTTAAAGGATAATAATCAATTAATGACACATGACCGAGTTGATTTCACCTATTCAAAAATTAAAACTACCAACGCATATTTACTACTGGCGAGTAAAATATAGGAAGAAATCGGCGGGATGTTATTCTAGTTCATTAGAAAGACAAAAATAAATTTACCTAATGCAGCTATAACAAAATAGAGGTGCTTTCTAAGCACCCCTCTATAACAAGTATTAATCGAAAGGATGTCTTAAAACGATGGTTTCATTACGATCAGGACCTGTTGAAATGATATCAACCGGCGCTTCGATTAATTTCTCTATATATTTAATATAGTTACGCGCATTTTCTGGAAGTTCTTCTAATTTTTGAACACCCAAAGTTGAATCACTCCAACCTGGCATTGTTTCAAAAACAGGCTCTAGGTCTTCGTAACCACGACCATCTAGAGGCGGACGCGTTAGCTCTTTACCAGCCTTAGTTTTATAAGCAACGCATACTTGAATATTCTCTAAACCATCCAAAACATCTAGCTTAGTTAAACAAATACCTGACACACTGTTAATTTGAATAGCATGTCGTAAGCCAACCGCATCAAACCAGCCACAACGTCGTGCTCTACCAGTCGTTGCACCAAATTCATGCCCTTTGGCGGCAAGGTGCTTACCGTCATCATTAAATAGCTCTGTTGGAAAAGGCCCAGAACCAACTCGCGTCGTATAAGCTTTGGTAATACCTAATACATAATCTAAGTACATTGGTCCAAAACCACTTCCAGTCGCTGTACCACCGGCGGTCGTATTTGAAGACGTTACAAAAGGGTAAGTACCGTGATCAATGTCTAGCAAGGAGCCTTGAGCACCTTCAAACAAAATATTTTCACCCTTTTTACGAAACTCATGCAGCACATCTGTTACATCAACTGCCATTGGTAATAATACCTTGGCCATTTCCAATGTTTCAATTAACGTTTTTTGGTAGTCAACAGGCTCAACTTTATAAAAGTGTTCCAATACGAAGTTATGATATGTCATCACTTCTTTAAGTTTTATCGCAAATGACTCAGCATCAACCAAGTCACCTAAACGTAAACCTCTACGTGATACCTTATCTTCATACGCAGGCCCGATACCACGACCTGTAGTACCGATTTTATCAGCGCCTTTCGCAATTTCACGCGCTTGATCGAGTGCTACGTGATATGGAAGAATCAGTGGGCAAGCTAAACTAAGCCGCAAGCGTTCTTTAACAGGAACACCTTTCGCTTCCAGTTCAGACATTTCTTTTAATAGTGCATCTGGCGCCAGTACAACACCATTACCAATTAGGCAAGAAACGTTCTCTCGTAAGATACCTGATGGAATAAGATGTAAGACTGTTTTTTCACCATCAATCACCAAGGTATGACCTGCATTATGCCCACCTTGAAAGCGTGCAACTGTTGCGACCTGCTCAGTCAATAAATCAACAATTTTACCTTTGCCTTCGTCACCCCATTGAGTGCCCAAAATGACAACATTCTTACCCATAATATCTCTTCTCGTTATAACGTTAGGGACGGATTAGTATCCGACGTACACGTACTAAATTAGTATAAGTTTTAATTCATTCTCAAGCATTACAAGTCTTTTAATTGCCACTCACCATTTGCAAGAACTAAACGTTTTTCGCAATTATAAGTTTCATGCGTATCATTGGCACTTAACTGCTGCACTACGCGTTTTGTTTTTCGTAAGTCTGTAATTTTCTCTAATAAGGATTCATCATCCCCCGCAGGCGCCAAAATACCAATGGCACTTTCTGTGGCATTAACCTTTGATTTTTCTACCAACCTTACCAGCGACTTTAAGTCTGCACTGAACCCCGTAGCAGGACGTGATTCACCGAAATCTTTACCAATATCGTTATATCGACCACCTTTTGCCAAGGCATGCCCATAGTTTGTGCTAAAAGCTGAAAATAGGATACCTGTATGGTAGTTATAACCACGCAGTTCACAAAAATCGAAACCAATATGGACATTTGAAAAACGCTTCTGAATTTGTAAAGTAATAGCTTGAAGCTCATCTATCGCATTCACAACAGAAGGTAACAATGAATCTAGTTTTTCAACCTTTTCTCTAATTTGATTCAAAGCATCAATACCACCACTTAAATTAGCAATATCTCGAATTAGACGAATCACAACGGCATTTTCTTTACTCGATACAATATCAGCAGCAGTGGCAAGGGCATCAAGATCAGGTAATGATTTACGGCTTAGCGCATCAAATAGCTGAGTCTCTAATTCACTCGTCATTTCGGTCGATTCAACCAAGCCCCTATAGATACCAACATGCGCTAAATCGATGTGAATTTGTTTAACGCCCGCTAATTCTAGGGTATTTAACATTAAAGAGATAATCTCTATATCGGCTGTAGAATCTGCTTCACCAAATAATTCACAACCAATTTGTAAAGGGCTACGATTAGTGAGTGTGTGTGCAGGCCGTGTATGGAGAACGGTATCAACATAACAAAGCCGACTGATGCCTCTACTCTTTAGTAAATGAGTATCGATACGAGCTACCTGAGGCGTTATATCGGCTCTTACTCCCATCATTCTACCCGTTAACTGATCGGTTACTTTAAACGTTTGTAAATCAAGATCATTTCCAGTCCCAGTTAACAAAGACTCGATATATTCTATCAATGGTGGAGAGACCAGTTCATAACCATGACTAGCATAAGCGTCTAACATAGACCGCCTCATTTGCTCAACAGCCCACGCTTCTGGAGGCAATAACTCGTCGACTCCGTCCGGTAATAACCAGCGTTCTGACACACTCATATCGATACTCTTTTGCTTAACACCCGAAAGTCCGCGATTTTAGCGCTTTATTCACCACAAAAAAACCAGTTTTTCACTTTTGTGCATTTATTTACATTAGGAAGCGCATATACCGACATTAATACACAACCGAAAAAACGATTAGAAGGCAAAAAACACTCAGATAAACTACTTTTTACAATCACCTATTTAAAATTGACTCAATGAACCTAGATAATCGATTGCGCGCTGCTCAGACCAGTAGCGTTTACTTTTATTAAAACTCATAAAACCTACATGCCCACCAAATTCCGGTGTTTCTAGCGTTATCCTTGAATTACGTTCAACCAAATCATAAGGAAAACATTCTGGCGTCAGAAAAGGGTCATTTTTAGCACTCACCATCAATGTGGGCACCTTTATATGTTCAATATGCTGCTTACTACTACTTTTCAACCAATAATCCTCTGCACTAGCAAAACCATTCATCGGCGCAGTATATTGGCTATCGAAGTCATAAAAGTTTTTAATCTTTGAAAAATGCGTTAAATCGATTTCATGAGGATATAAACGTTTTTTATCCCTTAACTTCTGCTTTAAACTGCCTAAGAAATTTTTCATATAAATCACATTTCGAGTTTGAGCAAGCTGCTTAGAACTACTTGCTAGATCACATGGCACAGAGAAAACAACCGCCCCTAATATTCTTGATGATAAGCGCCCGCCCTCCAACCCAAGATGTATGAGTGTTTTATTACCGCCAATACTAAAACCAACCAAAGCAATTTCTTTATACGATTTTGTCATGGCATAATTTATCACTGTCTCCAGATCATTTGTCGCACCACTATGGTAAGACGACAATTGCCGATTCGGTTCACCACTACACGAACGAAAGTTCCATGCAAGCACATCCCAATCATGCTTTGCTGCCTCCGCAGCCATTCCAAGCATATAAGGGCGCCGACTATGCCCCTCCAACCCGTGCGTTAAAACAACCAAACGTTTATGACCAGAACAAGCCCAGTCCAAATCTAAAAAGTCATTATCTGGTGTTTCTATTCGCTCCCTCACAAAATAACTGTCATCTAACCGCCTAAATACCGAAGGGTAAATACTTTGAAAATGTCCATTTTTCAGCCACCAAGATGGGCTATAACTCATAATAGAAACACCTAAATAAGATAATAACTAAAACAGTACCAATAAGATTAATTAAACAAGCATCATTATGATGCAATTTTAACCATTTTTTCTAGTCTCTTTTAGAATTTAGAAAAATAGTTCACTTTCTTTATAAGCAACTATTGACGACCGAAGTTCAACTAGATAATATGCGCTCCGTTGTGACATTCCCCGATAGCTCAGTTGGTAGAGCAACGGACTGTTAATCCGTTTGTCGCTGGTTCGAGCCCAGCTCGGGGAGCCATTACAACACCATAAAAAAGCAACTACTTGCTGGCAATATATTTCTCAATACTTACCTATCTAATTTAAACACTCAACCATCACTAAATCCAAAACAGCAAATCAAACATAGCCTAATCACGCACTTATTCCCGAACCTAGTTTGAGCCCCCAGAAAATGCAAACACCAGAAACAAAAAAGCCCCGTAAAATACGAGGCTAAATTGATATATCCCTATCGCTAATCCTTAGCTATTGTCCATTCATCTATTCACTCAATCCTTATGAGCAATGGTCATCCTGACCCCGTTAAGCCTTAACGATAATGTCCTTTAATCCCTAGCCGTACTAGCTATGTGATACATCTTAGTGACTTAGTATGAATAAAAATATAGACAATTTCCGAATAACATGTGCGATACCTCTTACATAGTATTAGACCATTACTATGACTCATAGTTTAGAATTCAAGCTTTGCTTTTAACAGTAACGCAAACTCTGAACCATTGAGCGACACAAGCTCAATTGTTTGATCAGAATCAGTATACGTAAGTGCTGAGGAGAAATTCCAAAAATCGTCCCACTGATACTGCGCTAACAACGTCGATGAAAGTACCTCTGGCTCTTCCAACCAAGACCCCAAAAAACTCATCACCAAGTCATCATTCAAATAAGTTTTACCCCACCCTAATGTCCATGACTGAACGGCGCCCCTTTTAAGATTTTGGTCCAGTGTCGGCTTTTGTATTACCTCATCAAAAATCCACACCCCCGCGTTCAGCTGATGATTATTGGACGTGGTATATTCAAAACCAAAAGCGGTTTCAACATGCGATCTTTCTTTACCTGAGAAATTTTCAAGTTCATTTTTTTTATACCCTAAATCAAACTCCAACAATAAACGCCCTATCGCCCACGTTGCACTTAGCCCAATAAAATCATAACGAGCAACTTCTAAACTTAGTCCGCCAGGCTGCTTAATATCAATAACGGTAAGCGGCTCATTTCCATAAAGGTGGGCATACATAAACGATACATCTAACCCTTTCCAGCCTTGAGTTGCACGAACTCCCCATTCATCATTTAAAGAATCTTCTAACGCATCCAATAAGGACGTATTTTTTTGCTTAAAAGTATTAATTCGTGCAGATGCAACATAAAAGGACTGAACTTTCGTATTTGAGAAATAACAGTCAGCTAGAATCATATCCTGAGATAAACGAATATTGCTGTAATCCGTTAAAAGTGGTTCCGTAAAATCAAAAGGGCTCACGACATCCACAGCAAATGCTCCTTCTATCGCGCCCCAAGACAAACTTTGACGCCCAACTTTTGTTACACAAGAAGATTCACTAAGCTGCAACCACGCTTCTTGTAACTTGTTATGCCCAAACGACTCACCATCTGCACCAAGCTGCTGATCATCATGCCCATAATAAGTATATTTATTATCTAAACGTATATAAGCCCCCTCCCAAGGCGCAACTTCGTATTCAACGCGTGCTTCACTGCGTGAAACTTCAAGTTGCTCACCTTGAAAAAAAGTTTGCTGCAATGTTATATGCAAATCCTTACGCCAGGAATCATCTGCATAAGATTCTTGAAACTCAAACGCTAATTCATCACTCGCCAATAGGTCTTCTTCATACAATGTTTCGGCTTGCGCCCATACGCCTGCGAAGGGGTAAATTGACACAAAAACAATACAACAGCCCCACCAACGAAAGAATTTAAACGTTTTTAAAGGTGTAAAGCTTATCAATTTTATTTATCCTATTTTTATCTTTCAAAAAAGACATAATAATAACCCCCCTTCAACTTAACAGGTGCTAGGTAAAAATATGCCGCTGCCCGTATTATATTCCTTGCAAAACTGCCCCTACGCGATGCGAGCAAGAATGGGTATTTTATTAGCAAAACAAACCGTTATGCTTCGCCCTATTCTCTTAAACAATAAACCGAAAGATATGCTAACTGCATCTCCTAAAGGAACAGTTCCTGTTTTAGTACTTGATCAAAACAATGTGATCGATGAAAGTTTAGATATCATGATATGGGCATTACGCGAAAGCGATCCAAGCAACTTACTCTATAGTCATCAACCCGATTTTTTTTCCACCATGATGAAATTCATTAACGACAACGACCACGAATTCACCCACTTGCTCAGCCAATACAAAGTATCCAAACGCTACCATAAAGCGTCTGAAAACGGCGACCGCCAACAATGTGAATATTTTATTATTAGACTTGAACAGCAACTAAACAGACATCAGTTTATAATGGGCGATCAACCCTGCTTGGCTGATTATGTAATTCTTCCATTCATCCGACAATTCGCAAAAGTTGATCGCAAATGGTATCTACAAGCCCCCTACCCAAAACTTCAACAATGGCTCAACAACATTCTTCAAAGCCGATTATTCTCAAAAGCCATGGTCAAACACCCATTATGGTTAGAAACAAATGAAAATATTTTATTTGGCGGCGAATAACGCCACTAAGAAAGGTAACGACCAAATTTTAAATGTACGACTAAAACTGTTTCCTAAGCACCGCTAAGGTTTTCTCACGATAAGCAAAGTCAGTTAAGCTTCGTTGCGTCAAAAAACCTTGTTCAACCTCAATATTCATGGCCAGCTGCTCTGTTTTCATTTTAGATAATCGTTTAATTTTTAAATTATAGACCGTTAGGTCTCTGGCAATCCATACATCGTTAAACTGCTCAAACTGCTTAAATACAGTACGCTTATGTAGGCTGCCTCGTTTATCGTAAGCCTGCACTTTCAAGGCAATTAAGCGTACCTTATCAACCCAAATCAAAATCCGACTATAGTTAGTTTTCTTTAAGCGAACAGGTCTTGGTAAAGCCTCAATCACCCATACATCAACACCTGAGTAAGCGCCTTCTTGAACGATTTTATAATCATATTCATCAGTCTTACCTGACTCCATATCTTCAGTCGTAAACTCTGAACCAAACAAAGAGACAGGTTCTTGATCCTCACCTGTTCCACTCGCCATGCGCTTCACTTTTCCTAACGCCGATAAATACAACCATGACTCTGTATCTTTGCGCTCATCATCATAGCTATATGTGAGCATACCGACACCCCGCTCACTAGCGGGCTCTAAAATAATCGATATTGCCTGACTATCTTTTTTATCATCGCCTAATTGGCGAGACACAGACTCTATCATTCTCATACGAGGCGTTTGCGTACATACAATTTTTTTATTTTTTATCGCATAAGGACAAGAAGATAAACGTGACTTGCTCAACACTCTATCAGCCGCCTCCCTTTGCTGCTTATCGACCTTGTCCATAATATATTTAGCAGAAATCAGCTCATCAGCTTCAACCATGGAATTTGAAAAGAAAAAAACACTAACAACAAAAACGAACACTAACTGCATTGGATATCACCTGTTTGTTTAGCCGCTTCTTTCTCTAAATACCGCTTACGCCCCAAGTCAGGTTTAATCCATTGAATGAGTGCAGGTAGTAACAAAAGATCAGACGATAAAGCCACTACGATCGCCAAAGAACCAAAAATACCCGTTTTCGCTAAACCTAAATAATCAGAAAATGCGAGCATTGAAAAACCAATCGCCAACACCAAAGTCGTAAATGTAACCGCTTGTCCTACTTCTTTAATCGTACTCTGAAGCGCAACATCAACATCTCCTGACTCGAACCATGCATCGCGATAATGCGCAATGAAATGTATTGTGTCATCAACAGCAATCCCAATAATCAATGGTGCTATGATTAACGTATCCGTATCCAAGGGAATGCCTAAAAGCCCCATTACACCAAAAGTAAAAAATGCCGGCAATAAATTTGGAACCATCGAAATAAGGCCTGCCTGAACCGAACTCAGTGAAACAACCATTAATATAGTAATAATCATCAGCGCAAAGCCAAAACTTTTGATTTGCGCCCAACTAATGTGATCAATAAGTTCCATCATTAATGACAAACCTCCTGTTACACCCAGCTCCATGTTTGGATACTGCTGTTTTAAGGGAGAAAAATGCTGATCTAAGTCAGCCTTAACCGTCTCAAAAAAGTTAGTGTATTCATAAGACCCCTTATTACGGAGTTGAATAGAAATATGGCTTTGGGAATAATCATCATTCACAATGTTACGTCGATCTCTAGAGTTTGCACTATCAAACAAGTAAAGCAGTTGAGCTGCCAATCTTTCATCTTCTGGAATACGTTTAAAGCTTTCTTGACCTTCATGCATCACTTGATTAGTATCTTTAACAAAATCTGCCAAAGAAAACGTTTTTACCACAAATTCTGGATACGTTGTTTCAATATAGGTTTGCATGTCCGCAATCACTTGCAAAACTTGAGGATTCTTTAAGGCGTCAGTTTCTCCAAAATCGAGCATAAATTCTAGATTTTGCCCCCCCATCATATGCTCATCAACAATATTATAGGTGACCCTAATTTCACTATCCTCTTTAGTCAGCTCAGCAAGGTTCGTATCAACTTTCACTTGTGTTGCACCATAGATAAAAGCGATAAATATAGACATATATATAAAGATAATAAGCCCTGAACGTGGCTTCACAAAACCTGGGATTTTATTTAATGCTAACTGTAACCACCCTAAAGTTTGATCTTCTACACTTTCTTTCTCCTTACCTTCTTGCTTCTTATCCTCGTTGTAGGGATGCCAAATATCAAGCAAAACAGGTAGCAAGAAGATGGTAAATAAAAATGCTACGCCTACACCTAAAGCAGAATTGAGGCCAAAAATCGAAATTTGAGGTAAATCACTAATCATTAATGCAGACATTCCTGCCATGGTCGTAATAGTGGTAAGAAAAATTGGTAGTCCAGTTTTTCGATACGCACTGGTCATTGCAGGACGGTGTTCCAACCCTTCTTTTCGATATAGAATATAAGCGCTCATCACATGCACACAGTCTGCCGTACCAACCGCTAAAATCAGCATAAATGACAAACTTACCATCGTAGATAGCGTAACCCCTAACCAGCTCATAAAACCGATTGCCCAAAAAGCGGAACAAGCAATCACTAACACTGGCCAAATAACGGCACTCCAGGATTTAAATAAAACCCACAACAAGACAATCACAGCTAAAACCATCAATCCTAATAAATTCGCAGATTGCTTCATATTATTCAAAGCAAACTCCATCATTGCAGCATTGCCTGTGAAGTAAAATTTAAAGTGTTGATACTCAGGCTTCCCTGCAATGGTTCGAAGTTCCGTCATAAAATCAAGGTATTCATCCATTTGCATATCTTGAAATTTAATACTCCCCCTTTCAAGATTCATATCAACTGATAGTGATGCATCTACTTCAAATTCATCGTCACTCAAAAGGTCAATATTATTTGTATTACTATTCAGCTCATCAACGACAGGTACAACACCAAAATCAGTCTTTAAGACAACGCCACCATAATGAAAATCTTTAGAAAAATAGCTAAGTTCAAAACTTTCCTGTGTAAGTGCAAGCGCACGACGCTGTTCACGCGCCTCTTCATCTTTAGGAAAATCTACTGCAAGAAGCTTGTTTGAAATTAATGTATCGCCGTCAGCAACTTGATAGCGGGCATTATAGAGACTATCGACCCGCTCAATTCTTGGTAGCATGCTCGTCTCTTCAAGTTCTGCCTTTCCATTAGATTGTAAGCCGATACGTGCATTATCTAATTCACTATGAAGTTTGCGCAAAACAGACAATGATTTCTCAGAAAAAATGTCGCCATCTGACGCCTCAAACACGATATAAATACCGTCATCACTACCAAACTGCTTTCTAAACTTGTCTAAAGACAATTTAGCGGGATCATCCTCCTGAAACCAACTCTCAAGAGACATATCCATTGTAAAATGCTTCATCATTCCGTAAATCATAAATGCAGACAATGCAAAAAACAGCGTGATAATAGACCAGCGCCAAGGTAAAAAGCGTTGCGGAGCTGATTCAAAAAAGTGATTAAAGCGTGATAAAACAGACTGCAAAACAAACTCCTTTATATTTTTATATTGGGAACACTTATTATCCAAAATTTCGCACCGCATAGTTTGAATAGAAATAAGGAAAAAAACGTGACGTTACTCACACTCCTTTCAGTAACGATAATTTCAGCATGCCATTACGAAACACCAATGTCATGATAGTCAACCTAATAATTGTGATGGCACTAATCATCTAGCATGAATTAGGATTAAACCTAACCCCATATCATTTGAGCCCGCGATGCTACACAAGATAACTTTAATCCTTCTTATTAGCTTAAACAGCTTATCATCTATAGCACAAAGCTCAAAAGCCGATCCCTATCTCAATGTACTTCCCAATGCCTACAGCAATTCAGGTTGGGAGTTAATGTTAAACAGAGATGACATACAGATTTACACACAACCATGGCCTGGCAGTAATTTTGTTGCAATCAAAGGCGTACAAACTATAAATGCATCACTTTCTAATATTTTAGCAAATTTCACTGATATTGAAGCATTTCCTGAATGGGTTAAAGATGCAAAAGAAGGGTTTGTGATTACGCCTTTTGATGAAACAAATTCACGCAAAATTTACTTGAGAATGAGCTTACCCTGGCCACTTGAAGATCGAGACATCGTATCAGGACAAAAAATAACCCAAGACTTACACACTAAAATTATTAAAATTAAAGAATGGTACGAAGGCGATACTCTCCCAAAAAATGAAGATGTCATACGGGTTCCTAGTCTTAACACAGAGTTTTTGCTCATCCCAAAAGAGAAGAATGTTACCCAAGTAATCTGGCAAGGACATAACGACCCTGGTGGAATGATCCCTCCGTTTTTAGTTAACTGGTTGATTGAAGACGTATTTTTCACTTCCATGATCACAATGAAAAATAGATTTGAAGCACTTCAATATCAAAAAGAAATCAGCTGGGTACTCAATTTCGAAGACTAAGCATTCGACTACACAATTCAACTACACCATAAGACGTTCTCAAGGTATAATCGTTTTATCCATTTTATTTTTAAGACCTAGAACTACATGACGAAAAAATTATTTATTAAAACGCACGGTTGTCAGATGAACGAATATGATTCATCACGTATGGCAGATCTTTTACGTGGTAGCCACGAAGTGGAAGTGACAACTGATGAAAAAGAAGCTGACATTTTACTACTCAACACCTGTTCTATTCGTGAAAAAGCTCAGGAAAAAGTTTTTCACCAATTAGGTCGTTGGAAAAAGCTTAAAGATAAAAACAAAGAAATTACGATCGGCGTTGGCGGCTGTGTTGCCAGCCAAGAAGGGGAAGCTATTTATAAACGAACACCTTTTGTTGATGTTATTTTTGGCCCACAAACGCTCCACCGCTTGCCAGAAATGATCGATGCCTCGAAACAAGGTAAAAAAGGTGTGATTGATATTAGCTTTCCTGAAGTTGAAAAATTTGATCACTTGCCTCCCCCTGGAGTTGATGGGCCCTCTGCATTTGTATCCATCATGGAAGGTTGTAGCAAGTACTGTACATTCTGTGTTGTACCGTACACACGCGGTGAAGAAGTCAGCCGACCAGTAGATGATGTCATTACAGAAATTGTACATTTAGCTTCGCAAGGCGTGCGCGAAGTAAACTTATTAGGTCAAAACGTTAATGCATTTCAAGGTGAAACGCATGATGGCGACATCATGGACCTCGCTGAATTAATTACAATGATAGCCTCAATTGACGGTATCGATAGAATCCGTTTTACAACCTCACACCCTGTTGAGTTTACGGATTCATTAATAGAAGTGTATGCCAATGTACCTGAACTCGTCAGTCATTTACATCTACCAGTGCAAAGTGGTTCTGATCGCATTCTGAGCGCCATGAAGCGTGGCCATATGGTTTTAGAGTACAAATCTAAAATAAGACGCCTGCGGAAAATTCGACCTGATATTAGTATTTCTTCTGATTTCATTATTGGGTTTCCTGGCGAGACAGAGAAAGATTTTGAAGACACAATGAAACTAATCAATGAGATTTGTTTCGATGCTTCATTTAGCTTTATCTATAGCGCCCGCCCCGGCACACCCGCTTCAGACATGCTCGATAACACCAGCGAAGAAGTTAAAAAGCAGCGATTGTCAATCCTTCAGCAACGTATCGCACAGCATTCTTTGGATATAAGCCGAAAGATGGTAGGTACGACTCAACGTATTTTAGTCACAGGTTTTTCTAAGAAAGACCCTGGTGAACTGCAAGGAAGAACTGAAAATAATCGAGTTGTAAACTTTAGATCAAAACAAGATCGCACCGATAGCGCTTTAATTGGCCGTTTTATTGACATCAATATAACAACTGCATTTCCAAACTCATTGCGTGGTGACCGAATTGACGATCAAGACTACTAGCACGAGCACAAACACCATAAAAGAGATACGATTAGAACCGTTTGACAATAAACGGTTAACGCTTTTATGTGGGCAGTTTGATGAAAACATCAAACATATCGAAACCCGCCTTGGTGTTCGTATCAGCTATCGCGGCAACACCTTTAAAATTAACTCACCTAAAGCCCCATCCTGCCAGTCTGCAGTTGAAATACTACGTCATCTTTATCGTGAAACTGAAGACAACGGGGTTATTAGCCTTGAAATAGTTCATTTATTTATTCAAGAGTTCGGTGTTGACTCCTCTAAAGGTGACTTTCCTGCGGATGCCAAGCTAATAAAGACTCCTCGTACATCGGTTAAACCACGTGGAGGTAACCAAAATAATTACGTAGAAGGCATGAAAAATCATGATATAAACTTTGGAGTTGGCCCCGCTGGTACAGGAAAAACATATTTGGCAGTGGCTTGTGCTGTTGAGGCCTTATCAAATGAAGAAGTGAAGAGAATACTTCTGGTTCGTCCAGCCGTTGAAGCAGGCGAAAAACTTGGTTTTTTACCCGGTGATTTAGCGCAAAAAGTCGATCCATACCTACGTCCTCTTTACGATGCACTATATGAAATGATTGGTTTTGAACAAGTCGCACGCTTAATTGAGAAAAGCATTATCGAGATTGCTCCACTTGCTTTTATGCGTGGTAGAACATTAAATAACGCTTTTATTATTCTAGATGAAAGCCAAAACACGACACCAGAACAAATGAAAATGTTTTTAACCCGTATTGGTTTTGGGTCGACAGCTGTGATTACCGGCGACTTAACCCAAACTGACTTACCGAAAGGCTCTAAATCAGGTTTGGCTCAAGCACTTCATGTTTTAAACAATGTAAAAGGTATTGGAAGAACCACCTTCATTGCCTCAGACGTTGTAAGACACCCTATTGTTCAACGTATAGTAGAAGCTTATAACCACTATGACAGCAGCCATAATTGATTTACAAATAGCAAGCGAGCACCCTCGCTGCCCTAGCCCATTGCAGATTAAGCTCTGGGTTGAATCAGCATTACAAGATACAAACAAAAACACTGAGCAAGAGCTAACCGTTCGGATTGTAGATGAAGAAGAAAGCCAATCACTAAATAAACAGTACCGGAACATGGACAAACCAACAAATGTTCTATCCTTTCCATTTGAGGCACCTGCACAAATCGAGTTAAATTTACTCGGGGATCTAGTAATTTGTGCGCCCATTGTCTCAAATGAAGCGACAGAACAGACGAAATCTGAAATTTCGCACTGGGCTCACATGGTTGTTCATGGTACCTTGCACCTACAAGGCCATGATCACATAGACGATGATGAAGCTGACGCAATGGAAGCATTGGAAATTGAGATATTAACAACGCTTGGTTTTCCAAACCCCTATTTGATTGAGGAAAAAGATAACTAGTATATGAATGACTATAAGTCGAGCAATGCATCGACCAAAGCCCCGAAAAAACATAAGTGGTTTTCAAAAATATCTGAACGTTTATCAACTGACCCTCAATCACTGACAGATATCATGGAAATTCTACGCGACGCAGAAATACGAAACGTGATCGATGCCGATGCTCTCAGTATTATTGAAGGAGCCACTCAAGTAACGGATATGCAAGTTCGTGAGGTGATGATTCCACGCCCGCAAATGATAACCGTTAAGGCTAATCTAGATCCCGATGAGTACATTTCAAATATTATCGAATCTGCCCACTCACGATTTCCTGTTATGGGTGAATCATCAGATGACATTACAGGAATTTTACTCGCTAAAGATCTACTTCCTCTTGCCTTAAAAGGCAATTTAAAAAAAGACGATATCGCCGAACTACTTCGACCTGCAACCATCATTCCTGAAAGTAAACGCCTTAATCAGCTCCTAAAAGAGTTCAAACAAACACGCAATCATATGGCGATCGTGGTCGATGAATATGGCGGAATATCTGGACTAGTGACCATTGAAGACATCCTTGAGCAAATTGTGGGTGAAATCGATGATGAACATGATATTGATGACGAAGCGATGATAAAACGACTATCCAATGGCGAATTTAACGTTAAAGCACTAACCCCCATTGAAGAGTTTAATGAGTATTTTAAAGTAAAGTTACCCGAACATGAATTTGACACAATTGGCGGCTTAGCTTTAAAGCAATTTGGAAGGCTTCCTCGCCGTGGCGACAAAACAAAATTATATGATTTTACGGTAACAGTTTTAAACGCCGACAATCGAACAATTCGTTTACTCAAAATAGAAAAAGACTAAAATTTATGCCAGCTGTTACAAAAGGGCTACCGGCAATGCTCATCACACCCCTATGCCTAATTCTTGCCGGAGCAATGCAAACGCTCACATTAGCTCCCTTTGACTATTGGGTACTCGGCCCATTATCAATTGCTTTAATCATCGTATCCACTCAAGCCATAACTAATACTGCCAATCAACCAAGCGATTCAAAAATATTAGGTTTAAACAGCAATCGAGGCTTTTTATATGGAGTACTATTTGGCCTCGGTTTATTCGGCTCTGGCGCCTCTTGGATTTACGTCAGCATTCACACATACGGCAATGCAAGCCCCGCACTAGCGACTATTTTAACGATTGGTTTTGTTATCTTTTTATCCTTGCAATCTGCTTTAGTCTTTTGGCTACACTTCAAGTTAATCACTAAAAGCTACCTTTCAAACGCATTGCTTTTTTTAGCTTTATGGGTACTTGGTGATGAGTTCAGAACAGAATTTTTAACAGGGTTCCCATGGCTATTTTTAGGTTATGGCCACCTTGAAAGCCCTCTTGCTGGTTGGATCCCTGTGTTGGGTGTTTACGGGATTACCATGCTTACGGTTGCAACAGGTATAGCCGCCTCATTGTTTGTAACACAAGCCCCGAATAAGTTGAAATATGGAAGTTCACTATTGGTAGGAGTATGTTGGCTAGCAGGCCCGGTGCTTAATCAAATCGAATGGTCACAAAAAAAAGATAAAGAACTTAGCGTCGCACTCGTCCAACTTAACATCCCCCAAGAATTAAAATGGTTACCGGCTCAACGCAAAAAAACGCTTAAGTCATTAGACGTTTTAACTCGCCAGTATTGGCACAATGACTTAATTGTCTGGCCTGAAACGGCTATCCCGCTACTTTATGGTCAAGCGAAACCTTTTCTTAAAAAAATGTCTTTGCTTGCAGATAGTCATGACAGCAATATTATTAGCGGCATACCTTATCGAGGGCCACATGCTGATACAGGCCAAATAGTTGTTCACAATAGCATTACAAGCATTGGAAACGGCAGCGGTATCTACCATAAACAAAAACTTGTTCCTTTTGGTGAGTATGTCCCACTACAAGATATCCTAAGGGGCTTAATCGCTTTCTTTGACCTTCCCATGTCCGATTTTAGAAAAGGCTCTAATCATCAAGCCCTTTTAAAGTCCCAAAACTATGAGGCAGCGCCTTTTATTTGTTATGAAGTTGTTTATCCTGACTTTGTTGCCAAGCAAGCTAAGAATGCCGATTACTTACTAACCATCAGTAATGACAGCTGGTTTGGAAACTCCCTAGGCCCCCTACAACATTTAGAAATGGCCCAAATGCGCGCAGCTGAAAACGCTCGATATATGATCCGCGCCACCAATAACGGAATAAGCGCTATTATTGATGAACAAGGACGCATTCTAGCCAAAACAGAACAATTTGTTGAAACAGTACTTGAGTCTAAATTTCAAGTCCGATCAGGTCGCACTCCCTTTTCTTATACTGGCTCTTATCCATTATTTATACTATGTTTCGCATATATTTTATGGCGGCTATCTAAATCACTAAAACTACGTTAGCCCGATCAATTAAACTACGCTAGAATGGCCCGATATTAGCGTCCTTTTTATAATTTATTCCAAGATTGAAGAGTCCCATGCAAGAACAGCCAAAACAACCAATGCAAGAACAATACGAACCAAAAATAATTGAAGATAGCGCTCGAAGCTACTGGGAAGAAAATAATAGCTTTGCCGCCACCGAAGATGAAACAAAAGAAAAATACTACTGCCTTTCAATGTTTCCTTACCCCAGTGGCAAACTTCACATGGGTCATGTCCGTAACTATACAATCGGTGACGTTGTTTCACGCTATCACCGTATGCAAGGTAAAAATGTCATGCAGCCTATGGGCTGGGATGCCTTTGGTCTTCCTGCGGAAAATGCGGCAATTAAGCATGAAGTACCACCCGCAAAGTGGACCTACGAAAACATTGAATACATGAAAAGCCAATTAAAACTCTTAGGTTTTGGCTACGATTGGGACCGTGAATTAGCAACATGTCAACCTGAGTATTATAAATGGGAACAGTGGTTCTTCACGCAACTGTTTGATAAAGGTTTAGTTTACAAAAAGCATGCAACTGTAAACTGGGACCCTGTTGACCAAACAGTACTAGCCAACGAACAAGTTGTTGATGGGCGAGGTTGGCGTTCTGGCGCTCTCGTAGAACGTAAAGAAATCCCTCAGTGGTTTATTAAGATTACAGATTATGCTGATGAGTTACTTGCTGACCTAGACCAGCTTGAAGAATGGCCGGAACAAGTCAAAACGATGCAAAAGAACTGGATCGGTCGCTCTGAAGGTTTAGAGTTTTCGTTTCAACTAAAAGATCGTGAAGACAGCTTATCAGTCTATACCACTCGCCCAGATACCATTATGGGTGTGACTTATGTTGCCGTGGCATCACAACACCCGTTAGCGCTTGAAGCTGCCAAAACCAATTCAGAACTAAGTACGTTTATTGATGAGTGCAAAAACAATAAAGTGGCTGAAGCTGATATGGCCACAATGGAAAAGAAAGGTCTTGCCACAGGCTTTACAGCAATCCATCCTCTTACAGGGGAAGAAGTGCCTGTTTGGACCGCTAACTTTGTATTAATGGACTATGGCTCTGGCGCAGTTATGTCGGTACCTGCTCACGATGAACGCGATCATGACTTTGCTAAATCATACGGATTGCCAATCAAGCAAGTCATTGCTCCGAATGATGAGCAAGAAATAGACATTCAAGAACAAGCTTTTACCGAAAAAGGTGTACTTGTTCTTTCAGATGATTTTACCGGTCTAAGTTCAGAAGAAGCGTTCTTAGCTATCATCGCCAAATTTGAAGAAATAGGCTCGGGTAAAAAACGAATTAACTACCGTCTGCGAGACTGGGGTGTATCACGACAACGCTATTGGGGCAGCCCTATCCCTATGAAAACACTCGAAGATGGTACAACAGTAACCGTTCCGCTTGACGAACTGCCTGTTGTATTACCTGAAGATGTTGTACTTGATGGCATTATTTCCCCCATAAAGAGTAACCCTGAATGGGCAAAAACAACACATAAAGGCAAACCTGCTTTACGTGAAACAGATACCTTCGACACTTTCATGGAATCGTCTTGGTATTACGCGCGTTACTGCTCACCTAACTCGACTGATAGCATGCTTGATTCAAAAGCTGCTAATTATTGGTTACCTGTTGATCAATATATCGGCGGTATTGAGCATGCAATTTTACACCTGTTATATGCCCGTTTCTTTCATAAGCTATTAAGAGATGTTGGCTTAGTTGACTGCGATGAACCATTCAAAAAGTTACTTTGTCAAGGTATGGTTTTAGCCGAAAGTTTCTACCAAGAAGGTGATAAAGGCGGTAAGAACTGGATTGCGCCAGCCGATATTGATATAAAAACAGACGATAAAGGCAAAACGTTAAGCATTAAACTAAAGTCTGATGGTAGTTCTGTCGAAACGGCTGGCATGAGTAAGATGTCAAAGTCTAAAAACAATGGCGTCGACCCTCAAACGACTATTGATCGTTTTGGGGCAGATACAGTTCGTTTATTTATCATGTTCGCGGCGCCTCCAGAGCAATCACTGGAATGGTCCGACAGTGCTGTAGAAGGCTCACATCGCTTCCTTAAGCGCCTATGGAAAGCCGTCTTTAATCATGTTTCATTAAACAAGCTAGATATTAGTCTTAATGTTGCATCACTCAATGATGGGCAAAAAGCATTACGTAGAAAAGCACATCAAACCATTCGCAAAGTAAGTGATGACGTAAGCCGCCGCTTAACCTTCAATACCGCCATTGCTGCGATCATGGAGCTTATGAATGATGTCGCTAAGTTTAAAGACACCAGCGACCAAGGCCTTGCGGTTATGCAAGAAGTACTCGAGGCAGTTACTTTAATGCTTGCTCCTATTGCTCCTCACATTTGCCATAAACTATGGAGCGATCTAGGGCACCAAGATGCCGTAATTTATGCAAACTGGCCAAGCTTTGACGAATCTGCACTAACAGTTTCTTCCCAAGAGATTGTGCTACAAGTTAATGGCAAAGTTAGAGCGAAGCTAGAAGTACCTGCAGAGATTAGTAAAGATGAAATGGAAAAACTTGCACTAGAGAATGACAACGTTCAACGATTTCTTAACGAAGTAACGGTTCGAAAAGTAATTGTTATACCTGGCAAACTCGTCAACATTGTTGCTAATTAAAGGTGGCTCTAATTAGCAATATTTTCTCAAGATCAACAGGCTTATTTAGCTTGTTGACCTTGAGTTTGTTTCTCAATGCTTGCGGCTTTCAGCTACGCGGTACACAAGCATTACCTGATAGCTTAAGTTCAATTAACTTTAAATGTGCAAATGAGAAAACTTGGGACCTTTGTCGACAGTTAAGTCGTGAGTTTCAACTTCACAAAATCAAGCTCACTGACGAAGCTGAAATGATACTAAGCATTTCGAATGTAAACAAAAAACAAAGATCAGTATCGATTGATAGTGATGCATCAACTGCAGAATATGATTTAATATATTCTGTTCGTTATAAGCTTATTCATGCAGCGACTCAGACACAAATCACCAGCCAAGTAGTCGAAGTAAACCAGAGCTACCGCCATCAATCCTCTGCTTTAATTGCTAAAGAGCGCGAACAAGGTGAAATTCAAACTAAACTAAACCAAGAAATAGCTAACATTATATTCCGACAGCTCAGCGTATTTGATAGCCTACATATCCAACAATCAATCAACTCAAAATAAGCTTGGAATTTCATGCGTATTCAAACCAAACAATTGGATCAAGAGCTTAAAAAAAATCTACTTCCCGTCTATCTTGTTACTGGTGACGAACCTCTACTTGTTCAAGAGGCATTAGATAGCATACGTACTGCAAGCAAGCAGTCTGGCTGTGATGAGCGAAAAATACTGGATGTTGACCGTAAATTTGACTGGACAAGTCTAAATGATGAAGCAAATTGTCTATCACTTTTTGCTGAAAGAACACTGACAGAACTCAGACTTGATAAAGCAAAACCAGGTATACCTGGCGGTAAAGCCCTCCAGTTTTATTGCCAAAATATTCCCGATGACAAAATACTGCTAATTAGTTCAGCCAAACTCACCTCGGCAACACTTAAAAGTAAGTGGTGTGCTGCCATCGATAAAGTTGGTGGAATTATTCAAGTTTGGCCCATTAGCTTAAACGAAATGCCTCAATGGATCTCTCAAAGAGCGAGGAAAATGGGTTTAGTCATCGAACAAGAAGCCATTGCATTACTCGCTGATAGGCTTGAAGGTAACCTACTTGCCGCACAGCAAGAATTAGAAAAACTTAAAATGCTTGGCACTGAAAAAAACATCGACGCAGATACAGTGCTTGCAAGCGTATCTGACTCCGCTAAATACGATATATTCAATCTTACGGACGCCTGCCTAAGCGGTAACACAAAACTCGTCGCAAAAATCGTATCTAGTTTGAAAATCGAGGGGCTTGAACCAACTTATGCATTATGGGCACTCACTAAGGAAGTGCGGACAGTGTATGCTCTTAACCATGCACTCCAAAAAAACCAGCCACCTCAAATTATTTTTAAAAAAATGGGCATTTTTCAAAAACGTCAAGCACCATTAATGCAAACGTCCAAACGCCATAAACCAGTGAACCTTAAAAAAATCCTTAATCAATGTAAGCAAACAGATGATTTAATAAAAGGTGTAGAAAAAGGCCTTAACCCTTGGGATATATTACTAGAAATAGCCTTAGGCCTTGCTGGGTCACCGGTTATTAAAAGTGTTAGTTAAGCAATGCATCCTCTACACTTATTGATGGTTAAGACTCTACACAATAACTTACTGGCTTACCCTTCTCTAAAACAATAGATTGAAAACGCTCTTTATCAGCAGCGCCCTCAACCATCCACTCATAACTGTCACTAAACACACGCTCAGCCTGTAAGTCTCTCGACAGCATATGGTAGCCCTCTGTGTAGTTTATAAATTCAACGCTTTCATCAACTAAACTCATTGCCTCAAGCATCTCACACGTTGGTTTTTTAGGAATAACTTCATCTTTGTCGCCATATAAAACAAGCGTTCTAATTGATACATCTTTAGACGCCAATAATGCGGCATCCATTAGATTGGTCAAACCATAAATGGTATCAATTCTTGTCGCTTTTATAACTTTATCATCTCGCCCCATCGCTCTAAGTGCATCAATATTATCTGTCGCCTGTACACCCAAACCTTCACCCGTAGGCATCCAGCCAGGAAAAGTATGTACAGCCAGCCATAATGACGCCTGCTGATACCAAGGCTGGGTACTTCTTGCCCAAACTGCAGGCGCATATAAAATCGTCCCACTTACCTCCTCCGCTAAAGAAAATCTTGTATCAGCCATGGCTGTCATAATGACTGCACCACCCATACTTTCACCCACTAGAAAAATGGGCTGCTGAGGGTATTGGTTACGAATTTGCTTTACCAACAGATGCAAGTCCATTTGCAAACGACCTTCTTCAGGCCAAATCCCGACCATTCTTGTTCCGCCAAACCCGCGTTGATCATAGGCAAGACACGCTATATTTTTTGAGACAAAATACTGACACATGCCTTCAAACGCTTTACTATAATCATTAAACCCATGTAGTGCGACGACAATACCGTTCGGTGAAGTTTCAGGCCAAAACCGAGTTATAGGAAGATGGTAACCATCCTCAGCTAAAAATTCAGTTTTTGATAAAATCGGCTCATGATCCATACCGGAACTAAGCTGCGTTTTAGGCGTACTACAACCTAAAAGTAAAAAACAAGCTATAGTAAAAATCAGATGACCAATAAAACGTTTAAACAACACATTTCTCATTAACATTCCTTACGATACTGGCTCAATATGATCGATCATCAACTGTACGCTTTTACGCCCCCTAAACTCATTGATATTTGGTCGATACGCTACACGTATTTGCGCGGGAATCGACTTTCCTACCCACTCACTATTAAACTGAATCGCATCAAACATTTGTGTACTGCCTTGTTTGACCAATACTAACTTTAAGTGTTTTTCCTTTAATACCCGCTGTTGAATCAATTCAAAGGTATCATCAAAGCGAGGCTCTGGAAATTGCTGCCCCCATGGGCCCGCAAGTTCGAGCATATTCACACATTCAATGGTGAGTTCATTTTCTGATAGCGCGCCATCACTAAGCAGAGTTGCTTCAAGGTCTTGCTCGGTTAACTGCTCACGCACAACGGTATCGAATGCTTGTGTAAATTCTTTGAAATACTTTTTCTCAATCGTCATGCCTGCAGCCATGGCATGACCGCCAAATTTTGATAGATAAGCTGGATGACGTTTGGCAATGATATCCAGTGCATCACGCATGTGAAACCCTGCAATTGATCTAGCAGACCCTTTTAATTCAGGATTTTCAATACTTGGGTCATCATCGGCGGTTGCAAAAACAATAACAGGGCGGTTAAATTTCTCCTTCACTCGTGATGCCAGAATACCAATCACGCCTTGGTGCCAATGGGCTTCATACAAACATAAACCCCAGTCCATTTCACCATTTCCAAAGTCCATTTCTTTCAATTTAATATCGGCATCCATTTTCATGTCAGCTTCAATAGATTTACGATCCTGATTAAGTTGATCTAAACGCTGAGCAAGCTGATTAGCGCTGTATTCATCCTCTGCTAGCAAGCATTCTATACCAAGCGACATATCATCCAAACGGCCTGCAGCATTCAAACGCGGCCCTATCGCAAATCCCATATCACTTGCCCGTATGTTTTCAGGTTTTCGTTGAGCGCATGCTAAAATAGCTCTTATACCCGGTCGACAGCGCCCTGCTCTTATCCGTTTAAGCCCTTGCTCAACCAAGATTCGATTATTTTTATCTAGCGGTACTAAATCTGCTACCGTTCCAAGTGCAACAAGGTCAAGATAATCACCTAAGTTAGGTTCTTTAATATTATTTCCTTCAAACCAATCGAGTGCACGTAAGGCTGACCTTAAGGCACTCATCACATAAAATATAACACCGACACCCGCTGCATTCTTGCTCAAAAAATCACATGAAACTTGATTAGGGTTCACAATTGCATCTGCATCAGGAATTTCATCACCCGGTAAATGATGGTCTGTTACCAGCACTTTAAAACCAAGCGCTTTTGCTCGACTCACCCCATCAATGCTTGAAATTCCATTATCAACTGTCACAATTAAATCAGGTTGCATGGTCGCCGCTAAATCTACAATTTCAGGGGTTAAGCCGTATCCGAATTCAAACCTGTTTGGTACTAAATACTGACAATCAAAAGCCCCCATGGCACGGAGCGCATGTACCGCTAATGCTGTACTTGTTGCGCCATCACAATCAAAATCCCCCACAATGATAATTTTTTGTTTATTCTTAAGCGCGTCAACTAAAAGTTTAACAGCCGCATCAATACCTAAGAGTTGTGAGCTATCTAAAAGCTTAGAAAGACTTAATTCTAAATCCTCAGCATTAAATACGCCTCTTGAATTATAAATTCTACTTAAAAAAGGAGGAATAGTGTTTATTGGCGCTGTCGTATCTTGCAAATCTCTTCGAAGAATGGTCTTTTTCATGGCTAATTATCATTATATTTTAGGTTTAATTTAAAACGACGTTCTAGTTAGCTAGGTACTTTAGTTCAGGCAGAAAAAAAGCACTAAGACATTGTCTTAGCGCTTTAAAGTCACTCACCTTCAACGGTTTATCACCTAGCTTCTACGATGCTTCGCAACATAAGCGTGTATTTCAGTTAAATCATTTGGCAAAACTTCGTAACGTTCTTCTCTATTATATAAGTCAGCAAGATGATGCGGTAACTCAGGCGTAATACCAACACCTGATTTCTCTACCGCTTCAGGAAACTTAACGGGGTGCGCTGTTGCGAGTGTAACCATGGGTATAGAACCATCTCGACGACAAGCACGAGCAGCTTCAACACCAATCGCTGTGTGTGGGTCAATAAGGTATTCAGTCTTATCATAAACTTCTTTAATCACTTCACACGTACGTTCATCATTGACCGAGTAGCTATCAAAGAGCTTACGTGCTGCAGTCCACCGATGCGTTTCAATTGCACCAGACTGCGCCTTCCAAGCATCCATTTGCCCAGCTAATGCTTTTCCATCTCGCCCATACAGATCGAACATTAGACGTTCAAAGTTACTTGACACCATAATATCCATACTTGGAGATAAGGTATGATGTAAACCTTCTAACTTATAGTTATTCTGGCTAATAAAGCGATGTAAAATATCGTTTCTATTGGTTGCAACAATTAACTGGTTAATGGGCAGCCCCATATTACGAGCAAGATAGCCCGCAAAAATATCGCCAAAATTACCTGTTGGTACCGAGAAAGATACACTCCGGCTAGGCCCACCTAAAGAAAGCGACGCACTAAAATAATATACAATCTGGGCCATAATTCTTGCCCAGTTAATAGAATTCACCGCAACGAGGCGCGTTCCATTTAAGAAACTTTGGTCATTAAAGCTGTCTTTAACCATTTGCTGGCAGTCATCAAAATTGCCATCCACTGCAATATTAAAAACATTATTTCCCTGCACCGTTGTCATCTGTTTACGCTGGACATCAGAAACACGGTTATGAGGGTGCAGAATAAAGATATCGACATTGTCGCAGTGCTTACAACCTTCAATCGCAGCAGATCCAGTATCGCCCGAAGTGGCACCTAATATCACGACACGCTCATTGCGCTTCTGTAGAACATGATCTAATAAGCGCCCAAGTAGCTGAAGCGCAAAATCTTTAAACGCGAGTGTTGGGCCACGAAATAATTCAAGTATCCATTCATTTTGGTCTAACTGAACCAAGGGCGCTACTGCAGCATGATCAAAGGCAGCATAAGTTTCATCAACCATTGCTCTGAAGTCATCCTCAGGGATTGAACCTTCAACAAACGGATACATCACATTAAAAGCTAAAACCGAATAAGGGAGCCCAGCCCATGATGCAATTTCTTCTTGAGTAAAACGAGGCAATGTTTCCGGTACATATAACCCACCATCTGGGGCTAGGCCCGTTAACAATACATCTTCAAAACCTAATGCTGGCGCTGCGCCTCTCGTACTAATATATTTCACGTTACTTATCCGTCTCTATTAATGAAAATGCTCAATGCGGATACGAACCACATTGCCAACCGTTGTTTCAAGCGCTTCAATCTGTTCGATCGCTAAATTAATTTGTTTTTCTTTAACTTCGTGGGTCAATAGCACCAAGGGAATAGTCTGATGTTCCTGCTCACTCTCCTTTTGCATCACAGACTCAATATTAATACCAAGTCCACTCAAAATCGATGAAACTTGAGCCAATACACCGGGGTTGTCTTCGGCCGTTACTCTCAGATAGTAAGCTGATGTAATTTCCTCTATTGAGATCACAGGCAAATCAAGCATGTGATCTGCTGAAAACCCTAAGTAAGGCACTGTTACGCCAGCATTTGCCTTTATTGCTCTTGCAACATCGACCAAATCAGCAATAACAGCTGAAGCAGTTGCTTCTGAACCAGCACCAGCGCCGTAGTATAAAGTTTGGCCTACCGCATCACCATCAACTAAGACTGCATTCATAACCCCGTCAACTTTAGCAATGAGTTGCTGCTCAGGGATAAGTGTTGGGTGAACTCTTAATTCAAAGCCATCTTCTTTCCTGCGAGCAATACCCAGATGCTTAATGCGGTACCCTAATGCATCAGCATTATTAACATCAACCGTTGAAATTTTACTAATACCTTCAGTGAATGCTTTTTCGAACTGTAATGGTACACCAAAAGCAACCGATGCCAATATTGCCAATTTGTGAGCAGCATCAATACCTTCAACATCAAAAGTAGGGTCTGCTTCAGCATAACCCAAGGCCTGAGCCTCTGCTAAAACATCAGAAAAGTCGCGCCCTTTATCTTTCATTTCAGTCAGTATAAAGTTACCAGTACCGTTAATAATACCGGCTAACCAATTTATTTTATTTGCTGAAAGCCCTTCTCTTAATGCCTTTATAATAGGTATACCACCGGCAACACCTGCTTCATAAGCAACAATTACATTATGCTCAGCTGCCAATGCAAAAATTTCATTACCATGTTCAGCGATAAGCGCCTTATTTGCTGTCACAACATGCTTACCATTTCTAATCGCTGCGCAAACTAAGTCTTTTGCTAAATCATAACCACCAATCAACTCGGCAACGACTTCAACATCTGGATTATTAATGATATCCATTAAATTGGTTGTAAATTCAATCCCAGTCATATCACAATTATTTTTTAAGCTTCTAGATGCCACATGAATGACATCAACCTGACAACCTGCACGTGCAGAAATTTCTTGTTGATTTCGCTTAATAACGTTTATTACACCGCTAGCGACCGTTCCTAAACCACAAATTCCAACTTTCAGGGACTTCAAGTTAATATCCTCAATTCATTTTGTATATAAAAGGCAAAAAATCAAAACGTAGTATACCCTTTCAAGAGGGAAATAATCAGCGCACCGAAAGCTTCTGAGTGAATATTACTAAAAAAATAGGACAACAATGAAACAAAATGCACGCATATTACAAATATTAACCATTGCATCACTTTTGACCGCCTGTAGCGGCCCATTTAGTGATTACACAAAATTCGAATTAAAGAAAGAATATAATAAGTGTGACTACAACCGATTAACCGCTGCAGGAGCTCAACGCTGTAATAATATTATGAAGGAATGTGAAATAAGAAAAGAGAGGAGTGGCTTCCGATGCTAATCAAGAAGCCTAAATTTAAATATGAACTTAAAGCAAGCCGAGACCTTTAGCTAATTTATCCGCCGTCAAATAACCTGGTACTAATGTCCCATCTTCTAAAACGATAGCAGGTGTACCCGTTACACCTAGGGCTTGACCCAACTTGAACTGAGCTAAAACAGGGTTCTTGCATTGTTTGTTAGGTATCGCGCGACCATTCTTAGCTAAAGTCATCGCATCTAACTTATCATCGGCGCACCATGCGGACACAAATTTATTATAAGAATCACTACCCTCACCCGCTCTAGGATATGCAAGATAACTTACTTCAATTCCCAGTTCATTCATGCGAGGCACTTCTTTATGAAGCTTTCGGCAATAACCGCAATCAATATCTGTAAAAACAGCTATTTTAGCTAAGGTTTTTCCTTTTGGCGTGAATACAATTTTTTCTTTAGCATCTACAGCGGATATTTTATCAGCACGCAATTGTTTCTTCTTAATTTCTGACAAGTTATTAAGCTGTCCACCAACAGTTGTATAAAGCTCACCGGTTAAAAAGAACGACCCCGTCTCATCCGTAAATAATATTTCACTACTATTTGTAACAACACGATAGATGCCAGACATTTCACTCTTCGTTATATTGTCAATTTTTAAAGAGGGAATCGCTTTAGTTAAGCTCTTTTCTATTTCAACTTCACCCGCCACTAAAAGAGATGACATAGCCGCTATTAAGCAAAAAAACCCAAAACGTTTATACACTTTCATTAAACACCCCATAAATCATTAAACTACTTATACGTTCAGACACGCTAACCATTATTTAGTTCAGCAGCAACAAAGATAATATTACAATTAAAACATGTAATACACGCTCCAACCTAATTTGTACAAGCAAAAACGCAAAAAGGCAGGAGCTTTTAGCACCTGCCTTTTAGTATTCTACATTAAGAGCAAAAGCTCTAGTTAAGTAGAATTAACCTAGCTTCTCTTTAATACGAGCAGCCTTACCACTTAACTCTCTCAAGTAGTACAATTTAGCCTGACGTACATCACCACGACGCTTCACATCAACACTGTCAATCTGCTTACTAAAAGTTTGGAATGTACGCTCAACACCAACGCCGTATGAAATTTTTCGCACAGTGAAAGAAGAGTTTAGACCGCGATTTCGCTTAGCAATAACAACACCTTCATAGGCCTGTAAACGCTCACGAGTCCCCTCTTTTACTTTAACCTTAACAACGACAGTATCACCAGGACCAAAAGTTGGGATATCTACTACTGCCATTTGCTCAGCTTCTATTGCGCTGATTACGCTATTCTTACCACTCATATTACACTCCTAAATTTTATTCGCATGCTATATACACATATTATAAGTGCACAGAGGCCTACCTGATTTTTTCTACATTCTTAACACTTACTCAGCATTATCACTTTCAATAAACTCTTGAAGCAATGTCCGCTGCTCCTGATTCATTTCAATACTTTCTAATAAATCAGGACGTCTTTGCCACGTTCGCCCTAACGACTGCTTGAGTCGCCAGCGCCGAATTTCGGCGTGATTTCCTGACAAAAGCACATCAGGCACACATTTATTGGCAAAATTCTCAGGCCGTGTATAGTGAGGATGATCTAACAGACCGTTCACAAACGAATCTTCAATTGCAGATTCACTATGACCTAAAACACCAGGAAGCAATCTTGAGACTGCATCCACCAAAACCATTGAAGCGAGTTCACCACCACTTAATACAAAATCACCAATTGATATTTCTTCATCAATTTCTGACTCGATAAGTCGCTCATCAACACCTTCATAACGCCCAGAAACCAAAATTATTTTATCATAAGAAGCTAATTCTATCGCTTTCTGGTGATCTAATTTTGAACCTTGAGGGGAAAGATAGATCGTTCTAACACTTTCACCTTCATGTTTCTTCGCCGAGCTTTTTGCTGCTAGAATCGCATCCTGTAATGGCTGAACTTTCATCAGCATTCCAGGACCACCACCATAAGGACGATCATCAACCGTATTATGGCGATCTTGTGTAAAGTCACGAGGATTCCACGTTTCCATGGAAATCAAACCATTTTTCACGGCTCGACCAATCACTCCATAATGTTCAATCGCATCGAACATTTCTGGAAAGAGCGTTACAAAACCAAAATATTGTTTTGATCCATTCAAAAATCTGGATCCCAATCTACCTCAATAACATTATTATCAAGATCAACTGATGTCACTACTTGGCCTGGCAAATAAGGAATTAATCGTTCCTTACCGTCTAAACTGTCCTTACACTTTTTCACAATAAGTACGTCATTTGAACCAGTTTCAATTAAATGACTTACTTTTCCTAACAACACAGATTCTGTTGTTATAACTTCCATCCCTTCAAGCTGATGCCAATAATATTCCCCTACTTCGAGGTCTGGCAATTCACTTTGCGGAATAGTAACTAAAGAACCACAATACTGTTTAGCAAGTTCTCGATCATTACAACCCTCAAGCTGAGCAACTAGCCCTCCGCCATGAGACTTACAATTATTCACTTTTACAGTACGTATGACACCTGAATTATCTAAAATCCAGTTTTCAAAGTTACAAAGATTTTCTTTTTTCTGGGAGTATGAAATCACTTTCACCCAACCTTTTACGCCATAAACTGAAGTTATCTTACCCATAACTGCACTTTTTTCTTTTACACTCACGGGTATTCCTTTTCAGTCCGTACTCAATTTATCGAGCTATAACGTAATCAGTAAAGAACTAACTTATGCAGCTTTAGCAGCGTCTTTCAAAAGCGATTTAACACGATCTGAAGTAGTAGCGCCTTTAGCTAACCAAAACTCAACACGGTCAGTTTCAACTCTTAAACGTTCTTCTTGGCCACGTGCAATAGGATTAAAAAACCCAACACGTTCGATGTATCGACCATCGCGAGCTGAACGACTGTCAGTGACGGTTAAATGATAAAATGGGCGCTTCTTAGAGCCACCACGAGATAAACGGATAGTTACCATTGCGTTTTTGATCCTGA
>Ga0209825_1000145_pt1 | contig 71895 bp, 61 predicted proteins | sample EN8Hudsemesocosm_FD_184631 | JGI IMG/M metagenome (GOLD analysis project Ga0209825, IMG submission 184631) | Methane-oxidizing microbial communities from mesocosms in the Hudson Canyon - EN8B Hudson Canyon (SPAdes) (version 2) | ecosystem: Environmental > Aquatic > Marine > Cold seeps | place... | reverse complement strand
CACTCTGATTGAGGTTGTCGTTGAGGAAGTTAGACATGAAATAAGCTACTAAGCGATAAAGTAGTATTTTACCTTATTCGACGCCTATTTCATTGGGCTTTTTCTATTTTCCTACAGCCTGAACGCCCGCATCAACGAGCAAATTTTGGCTGGCGACTTTTTTGCCGCGCAGCGCGAAAAAGGTGACAGCTAAAATTTGTCCGTTGGATGCGTTGGTTATGCATTTTTTTTACTCTGTAGTTGGTAGCAATAGAAACTATAAAACAAAGAACAACCTAACAGGTAAACAACAATTTTGGTCGATAGACCACCCGCATTCAAAGCTATAGGAATAGGTAAGCAAAACAAAACAACTTTTTGAACATTTTCTACTTTTGCCCAATACTTGTAAAAACTCTCTTTTAAAGCTGATTGACAAACGAACATTATAAATCACAATACCAGCGAAAAGCTTCTAGCTGTGTCTAACCCATCAATTACGAACAATGCCAAAAAAACCACAATACATAGCAAGAAAATAACTAGATAACCAAGTCGTTTATTATTCATCTGCCTACCTTATAGTGCATAACGCTTACCACAACGGATTGGGTGAGATGGCGACTTTTTTGAGTGTTTTTTCAAAAAAGGTGACAACTTGCCCAATTCCGATTGCTGGTTCTGGTTATGCATTGCTAGTAGTGTGCCCATACTTGCTTAAGTTTACAGCCGAGCAGAGTTTCTAGTTGTTTAATTTGTTGGTCAGATATCCCGTCATCTGCATACGGGTTCCAGATACAAAGCTCAAATTTTGCAAAGCCAACCGAACCAAAGTAATCAATATTTTGGATTGATGTTGATTTATTACAGCAAGGCATAGCAACTTCAATTGCTTCTATATTAGCGTCTTCTGGGCTTGTTTGGGCATCCAGTTTACACCACCACTCTGTATTAACCTCATCATTGAGGTCGCTTTCGGTTGCGCATATTGAACAACCGACTTTTACGGTATTTTCGCCACCATCGATGAACATCAAGTGCTCTGAAAACTGTATTTCTGCCTGCTCTCCATCTGGGAAGAAATCTTCCAGAAGGACTCTAGCTTTTTCAGCTTGCCCTTCATCAGGTATATAGCTTTTATCCTCTGGTATTAACTTCAATACTTCTTCAGACATGATTTTCCTTTAGTGCATAACGCCTTTGTAACGGGCCGGAGTAAGTTGGCGCAGTCTTTTCGCGACAGCTTACGGAGGTCCAGCCCAACGGCTCTTTTGTTGGGCTGTCGTTCACAAACTTGTTAAGCATGACGCCAACTCCTTACCCATTTCACTATCTACGGTGTTTCCATTTTTGAATATTGAAGCAATGATTTCAATCCAATGCCCTTTATCAGTGACATTATGAAAATTTGCGCCATAAAAGGCAGCTGATATTGGCTCATCTTGTAGAAAACCATTTTTTGAAAGACTTGCAAACATTTCCGCCAAACCATCTTTATTGCACTCTTGATGTAGCTCTTCAGGTACATTTTCAAGACTGCAATAAAGCTGCAAGCACAACTGCGCGGCTTTATTATATGTAAGCCCACTCGGAAAACATTTATTTAGATAATCTTCCATACTACTCATTGATGCTTAACGCCGCAATTTACGGACGGAGTGGGATGGCGCTTTTTGTGCTCCGCACAAAACGTGACAGCCCACGGAGTTCCGCAAGATTGCCTTGTTAAATTTTGATTTGATTACCATCTTGATTAAAGCACCTTAGTTCAAAATCACCCTGATTGGCAAAGAAGCTATTTACTTCATGGGCAATGTTATTAATGAGTGATTTAAGCTTAGTATCATACTCTTTATCGGATAACACAGAGTCATCTATTTCATTTACGATGCTGATAAGTTGGCCGCATAATATATAATTTGCAGCAATATCAATTCTGTCTTCAGTTTCCGAAGATGCCGGAAAGAATATAACCCTACCTGAGTCTTCCCAAATTTCGGCTCTAACATAACCCCATTTAATTGCTCTTAGCTCATGCTCTGGAATAACCCGAATAGATAAGTCATCCGCTATTTCATTTAATGCGGATGGTAGATCGCTAAGCTTACCTATTGAGATTTCTCTATTTTGCATGAGCTACCTAAAGAATTTAACGCCGTGCACAACAGCCGGAGGTAATTGGCGCCTTTTGTGCGGGTTTATGCACAAAAGGTGCGAATTGCCGGAGGTCGGTTTGCTGCACCTTGTTATGAAATTTTTTAACATTTAACTGAGCTCACCATAGAATACTCTAGGCTGTGGTTCATGATAAATTAAAAATTCATTATTAGAATTAGCCAAATAAACCCTAAGAATTTTCTCATCTCCCCAGCCTTGAAATGCGATAGAAGCAACATTATCTTGTGTAACTGACACTAATACAGAGTCACCTTCAATTATTTCAGCTGTTACAATTGAATCAATTCCATAAGGAAGAAGTGTAATTACTAGCTCACGACCATTTGAGTATTGTTTAGCGTAGGAAATAACACCTTCATCATGGTCATCTTTAGAGGATGGATAAAATTCCTTATCATAGAAATCAACTTTATCTAGGACTTCAAAATTAATTTGCATACTCTATTTCACTCGCCTCTCATAACGCCTACCACAACGGATTGGGTGAGATGGCGACTTTTTTGAGTGTTTTTTCAAAAAAGATGACAGCTTGCCCAATTCCGCTTGCTGGTACTGGTTATAACTATTTTCCGCAGATAAAAACATGATTTAATGCCACATTAGATGGATTACTAACACTCATGTTTGCCCTTTCATAGACAGAGGCAAAAATGACCTTGGAAGCTATATCGATAAATATAATTTGGCCAGAACTTTCTCTGCCATATTCATTTGGTTTCTGTATACCATATATAGCTTGCTTATCATTAGAAATGATATGGTAACTTGTTGTATTACTTTCAAACGCAATTCCACTATTAGGGTCAGAATATTCTTTTACAACTAAGTATTCATCCACAATATTGACATCCCATAACAAACTTGGGTCTGCTTGATCAATTGTAGTTTTAGACACAAGCTGCTTATCATCAGTTACTCTAACCGAACTAGTAGATCCGCCTGATGATTTACACGCTTTGAATTCAGCTGAAAAGCTAATGCTAGGTACAAATACTAAAATAGTTAGAAAAATAAATATTCGCATAATGTCTCATAGTTATAACGCCAAGCTAAACGGCGAAGTAATGTTGGCGACTTTTGTGCGTATTTTTGCGCAAAAGGTGACAAGATTGCTGAGTCCGATTTGAGCGTTTGGTTATGTGATCGTTGAGTTGTCACTTGAGTGACTCCTTAGCTTTGCCAAAGCCTTTTTGTAATTTCTTACACTAAGGTAAATAAAATATATTCCCCCGCAAGAAACAACTAAAACCCAAGTCCAATACCAGCCTGGACTATCCATTGGAGTTGCAATTATTTTCCCATGTTTACCGGGGATTTCTTCATAATACAAAAAATAGATAAGATTAGCGCCCATAAAGACAATACCAGCCACATCCCATATTGGCCGATAACCTTTATACCAAGTAGCGTCTTTTTCTTTGTATAACAGAGCGTCTAAATTCATATATTCTTTGTTTTCAACACATAACGCCCACCTCACCGGAGTAGCAAAATTGGCGTGTGTTTTTGCGTTTCTTTGCAAAAACCACGACAACTTTTGCGGAATCCGGTGGAGGTGCTTGTTATAGTTAACCTGGTATAGAATAAAAATATAACAACAAACCTATAACAATACATATTGATGCCACGACTTGTCGCTGTTTATTTGTACCAACCTTGCTCAATGTTTTACTAGTACCAAGCAACACAGACACGCTAATTAAAATATAATAAATTGAGACCAAATGAGAATATTCTTTATATTCAAAATGTATGGTCCGGTAACCACCGATTATGCTGCCGTTAATTAAGCCGTAAATGGCATAAAAGATTAATAGCACTGATAAATACTTAAAAACTACCATGATGAAAGGCAGTTCTTTTTTAAAATTTAACTTAGCTTTAGGTTGCTTTATTTCTATGCGTTTTCTTGGAGGATTGTTGCCTCTAGCTTTTTCTGAGGCAGCTCTAATTTCCTTCACTTTTGCATAAAGCTCTCTATCTAAATTGTCTTCGGGCAATTACTCATCATCCTGTATTTTTGAAACTATAACGCTGCTAACAAAGGCGGAGCAACATGGCGGGCTTTTTGGCACAAAAAGCGTGACAGGTTGCGGAGTCCATTGCTTAGCCTGGTTATGATTAATTAATTCGATAGATGTACCCTACAGTAAAGCCAGATAATTCGTAGGCCGAAGGATCTGTCTGCTGACGCCATTCAGCTTGAAAGCTTGAGCGCTCACTTAAGCTTATTGATACACCAGCACCGAAAGAAATCCCGTCGGAAGAATCTTTTACAGAAAGTTCATTAAATGAGCCCTCAACTCTTGTAAATGAGTACCCTAATAGACCATAGAAAGAATAATTCATAACATCATATTTCGGTTTTGCATAAATACTAAGATAATTACTTATTTCTAGGCTTATCTTATCACCGCTATCAACTATTTCAGAATCATCGCCAATACCAAACCCTAAATTGGCTTGTACATCTAGGTGAGGTAAAACGCTATATATGGAAACTAATTCGAGAGAGTTTAGTGAAAAATCTGGGTTCCCATTTTCTTCATAATCCCAGACTCCTACTGAGCCCCCTATATGTATATCACCTTCTTCTGCACTAGCAACGAATGGCAGTGCTAAAAACATTAAAATGGGTACTAACTTTTTCATACTTCCTCTAATAATTTGATGGTTGAAAAGTCATAACGCCCTGCGAATGGGCGAGGAGCGCAGCGAACGAGTCCAACCCAGCGTTTCTTTGCTGGGTGATCATTGCGCAGCTTGTTATATGCTGGATCTACTTTAACCATATATAGAGCCCCCATGATATCGGTAATAATGTCAGTGAAGAATAGAAAACTGCTACTCGACCAACAGAGCTATCTTTTTCTGGTATACCGGCCATAAAAAAAAGCCAACCGATAATTGAAACGATACCAAGTATAAGGTTTGAATAAGACAATGAAATGAAGCCAACGAGTAGACCAATAACCAACCCGCCAACTAGATAATATTGTGTTTTTATACTCTTATTCATAACTCAATAATTCGATTCTTTTTTGCATATAACGCCCAGCTCACCGCGCGGAGTAATGTTGGCGACTTTACTGCGTGTTTTTGCAGGAAAGGTGCAAACATTACGGAGTCCGGTGGAGCTGCTGGTTATGTGTTTAGTTTTGGTAATTGTTGAAAGTAAATCGTTACTCTTCATCTTTTAGCCTTTCTCTGGCAGCCTGTAACAACTCAAAATAATTCTCTTCTAATGGCTCGACCAGAACACTCTCGAGTGAACAATTTAGATTCCATAGCGCTCTTTCTTCTGCTTGGTGCTCTATAGCAAGTTTATCGCTATCAGAGAATCTTGAAAGCATTTCGAATAGAACTAAAGCTTCATCTTTAGTCAGGGTAATTTGAATTTCATCCATGCTCATAATCTTATTTGCACATAACGCCTTTAGCAGCGGCGAACGAAGTGAGTCCAGCCCACGGCACTTTGTGGGCGATGCTGGCTAAACTGGTTATGTTTTGATATCTCGGAGGACAAGACCTTTACCTTCCATACAACGCTTAACTTGATTAATTAGGTCACCGGCTTTCGCAGAATTATAAACACCACCTTTACCGGCTATCATTTTGTAAGCCTTACGATACTTCTCGTCCTTGTTGCATGCATCTTCAACTTCTGATTGTTCAGCCTTTGTAACAGGGTGACCGTCTCTTACCCACTCTTTCGTGGGTTGATGCTTGGTAGCACATGAAGCCAAAAATAGAGATAGCAGTATTGTGCAGAATATTTTCATGACATTCCTATTAAACATAACGCCAAGCTAATGGGCGTAGTAATGATGGCGACTTTTTTGTCGCGTAGCGCAGAAAAGGTGCCATTATTACGGAGTCCTATTGAGCGCTTGGTTAGCTTTTGACATCACATAGTACATTGCAACTAGCACCGAGCCAAAGACTAAATTTGTTGAGATTATATGCACTGTATTAGATTCTAGTGTATTTAAAAACCAATTTGGTGATTGAACAAATTGGTAGATATTGTTTGCAATTATTGCGATTACGGCGATTGAAATAGATTGCTTTGTATTATGATTTTTGCCCGCAAGTATTACCCCTAAGACTGTTACCATAGATGCTAATAAACTAATTAAGAACATATACATAACACCCATCCAGTCTATGCCAAACAAGCCTATATTCATCTCGTAACCGCCCAAAATAGCAAAAACCAATTTTGCCGAAACTTGAAAAAGGACTACGTATATGATCGCGATGATTATTTTCATATTTTGAAGCTAACGCTTTTATAAACGGCGCGCGTTTCTTTGCGCGTCCAGTGTAGCCCACGTTCCTTTGTGGGCGGAACGAGGTTTGATAAACTTGTTATATTTGAGTGTACGTATAGTCAAAATCCAAAATCGCCGACCACTCTGTACAGCCTAAATGGCGTACTTGTGGATGAGTCACCCATTCCTTGCAATTCTCGGTTGCTTTATCCGAGAAATATAGTTGATTCCCATTGATATAAACGAAGTCGATAACATCGTGAATATTATCTCCATGTTCATCTGCTGGTAAAAACTGTGTGGTTACAATGACTTTGGTTGCAGAAACACCACTTTCAGTGACTACTGTACCAAGTGAAGTGTATGGTCTTACTACCACATATTTTTGTGGGTCAGGAGTTTTATCATCACAACCGTCAGTATAAAAAGTATGTGTGAATATCAAATTGTCAGAAGTAAATTCAATTTCATGGTAACCAGTACGAGCATAAGCAATTGCACAAGATGGTGAAAGCCAAACCGTACCAATTAGCCCTGATGATGTCGAATCGCTAGAGCTGCTACTTCCACAACCCAGCAAAGATAATAAAATACTAAAAGTGATAAACCTAAACAAAACTGCTCCTAGAAAATATAACGCCTGCAGCATGGGCGAGGAGCGCAGCGACGAGTCCAACCCACGTTTCTTTGTGGGTGATCATGGCTGCACTGGTTATGTGTCATCTTCGGGGTCCGGCGGATATATAGTAACAACAAGGCTACCATTTAATGCTGCTAACTTTTTTATTGACTCGTTACTAATATTTGAGTGGAAGCCATTTGGCTTTTCACCGCTCTCATAGCCAAAATCAAAAACCCTTTTTGTGCAGTTGTTCCACAGTTCTTTAGCTGAAGGACTGAGGCCGTTAACTAAAGCTGAATATTCTTCAATAATTTGATTCTCATGAGAGTAAGGTGTTTCAAAGGAAGCATTGTACTTACCTTCGTAAAATTCATTGCGCATGACAGAAACACGATCTCCAAACTCTTCAACTATTAGAGAAGCATCCTTATCTGACTCAATATCTAAGTCGATATTTAAAAATTTAATTGTGCTCATAAATTCACATAACGCCTGCAGCATGGGCCGGAGCAAAATGGCGCTTTTTGTGCGCAGCACAAAACGTGACAGTTTGCGGAGGTCCAGCCCGAAGGGCGAACATGGCTGCACTGGTTATGTTTTTTCACTTAGTATGGCACCTACTATTTTTTATAGTATGAAATATATATACAGTACAAGCCAAATAATAGAAATGGAATACCAATAAAGTACCGATCATTACCTACGAAAACATCGCCTCTAACATTGCCCGTTAACAGCGTATAGCTACTAGCCACAACAATAATTATACCGGCAAGGAAAGCGGAGTTACGAGGTATATATTTCATACTTTTATTTGATACCCATTAGTACAAATATCTTCAATTAAATTGACCAATTTGATTAATTAGACAATTCCTCTTTGAAAACATAACGCCCGCAACACTGGATTGGGTGTGTTGGCGACTTTTTTGCGGCACGCGAAAAAGGTGACAACATGCCCAATTCCACGTGCTTGCGCTGGTTAAGGCTAGCGATGTAGGTGACTGAACTAATGTTGATTACCTTGCCGTTGACCTTAATGTTTAATTTGTAGTCTTTATGTTTTTACAGTACCTAAAAGACCTGACTTAATTCAATTTCTATTCTGCCGAATTCCAAGATAGCTTACTAAATCTGAAGCACAAACTGAGCGGAATAATGTTAGTTTTTAGACTGAAATCCGAACCAAATTAATATGGCCCAACGATAAAACTAAAGAATGCTATTTAACTTACTAACTTAGTTTAACTGCCTACCCTACTTGCTGAAACCTGAAATAAAAGCTTGGCCATTTAAGTAGGTTTAAAAAGCTTTAACGCTTCGCTAATGGGACAAATGGGATGGCAGTTTTTTTGCGTGGTTTTGCAAAAAAGGTGACAGCCCATTTGTTCCGTTTGAGCGTTTTGTTAGAGCAATAATTTTGTTTAAAACTCAAGGTTTGATGCTCTAGCCAAACTTGGGTTTGTTTGTTCTACGCTTTAAAGAGTGACCGAATAACAACCTTAAAATAAATTATTTCGACTTCGTAAAACACTGAACAATTATGCCCTTTATTTTTAAAGACTACCGGCAAAACAGAATAATTATTTACATACTGTGAAGGCCAACTACATAGCCATTTCACTTTATGCCCTTAAATAGCGCTAACGCCTGTAGCTGCGGCCGAGCGAAGCGAGGTCCAGACCCAGTGTCTCTTTGCTGGGACGAGGCAGACTACACTTGTTAGGCATTTGAATAATGCTCCGGAATTAAGATTTTTAGCCAATTAGAATGTTTTGAAAATAAATCAGCTATTTCCTGATTAAACACCAACATAGAATTCCAGTTTTTATTGTAAGCAATACTAAATGGTTCAATGCCTTTTTGCATTAAAACCATATCATGTAAATACATAGGCCTATCTTTAGGCCAATTTGGGGAGTCGAGCGGCTCCCATTTTGATGCCTGCATATCCCAGATTGAGACCATTTTTACTGGATGAAGTACATAAAAGTCTGTTGAAATATTACCTTTAGTTTTTGCTTCGAAAGGTATTAATACAATATCATCTTTTGCGACCTCTTTGATTGCTTCAGCTAGTTCTTTGCTTGCAACATGCAATGGCAAATTAGTGGCTGGTATTGCATCGATACGACCTAATTCAGCATCAAACTCTACTTTTGGCGCTGACCACTTTGACGGCATATCAAGAGACTTTAAAGCATGAGGGCTATCGCCAGACTCTTTGATATACATTCCAATAAGCTCTTGGGGTATCTCATAATCAAAATCGTATGTATAAATCTTCATTTAGTGCCTAACAGTATGTTTAACGGACCCTGTCGGTCCGTTAAACATACTGTTAGGCCGAATAGTATTGCATTGTCTCAGAATACCTATGCATCTGTTTTTTTTAGTTTTAAAACAACTTTTCTTAACTTGTGTATGTCGTACGCATGCAAAAAAGACATAAAAGAAAGCAAAGCTAATACCCACCACAATGTATCGTAAATTCTGACTTTTTGTTTCGCCAAGCTATTTAATATACCTGTTGAAACGCCATTTAAGACTTCTTCGGTTTCGTTTTGTTCTAGACCGTTTATTCGAGATGTAAGACTAAATATCTTCTCGTTTTCCGATATTAGATGCTCAATACCCAAGTAAGTATTTACAGAGAAACCTAGAAAAACTACCCCGATTATTATCGACATGTACATTGAAGCTTTCGTTCTACTAAGTACTTTATCGTCAGTCTGTTTAAACAGGTTCAAAATCATCTCAATATATTGCCATAATATTTAGTATTAAAAGCCATAACGCCTAGCACAACGGCGTAGTGATGTTGGCGACTTTGCTGCGTGTTTTTGCAGGAAAGGTGCGAACATTACGGAGTCCGTTGGTGCTTTTTGTTAAGGTCATTTGTTTGTGTACTCGATTGCAGTAAAGAATGGCTGATCCTTCGGAGTAAATGCTAATGAATTAACCATTATATTTTGAAAACATGATGTGAAGCTTGTGTTTGTATTTAACCAAGACTTAACAACTTTTCCGCTTTCATTGATTTGGACTACTATGGAAAAATCGGGTGGTGGGCCCGCTTTATTAAAGCAAGAAGGCATAGCAGAACCCATTAATTTTCCTTGGGCTGACAATAACCTATGCGAGGCCTCTTTGTTTAGACCTTCTTCGCTCTTATGAGCTAATTCAAGTGCTTCCTTAAAACTCAAATCATTCGCGTAGGATACTGTTACAAATAGCATCAATAGCGATGCTAGTACTCTTTCTTTCATATTTGAGACCTTAACGCCTGCAGTTGCGGACGGAGTGTGGTGGCGCTTTTTGTGCAACGCACAAAACGTGACAGCACACGGAGTTCCGCAAGCTGCACTGGTTAAATGTCATGATTGAACCACCTTAAGGAACATGGCCAAACCACCATAACCAACAACCCCGAAAGCGATTATATTGCCACAAAAATTAGGTTTTGTAAGTTTACCCTGTTTCAGTTTACGAACATAAAAAACTAATATGGCGAAGAAAGAAATACTAATAAGAACAAATAACCATAAATAGCTTTCTTGGCTTTTTTGATAAAGCTGAAACAGCTCAAATGGAATGCCCCAAAAGACTAGACCAGCAAGCATTAGCGCAAGAATTAGAATTTCAAATCCGTCGATTACTGCCATGATTGGTTTGAAAGGATTCATGAGTTCTCTTTGAGCATTTAACGCTTACATAATGGGCCGAGCTGCGTAGCAGCGAAGGTCCAGCCCACAGGCCCTTTTGTGGGCGATCATTGATGTACTTGTTAGGGCTGGTTTATACGCTCTATACAGCAAATAAAGTTAACACTTTTCTCTAATACTTATTTCTAATGCTCTAATTCTTGCTCTTCTAAATCCCTCACTTAGATCAGAGTATCTTTTTGCTTCACCACCTATTACTAAAGATTCTCTTAGATCGTGTAAAAAAGATACTGCAAATTCACACGTTCTTGAATCTGGTTTTTTTTTAAGATTTTCGAACGCTCTTTGCACTTTCCTTTTTTCTGACTCTTTTATCATTTCATACTTTAACGTAAGTTCTGATGGTGATAGCTTTGATGCAATATTGACTTTACTAGTTTTTTTCGAAATATTCTTAGCACTCGCTTCCATTGGAGGCTTATCACCAAAATGAATATTTCCATTTTTATCCTTCCACTTAAACACTTCAGAAGTAGCATTCAATGTATAAACTGTGGAGGTAATAAAAACGAAAAATATAAATATAGTAGAGTTAATACAATCCCGTATGATCATGCCTTCCCTTTTAAATTACTAGCTCGAAATATAAATGTGAATAAGTTCTGATGCCCTAACAGCGTATTATAACGATTCAATCGTCATATCCTTTTGGGGTCTATTTCTGACGACGCTCATTTTCATTTTTAAAAACATAATGCATTCAATTGGTTACGTCAACATTAATATTAGTCACGAAAAATAGTATCACCTTTAGCGTTCTATTTCTGGCATAGAATCATCAACCATCTTTTTCTACACGATTGATATATCTCATTTTTTTATGAAAATAGACCGCCACTGGCGGTCTATTTCTGGAATTTACTCTCAATTCTTTCTTTTTATAAACTTACAACAGCGTAATTAATCAAAAAATTACCTTCAATTATAGCCGGTACACATTTAATTATTTTGAATAGACATCCTGTTTTATTTTTCATATGATAATAACTGTTTTTTTATACAGTCAAAGGATTGATTAGTAATGAGATATATTCCAATTCCTGTACCACCAGAATCGACCAAAATAATACCTAGATATCGTCTTTTCATTCGGTCACAAAATAAAGCATATCGAACAGAGCAAACCTATGTGTTTTGGGTAAAACGTTTCATACGATTTTTTAATAACACCCACCCTGATAAGTTAGACTCTGAGCAAATAGAGCATTTTTTATGCTTTTAACGTTACAAGAAAATGTTTCTAAGAATACTCAAAAAACTGCCTTGAATGCTTTGGTTCACTTTTACCAAAAATTCTTAAAGCGTTCTCTTGATAACTTAACTTTCTAAAGAGCTAAAAAATCAACCCGAATCCCAGTAGTTTTTACACACCAAGAAGCTAAATGTGTTATTTCAATGATAAAGGAACCCTACAGATTGATGGCTGACCTTTTGTATGGTTCTGGCCTTAGAATTTCTAAATGCGGCCGTTTACGTGTTAAAGATATCGATTTTGGCTTTAAATGCATTGTAGTTAGAAATGGTACAGGTGATAAAGATAGAACAACATTATTACCCAATAGTACGATCGATCGTCTACAGTTCCAGGTAGAGCGCGTCAAATTGTTGCACGAACAAGATCTTACTAATGATTGTGGTGAAGTGTACCTACCTTATGCTTTAGAACGAAAATATAAACGTGCTAATCAACAGCTAGCTTGGCAATATTTATTCCCTGCATCTAAATGCTCAAAAGACCCTCGTTCTGACAAGTATCGCCGCCACCATATTATAAACAGTACAGTACAAAAAAAGGTGGCAATAGCTATTCGGGAAGCCAATATACTAAAACATGCTGTTGCCATACTTTCAGTCATAGCTTTGCTACAAGGTTATTACAAAAAGGCTATGATATTCGTACGATACAAAAATTATTGGGCCACGCAGATGTAAAAACAACAGAAATCTATACGCATGTTATTGGTCAAGGGGCTTACGGTGTTATTAGCCCGACTGATGATGATTAACACTTTAAACAACAAGGAGTAGTTGAGTGAATACTAATTTGTATTGGGTCGATTCTTTTAATTATGGGGATGATTGGTTTGTAGTGGCGTGATGACCTTCTATGAGAATGCAGATTAACTAAAGGCTCTATACCGAATCATTTTTGGGTTTACTCGTTACAGAAATAAGGGTTACGAAAACCGAGCACCATATTTTTATTGAGGGTAATGTTGCTAGGGCGGCTCTTCAGTCGATTAAATAGAATTGCCAGGCATACCCAACAAATAAAATAGTTCGTAAATACACGTTATTTATAATATTGAAAACCACCAAAAACAGATCACTTTTCTATTTTTGGTTGTCGTTATAAGGCACATATTTACATACCTCACCTTGAATTACAGGTGCTTTCGTTTTTTTAATCGCTTGCATGCACCGTGCTTTGAGCGAGGTCTAATAACTCTCTTAATGCAACGGAGTACATCGAGAATTCTGCATCTTCAGTTGCTTTAAATTCTGTGAGCGTTTGTGTCCATCTTAAAACAAGCTCTTTATGTAGTTCCATCCAAATATCGATCCTTTGTTCAATATCTTTAGGGGCATCTTTTAGCTTAAGCAAACCAACGGTTAATGACCTTTGCTGCCAATCGAGGTCTTCGCGGAATGCTTCTCTAGCAAGCGCTTGCCAGTGTGTTAATGGTGCAAGCGAGTTAATTTGTTGGCCAAACCATGTAAGGTCAAGTCGATTACCCAGTACGTAATATACATTTGCCACGTTATCGAGTGTACTTTCACTTGATTCATGCGCTTCAATAATTCCTAATGACGCATACAAATGTCTTGAGCCTGCAACCATCGCCGCTAATTCTTCGGGCACACCTTCACTAACCAACAAGTCATACTTGTTTTGCCATACATCTTTGGTCCCACCATTTAAGTAATTTGGTAGCGCTTTTGAAATTTTAGCGATTCCTTTTTCGAAGGCTTCCATATTGCCCGCTACATTCAACTCACTCCGTCTGTTTCTGATAAGCCAACGACAGGCACGCCTCATCAAACTCATTAATTCTGACATCATGTTCATTTGCAAATCACTTGAAACTTTATAATCGAGCGATTCAATCACTTCCCACCAGTGATCTAACCTGAAAACATCTCTGGCAATGATATAAGATAAAGCTATGGCCGATGTGGACGCGCCAGTAGATTGTTTTAGACGCTCGACAAAAGTAATGCCCATATGATTAACCAGGTCATTCGCAATTTGAGTCGAAATTATTTCTCTTCTAAGGCGATGCCCATGAAGTTCTTTTTTATATTTCTTGGCCAGCTTGGAAGGAAATGCATCTTCAATTTCTGTAATTAAGCTTTCGTTATCGGGCAACTCTGAATTGATAAGTTCTTCTTTTAAGTCGCCTTTAACATACGAAATAAGCACTGAAAGCTCTGGACGCGTGAACCCTTCGCTTTTCACTTTTCGTTCTGTAATGATGTCGTCAGCGGGTAAAAATTCTAACGCTCTATTTAACTTACCGGCTGTTTCCATTGAGTTTATAAGCCGACGATATTCTTCTGTTCGCGAGCGTGCTTCACTGGTTGCAATACTAATGGCCTGAGTCTGTCGGTAGTTATTTTTTAAGACTAAATCAGCAACATCATCAGTCATGCTCACCAGAAGGTTATTTCGTTGTTTCTCTGTTAAGTCACCATTGACGAGTATTTCGTTTAATAATATTTTAATATTCACTTCGTGATCAGAACAATCTACGCCAGCGGCATTATCAATAAAATCGGTGTTAAGCTTTCCACCCTTCTGGCTGTATTCAATGCGTGACAGCTGAGTCATACCAAGGTTCCCACCCTCACCTACAACTTTCACATTTAGCTCTTTACCTGTAATACGCAATGCGTCATTGGCTTTGTCACCCACATCGGCATGGGTTTCAGTGCTGCTCATAACGTAAGTGCCAATACCACCCACCCATAATAAATCTGCTTGCGCCTTCAATATGGAATTTATCAGCTGGTTAGGGGCCATTTTCTTTAATGTTGTGCCTAAAAATTTTTGAAACTCTGCATTTATCTGAATTGATTTGGCATTTCGCGAGTAAATGCCTCCTCCTTTACTGATAAGTTCTTTGTTGTAGTCTTCCCAACTTGATCTGGGAAGGTCAAAGATACGCTGGCGTTCTGCGAAACTTTTTGCTGTATCAGGATCTGGGTCAAAGAAAATATGCATATGGTTAAAGGCTGCAACCAGTTTAGTGTGTGGCGAAAGTAGCATTCCATTTCCGAACACATCGCCTGCCATATCACCGATACCAATCGTCGTAAAGGGTGTGGTTTTTGTGTTGAGTCCTATTTCTCTAAAGTGACGTTCAACAGATACCCATGCGCCTTTTGCTGTAATCCCCATTTTTTTATGGTCGTAACCCACACTGCCACCTGACGCGAATGCATCACCTAACCAATGACCTTTTTCTAAGGATATTTCATTTGCGATATCAGAAAAAGTTGCCGTTCCTTTATCCGCTGCGACCACTAAATAATAATCATCGTCATCATGACAAACGACATTCTCAGGTTTAACAACTTTGCCATCTATTAAATTATCCGTAACATTCAAGAGTCCTGTAATAAAAGTTTGATAGCATGAAATACCTTCTTTCATGAAATCATCCCGACCCGTATTCGGTAGTTTTTTAGCGACAAACCCACCTTTTGCACCAACGGGCACAATCACCGCATTTTTAACTTGTTGTGCTTTAACCAATCCCAGCACTTCTGTTCTGTAGTCCTCATAGCGATCTGACCAACGTAAACCACCCCTTGCGACTTTCCCACCTCTTAAATGAACACCTTCGATTCGGGGAGAGTAAACAAATATTTCAAACATAGGTACAGGTAGCGGAACATTTGGTATTAACCTTGGCTGAAGCTTAAATGATATGTAGCTTCTGTCTTCGCCATGAATGCCTTTTTGGTAATAATTAGTACGTACGGTGGCTTTAATTAAATCAAGATATAGCCGTAAAATTTTATCTTCTGTTAGGTTTTGAACTTTATCTAAAGCTTCAAAGAATTCATTTTCTTGAGATTCTTGTTTATTGCTTTGATTTTTTGTTTGCTTGTTAAGTTCCGGATTGAATCGAGACTCAAATAGCTGAATCATTATTTGCGATATTTCAACATTAGACACAATCGTGTTAGAGATAAATTCTTGAGAGTTACTAATACGAATCTGACGCATATAGCGCGAATATGATCGTAAAACCGCAATTTCACGCCAATTCATATAAGAAGCAATGACCATACGGTTAAAGCTGTCGTTTTCTGCTTCACCTAACCAAACCTTGGTAAACAGGTCTTCAAAGGGTTGACGAATTTTTTCAATATCAATTGATTGTTGTGTCTTGGTGGTTAACATAAAGTCATGCAACCAAACGGTATGGCCATCTCGGTCAACCGTCTCATAAGGACGTTCACCAATGACTCTAAAGCCCATATTTTCAAAGATGGGCATAACGTCTGATAACGGTACGGGCTGGTCCGCATGAAACAACTTAAAGTGAACAACCTGGTCGTCTTCATCTAATGAGCGGTAAAAACTCATACTAAGTTGTTGATCTTGATTCGTGACGTTTTCTATGTGCTCGATATCAATAGCGGCACGGCGAGGTGAAAACTCCTCTCGATAGCTAGACGAAAAAGCGGTGCGGTATTTATTGATGTAATTGTTTGCATGTTCTTCGCCGTAGGTATCAAACAAAGAAATTTCAAGGTCATCTTCCCAAGATTGAGCGACATCAATAATTTTCTGTTCTAGCTTTTCAATGTCAAAACTACGGCCTTCAACAGGATCTATTTTGACCGTAATTTGCGTACGCGCTAAAACAGACTCTGAAATGTAAGTATTATAATCAACATCTAAACCATTCAAGTCACTCACCAGAATATCTTGAATTTTGATACGCAGATTTGTATTAAAGATATCTCGTGGAACATAAACTAAACAATTAACAAAGCGGCCAAAGGTATCTTCACGCATAAATAAACGAGTTTGTCTTCTCTCTTGAATAAATAAAGTCCCCATGACGACGTTATATAACTCATCAGTATCGATCTGAAATAATTCATCGCGAGGATATACTGCTAATAACTCTTCTAATTCTTTCCCTCGATAGTCTCTAGGATTTAAGCCTGAGCGCGCCATAACTTTTTTTGTTTTTTGTCTTAACAAAGGAATGGTATTCGGATTTTCATGATATGCCTGCGCGGTATATAAACCGAGAAAGCAATGTTTACCAATGATATTACCTTTAGCATCAAACTTTTTGACACTAATATAGTCTGGATAAGAAGGCCGGTGAACACTTGAGCGCTGTGAAGATTTGGCAAAAGTAAAAAGTTGTTTCACTAATTTCTGTTGCTTTGTTATATCTGTCAGACAATTTGAAGTAATTTCCGAGAGTTGGTCTAGATGTTTTCTAAGTATACCAAGCTGAGTGCCTGCGATAGGTTCATACTTTTGGTTTTTACCCGAACCGGTTAATTTGCTTTCTACATAACCTAAAAAAGTAAATCGATCATCTTTAATCCATTTTAAAAATTCTGTGCCTTCTTGCATCTCAGCAGTGCTAATGACTTTATCCTTTGTTAATGGCAGGCTATCAGAACTTTCTTTTATGTGCGCTAACATTGCCTCGTAGTCTTTCACGATGATACTGACATCATCCATAATAGAAACAATTGACTTACGAAGGCTGGTTAACGCTGTTTTATCACTATGTTTGTCTACTTCTATGAAAACCAGAGTTTCCTCTTCATTATGTATACCTTCTTTCTTATCTATAAAACCTGACACTGCGCCTTTTTTATTACGCTCACATCTAATTGTTGAGTACTGAATACTGTGAGTTTTAATTTCTCTTGCGCTTAACTCCATACGAACTGAGTCAACAATAAAAGGCATACTTTTTTGTAATACCATCAATACTGTATGCGAAGATTGCCAACCTGACACTTCAAGATTAGGGTTAAATACTTCAACTTTTGCGTGCTTACCATCAAAATCAGTGACAAATTTCCATGCTGAAATGATCAGTCCAAGAATATCTGTCACTCTTCGGCCTTTAAACTCATCAAGAAATAAACTCGTAAACAACTGTTCTGCAAAGAGAATGACAGACTTTGCATCCTTTTTTGGCAGCGCTTCATTAATCGCTTTTTGTATCTGCGCATCAAACGTTTCTCTATCCTGAGTGTCGACTAAATTCATTGATCATTCTCACTAATTTGAAAGTTGTTTCTATTGCTTAAATTGGTGCTCAGCTTTATTCAATTAAGAATAGTTCATTGTTAGGAAATTGCTTATTTACAATCAATCGATTAACTTACTTCGCTCGTTTGGGTAATCACCAAATTAGTTTTAAATAGATACGACACCTTTACTATAGAAATAAGCGAGTTTATCGGCATGACTTCAAGCAGTGCATTTAAAGAATTAAACCATTCATTGAGCCAAACTATTATTGGCCAGCATCATTTAGTTGAACGTTTATTGATCGCATTACTTGCTGATGGGCATTTATTAGTTGAAGGTGCGCCAGGTTTAGCTAAAACGAAAGCGATTAAAGAGCTTGCTGATCGAATAGAAGGTAATTTTCAGCGTATCCAGTTTACGCCAGACCTATTACCCTCAGATGTAACCGGCACTGAAATTTATCGGGTAGAAGATGGTGTTTTTCATTTTCAAAAAGGGCCTATTTTTCACAACCTTATTCTCGCAGATGAAATTAACCGGGCACCCGCTAAAGTTCAATCGGCTTTACTCGAAGCGATGGGCGAACGACAAGTGAGTGTGGGTAAAGAAACCTTCCCTTTAGATAAGTTGTTTTTAGTCATGGCGACGCAAAACCCAATTGAGCAAGAAGGTACTTATCCCTTACCTGAAGCTCAATTAGATCGTTTTCTTATGCATGTAAAAATTGATTACCCAAATCAAGAATCTGAACACCGTATTTTAAAGCTAGCACGTGCTGAGCAATCTCAAAACGATAAAATTAAAGCAACGCTTGATCAAATATCACAACAAGCCATTTTTGAAGGCCGTGAAGAAATCAACAAACTCCACATGAGTTCAGCCGTTGAGGACTATATTATTCACCTTACGATGGCCACCAGACAACCTGCTAAGTATGGGGATGATTTAGCAAGATGGATCGACTTTGGTGTTAGTCCTCGAGGCACTATTTCTTTAGACCGCTGTGCTCGAGCTTATGCGTGGCTACAGCAAAAAGATTTTGTGAGCCCTGATGACGTGCGGGCAGTATTGCATGACGTTTACCGTCACCGCATATTGATAACTTTCGAAGCCGAAGCCGAAGGTATTACCACCGATCAAGTAATTAATGAATTAATACACCGCGTACCTGTTGCCTAACTTAAAAATTATCGAGTTCATTTGATGTTAAAACGCGTTAGTGATTTTTTGAGTTCAGGTAAAGTATCAAGTACTCAAACTCAAAACGACCCCGTTGAAGTATTTAACACGGGGTGTACCGGCCCTTATTGCTCATTAAAGCAACTCATGGCTCTGCGCTGGTCTGTCCGTAATTTAAGCTTACCTAAAGCTAAAAGAGCGAGTCGCCCTCAATCGGGCTTACATCACTCTCGGTTCCGCGGACGTGGAATGGAATTTTCTGAAGTCAGAATGTACCAACCCGGCGATGATGTTCGTAGTATTGACTGGCGTGTGACGGCCAGACGCCAAAAGCCGCATACAAAATTATTTAATGAAGAGCGTGAACGCCCTCTTTTAATTGTATGTGACCAAAGCCAGTCTCAGTTTTTTGGTAGTCATTTAACCTTCAAATCTGTTCGCGCAGCAGAAACAGCCGCACTTTTTGCTTGGGCAGCTTTAGATCATAACGATAGAGTTGGCGGTATTGTATTTTCAGAAAAAGGCCATCAAGAAGTTAAACCTTCAAGAAACCGTAAAAGCATTATGCGCTTGCTTAATGGCATTAGTGATTTCAATCAAGCACTAAATATAAGTGAACCGAGCACAGAAGCAGCATTTCACTTTAATGATGCGCTTGTTGAGACAATTCGCTTGGCGAAGCCTGGCACCCTGCTCGTCATCATCAGTGATTTTAGACACATAAATGAAAACACTGAAAAGCTACTTACAAAACTAGCGAAGCACAATGAACTACTTATGTTACGTACTTTAGACCCCATCGAAGTACAACTCCCGCCACCGGGTTTTTATCCGGTTTCAAATGGGGAAGAAACGCTTGTTATCGATTCACAATCAAAAGAAGCACGCGAAAATTATGCACGCTGGGCTTTGAAGCAACAAGAAGACCTCACGTCATTATGCATACGTTTAAGAGCACCTTATCTTGAAATAACTACACAAGAAGCGCCTATTAATTCGCTACAACGCTTGCTGTTTTCTGTGAGGAATTCTTAATGGACCCAACAAGCCTTTTAGAACAACTTAGAGGTATTCATAGCCCGGATTCAATTGGTACATGGCCACCTGCAATTGGCTGGATATTACTCGCAGTACTTGTTGGAACGTCTGTCATCGCAATTATTTGGTTTACAGTTCGCTGGTATCGATCAAACGCTTGGCGACGACTAGCACTTAAGGAATATAAGCTTTTACAACAAAATCACCAACAAACGCCATCGCCACAGCTTCTGTCTAAGATATCAAGTTTATTAAAACGCTGTGCCGCAAGTGTCAATCAGGATTCATCCATACTTTCTATGACCGGCATTGTTTGGAAAAGCGTTCTTGATGTACCAAAAAGCCCATTAAGTGAACATGAAATACAACTTCTTTGCTTTGATCATTATCAAGCTGAATGCGAGCAGCTCGACGGCCCTGCATTGCTACGAATTAAGAAATGGATTAAGACTCTCAAGAGCATAGAGACTGCGCACTACTCTTCTGAGGAAGGTTCAGCATCCCAGTTAACAATACAAAATGAAAAAATCGAGAACAAAACATCATGATGAGTTTACTAAGTGGTGAAACAGCATTCGAACTACAGTGGCCTTGGCTATTATTGCTACTTCCCTTACCTTGGATCGTTACGTTTAAGCGTAAAATTGAAGCGCCTAGTTATATCGCCCCTCACCTACCCATATTTGAGACAGCAAAGTCACTTGGCTTTGGTCAGGTTAATCATGATCGGTCAACGCCTAGGTGGAAAAACATTCTATTATTAATTGCCTGGATTTCTTTAGTTCTAGCGGTTTGTCGCCCTACCTATATTGGTGATCAAGTAGATATACCGCTTTCGGGCCGCGACTTGATGCTTGCTATCGATATTTCACCCAGCATGGAAGAAAAAGACATGCAAATTCAGGGTAGCAACGTTACCCGTTTACAGGTGGTTAAAAAGGTTGTCACTGAGTTTGTCGAAAATCGCTCGGGGGACCGTATTGGTTTAATTCTATTTGGCTCACAACCTTATGTTCAATCGCCTTTATCGTTTGACACAGTCACTGTAAATACACTTTTGCAAGAAGCCTATTTAGGTATGGCTGGAAACGCTACTGCCATAGGTGATGCGCTAACTTTAGGGGTGAAGCGTTTAAGGCAACGCCCTGAACAAAGCCGCGTATTGATTTTATTATCTGACGGCGCAAACACCGCTGGCGAGATCCCGCCAGAAAAAGCAGCGCAGTTTGCTGCGAAAGAAAACATCAAAATTTACACGGTGGGCATTGGCGCCGACGAGATGATTCAGCAGAGTTTTTTTGGCTCACGTAAAATTAATCCTTCTGCCGATTTAGATGAAGAAATGCTTAAACACCTTGCAGAATTAACCAATGGTCAGTATTTTCGTGCAAAAAGTTCTGAAGAACTTACCGCTATTTATCAGGTAATAAATGAGCTAGAGCCGGTTGAACAAGAGACTCGAAGTTTCCGCCCGACAAAAGCATTATTTTACTGGTTTTTATGTTTTTCAATGTTAGCGTACGGAGTATTAGTCACGTTTAACGCATTCTCAAAATTATATCGAAGCATGGGCTATTCAAAAAGCATTGGTAAAACAGGACATACATTTGAGAGAGGTAATCAATGAGCTTTTTTGACAACCTTTCATACTTTCATTTCCTTCGCCCTCTTTGGCTACTAGGTTTGCTCGTATTACCGCTTATATATATTGCCATGCGCAAGCGTGCTTTAAGTAATAGTGATTGGTCCAGCGCAATAGACCCAGCGCTACTTAAGCACTTATTACCTAGTAATCAGCAACAAAACAAAAAACACCGACACTTTGGCATGCTTGCCGTACTGGGTTTAGCTTTTATCGCTATGGCTGGCCCTGCTTGGCAAGAAAAACCACAGGAGGTTGTTAAGCTAACAGATAATTTGGTCGTCGTTCTAGATTTATCATTATCGATGCTGGCAACCGATACGGCTCCTGATAGACTTACGCGAGCTAAGCAAAAGCTTCAGGACTTATTAAAGCTTCGTAAAGAAGGTAATACAGCACTAATCGCGTTTTCTGGAGATAGCCATGTTGTGACGCCTTTAACAGATGACACAAAAACGATCTTGGCCAACTTACCCGCACTCGACCCTTTTATAATGCCTGTTATTGGTAGTCGCCCTGACTTAGCGATTAAACAAGCTGTTAATCTTTTAAAGCAAGGCAAGGCAAGCCAGGGACGTATTATTTTAATCACTGACAGTGTCGAACCTCACCATGTTGAACGCATTACTGAAACGTTAACGGACACCAATACAAGCTTGCATGTACTCGCGGCAGGCACCGCTGCGGGCGGGCCAATCAAACTGCCCGAAAAAGGCTACCTTAAAGACGACGGTAATGTGGTCATTCCAAAAACAGACTTTACTTCACTAACAAAATTAGCAAACCAAAATCGCGGGCAAATGTTACGAGTTACACTTGATGACAAGGATCTTAATCGTTTAGATATTGAAGGCAGCTTAAGCTTAAACCAGCAACAAGAAAAAGATCAGCCAACATTAGAGAAAGGTTTTGATGCTTGGGAAGATATGGGGTTTTTATTCGTGTTCCTTATAATTCCTTTAGCCTTAAGAGCTCACCGACAGGGTGTGATGCTTCAAATTTCATTATTACTTTCATTGTTCATATTACCAGTTGAAGATAGCCTGGCTTTTGGTTGGGATGACCTATGGCAAACACAAGATCAGCAGGCCCAAAAATTATTAGACGAAGGTAAGTTTTCTGAAGCCGCTGAGCGCTTCGACTCACTTGAGCATAAAGCCAATGCTAACTATCAAGCTAAGCAATATGAAAAAGCCTCTGATCAATACGCACAGTCCGAAAGTACAGATAATTATTACAACCAAGGTAACGCATTTGCTCAACAACAAAAATTTGAAGAAGCGCTCAAATCTTACGGACAAGCGCTTGAGGTGAATCCGGAAAATGAAGATGCTCAACATAATAAGTCTTTAATCGAAGCGTTTCTCAAGCAACAATCTGAATCATCTGATCAGGAGAAGTCTGATCAGGAGAAGTCTGATCAGGAGAAGTCTGATCAGGAGAAGTCTGATCAGGAGATATCTGATCAGGAGAAATCTGATCAAGAGAAATCTGATCAGGAGAAGTCTGATCAAGAGAAGTCTGATCAAGAGAAGTCTGATCAGGAGAAATCTGATCAGGAGAAATCTGATCAGGAGAAGTCTGATCAAGAGAAGTCTGATCAAGAGAAGTCTGATCAAGAGAAGTCTGATCAAGAGCAAAAAGATAAGCAAGCTGAACAGGCTAAATCAGAGGAGCAAAAACAAGCAGAAAAAGAACAAGAAGCTAAAGCCTCTGCTATGCCAGAGCCTGAAGATTTAACGGATGAAGAAAAGCAATCTTATGAACAATGGATGCGACGGGTTCCGGATGATCCAGGTGGTTTATTAAGACGAAAGTTTGAGCAACAATCAAGAGAAAGAAACAGAAACACACGCGAAGCAGGTGAACCCATATGGTAAATTACTTTAAACTTGCTGACACTTTAAAAGAGAATATTAATTTTCGAACGGCCTATCTAAAATCAATTTTTTTAAAGGTAAATAGTTTAATGTCCCGTTGTTTTATACTTATATGTCTAATGGCATCAACAGTCTCCGTCATGGCAGAGACAACCCTCACCGCCAGCGTAGATCGAAATAAGATATATGAGTCTGACACCCTGAATTTAATTATCATGGGTGAGATTGAAATGGACTTTAGCCTTGGCGGCATTATGAATTTTGGTCGAAATCAATTAGAAGCGCCAAATACTGATGCCCTCCGTAAAGACTTTGAAATTCTTGACCAAAAACAAAGCTACAATATGCAATCAATCAATGGAAATTCAACAGCACAGGTAACCTGGAGCTATAGTCTTGCACCAAAGCGCACCGGTTCTTTAAAAATTCCAACAATAAAATATAAAGATGCGGCCTCAAATGAATTAACCATAAGTGTAATGAAAGGTAAAGCGCCTCAAGATGCAAATAACCCACCACAGGTTTTTATTGAAGCGTCGATAGACAAGTCTGAAGCATATATTCAAGAACAAGTAATCTACACATTACGCTTATACTCAGCTGACCGCTTAGCAAGTGGCGAATTAAGCGTACCAGAGTCTAACGATGCTATTATTGAAGCTCTAGGTGATACTAAGAAGTATTTTAGAATGGCTTATAATAGGCGTTACGAAGTACGGGAGCGGCAATACCTTATCTTCCCACAAAAAAGTGGGAAACTAACGCTTGATTCCCAAAGCTTCAACGGTTTACTTATTGATACTAAAAACAGACGGCGCGTTAGGGTCAGAGAACTTAGTGAACCCATGAATATTGACATTAAATCACCCCCTGCGAGTTTCACTGGTGATACATGGTTACCCGCGACCAGTTTGTACTTAAGCCAAAAATGGGCAACAGATCCTGACAATTTAATGGTTGGTGACTCGATTACACGCACATTAGAAATTAAAGCCTTAGGCTTATTGGGCTCTGCGCTACCACCAATGGGAATTGAGAAAGTTCGTGGTTTAAAAATCTACCCCGACTCGCCTACGGTGGAATCACAACAACATGATTCAGGTGCCCAATCTATAAGGCAAGAATCCATTGCGCTCGTTGCTATTTCTCCTAGTGAAGTCACACTACCCGAGATTCGCATTCCGTGGTGGGATACACTCAATGATGTTGAACGTGTTGCAGTGCTCCCTGCCCACACGTTTAATATTACCGTTAACCCTGAGGTAGAAGCTGTAATTCAAGCCCCACAAGTTTCGTCAGAGCCTGTTAACCTTCCTAAACAAGGCCTAACAATACCAGAGACCGATAATTCCAATACGGTTTTAAGCAAACCTGCTAACAATCAATTCTGGTACACAATTATTGCATTAATATTACTCGGTTGGATTAGTACAACGTTATTGTTAATTAAAAGACGAGTACCAGAGAGTAGCAACCTTGGTTCAAATTTTAATGCTGAGCCAGAGCTTGCCCTGCTCTATAAGAATTTATGTGAAGCAATAAAGAAAGATGACCATGAAATGCCTAAGCACCTAATAATTTGGGCAAGTAAGTTCGCAAGAACCAACAACCTAGAATTATCTATACAAAGTTTGCATGACTTAGTGAGCCTAGATGAAAGTATTTACGACCTAGCTAAAGCTTTTGAAGCACAATTATATGCTGGAAAAGATGCTGATACACAAAACCAATATGACAAAGCACGGTTGCTACAGCAGCTTAAAACATTAGCAAAAGAAAGTAATAACACACCAAATACATCACCACTTAGACCGATGTACCCTTAATTATATTTATGCCTAGGTCGCTAACTAACCGATGAGATTACTACATACAATGCTAAGGGTCGTCGACCTAAATAAATCGATTGAGTTTTATACTGAAATTTTAGGCATGCGCTTATTGCGTAAGAAGGATTACCCTGAAGGTAAGTTCACACTTGCCTTTTTAGGTTATGGCGATGAGTCACAGCATACAGCAATTGAACTCACCCATAATTGGGAAACTAAAGAATATAACTTGGGTAATGGCTTTGGTCATATAGCCATTGAAGTTAAGGATGTTTATCTCGCCTGCGAACAAATCAAACACAAAGGTGGCGAAGTCGTACGCGAGGCGGGACCAATGAAGCACAGTACTACTGAGCTAGCTTTCGTAAAAGACCCTGATGGCTACATGATTGAACTTCTCATGCCTAAGTAATCGTTGACATCGATCAACTTTGAATCACTGCACTAGGCTTGGCAAAATTGCCTCTAACGAGGCCACTTTTGACTTTTGAATCGCTAAGCCAACTTCTCGCGTTGGGGCTTGTATTGACAACCATTCAGATAAAAATCGAACCGTAAATCTCGGATCAGTAAAATCTTTTGGGACCGGAGCAAAAGTCACGCCTAAACCAGAACCAACTAAAGCATGTGCCCACTCTTCACTGTCAACCCTTGCAACGGTATGAACATTAAGCCCCATCTGAGAAATAGTTTGATCAAATAAAGCTTGGTTTTCACAATGAATACGCTCTATTACGTTCTGCTCATTTAAATCATTCATTCTTAGTTCTTTTTGGTAGGCCAGTAGGTTATTATTTGGAATTAATAAGGCGTACTCTTCATAACCTAATGAAATAAATGTTTCAGATTTATCGCACTGATTTCGAGTTGTTAAACGTATGTCGGCTTGTTTATCCGCCTTATTGCTTAAAGGCCTTCCACTGATACCCGTATTGCTTAATATCTCAAATTGATAGGTATTAAATTCACACGTTGGTTTGGACAATAGCGCTTCAAGCGTCAATATTCTAATGGTTTTATCTACCGATAAAGTGACCTTATGAACATGCTCAGCAGCCGAGAACTGCTGCTTAATACTATCAGCATGTTGTAGTAACTCAGTCGCCATTAAATACATTCGATCACCATCAGGTGTTGGCGAGCTACCTTTTCGGTGACGATTAAATAATTTACAGTTTAATTCATCTTCAAGCTTTGCTATGGCCATCGTTATAGAGGGCTGTGCAACGTGACAACGACCCGAAGCAGCACTAATGCTGCCGGTCTCTACGGTTGCCACAAAATATTTTAAACTACGCAAATCCATACACTACTACCTGCTTTGACTGTCACATTTGGCGATTTTATTCACTAAATGATGGAAAGTTAGGTAACTTTTTTAGCTGTAATTCATCATGAGCAGGTACGATAAACAGATTTTCATTCTGCTTTGACAATTTGTGTATTTTATCAATCACCTTCGCATTTTTTTGTATATCTGCATCGACACCGACTAGCGTTTGCGTAATCCATGGTCTTGATTTATTTTCGTTAATACCTTTAATTGCCCAAGTTGTATCACCGATAAAAAAATACTGCTTACCATTTTGGAGTGTTAAGAATAAACCTAAATGACCTTCAGAATGCCCGCTTAAGTCAACCAGTACCGCCGAGGCATCACCATGAATATCTAGACTGTTTTTAAAACCCATAAATGGTTTATTGAGCAACTTTAAGTCATGCCACTTTAGACTAGGGCTATCGTATTGAGCTTTTACAAATGCGGGTGCCTCACCCTGCCTTGCTTCCTCTAGACTATTCGCTTGCACCCATATTGGCGTATTATCAAAATCTTCCAGTGCACTTGCGTGATCCCAGTGCATGTGGCTTGGAATAATAGCCATAAGGTTACCGGGCTCATACCCTTCAGCTTTTAGTTGCTGTTTGGCTGGATTGATTTGATTGATGCTAAACAACTGGGATTCAAAAAAATTGAACGCCTCCATTTGTGACTCAACTTCACTTCCTATACCGCTATCCCATAAAAAATCACCTTTAGGGTGTCTCACTAAAACGGCGGTATGCACCAAATTTCTAACAGTAAACCAGCCGCCATCATCGACAACCATCGCTTCGAGTGATCCACTTGATTCTGCCGTTTTAATGACCGAAAAACTAAGTGTTGATACTGGCTCGTCGAGTGCCGACAAGGCAACAGAAGAAAAAATGGATAAGTATGTGAATATAGTTACGGGTAATAATTTTGATATGCTTTTAATGACGTTCATTACAGATAATTGCCTTTAATGGGTTAATTTAAACAAAGTATATCTGTAATTATTATATATGGATAATATAATATATAGCGACCTATTATACATTATACCTATACCTAGACCTAGACCTAGACCTAGACCTAGACCTAGACCTAGAAGTAAAGAATTATCGGTTCGTTTCTCGAAAAGAACCTGGCGTTAACCCTGTCCATTTTTTAAAAGCTCTATTAAAGGCTGCGGGTTCTGAGAAACCAAGATCGATTGAAATATCAAGAAGCGCTAGAGCGGGGTTGTCTAGCAACATCATGGCTCTGTCCCTGCGTATACTGTCTTTAATCTCTTGAAAGCTATTCCCTTCTGCCTTAATGCGACGCCTTAGAGTATGTGTCGTCATATTCAATTCTGAAGAGACTAATTCAAAACTCATATTTTCTATTTCAGTTTGCATACCTTTGCGGTGAAGTAACAGCCGCTTAATTTGAGCCGTTAAACTATTGTCAGACCTAAACTGTGTTAGCAGAGATTCTGGTGCATTATGCAAAAAGGTATTCAACGTTTCACTATCTTGCTTAATAGGAATCGATAACAACCGGTTATTAAAAACGACTCGATTTGAGCTTTGAGAAAAGCTGTGTCGACACGGAAACATTAATGAAAACTCGTCACTGTAAGTTGGTTTTGAAAATTCAAATTGAATCCGCTCAAGCATAATAGGCTGATCAATCAACCAGCATGAAAGCCGTATCCAAATAACAAATAAAGAGGTAACAAAAAATGTTTGATCAAGATTGTGCGGGTTTCTATAAATTATAATAAAATGAGCTTCATCGCCTGTTTCTTTCAACTCCAGGGATAAATCATCAGAAAGAAGTTCAATAAAACGAGCGCTACGTAAAAGCCCTCTTCTAAGGTTGCCAGACGTTATCAGTGCATGACACATCATGCTGAAAACGCCTAACTTCAAAGGTCTAGTTAGAAATCCACTTGCTTCATCCCCCATCTCTAGCCATAAGCTTCTGAGCAAGGGACTAACATGATTCAAATGCAGCCGGTCATTTTCCTCAAGTATATTAGAATCTAAGCCAGCGTTTTTAAAAACATTACTTAAATTCACATGATGAAAAAGGGCTCCAGCAAGTAAGGACTCGATTAATGTAGAGCTTACCGAGTCATTTTGGTGCATCTGAGTCTTGATTAAGCCGTCGTTAAAATTGTAAGTAAACTACCTGAATGTTCAGCCGCATCACGTCCTAACCCCGTTAGGTAACCACCGTCATTTTGGGTAATCAAGCCTTTATCAAATAACCGTTGCGTCGCTTGGACAGCTTCAGGCGCAGCATCATGATGCACTTTAATACCTAACTGGGAGCTGGAAAGATCAAACATTTTCAAAACGTTGATTTCTTGCAGTAGGTCAGTGTCAAACTTCATAAGAACCTCATTAGTTTTGTTAGATTTATTTGTTCATTCTATGGCGTACTAATACAAAAAGAAATGGCGAAAAGCAATTTTATTTATCTAACTCTATCGTTTATTAAATGCCTATGTCCAATGTTTTAATTCACTTATTTTTGTTAAATTGTTTCATATTTTATATTGCGCGATAGCGTTGCAACAAAGCTTCGCTATACTTAAACTATCAAAGACCAATGCCTTTACAAAATGTGAGTTATTTTAATCCGTGAACATCAAACACGATAAAATCAATAAGTTAGATAGCAATAACCTATCTAACTTACGCCTCGCACCGACAATCCAGCAACATTGGCGAATACCTTTATATATTTCGATCGCTTTACTAGTCTGCAGTACATTTAATTCTACCTTGTTTCACACACTCATTGAGCTTTTTGCAATTGGCATTGCAATTATGAGCTTTGTTGTTTCATGGAACACTTTTGCTTTTTCGAGGAATCAATTCTTATTGTTTTTGGGTTGTGGTTATTTCTGGATCGGTCTTGTTGATTTATTCCACACTTTGAGTTTTCAGGGTCTAGAGGTATTTAATTCATTAGACGCTGAAGCGACCATTCAATTTTGGATTGTTGGGCGATATCTTGAAGCATTTGTTCTCTTATTGGCGCCCTTAACGCTCGTTAAAAAACTCAAACCGAAAACCATCTTTTTTTGTATTGGCCTAATTTTCTCAACCGCATTACTTATTATTTTCAGTAAACAGTTTCCAGTATTGTATATTGAAGGAGAAGGTCTGACCACGACTAAAATAATGAGTGAATACATTATTATGGCGATATTAATGCTCGCCGCAATCCACCTTAAACTACCACGTTATAAAATCGAAGAAAGCACTAAAAGCTTACTTTTCATTTCTATTTTATTAACCATTCTGGCGGAGCTTTGTTTTACGCTCTATTCAGGTTTCAATGCTCCCGCCATGCTCATTGGACACATTTTTAAATTCTTATCTTTTTGGGCCATTTATCAAGCATTAATAGAGTCAGCTCTAACTCGGCCCTTTCAAAGCTTATCGCGAGTCGTAAATTCTTATGATTCAGTCAGTGAAGCGACGGTGATTATTGATCAATACGGCATCATTCAGCAGGCGAATAAAATTGTAAGAGACATGTTTGATCAAAATGTTGTAGGCAAACATTGCCATGATCTCCTTCATTCTCATACTGTTTCTCAAAAAGACTGTTCGATATGCCAATCTATAGATCAAAAAAAATCACTTAAAGATTTTGAATTTTTCGATGAAGAACACCTTAAATGGTATGAAGCTACTTTGTCAGCTTTGCATTTAGGGGAAAACTTCTCAACGATGGTACATGCGCTCCGTGAAATAACAATTCGTAAAAATGCTGAAGAACAATTTGCTAGTTTAAGTCGTGCTTATCGTGTTTTAAGTCATACAAATCAGGCGATCACCCGTATAAAAGAGAAAGATGTACTATTCCAAAAAATATGTGAAATAGCGATCGTTCATGGACATTTAAAAATGGCCTGGATTGGTTCATTTAACGAGCATATCGTACACCCCGAATTTTTTGCAGGCTCCGAAAGTGGTTATCTACAAAAAACTGAAATGAGAATAGATGATTCAGAATGGTCTAAAGGGCCTGTAGGCATCGCAGCAAAAACAAAACAAGTAGCATGCGTGAATGATATCCTCATTGACAAAGATTTTTGGCCTTGGAGAAAAGCGGCAATAGAAAGGGGTTATGCCGCTTTAGCGGCTGTACCCCTATTTTTTGATGGCAAAGTAGTTGCTATTTTTACACTCTACGCCTCCCAAAAAGATGTTTTTGATTCAGAAATGACGAAACTCTTAAGTAGCCTAAGTGATGATATTAGCGCTGCACTTTTTAATATGCACCAAGCTAAGCTCAAAGCAGAAGCCGAAGATACGATAGAACAACTTGCATTTTACGACCCGCTTACCAAACTTGCGAACCGCAGACTATTAATGGATAGGCTAGATCAGGCAATTATTAGTGCTCATCGCCACAAAGAGCAAGTTGCTGTTCTACTGTTTGATTTAGATAATTTTAAAATGGTAAATGATTCTTTAGGTCATGACTATGGAGACCAATTGTTACAACACATTTCTTCTATTTTAAAATCTCATGTACGCGCTGAAGATACTGTAGCGCGTTTAGGTGGAGATGAGTTCACCGTTGTAATCAGCGCCATTAAAGGTGAATCTTGTGTCACAGATATCGCTGATAAAATATTAAATGAGCTAGAAATCCCTGTGTTTTTATCAGGCAATCAATTAGTTGTTTCATCTAGTATAGGTATTGCTCTGTTCCCACAAGACGGCCTTAAGCCAGATGCGCTGCTAAGAAATGCCGATCTAGCGATGTATCATGCAAAAGATGCAGGTAAGAACCGCTTTCAATTTTTTCAGCAAGAAATGAATATCAAAGCAAAGGGAAGGCTAGTTCTTGAAAACAAGTTAAGAAAAGCAGTAAAAGATGAAAGCTTTGAGCTGCACTATCAACCACAAGTCAATATGAGTGATGGAAGTATCATTGGCTTCGAAGCACTCATTAGATGGAATGACCCTCAAGGCAAACCAATATCTCCTGAAGTGTTTATTCCATTAGCGGAAGAAACAGGGCTAATTGAAGCGATTGGTGACTGGGTTATTAAGCAAGCATTTAACGATTGGCAAACACTTTATGATTCAGGTTTCCAAAATACACGGATGGCCGTTAATGTTGCCGCCTATCAATTTAGACATTCAAATAATCTTTGTTCCGTCATTCAGAATATGATTGAGTCTTATCCTAGCTGTTCAGCTGAAAGGTTTACAGTAGAGTTAACTGAAGGCACATTAATAGAAGATATTGACAGCACAATTGAAACCCTTAACACTTTAAAATCTTTAGGAATTAGTATCTCTATAGACGATTTTGGAACAGGCTATTCATCGTTAAGCTATCTAAAACGTTTTCCGATTGATCAACTAAAAATCGATAAATCCTTTGTACAAGACCTTTCTAGCAATACGAGTGATGATGCTATTGTTACTGCCATTATCGCAATTGCACAGAAACTCGATATGAAGGTGATTGCTGAAGGTGTTGAAACGAAGGTTCAAGCAAACTTTTTAAAAGATAATAAATGTGGTTTGGCGCAGGGGTATTTATTTTACAAGCCGATGACATTAACTCAATTAAAAAACCTCTAATATTCATTTCATTTATAAATATTAAAAACAAATTTCCAACAACAATTTAATCGTGGATTTAAATCATCAGTGAAGCAGATCAATGGTTTTATAATCAGTCGCCAATGGCGAGAATCAAACTCAGGTTTATTACTTCGATACTGGCTTAATACGGATGAAGGCCCCTTACTGATTGAACAAACTTCACAAGAAGGTATTTTTTTCGTTGAAAAACCTTACCTTGAACATGCACTTGATCTAATTAAAAACCTATATGTCCGAACGCGCCCCTTAGCTTTAAAATCCTTCTCACAACTTGCCGTTTCAGGTGTATATTTTACAAATCAAAAAAACCTACGAACTGCAGCCAATAGACTTAAAGATCACAAGATACCACCTCTTGAGGCTGACGTTCGAACGGTAGACCGTTATTTAATGGAGCGTTTTATCACTAGCACTATGTCAGTGACAGCGACTTCAGTATCCGAACGACACTCAATACCTAAAGACAAATTTAAACATATTTGTAACGCAAAACTAAAACCGAGTGATTTCACTCCTACACTACGAATTGTTTCTTTTGATATTGAGACTAACTATCTTGAGAATACGCTTTTATCGATCGCTGTTTATAGCACTGATCTTGAAACCGTATTTATTCTTGGTGCTTCTTCACAAGATAATTGCTTAGGCTTTAACAGTGAAAAGGCGCTTCTACTTGCATTTATGGATTGGTTGCAAGACTACGACCCAGATCTATTAATTGGTTGGAATTGTATTAATTTCGATCTTCGGTTTTTACAAAACGCATGTAAAAGACTAGGCCTAAAATTCAATATTGGTCGCAACAACGAGGCGATTGAATGGCGATCTAATTCAAACAACTCAAGTTCAACGAGTAAAGGCTCAGAGCATTACTTTGTGTTAGTACCCGGCAGAGCCATTCTAGACGGCATCGACACGTTAAAATCTGCCACATTTAGTTTTGAGAGTTTTGCTCTCGATAATGTTGCATTTGAAATGCTTGGCAGAGGTAAATTAATTGATAACACGGTTAATAAAGCAGATGAAATATTGCGCCTTTATCGTGAAGATCAACACGCATTTATCAATTACAACATTGAGGACTGCGTATTGGTTTGGGAAATATTCAAAAAGGCTAAGTTAATCGAATTTGCAGTCGAGCGAGCTAGGCTTACAGGTTTACCACTTGATAAAATTGGTGGATCTGTTGCAGCATTTGAAAATCAATACTTACCTCGTTTACACAGACAGGGCTATGTCGCGCCAAATTTACCAGACGACCCTCAAGGCGTAGGCAGCCCTGGTGGTTATGTGATGGACTCCGCACCGGGCTTATATTCAAATGTTTTGGTATTAGACTTTAAAAGCCTTTACCCGAGTATTATTCGCAGTTTTATGGTCGACCCCTATGGACTCGCGGAAGGCGACCGATTAAATCAACCAACTCAAACCAGCCCTCCCCCAAACAAACATGTAGACTACAATAAGTCTCTATTTTCAAAGGGGTTTAATGGCGCTTTTTTTAAAAAGAAGGATAGTATTTTACCGAGTTTGATCGAAAATTTATGGCAAGCACGTGACCAGGCAAAGCAAGATAAGAATGATGCCCTCTCACAAGCGATTAAAATAATTATGAATTCTTTTTATGGCGTAATGGGTACACCAGGGTGTCGTTTCTTTGATGCACGCTTACCTAGTTCAATCACCCTTCGTGGTCATAATATTATGCTACGTACCCGTGAACTCATTGAAGAAAAAGGTTATGAGGTGATCTATGGTGATACAGATTCAATATTTGTATGGCTCAACCAGTCTGATTCAAATAAAGAGGCGGATACAATTGGTAAGAAATTAGCTTCATTTATTACAGATTGGTGGAAAATACACTTAAAAAAAGAATACCAATTACAAAGCACATTAGAACTTGAGTATGAAACTCATTTTTCAAGGTTCTTAATGCCAACGATTAGAGGTTCTCAACAAGGTTCAAAAAAGCGCTATGCAGGCCTTGTATGCCAAGATAGTTTTTCATTTAATAACCCAGACACTTCGACATATAAACTCATTTTTAAAGGGTTGGAGGCTGTAAGAACAGATTGGACGCCGTTAGCCCGAGAATTCCAAAAAACCTTATACCAACGTATTTTCTTAAATCAAGAATTCAAACCTTATATCACTGACGTAATCGCCGGCATCAATAAGGGTTTATTTGATGACAAGCTTATCTATCGAAAACGTTTAAGGAGAAGCCTAAGCGAATATAAACGCAATGTACCACCGCACGTACAAGCAGCCAGAAAAGCCGACACAGCAGCAGTCAATGCTGGTAAGAAACCGAAATATGAGAATGGGGGTTGGATTGAGTACTTTTATACGCTTCAAGGCCCTGAGCCCAAAGACTATTTGAACTCCTCCTTGGACTACGAGCTATACATTACAAGACAAATAGAACCCATCGTTGATGGTATTGTCACCTTTCTTGGTACTTCTTATGCTGAAATAACGAGCAAGCAAATCAATTTGATTTAGTTTTTATTAACAGTTCAAATTTTATCATCGCACCACTGTTATAAACTTAAATGCTTAATCGTTTATTTTCAACATGGTTTAATCAATGAAATTATATAGCAGGTGCTATAAAATATTGCGCTATTGCGAAGACATTTGAATAAAGAAAATAAAACACACTTCACTGAATCAGTGTTTTTACATAAAACAACAATGCATTAAACATCACAATTAATGCATGAAGTTTCATTAAGCGAATTACATCATCGCTTGTAAGTAGTTTTCTAAACCTATTTTGTCAATCAAACCAAGCTGCTGCTCAAGCCAGTACGCATGATCCTCTTCAGTATCTTCGAGCTGACGCACCAGCATTGCCCGAGTTTCATAATCCTGTTCGATTTCACATAGAGCAATAGCTGATTTTAAATTTTTAACCACAGAGTATTCTAGATCAAGATCGCTTTTAAGCATTTCTGGAACTGATGCACCAATGTTTAGTGCTTCACGATTCACCATATTAGGCATTCCTTCCAAAAAAAGAATACGCTTTATCATCTGGTCAGCATGACCCGTTTCATCTTCCATTTCATGCCCTATGCGATCATAAAGCTTTGACAAGCCCCAGTCATCGTATATGCGAGAATGAATAAAATACTGATCCATCGCTGAAAGCTCACCAGCTAATAAACTATTTAACACATCGATAATGCTTTGCTTACCTTTCATATTCTTTCTCCACAAAAAAGCTTAATGTACAATCGATCAGTCACTCATCATTGATTGTAAGTAATTTTGCGTACCTATATTTTTAATCAATGCTAATTGTGTTTCGATCCAATCCAAATGGTCTTCTTCTGAGTCTAAAATACCACCTAGCAAGTCACGACTCACATAGTCTGAGACTGATTCACTGTATGCAATTGCCGCTCTCAAATCATTTAAAGTAATTGCTTCAAGCTTCATATCACACTCAAGCATTTCCTGAGTATTTTCACCGATCAGTAATTTACCTAATTTTTGAAGATTAGGTATGCCTTCTAAGAAAAGTACACGTTCAACTAGTTTGTCTGCATGCTTCATATCCTTTATAGATTTTTTATACTCATAGCTATCAAGCTCCCCTAGCCCCCAGTTTTTAAACATGCGAGCATGAAGAAAATATTGATTGATCGCTATAAGCTCATTACCTAAACAAGTATTGAGTAACTCAATGACTTTTTTATCACCTTGCATAAAGCCCCCTCTTTGGAAAAAGAAAATTATTATGCGAAAAGTTTAGTCCAATCTGTGATAAAAAGAGAGGTATATTTTCTAGAGAAAGATAATATTTTAGAAAAACTTAGAAACAGAGCTTAAGATAAAATTTAGCACTTAATTTCATAGGCTAACTGAACACCTTGGCTTAGCTGAAATTGGCTTATTGTATTAGAAATTAGATCTTTAGCATAAGATGCACATTGCCCGCAGCAACTCCCAAGACCCAAGGTTCGACGTATCTCACCAAAACCCGATGCACCGTTAAAAATCTCATCTTCGATGGTTTTATCGGTAATTCCCTTACAAATACATACCAACATAAATACCTCTAAATTGTATAAAGTGATTACAAATTTAATAGGGACATATTATTATAAATAGGAATCATTTGCAAATAGAAATAATAATCAGAACCTTTACTTTTTAACTAACCGAAGTTTCTCCAGCATTCATGCAATCTTTAATGCCTTGGCACAGTATCTCTAAGCTTATTTACGAAAATAAGCCCTTAAGTTTTTCCGCTAATAAGTCGACACTTTCAGTGTATGATCCACTACAAGCATGGAAGTCTTACCCTATACTGTTCCTCAAACTTGTAATCAGTGGCTTAATATCATTGATCATTACGTAGTTTGTTCTTTTCCCTCAGATTCAGATAAAACAGGCATCTCATTTTGCTCTACTATCGTTCTGTGTAGTACTGTTGGGGGTTGTATGCCTTCCTCAACAAATAATTTCATTACATGCAGGGTGATATCTGTCTCAAAGTCTTTTTCATATTTTGTATCTAATACATAAGCCTTTAATCTCAACTGAAGTGCGACACAATTTTCTAATACAACTTGTGAAGCGATCACCTTTATAGGTTTAGGCAGGTAGATAAAGCGTGTATTTGCGGCGACCTCATGTATGATTTCACGCGCCTTAACTAGGTTTTGGTCAAGCCCAATATAAAAGGTAACCATTGTTTGCATATCGACTTCACCATAGTTACTACATGATGACACTTCCGCTAGAAACAGGTTATTTGGTATCGTCACAACGCTGTCATCTAAGGTTTTCATTTTTACTGAACGTAAACCAATGGCTAGCACATCACCATATTGTCCATTAAATGAAACCCTGTCTCCGACCTGAAATGGCCGATCAAATAAAATCATAATACCCGCCAAAAGTGATGCTGCAAGATCTTTCAAAGCAAAGCCCATCGCGACGGCACCGGTACCACTTAAAACAACTAAAATTTCTTTGCTGATTTTAAAGCTCAACATAACAACACTTATGATCGTTCCGATATAAACTGTAAACGAAAAGAAGGCACTAATTTTTTGAATAGATAACCTTCGATCAGCAAAAATACTGCCTAGTTTTTTAACGAGCCTATCCACAAAATGCAAAATTAACCAAGCACATGCGATCACAATCAATGAGGCAAACATTCCCTCCCACCTAAACATCGTAAATACAATTGAAATAGGATCTGCTTCTGCTGCAAATAGGGTTGCGGGTAACAACCAAATCATTAGTAAATAATGCATAAGTGTTTTTTTATACATAACCTTTCTCCTTATACATACCGTGGCATTAAATTTTGGCGAGCAAGCACACGTATTATCTCTTTTCGCCAATACCAATTAATTGCGTAATATTTATCATCAGAGCAATCAACCCATTCATTCAGAACGATTAATCTAAGTGCGCCAAACACTTCAGCTTCTGCAAGTTGTAAACTTTTAACAATATCTTCAATACTAATTATTTCAGACTGGCAGATCACTCTCAGTACTAATAATACCGTTAGCGTTGCATTATCAAGCTCTGAAGACGAAGGCAGTCTCGGTAGTCGAACTAGGTATTGATCATTATTATTCACAAATAGAGACTTTGACCATAAACCTAATGCAACTCTAGGATTGCCGCCAGCAGCAGTATGCAGAATTCGAATAAAACCAGAAAATACGCGATCTTTTGGATCATCATAATTGCTATCGTCATATTGACGAGGAATCACGACTTTTGAAAAATCTGGGTGAACATCCATAGCTTTACATGAGTTTTCGATAAGTGTACCAATATGGTCCGGCGTCCAACTCGGTAGACGAAATATATTACGATCAAAAATACGATGAGCACGTGCTCTAATTATGTACTGCCAAGTTGCTGAGTTCGTTGACAAAACGACCTGTAAATCAGGAACGCCCACTAAAAAAGATGTCAGTTTGTCTAGATCTGCTTGCCCGCCCACATAGGGACGTATCAATCGTTGAACATCATCAATGATTAATACCTCAATTTGTCGCTTGCGTAGTTCCTCAAAAACAATTCGACCCGTTTGGGTGTCTGTATTCAAATGTATTTTTCTTGCAAGCTCTTCGATGAGTGCATCTAAACCTTCCTTAGGACAAGACACCATAATTGTTTTTTTCTCAGAATCTTTAGCAATACGCCGTAGTAGCGTAGATTTACCACCACCACTCTCACTCACAACAATCATTGTGCCGCCAGAATTTTTATCAATTTTAACTAGTATTTTACGAAGTAAAGCGCCACCCATTTGATTAATGATGACATTGCCACAGGCTACAAACTTCGCTTGTATTTCAACTGAAATAGGCTCGAGATCAGCATCGTCATTTTCTTGTAGGTAGGCTTTGGCCATTTCATGCCCTAAAAGACTATCTAGGATCTGCTGGCCGGTATGAAAGTTAGCTAACCAGTCTATGAAAACTTTTTTGAAATGTAATTGTAATAAGAAGAATGCGCCATACACACTATAGGCATAGCTCGACAAACCGGTACGATGAGCCAACACAAGCTTTGTAACGGCGTTCTGCTGTGGCTCTAATTCGCATGAAGTAATAATGGTTGAACGCCATAACATCACCAAGGCAATTAATACCACCACAAGTGATAATTCACAGAATAAAAATGTCCAAGCAAAGAGCGTACCTTCACCCACATAGCGTGAGATAATTTCAAGAATCAAGCCACTAATAATCAGCCACACCCCGAGGGTTTTTAAGCTTTTTAAAATTAAATCAGATGTTGTTTTTTTGATGGTGCTGGAGCTTCTTGCAATGACCGCGTTAATGAGTAAAACACCTAACCAGCTCCAGAGTATCCAGCTCATGAAGATGAGACCCACTTCAATAAAAAAGGTAAGCGCAGGACCTTTGACGAAGCCGAAAAGCAAACTGAGTAAAATAAGTAATGCTATCGGGTTTCTAATTTGATCAAAGTACCAAACAAGTTTGGTTAACCTAAGGTTACGCTTGGTTCTTGGACGAGCTCGCATAAATTTTTTGCGTAAATCGAAAAGACCTTTTGGCGCCCATTTCTGCCAAAAACGATAGGCTAATATGGCCACGATAAACTCAAAAACTAATCTAATAGTTGGTAATGGCGCTCTCAGCATGTCTTCTGAGAATTTTATAAAAATCCCTGGTAAAGTTTCTATGCGATACCGAACAGTTATTTCTAAAAATGAGAGTTCTCGATTAAATTCCTTAAGCCCGGCAACCCCTATTCCGTTTACCTCTTCAACATTAGATTCAGAGGTGTTATCAAGTAAGCGTAAGCGCTGTTCGTACAAGGTCTCTAAAGTAAAAAAAAGATCATTCTTAGATTGAAGCACCACGAAATTGTCAGAATCAATGCTAGTTGAGCGCTGCCATTTTTTAGCTTTATACTTAAGAGTGCTTTTATCGAAGGCCCTGCTCATTTCATGAAATAAGGCATTTAGTTGTGCTTGTTCATTACTTTCAACTGAGCTTATAACTTCATCTACTCGATTTATCCAATAGTTTGCAGCTAACGGTAATGCTTTGTGTGGCTGAGCTTTGTCTTCATTATCTCTTCGGGCTTCTTTGTCGCCTGTAGACGCCTCGTTACTACCTTGCCCAATTTTTCTCGTATTAGATTTATGGTCTCCATTATTTACCTGTTCATGAGTTTTTTGGACAAGCTCTTCTTTAGACAAGCAGACCGAAGACATCATCATGATCAATAACAATAGAACACTGCTTAACACTGATTTCATTTCATAGTACCGCATATTAGACGTCATATTTTTCTTGTTAAAAATCAAGAGCATTTATCTGGTCGACCACTTCATCGAAATCATACTCATACTTCCTTCCATAGACGAGCTATTAGGCCCTATCTAATTGGAGGGATTTTTCACTTTTCATTTGATATTTTATTTAATCTACAATTCAAGTCCCGCAGAACGTTTTATATTGACCAAAGTCTGCAGGAGCAGCCTTTGCATATTCTTCAAGCCCACTCCTTTCTTCAAATGGATTTTCTAAAACCTGCATTAAAATTTCAAACGGTTCATAATTCGATTCTTTTTCAGCGGCTTGAAGCGCTGCCTCTACAATATGATTGCGTGGAATATAAATAGGGTTAACTGAGTTCATTAACGTGATGCGCGCATCTAAATTTAGCGGCTCTTTGTCAGAACGATTAATCCAGAACGACAGCCAATCATCAAGGTCAGTAGTGCTATTAAACAAACCTTTGAGTTCATCAAAAACACCACAAACGGCACCGGAAAGACATCTAAATACCAATGTAAAGTCAACTTTTTCAGCCTGCATAAGGTTAAGCAACTGATGTATAAGTTCTAAGTCGCCCTCATTAACCTCGCTAAGACCAATTTTTTTGCACATGCCTTCTAACCAACATTGCTGGTAGGTATCAGCGAACTCTTTTAGGGCTAACGTTGCAAGGTTTACAGCCTCTTCAGGTTCTTCATCTATAAAAGGCAGCAATGTTTCAGCTAAACGCGCTAAATTCCATTGAGCCATATGCACCTGATTACCGAATGCATAACGACCTTGATGGTCTATCGAACTAAATACCGCTGAAGGATCATAATGATCAATAAATGCACATGGCCCATAATCAATCGTTTCGCCAGATATTGTCATATTGTCAGTATTCATCACACCATGAACAAAACCTATCTGCATCCATTTTGCGATAAGCGCTGCTTGTCGATCACAGACCGCGCGTAATAATTCAAGACAAGGTTTCCGAGCATCCTTTATGTCTGGGAAATGACGTTTAATCGTATAATCTGCGAGTTGTTTAACTTTGTCATTGTCACCTTGCGCGGCAAAATATTGAAAGGTACCCACACGTATATGGCTTGAAGCAGTTCGTGCTAATACCGCCCCAGGTAGCAATGAATCTCGATATACATTCTCACCCGTGACAACCGCCGCTAAAGCACGTGTTGTGGGTACACCAAGCGCATGCATCGCTTCACCCAAAATATACTCTCGTAACACAGGCGCCAGCGCGGCCTTACCATCACCACCCCGCGAATAGACGGTCCGACCTGAGCCCTTCAAATGAATGTCATGCCGATTTCCATACGGGTCAATCACCTCTCCTAATAACAACGCTCGTCCATCACCTAACCGAGAGCTAAACCCGCCAAACTGATGCCCTGCATAAACTTGAGCTAAGGGCGATGCACCTTTTAACTCTGTACCACCAGATAAAATTGCGGCGATTTCTTCAGACTCAAGACTTGAAAAATCTAACCCTAGTTCATTCGCCAAGGCACTATTAAGTTTTATAAGCCTCGGAGCTGGGGCGCTGTCTCCCTTAAAAGGCACATAAAAACCTTCTAGCTGTTTCGCATAACTATTATCAAAATTAAAATCAATATCTAAATCTTTTCTGCTCATTTTTCACCGGTACTTGAACGTGAAGGCAACACCCAATCAGCGCGAGGAAAATGACAGGTATACCCATGTGGGATGCGCTCTAAATAATCTTGGTGCTCTACTTCTGCTTCCCAAAAATCACTTGCAGGCTCGACTTCCGTGACTACTAATCCTGGCCATAAACCAGACTCATTTACATCGTCAATTGTTTTCAGGGCAACCTGGTATTGTTCATCAGAACAATAATAAATCGCTGAACGATATGACGAACCTTTATCGTTACCTTGTCGATTTCTTGTGCTGGGGTCATGTATTTGAAAAAATAATTCCAAAATTTGACGATAACTTATGATTTCATTATCAAATAGTATTTCGATCGCTTCAGCATGATTACCATGATTCGGATACGTTGCGTTGGGTATATCACCTCCGGTATAACCCACTCGAGTTGCAGTGATACCAGGTCGTTTACGAATAAGGTCTTGCATACCCCAAAAACAACCACCAGCTAGAATTGCACGTTCATTTGCCATCATTAGAGACCTCTATCTGATTTAAATAATCTCGATACCCACTCGCTTCCATACCATGTATATATATAACGAAGCGAAGCAGAATTTATACAATATCGTCATTAGAAAAGTTTAACCCACCTATTTATAAAAATATAATGACATTGCCTATATTTAAGATCTCTAATAAGAAATCATAAACAAATAACAGAATTCTATTTTTTGGCCTAGTCATTGATAGGATAAATCGTTTAACGTAGTAGTCATACAAAAACAGCAAACACCTAAATCTAACAACGATATATTTCAAACAAAATGGAACAAAAGTTTTGAAACCAATTATACAAATAAAAAATTTATCTAAAGTCTATGCTGGCGGATTTCAAGCGCTCGATAACATCAGTTTGTCAATCAACAAGGCCGAGATTATTGCACTTTTAGGCCCTAACGGTGCTGGAAAGACAACCCTAATAAGTATGATATGCGGCATTATATCCCCTTCATCAGGGCAGGTTACTGTTGACGGTCATGATATTATTGACGGCTTTCGCCACACCCGAAAAGTTATCGGACTTGTTCCACAAGAGCTTACAACCGACTCATTTGAAACGGTATGGGATACAGTATCATTCAGTAGAGGTTTATTTGGCCTTAAACCCAACCCAGCATTCATCGAAAAAACACTTAAAGATTTATCGCTATGGGACAAAAAAGACAATCGCATGATGGAGTTATCTGGCGGTATGAAACGTCGCGTGATGATTGCAAAAGCACTCTCACACGAACCCCGTGTTTTATTTTTGGATGAACCTACCGCAGGCGTAGATGTTGAGCTTCGAAAAGATATGTGGCAATTGGTTCGCCAATTAAGAAGCAATGGTGTCACAATTATTTTAACCACACATTACATTGAAGAAGCTGAAGAAATAGCCGACCGTATAGGTATTATAAAAAATGGTGAATTAATCCTGGTCGAAGACAAAGTTAAACTCATGGAAAAGCTAGGAAAAAAACAATTAATACTTGATTTAAAATTGAATTTATCAACGATCCCACCCAGTATTGGAAGCTTTGATATTCAATTAAAAGACCAAGGTAAACGACTTATCTACACCTATGATACGAGTAATGAACATACTGGCATTGCAACATTACTAAAGCACCTCTCCGAGCTAGGCATTCAATTTACTGACTTAAAAACGGACCAAAGCTCACTCGAAGATATATTTGTTTCATTACTAAAGGAGTCTGTATGAATCGTTACGCTATTTCGGCTATTTATAAATTTGAAATGGCTCGAACCAAACGAACCATCTTTCAAAGTATCGTTTCACCCGTCATATCAACATCCTTATATTTCATTGTATTTGGGTCAGCCATTGGGTCTAGGATTACAGAAATTGGGGGGGTTAGTTATGGTGCCTTTATTGTACCCGGCTTAATTATGCTTTCATTACTCACACAAAGTATTTCGAACGCTTCATTTGGTATTTATTTTCCTAAATTCACGGGTACCATTTATGAACTACTCTCGGCCCCAGTATCCTACTATGAAGTTTTAATTGGTTATGTCGGTGCCGCTGCCACCAAATCGATCATTCTAAGCTTAATCATCCTGGCCACAGCGGGTTTATTTGTTCCATTACAAATCGCTCACCCAATATGGATGCTTTTCTTTATGGTGATGACCGCGATCACATTCAGTTTGTTTGGCTTCATTATTGGCATTTGGGCGGACAATTTTGAAAAACTACAAATTATCCCTATGTTAATCGTAACCCCTTTGGTTTTTCTAGGCGGCACATTTTACTCTGTAAATATGCTACCAGAATTTTGGCAAACTGTTACCCTATTCAACCCTGTTCTATATTTAATTAGTGGGTTTCGTTGGAGTTTTTATGAGATTTCTGATGTTAACCTTATGACCAGCGTTTTCGTAATTTTAAGTTTTCTATCGTTATGTATGGTCACCGTTTGGTGGATTTTTAAAACAGGTTATCAAATCAAAAAGTAGAAAAGGCTGATTAATTATTAACAGGGTAACGGCGCCATTATTTGGTGCCTTACCCTCCTTCAATAAAAACATGTAGACAGTTAATCTATTCAATACTAACCTTCCTCATTGCAAGCCACTAATAACATCAAAGTGACGGTCACATTTTTATATTTTAACAACTTAGTCAGGCAAAATTTCAATGGATGAGCAAGCAAGTAATAATGATTCGACAATTATCATTCAAGCCGAAGGTATAGAGAAAGGGTTGGCGGAAACCGAGAATGAAGCTAAAACTCGGCCAGGCGCTTTACTTGCCATAGGTGGAGCACTCAACGGCACATTGTTTGATCTAAAAAAATCTGAAATTTCTGCAGGAAGAAGTGATAAAAATACGATTCACTTAGAGTTCTCATGTGTTTCACGCTTTCATTTCAAACTCATTAAAGTAAAAAATGACTGGTTAATTGAAGATACCCAATCAAAAAATGGCACCTATGTTAACAACAATCTAATTCAAGCCCCTACTCAGCTCAATAGAGGCGACATTATTAAAATTGTGAACATTGCCTTTAAATATTTACCTCAAGGTGACAGTGAACGCTTAGCTTATGACAGACTAACTTACGTAGCGAATACTGACGGACACACAGGTTGCTTTACTAAATGCTACTTCAACAACCAATTAGACGAAGGCTTCAAAAAATCTTGCCTTACTGGCGAAGCGCTTTCACTCATTATTTTTGATTTAGACCATTTTAAAAAAATAAACGATCAGTTCGGTCACGATGCGGGTGATTACGTATTAAAAGAGGTTGCTGATATAGTTCGAGTTGAAGGCGTAAGAGAACAAGATATCTTTGCTCGATATGGTGGCGAAGAGTTTGTAATATTACTGCCCAAAACAGACCTTACACAAGCGATGGGCATTGCTGAACGAATAAGAACTTTAATCGAGAACCATCGATTTACTTATGGAAACGAAATAGTTTTGGTTACCGCCTCGTTAGGCATTGCTGATTATAATAAAGGGATCGCTAGTTCAACGGATTTTTTTAAACGTGCAGACCATGCAGCCTACGAAGCAAAAGCTTTAGGCCGCAACCAAGTATCTTCTTTAATTTACTTAGCAGACGAATAATTACTAACTGTAATAAGCTTTGATTATGCCAATACGTCTAAGTATTTAACGTCAATATCTGCATTTATATACGCCATACCAAGCTTATTTAAGTAATCTAAACGATCTGATTTAGAGGGGTCCATTACTGGTTCGTCATAACCATGTGCTTTATATATTCCCCCTAAGTGCTCTAAAAAGTCATTTCCTTCAACGAGTAAAAGGCTTGCAGCCCCCACATCAGGTTTTACTTTATTATCGATGTCTTCCGGCAATTTAATTGCTATTACAACAGGCGTTTCTTCAGTACCCGTATGTACCACTCGCTCATTAACCGTTTGCATTGCCCAATAATGAGCAAGCTCTTTACTTTGTGTTAAGAAAACAGGTTCGATTGATTCTGTATAGCTATTACCAATGGTCGCCATAATTTGTTTTGCTGTTTGTTTTAACGCTTTATCTCCTGAACGCTTTAGACCGTATTCTGTTATTGATGCAACTAATGCTGACGAGGTGCCGTGATACCAAGTATTACCAACCTTAAAACCACCCTTAGTCAGTAAGTCTTTCGCATCTTGTAGGTTATTTGGGATATTCGTCATAGTCAGTTTCACTCTATAAATTTTTTCATTAAATCTAAAGAAAAGGCGACACTCTTTTTCAAGAGGCCGCCTTTTCAAATACTTTCGACCCAAGCCTTATTTAGTTAAGGCTTAAGCAACCGAGTTCAGTTCAGCTTAGCTAAACTGGTTTGAAGTATTATTAGCACCGCCTGCTTTAAGCGCGTTTTCACCAGCAAAGTATTCTTTGTGGTCATCGCCCATGTCTGAACCAGACATGTTCTGATGCTTAACACATGCAATACCCTGACGGATTTCTTTACGCTGAACACCAGCAACATAACCTAACATACCTTGCTCGCCGAAGTATTCTTTCGCCAAGTTATCAACAGACAAGGCTGTTGTGTGGTAAGTAGGAAGTGTGATTAAGTGGTGGAATATGTTCGCTTCACGTGAAGTATCAGCCTGGAAAGTACGGATCTTGTCATCAGCTTTTGCAGACAATGCAGTCTCATCATACTCAGCTTTCATTAAATCAGCACGAACGTATGCAGATACATCTTCACCAGCCGCTTCCATTGCATCAAACTGCTGCTGACGGAAGTTTAGTGTCCAGTTGAACGATGGAGAGTTATTGTAAACAAGTTTCGCATCAGGAATCTCTTTACGAACATCGTTCATCATATCAGCGATGTCTTGAACGTTTGGCGTAGCAGTTTCAATCCAAAGAAGGTCAGCACCGGCTTTAATCGCTTCGATAGAATCGAATACACAACGCTCTTCACCCGTACCTTGACGGAACTGATATAAACCAGAAGGTAAACGCTTAGGACGAACAAGCTTGCCGTCACGGTTAAAGCATACATCGCCTTCAGCCATGTCAGCTACGTCGATTTCTTCAACGTCTAGGAAAGAGTTGTACACGTCGCCTTGATCACCTGGCTCTTTAACAACAGCGATTTCTTTAGTAAGGCCTGCACCTTCAGAGTCAGTACGTGAAACGATAATACCGTTGTCGATACCTAGCTCCAGGAAAGCATGACGCAATGCACGAATCTTAGAATGAAAGTCAGCGTGAGGAACTGTTACTTTACCGTCCTGGTGACCACATTGCTTTTCATCAGCAACTTGGTTTTCGATTTGTAGTGCACAAGCACCGGCTTCGATCATTTGCTTAGCCATTAGGTAAGTCGCTTCAGCGTTACCGAAACCAGCATCGATATCTGCAATTATTGGTACAACGTGAGTTACGTGCCCGTCGATTGCTGCTTGAATTTTAGCAACTTCTGCAGAATCGCCAGCTTCGTTTGCAGCGTCTAGTGCACGGAAAAGACCACCTAGTTCACGTGCGTCAGCTTGACGTAAGAATGTGTAAAGCTCAGCAACTAAAGAAGCAACTGAAGTTTTTTCGTGCATTGACTGATCAGGAAGTGGACCAAAGTCAGAACGTAGTGCTGCAACCATCCAACCTGAAAGGTATAGGTAACGACGATCAGTTTTCCCACCAAAATGCTTCTTAATAGAAATCATTTTCTGTTGGCCAACAAAACCGTGCCAGCAACCTAAAGACTGCGTGTACTTAGAAGTATCAGCGTCAAATGCCGCCATGTCTGCACGCATAATGTCTGCAGTATATTGAGCAATGTCTAGACCCGTTTTGAATTTGTTCTGCGCACGCATGCGAGCAATTGATTCAGGGCTGATTGCTGCCCAGCTGTCGCCGTTTCCTTCAATTACTGATGAAACTGCTTTAATGCTGTCTTGATAAGCTGACATTTATTAATCCTTTTATAAGGTATGAAATTACTTTTATAAACTATGAACAAAAGTGTTTTGATTGATAAAAGTAACGAGTTATAAATTCAGAACGAATTCTAATGAATTAAAGACAATAAATGAAATATATCTATTTTATGTTCGGTATACACACCATGAATACATATTAAAAACAAATAATAATATCCATAAAATAAGTCTAATAATCAAGACTTTAAATGACACACCTATAATTAAGATTAACTTTATATTTCTAAATCAGAAATATAAAGATACTCACCGTGACAAAAAACAATGGATTAAGGCGGTATTTAGTAAGTCGAAAGTGAAAATTAAATACAACAACGACAAGATTAGATATTCACTAAAGGGAATTAACAAGAAAAACGCTAAGTTATACAAAACAAATTTTTTAATACTTCTCTCAAGCAGCTTTATTTCCGAGCTTCTTACCTGCCTGAATACTTTCATCAAAATAAACTTCTTTGATATTTGGAAGCGCTGCAATTTTTTTCATTATGTTGAGGCCTTCAACTGCGTAATTTTGAATCATTTCAGCACTTACATTAATCGGCTGCCCTACCGACAAACCCAAGGTCGCAGGAGTCAGCCGCCATCCCGTTGTGATGTCTGAGCCACCAACTAAGCTTATTGGTAAAACTATGTCATTTGGTCTTAAATAAGCTTCCATAAAGCGGGGGTTAACATATTTCATCGTAACATTACCTTTTTTATCCGTGTAAGAACGAGATCCTTCAGGAAAAATAAGAAAAGGTTCATACATAATCTCTTTAAACAGATCGTAATCGGCTCGGTCTAATTCATCAAGTGCGTTGTTTAACCGGGCAAAGGTTAAGTACTCAGCTAACTCCTCTTGTTCTACAGTTTTCAATTGTGCACATACCTGCTTAAAGCCTTTCTCATCAGACCGCACTAACTTATTCATAAAGTCGGTATAAGACATTTGCTCAATCAGCTTTAGTCCTGAATTAGGCATTTTAATCAAAAACTGCGAGCGCCTACCGTTTTTCAATAATGCCTCAGCTAAACCCTTGTGTTTCACTTCAGTCGTTTTTTGTGAGGGAAGGGTTAAAAACAAATTCCCAACGTTTCTTGCGCCGTTTTTTAAGACTAAGTTTGAAAACATCCGTGGCCCTACAACGGTATTACAATTTGCAGTTAAATTATCGAATCCTAATCGTCGTAATACACTACGCACAATGTATGGACCAATGTATCCCTCATGGTGCCCGACAATAAACACACGCTTACCTGATGCTTTTAATACTGACGCTTGATATAAGGTACGTACAACTTGAGATGAGCCTATCGATGGTTTGCTGTCATGTTCAACAGATATTCTTTGTCCATTATCACCAACGAGCACCAGATCTTTAACATTTTTATTTTCGAGGTACTCGAAGAATTTATGCCACATAGTACTATCAGGCAAAACAGGATAAATGGACCGATGAAATGAAAACGGTGTCGCTAAGAAGCGCTCTAAACCAGACTTGCTAAATTCAGTAAAGAAGTTGTGCTGTAATAATTGATTTTTTCGCTTTTGGAACTTTTTTGCTATATCTGGAAAGTGTTTTTTTACATCTAGACCATCTCGTTTCGCAAAAGCAATAATGTCATCCATCATTTGCACTGCTCGAACATTTTGTGGTGCTTGCTTAAACGAATAAAACTTTGCCGTTAAGAAACCAACAATCCCCTGAAAGTTAACAACATTTAGTATGGAGCGCAGATAGTCTTTGAATCCTTTCGGTGCTGGAATTTTCAGAAAAGCAGCAACAAAAAAGTCTTTTAATTTGTCGAAAAGCACTGCAATGGTAGAAAAGATTGTAAACAACACATTTGTCGCTCTATAACCTAAGCTTCGCTCATGAATAGAGGTGATAGATTTTTCAAGGCGCGCTTTGTTCTCTTGCAAAAATCGCAATGCATCGCCTTTGGCCAATTTAACTTTTTCTTGCTGCCACCACTGTGTTGCTTCTGAGTGGTTTGATGTAGACTTTTCATCTTTTACAGTCATAAAGAAGGCCTTAATTGGAAGAACAAGGGGCTTGCAGATTTTATAAATCGATTCTATTCAAAAAGAATTTAAGACCCCAAAATAAAGTAATTTATTTTACCATTATAGATGCACTAAAAATTCTCAGCAACAAAAGCGCTCAGACATAACTAAAAATCATGCAGGTGTACAAAATTTAATGGGGAGCTCAGTTTAAGAGCTTTACATGAAAACTACTCATTATTATTCCAGTTCTGTTTGGACCGGGATCTATGTCTCACCAAAAAAATCAGAAAAAACAATAGATTCCGGCTGAAAACCGCACCAGAATAACATATTTGGTTAAGCCATCGATCAAAGGTCTCAATTTATATTTTGAACTGAGAAATAAGCCTATTCAGCTCGTTAATAGAATGATTGAAACTTACACTTGATTGGTGGGTATTTTCAGCGCTTGTTAATAACACCTCCGTACTGTGATCAATCGCGATGACATTTTGACTAATCTCTTGGGATACAGCGGCCTGCTCTTCTACTGCACTGGCAATTTGATGATTCATGTCATTAATATCATTCATTGAGTTGTCAATTTGATCGAGGGCGCCGCCAGCTTCAGTAATTAAATCGACACATTGTCGACTACTTTCTTGACTAACATTGGCCACGCTTACCGCCTCATCCACACCGCCATGGAGTTGCTCTATCATCTTATCAATTTCTTCGGTAGAACTTTGTGTTTTACTCGCGAGGTTTCTCACTTCATCAGCAACGACTGCAAAACCTCGACCTTGCTCTCCAGCTCTTGCAGCTTCAATTGCCGCATTCAATGCAAGTAAGTTTGTTTGCTCAGCAATACCCCGTATAACATTTAAGACACTTCCAATTTGCTCACTATCACTCTGCAGCTTCTTCAATACCTCTACAGATTTGCTAACATCACCACTTAATCCCCCTATGGCATCAATACTTTGGTTTACAATTTGAGAGCCATCTGATGCATGATTACTTGTTTCATTCACCAATGAGGCCGCTGTACCGGCATTGCTAGCCACTTCATTAAAAGAAGCCGACATTTCTGTAATCGCTGAGGATAGCTGCTCTGATTGATTTTTTTGCTCTGAGATACCTTTACGAGCGGTATCAGAAATTGATTTTAATTCATCTGACGATTCATTCAGAGATATTGACACGATAGAGATTTCACTAACAACACCTTGTAATTTTGAAATGAAAGTATTAAACCATTTTGCCACGCAACTTATTTCATCTTGACTACTTTCATCTAAACGTAAAGAAAGATCCCCTTCTCCTTCAGCTATGTTTTGAAACGCAGTAGTTAGATTATTTAACGGAGTTAATACAACTCGGTTAAAAATAAGTACCAAACAAACTAATAATATAACCAGCAATATACTTAAGCTGATCGTAATTGTATTGCTAAGGGATTGCCCTTTTGAAAGTACGAAATCAATCGGTACATTAACTTCTAAAATCCCTCTAACATCACCTAATTTCCAATCCGTTTTAGGGCTTCCTGAAATAGAATTATGACAAGCCACACAAACTGGACTGACCATTTTATCAGCAATAGCCACTCTAACAGTAGGCACACCAGCGAGCTCTTCTGCACGGTAGAAAACTTCATCTGGATACGCATTTATGGTTTTCCAAGCTTGTTGTGCAAAACTGTCTAAAGTTCGGTTTGAACGATTTGGAAATGGAAACTCGGAATAAAGTTTCATTGAAGTACCTTCTTTTTCAAGCAGAACGCTCAAATCATGTACTAGCGTAGCAGGTAGCGGAATCACCCCTGCTTTACCTTTATGCTCTACCGCGGGTTTTATCGAGCCATTCGCAAGTACTTTCTTAATTACATTCTTTGCATAATACCCTCGTAGTACTTTTAATTGTTGAACTGTACGCTCTGCATCCTGCACGGCCACTTCAACTGAATTTTTTTCAATCAATGAAGGAATCCAAAAAGATAAACCTACAATTCCCACGATAAATACGATACAAAAAGGTAAGAGTAATTTCAAAAGAAGTGATTGTTTCATAATTAACCCCACACTAAATATTGTTTATTTTTGAATATCGTGTTTTAAAAACTGAGATTTAATATGTAGAGAGTATCTACTAAATATAGCTTAGAACCCCTAAGCTGTACATTTTTTATACAACAGCAAATTATAATGAAAACATTATTAAGACTAGGTCATACACAGGTATACTTCAGTTTTAATCGATGATCACAATAGCAATATTCTAATTACGGACATTTCATGAATAATCATATAAAAAACAAGAACGTTGATACGCTTATTCACGCCCGTTATGTTATTCCGGTAAATCCTAAAGGCCTAGTATTAGAAAAACATAGTATTGTCCTTCATGAAGATAAAATAATTGCAGTACTACCCACACATGAAGCGACATCACTTTATACCTCTACACAAATATTTGAGTTAAATGAGCATGCTGTTATGCCTGGTCTAATTAATGCTCATGGTCATGCTGCGATGAGCTTATTTCGCGGTCTTGCGGATGACTTACCTTTAATGGAATGGCTAAACGACCATATATGGCCAGCTGAAGGCGCCTGGGTCTCGGAAGATTTTGTTAGAGACGGTACTGAGCTCGCCATCGCTGAAATGATTCGGGGCGGTACTAGTTGCTTTAGTGACATGTATTTTTTCCCCAACATTGCGGCACAAGTGGCCGATAAAACAGGTATACGAGCTCAGTTCTGCTGTCCTATTCTAGACTTCCCTACGGTATGGGGAACTGGACCAGAAGATTACATCGCTAAAGCCTTAGGGTTGAGCCAGCAATACGATCAACATAAATTAATTACGATAGGACTTGGGCCTCATGCACCGTATACCGTCTCGGACAAGCCGTTAGAAACGATTCGTGATCTTGCAGTTGAAAACAAGCTTCCTGTACAAATTCATTTGCATGAAACTCAACAAGAAGTAGACAATGCAGTCAAACAATCGGGTGTAAGCCCAATACAACGTTTAAAAACGATTGGGTTAATCTCTCCAGACATTCCGTTGCAATGTGTACACATGACGGCCTTATCAGACAAGGATATTGAAACGATCAAATATAGCGCAGCTAATATCATTCACTGCCCTGAATCTAACTTAAAGCTGGCAAGTGGCTTTTGTGAAACGGATAAATTAATGAAAGCAGGAATCAATGTTTCATTAGGTACCGATGGCGCTGCAAGCAATAATGATTTGGATATGCTTGGTGAGATGCGCACGGCAGCATTGATCGCAAAACCTGTCGCTAATAACGCAGCCGCTGTAGATGCAGCAACCGCATTAGAAATGGCAACGATTAATGGCGCAAAGGCTTTAGGCCTTGAAACAGTTACAGGCTCAATAGAAGTAGGAAAAAGTGCTGATTTGATTGCGATCAATTTAGATGCATTAAATAGCCAACCTAGCTTTGATCCTATCTCAGATATTGTATACTCGGTTGCTTCTAACCAAGTCAGTCATCACTGGATTAATGGTCAATTATTACTTCAGGATGGAAAACTACACCATTTAGATGAAAAAAATATTATTCGTAACGCTCAACAATGGGCGAGTAAGATAAAGGTTAATACTAAATAACATGAATCAAGCTACACAAAATGTCGACCCAAATGAAATTGCAAAATTTGAAGCACTTGCTAGTCGCTGGTGGGATAAAGAAAGCGAATTCAAACCACTTCATGATATAAACCCGCTACGGCTAAACTATATTGATGAGCGAGCTCGTTTGCCTGGTAAGCGCGTACTTGATGTAGGTTGTGGCGGTGGTATTTTATCTGAAGGCCTAGCTCAACGAGGCGCGCACGTATTAGGCATTGATATGGGCGCTGCGCCATTATCGGTTGCAAAACTTCATGGGCTTGAGTCAGGCGTTGAAGTGGAGTACCAAAAAATAACGGTCGAAGCCTTAGCGGAACAACAAGCGGGTACATTTGATGTGGTTACCTGCCTTGAAATGCTAGAGCATGTCCCCGACCCAGCCTCCATTGTCAAAGCCTGTGAAAAATTATTGAAACCTGGTGGTCAGCTATTTCTTTCTACGATTAACAGAAACCCGAAGGCCTTTCTTTTTGCGATTGTGGGTGCTGAACATCTTTTAAAAATGCTGCCAAAAGGAACGCATGAATATAAAAAGTTCATCAAGCCCTCTGAGTTAAGCTCTTATGTTCGGCAGGCTAATCTTGAATTTCAAGATGTGACGGGTATGGTTTATAACCCCCTTTTAAAAGAATATAAGCTTTCAAGAGACGTAAATGTTAATTACCTAATGCATGCGATAAAACCTTAGTGAGCCTTTCAACGCGCATTGATGCCATCCTTTTTGATTTGGATGGCACTTTAGTCGACACGGCAGCAGATTTTGTTTTTGTGCTAAATGACCAGCGTAAGAAACATCAATTACAGCCTCTACCCGCACAAATTATTAGAGATACCGTATCAGATGGTGCTAGAGCTTTAACCAAACTAGCCTTTGGCGGCGAGCCTGGACAGCACAACTTTGAAGAAAAACGGCTTGAACTACTTGAGCTCTATGCAGAACAAGCTGGAAACCAAGCACAATTATTTGAAGGTATGAATGGTGTATTACGCCATTTTGAGTCGCAAAATATTCCTTGGGGAATTGTAACGAACAAGCCTAGACGTTTTACAAAAATCCTGCTCGACAAACTAGATTTAAGCTCACGTAGTACTATAACACTTTGCCCAGACGACGTTGTAAAAGCAAAACCTGACCCTGAATCACTATTCTTAGCGTGTGCCCACTTGAACTGCGCACCAGAAAAAACTATTTATGTTGGCGACCATGAACGCGACATCATTGCAGGTAAAGCTGCCAATATGAAAACAGTTGCTGCCGGGTATGGGTATATTCTTGATAAGAAAAAGATTTCTGACTGGCAAGCAGACTTTGAAATAGATCACCCTTCTGAGTTAATTTCATTATTTAACCTCTATAATTTATAAATATTCTCTGTAATTTTCTTGAAATCATCTATGCTTAGAGTAAATATAATTTCTACTTTATTAAGTTTCAGGAGAATACATGGCTGTTGAAACAGCACTCGTCGTCGATGACTCCAAATCTGCCCGTATAATGCTTAGCCGCATGGTAAAAAAAACAGGCCTTGAAGTCGAAATGGTCGAGTCAGGAGAAGATGCGATAGCGCGACTTGAGTCTGGTCCTTATCCAGACGTCATCTTCATGGACCATATGATGCCCGGCTTGGACGGTTTACAAACGACCAAAGAAATCACGTCGAACGCGCAAACCTCACACATTCCCATCTTTATGTACACATCTAAAGAGGGACCCGCTTACGAAGCTGAAGTAGCTGCTTCTGGAGCTGCTGGCATGCTGGGTAAACCAGCAAAACCTGAACGCCTGCTAGAAGTTATAGCTGAACTAAATGAACGTATTGCTGTTAAACCACCAACTATTCAAGAACAAACAGCCGTCATACCCCAAGCGCAAGAAGAATTAATAGTAGAACCAGTACAACCGACCATCACAGAGACAATTACTGAACCAGAGGAAGAAGAAATGAGCAAGGAAATGATTGAGGAAGTATCCGCACGACTTGTAGCACGTGCAATCGAAGATGCATTACAACCTATTTCCGCTTCAATTCATCGCTTAGAAACGAATATATCAGAGAACCAAAGTGATATACGTAAGCTTTCTTCTAGGCTGGATCAAAATCAAAATTTAGTCACTCAGTCTGTTTTAGATGCTAGTTTAAAGCAAACAACTGTTCAGCTACAAAACCTTGTTACCAGCGAAATCAAATCTATTCGTGATTTACTCGAACAACAAACTGAACTATCTCCTGCAGCTTTACAACAGATTAAAGACATCGCGAGCAATTCGGGTTCTGAGGCAGGAACTTTAACTGCAGAAAAAACAGCAACAAGTGCGGCCGAAGCGGTGGCTGCAAAAGTTGGTGCAGCTCAAGCTCAAATACAAGTTATGCAAGATATGGCACCAATTATTAAACAAGCTAAGACAGCCAAAATGATATCAGTAATAGCCATTCTCGTAGCCGGAGCAGCTATTGCCAGCGCTTTTTTAATATAAACCCTTAAATTTTTGTGGCAAGATTACTCTTGCCCCTCCCCCTTTATGGTTATTGACGCGTAGAATTTATTGACCTATTTTAAAGCCTTAATTTTTAATAAAGTAAGGCATTACGAATGCAAATATGGCTACATTCTTTACGTTTCTCAACTAAATTAATAATATTAAGCCTTCTCCCCACGCTTGTGATGCTGGTTCTAGGCGTACATATTCTTCAAGCTAAATTTAATGATATTACGCAACTGAAACAACTTGAACAAAATATCAAGCGCTCCCTTTTATTAGATAACATTGCCCACGAGCACGCAGTTGAACGCGGATTAAGTGCCGGATTATTAAGCAGTCAGGCTCAAAATGAAAAAAAACTACTAGAAAAGCAGAGACTCATTGCTGATAAAGCTTGGCAACAGTATGTTTTATTTATAGAAGCCTCTGAGTACTCAAAGCTTGATAAGTTGTCCAAAAGCTATCACGCCAAACTAAATGAGTTTATTTCAAAGAAAAATACGATACGAAGTAAAGTTGATGCGCTTGTCCTTAAAAATAATGCGTTTAATTATTACTCCGAACTTAATCGTATTGTGCTTGATATGATTCAAATTACTGCACTACAAATCACAGGCACCAAGCTGTCTATTGATTTCTTCACTTATAGAAACCTGCTCGTAACAAAAGAAAATGCGGGTCAAATTCGTGGAAAGCTAAACGGCGTATTCATTTCAAATAACTTGTCAGAAAATGAACTCGCTGCAATTCAAGGTTACATCCACAACCAACAGCAACACTTTACTATTGTAACTGACAGCGCTTCAGAAGAGATTTCAGAGCAAATTAAAACACTGATTCAAGGTACTGATTACAAAGCAGTCCTGGATATTCAAAGTAAAATTTCTTCCAAGGGTCAAGGTCTCAGCACGATACGGAATGAATATAAAAATAACTGGTTTTCACTAGCAACTAATACGATCAAAGGCTATAAAATTATTTCAAATAACATGGCAGCAAATTTAATCAGTGACCTTGACAAAAGAATTTCAAATACAAATACTGCTTTTTATACTGGCATCGGTGCTTTGACTGCACTCGTAGCCACTATTTTCTTTCTTACATGGTGGCAAATACAAAACTTAACCACACGAGTAAATGGTATTAGGTGCACGCTTAATTCGGTATTTTCTACTGGCAACTTAAAACTACGCTCAAGTGATACTGCTACTGACGAAATTGGTACTATTTCAACAACGCTAAATGATTTTTTAGATAACATTCAAAGCTTGGTAACCGATATAAAGCAAACCTGTGTAACTTTACTCACCCAATCAGATGACATATCAGTAGTAACTACACGAAATAAAGCTTCCGTTGACTCTCAGCGTGAACAGACACAACTTTTAGCGAGCGCTATCACCGAAATGTCTGCTAGTTTTTCTGAAGTGGCTCGAACGACTCATGATGCTGAACAAGCTTCAAACGAAGCACAGACAAATAGCCGCAAAGGAAAACAAAGTGTTAATCAAACGTCATGTTCGGTCACAAACTTATCTAACGAAATACTCAAAGCAGAAGGTACAATTGAGGAAGTCTCTGATAACTGTAATCACATTGGTACAATATTAGATACGATTCGTGGAATTGCTGAACAAACAAATTTGCTTGCGCTTAATGCCGCAATCGAGGCAGCTAGAGCTGGCGAACAAGGTAGAGGTTTTGCAGTTGTCGCAGATGAAGTCAGGTCTCTTGCACAGCGTACTCAAACGTCGACCGAAGAAATAAATAATATGATTATTGCGCTTCAACAAAGTTCAAAAAATGCACATAATACAATGACCACAAGCCGTAGCGTTGCTGATGAATGCTTGCAACACGCGAGTGATTCAGGCACGTCTATGGAAAACGTGGACACAACCATAAAGCAAGTACATGACCTATCTATTCAAATAGCTGCCGCAACCGAAGAACAAACTGCTGTTTCAAATGAGGTAACACAAAATATAGTCGTTATTTCAAATTCTGCAGAAGATATTTTAAATGCTGCAGAAGAAATTGAGCAAGGAGGGATTTCGTTGCAAAGTGTCGCTCATCAATTAAATGACAAAATTGAACGCTACCAAGTCTGAACAATTAGTTTTAACTTCAAAAAAAGCGATTCTTTAGAACCGCTTTTTTAAGTACTTATATTCTAACGCTCTAAAAGTATTCGCAACATTCTACGTAGTGGCTCTGCAGCCCCCCACAAGAGTTGGTCACCAACGGTAAAGGCTGATATATATTCTGGGCCCATTGTCAGCTTTCTAATACGACCAATTGGTACACTTAATGTACCTGTTACCTTAGTCGGTGTTAGCTCTTCTATTGATTGATCGCGATCATTAGGGATCACTTTAACCCAATCATTGGCACCAGCTAGCTTCGCTTCAATTTCTTCAACTGAAATATCTTTAGTTAACTTAATCGTTAAAGCCTGACTATGACATCGCATCGCACCAATACGGACACATAAACCATCAATAGGAATAGGTGAGCTCTCGATATCTAGAATTTTATTTGTTTCAGCACCCGCTTTCCATTCTTCACGGCTTTGACCAGATGGTAGCTGCGTATCAATCCAAGGAATCAAACTGCCTGCTAAAGGTACGCCAAAGTGATCCGTCGGAAATTCGTCACTCCTTAACCTTTCTGCAATATTACGGTCAATTTCAAGAATTGCACTTGCAGGATCAGCTAACGGCGCTTCAACGGTATTATAAATATCCCCCATCTGAGAGATTAACTCGCGCATATTTTTAGCGCCTGAGCCCGACGCTGCTTGATAAGTCATGGGTGAAACCCACTCAATCAGGCCTTCAGAAAATAAACCACCCAATGCAATTAGCATTAGACTTACAGTACAATTACCTCCGATATAATTTTTAGTGCCTGCTTCTAACGCAGCATCAATTACATCTCGGTTGACTGGATCAAGGACGATAACTGAATCATCCTCCATACGTAATGATGAGGCCGCATCAATCCAATAGCCTTCCCAACCCGCGTCACGTAATTTAGTAAAAACAGATTTTGTATAATCACCGCCTTGGCACGTGATAATGATATCCATTTTTTCAAGCTCACTAATGTCGTTCGCGTCTTTTAATAAAGACTCACCCTTACCAACATTCGGCGCAGCTTTTCCTGCCTGTGAAGTGGTAAAAAAAACAGTTTCCAGCTGATCGAAATCCTGCTCTTCACGCATGCGCTGCATGAGTACAGAACCGACCATGCCTCTCCAACCAACTAACCCTAACTTTTTCATAATTTTATACTTCATCTAGAGAACTAAATTTTGTTAACCTGAATTTTGCTCTAACACTTTTGAATCTAAGAGCAAATAAAGCACATATGTCTACATCGTCCAGGTCATTCTATTTATTTTTAAATTTTTAGCACAACGCAGATAATGCTTCGATCACCGCATCGCCCATCTCAACAGTTGACACTTTTGTTGAACCTTCAGACACGATATCAGCAGTACGTAAACCTTTATCTAACACATTGCTAACCGCTTTTTCGATCAAGTCAGCCGCTGCATTTTGATTAAGGCTATAACGAAGCATCATTGCGACCGATAAGATTGTCGCAAGTGGGTTTGCAATACCTTGCCCAGCGATATCCGGAGCAGATCCATGGCAAGGTTCGTACATCCCTTTATTATTTACATCTAATGACGCTGAAGGCAGCATGCCAATTGAACCGGTCAACATCGCTGCTGCATCGGATAAAATGTCACCAAACATATTACCTGTTACCACCACATCAAATTGCTTAGGCGCACGAACAAGTTGCATCGCTGCATTGTCGACATACATATGACTAAGTTCTACATCTGGGTAGTCTTTAGCCATTTCGTCCATGATTTCACGCCATAGCACAGTTACTTCAAGTACATTAGCCTTGTCGACAGAACATAGCTTACCACCACGCTTTTGAGCCGCTTCAAAGGCAACTTTACCTATACGTCTAATCTCAGATTCACTATAAACATAAGTGTTGTAACCTTGACGTTCACCACTTTCTAAAACACGTATGCCGCGAGGTTGACCAAAGTAAATCCCTCCCGTTAATTCACGTACAATCAGAATATCTAAACCTGAAACGATCTCTGGCTTTAAGCTTGAAGCGTCAGCGAGTTGTGGATACAAAATGGCTGGACGAAGGTTACCAAAAAGCTCCAAATTAGAACGCAAACCTAACAAACCTTTTTCCGGTCGGATAGCCATATCTATCGCATCCCACTTAGGGCCACCGACAGCACCTAACAAAATAGCATCAGCTTCTTTCGCTTTATCTAAGGTTGAATCGGGTAATGGCACGCCAAATTCATCAATGGCTGAACCGCCTACTTTTGCATGTTCAAAATCTAAGCCTAAACTTAGCTTTTCATTTAAAAGAACGAGTACTTTTTCAGCTTCTGAAACAATTTCTGGGCCTATGCCATCACCGGCTAGTAATAATATTTTCGACATTTCTTTTAACCTATAGTAAAAATTTAGTTCTAACTTTGAGATTTTAGTGTAGGAATTGCATCAAATAACCAAGGTGCCTGCTGACGGCGTTTCTCTTCGTATGTTTTGATAGAATCAATATCTTCTAAGGTCACACCAATTTCATCCAAACCATTCAACAAGCAATGCTTTCTGAACTCATCAACTTCAAACGAAAAACTCTCACCGCTTGGTGCTTTAACCGTTTGAGACGCTAGATCAACCTCTAACTGATAACCCTCATTCGCAAATACACCTTGAAACAATTGCTCAACAACTTCTTCACTTAAAACTATTGGTAAAAGACCATTTTTAAAACAGTTATTGAAAAAGATATCGGCAAAACTAGGTGCAATCACACATCGAAAACCATAATCTTCAAGTGCCCAAGGTGCATGCTCACGAGATGAACCACAGCCAAAGTTTTTACGTGACAACAAAATACTAGAGCCGGCATAACGCGCCTGATTTAACTCAAAGTCCTTATTTAATGGACGGCCTTCACAACTTTGGTCAGCCTCCCCTTCATCTAAATAACGTAATTCATCGAATAAGTTTTTACCAAAACCTGTACGCTTAATCGACTTTAAGAATTGTTTTGGAATAATCATATCTGTATCGATATTCGCTCGATCCAAAGGCGTAACTATTCCTGTTAACTGGTTAAACTTTCTCATATTTAAATCCTAAGCCTGCGCTATTTCAGTAAGTTCAACATCACGAACATCTACAAAGTGCCCAGCCAAAGCGGCTGCAGCAGCCATTGCAGGACTAACCAAATGTGTTCGTCCACCAAAACCTTGCCGACTTTCGAAGTTACGATTTGATGTGGCAGCACAATGCTTACCTTTCTCAAGTTTATCGGCATTCATTGCTAAGCACATAGAACAACCAGGCTCACGCCATTCAAAACCGGCATCCGTAAATATTTTATCTAGGCCTTCTTTCTCTGCTTGAAGCTTTATCAACCCTGAACCAGGTACGATCAAAGCTTGAGAAATTCGATCTGCAATCGTTTTTCCATTCACCACTGCAGCGGCAGCGCGAAGATCCTCAATACGAGAGTTAGTGCAAGAGCCAATAAACACACTATCGATATGGATATCTTTGATCGACATACCTGGTTTCAAGCCCATATAACTTAAGGCACGCTCAATACCTTCTCTTTTAACTTCATCTTGTTCATTAGCAGGGTCTGGCAATATGCCATCAACAGGCAATACCATTTCTGGTGAAGTTCCCCAAGTCACTTGCGGTATGATTGAAGTCCCATCTATCTCAATTATTTCATCAAACTCGGCATTTGCATCACTGGTTAATTCAGCCCAATTCGCCACTGCAGCATCCCACTGTATTCCTTTTGGAGAAAATGGTCGTCCTTTTACGTAGTCAATCGTTGTCTGGTCAACCGCGATCATACCTGCGCGTGCGCCAGCTTCAATCGCCATATTACAGACAGTCATTCGGCCTTCCATTGAAAGTGCTTTGATCGCATCGCCACCAAACTCTATGGCACATCCGTTTCCGCCTGCAGTGCCCATTTTACCAATGATGGCTAGCACAATATCTTTACCGGTGATGCCTTGCTTTACGGTACCATTTACACGCACCAGCATATTTTTCATTTTCTTCTGAATTAATGTTTGCGTTGCTAATACATGCTCAACTTCAGAGGTACCAATTCCATGAGCTAGCGCTCCGAATGCACCGTGTGTAGAAGTATGCGAATCACCACAAACGACAGTCATTCCTGGTAAGGTTGCACCTTGCTCTGGCCCAACAACATGAACGATACCTTGGCGTGAGTCACCCATCTTAAATTCTAGTACGCCAAAATCATCACAATTATCATCTAAGGTGGTCACCTGAATACGTGAGACCTTATCAACAATAGAAGCTACGCCGCCTGAACGGTCGGTTGTCTGTACATTGTGATCAGGGGTCGCAAGATTGGCATCAAGGCGCCAAGGCTTTCTACCGGCCACTCGTAAACCTTCAAACGCTTGAGGTGAAGTGACTTCATGTAGCAATTGACGGTCGATATAAATAATTGATGACCCATCTTCACGTTCTTTGACTAAGTGTGCATCCCACAACTTGTCATATAAGGTTTTTCCAGCCATTTCTTTCTCCAATGAGCACAACTAATAAGAAAACATATTACTTCTTTGAATTTATAGAGTGTATGCTACGCTTCAGAGTAAAATAAAACAAATTCATAATTTTTATTTATACTATTCCTTTCTGGAATACCAACTAAAAGAAACCTCTTAAATGGATATTGATTCATTATTAGCCTTTGTAACAACAGTTAATGAGCGGTCGTTTTCAAAGGCGGGATTAAAATTACACCTTACCCAGCCTGCTATTTCCAAACGAATTCAAAACCTTGAATCACAATTGAACGTTAAGTTATTTGAACGTTTGCAAAGAGAGATAACCTTAACAGAAGCAGGTGAAGTGCTTTTGCCTCATGCTTTATCGGTACTACATGAAATTGATAACGCAAAACTAGCGATTCAAAACATTGACAATAAAGTGGCAGGTAATTTACGTATAGTGGCAAGCCACCATATTGGTCTACACAGGCTACCCTTAATTCTTAAAAAATTTAGTAAACGCTTTCCTGAAGTGGATCTAAAGTTAAATTTTCTAGATTCTGAAAGTGCATACCCCTTGCTTAAAGATAATCTTGCCGATATTGCGTTTATTACTATTCCTGAAGAAACGGCTATCTCTGACACCATTAAAAAAGAATATAACTGTCACTTAATGTGGCAAGACCCGATGAGCTTTATTTGCGGTCAAGGACACCCTTTAACGACACTAAAATGCGTTACGCCAGACAACTTAGCTGAACATAATGCTATTTTGCCTTCACAAAGTACCTTAACTTATCGAGTTGTTGAATCTATTTTCAAAAATAATAACTTAAAATTAACGGCAAATATCCCAACTAATTATCTAGAAACCATGAAGATGATGGCTTCAGTGGGAATGGGTTGGTCTGTATTACCCAACACAATGATTGATGATGAGCTTTATGTATTACCACTTAAATACAAGCCCGTATCCAGAAAGTTAGGCGCAGTCAGTTATCAGAAGAAAAGTTTAAGTAATGCTGCGAGGGCTTTTATTAGCGTGGCGGAATCGATTTGGGGCAAGTCGGACAAGAATGGAATAACACATAATTAGTGCGGTTTTATAGGATGTACTTGTCGTACGCTTAAATATCCATAAATTCAACAACAACCGTTTTAATTATAAACCCTAGTACACCTAAGCCAAGTGCAAAGAATAAAATCGCTGTACCAAATTTTCCAGCTTTTGACTTTTTTGCAAGGTCCCACACAATGTAGCCCATATACAAAATAAGAACAGTGATACAAACATAAAGGGAGATGTCTTCGAAGGTTTGAACTGTCATGATTAGTTAACACTTTAGAGCGAATTAGAATGTACATAATATAGATTAAACTTAGAGTATGCATTCTAGTTTTATTAGTACCTAAAGAGTTAGTTACATTAGCGTTTATAATACACTTTAACTAACGCTTCCGGACTCACCCCCCTTGCATAGGCTGCTCTAAGCTTCCACATAAGCCAAACTGTTTTTATAAGCCCTTCTTGCTCCCACTTTCTAGCGGACGTAGTGACGGCCTTACTAATACAAAATGGTCGGCTAATATTTTTAAGTCTTGAGCTTAAATCAATATCTTCCATTAATGGCTGTTCGACATAGCCATTGATCTTTTCAAAGATATCACGACGAACAAATATAGCCTGATCTCCTGTCGCAATTGACGTTAGCCTAGAACGATTATTGATAAACCAAGAAATTATTTTATAAGGTATAGCTCTATTATCAAAACAAACATCAAATCGCCCCCAGGTAAGTTTGCTAGTTGAAAAGTGGGTTAATTCAGTTAGAGCACATTCTGGTAAAACAGTATCGGCATGTAAAAATACTAAATTGGCTGCGGTAGCTAGTTTTGCACCTGCATTCATTTGAAGGGCTCGACCTTTGGGTGCAGATATCAAAGATAAGTTTTCTTCAAGCTTAGCAAGTGACCTTAATTGGTTAATACTTTCGTCATCACTCCCGCCATTCACAACGATAACTTCGTTTTCATGCCCAACGATGTCAAAGATTTGATGAACAAAGCTTATTAGCCGATCACCTTCATTGTATACGGGGACAATCACGCTTATAAATGGAGCGCTTAAGGTCGACATTAATCCAAAGCACCACCACAGCTACTTCCTTGCCCTGCTGTACAACCATAACAATGATCAGCAACCGCTATATTGGAACCAAATAAGTCTTCATTCAGTATTTCAGATAAATGACGCCCTCTAGGTATCGCATCGCTCGCAATAACTTGTTCAGTTTGTCTTTGAGCACCATTTATAACCATTGGTATGTTGAGCATCTGGTTAAAATCACAATCGTAAACATACCCTTCCCAGTCCACACTTATAATGCTTCGACACATAACTGATTTTAAATTTTCAGCAGAGTAAGCTGTTTTTAGCAAGTTCATATAATCCTCAAACTCGCCTTTTGATACCAACACACTTCCAAATCGACTAATAGGCATATTAGTGATCGTAAATAAGTCGTCAAAATATATATCAAAATGTTCAGCTAATTCACGTTTATAATCTGCTTCAAGTTTGTCTTGTGGCGGGGGTAAAAATGGACCAACGGGATTGTAAACAAGGCTTAACTTTCTATTCTCATGACCTTTTCCATACCCAAGTTGATTAAGCTTTTGTAGTGCTAACATGCTGCCATCAAAAACACCTTTCCCACGTTGTTTGTCGACATTATCTTGGGTATAACATGGTAAGGAGGCGACTATTTCTACTTCATGCCTAGATAAAAATTCGGCTAAATCTTCATAACCCGGTTCCTCCAATATTGTTAAGTTACAGCGATCCATTACATGAACCCCCATTCTTCTTGCTTCTTCGACCAAATACCTGAATTCAGGGTTCATTTCAGGCGCACCGCCTGTTAGGTCAATGGTTTTGATGTTATGTTTTCTAACATAATCAAGAACGAGATCAATTGTTTCACGACTCATTAACTCTTTCCGAGTCGGACCCGCATTCACATGACAATGCGTACAACTTAAATTACATAAATAACCTAGATTCAACTGTAGCGTTTCTAACTTCGCTCTCTTCAAAGAAGGAAAGTCCGATGTCATCAGCAATGGACGGGTGTCTAACATACTAATCCTTTTAGAAATAAGTTTTTACTGGAAACATGCGTTATCCCAGCTCAAAGGTTCACTTAGTTTTTTGGAAAAAAAATTTAGTCATTATGTTACGACTAAAACACATCAAAAAGGTTCAATCGATTTATGCTTAACATTTGTTACCTAATCAGCCAAGCCAAAACCAAAGCGTGGTAATTTGTAATACAAATAAAACGGCTGAAATGCCTTGCCAAAACATTAATGGGTTTCTTTGTGCGATAGGAATATGAGATTTATCTCGAAACTCGGCATTCGGATGCTCTAGGTCATACACAAATTCTGACATGGCATCATAACGGAGGTCTGGCGATACTTGCAGTGCTTTTTGCAAAGCCCCATCCATCCATTTTGGCACCATTGGATTTATATCACGCGCAGGATGATAATTCAGTCTATAAAAGTCATTTGTCGATTGACAGCTTTCAAATTTATCTCCGTAAGGAAACCGACCTGTTAGCATTTCATACATGACAAACGCGATTGAAAACATATCAGATTTTAAAGAGCTACGTCGACGTAATTTATATTCAGGAGCGCTGTAGGTTTCTGTACCCAATGCAATGTCACGATCAAATGCCGCTTCTATTTCAGCGATGCCGGAAATATAGCATGACCCAAAATCAATTAACGTAACATGATCATCGTTCCCAATAATAATATTATCGGGCTTTATATCTTGATGTAGCGTTTCTTTGCGATGTAACGCTCTCGTCCCTTTAATCAACTGGTTAACGATTTTTACTACTCGATCAATACTCGGCTTAGGGTTCTGCTTCATCCATATGCTTAACACATCACCCTCTACGTACTGACACACATAATATAAAAACTTTTGTGGACGCTCTTCATCATGTATTTTCACCACATGCTTACTTGAAATACGACCAGCTATCCAAGGTTCCATAACAAAACGTTCTTTATAAGCAATATCTTCATCAAAGTTAACAGAAGGTGTTTTCATCACGTATTTTTTATTCGTATTTACATCTTCAACTAAATAAACTTGAGAACGATTGCTGGCATGAAGCTCAGATATAATTTTGTAGCCATCAATGACCATAGAAGGCGTTAGAAATGGCGGAAAAGGCAAATCCGAAAGTTTAACGTATGTATCATCTGCATTGGCATCGGGCAACTCATCAATATGGACGAGTTGACAGCTTAAATTGTCATCACTGTCATTCGATAATGCTAACGATAGCATAGACTCACAACAGGCTTGAAAATCTGGTTTATTTTGTTGCATCAAATCAATTAGAATGTTTTTTAAATGGCTACGTTTAATAAAATCATGAATGCCATCCGTGCTTAAAAAATATAGGTCACCAACACGGACCTCTTCGGTGTAGTAGTCAACATCCAACATAAGATCCATTCCCATTGCGCGTGTCAGATAGGTTGAATCTTTACTGACCTTGGCAGCATGATCATGGGTAATTTGCTCAAAGTCGCCCCCAGCATCAGTAGGTCGGAATCGATAAACACGACTATCACCAATATGAAAAATATGAGCGATACGTGACTTAATGACCATTGCAGAAAGTGTGCTAATATAGCCTTGTTCAGCGGAGTGATAGCCCATGCCTTGACCATATAGCCACCGGTTTAAGGCCGTCAAAATTCTTTGGCCAGATGTTTTTACTGTCCATGAATCAGGCGTACTAAAATAATCACTTAAGAAGTTCTTCACGCAGGTTTCGCTCGCTTCTTTCCCTGCTTCTGCACTACTAACGCCGTCAGCGACTATAGCCACCATTCCCTTAACCGTTAAAACGGGTTCTTCAGGCACATATAGTCCGATTGAGTCTTCATTCTGACTCTTTAAACCTTTGTTAGAAATTTGCCCGACAGTGACACGTAAACCACTTGATAAATGCATGAACTCTTTTACCTGAAGATAATTAATATTGCCTATTAATGCTGACTACCCCTTAACTCTTATCATCAAAACTAAGCAAAAAACTCTCCACCTTTTATTATATCGATTTAAATGTCAATATTTAGGATTAACATGCCACCATTAAGTGTGTCCTACACGTTATAGGCTGGATAGGGGCATTTATTTTAAAGTTTACTCTAAAAAATTCAAATTTCAGTCAACAGAAAACTGCGCACCATCGTCGCGCACTTAAATTGAACACTGTAATTACAGCGCACCAAATTAATTCATATCGAGAAAAGAAATGTCTTGATAACTGTTACTAAACACGACTTGTATATTAATTTAAATCATTATAAATCATAAACTTAACACAACATCACACATATTGGCACGACAAATGCTTTAACTAGTTCAACAGCTTCTCATTGCATTCCAATATCAGAATGCATAATGCCAAAATTTCTAACAAAAGAAATACCGCACGAGAACAATGTAAGACAGACATACGAGGCTAATATGAATAAACTTAAAGTAGTTGTAGTGGGAAACGGCATGGTAGGTCACCACTTTGTTGATCAAATGCTTGAATCAGAAGTAGAGACTGAGATCACAGTAATCGGATCAGAAACCCGTCCTGCATATGATAGGGTTCATTTGTCTGAAGTTTTTAGTGGGAAAGAGCCTAAAGACCTTGCGCTAACTAGCCGTGAATTTTATAAAGACAACGATGTAATTGCTCATTTTGGTGATGCTGTAACAGATATTCAGCGTGATAAAAAACAAGTTGTAACAGAAAGCGGTCGAGTTTTTGCCTACGACAAACTTGTACTAGCAACAGGCTCTTACCCTTTCGTACCACCCATTAAGGGCTCTGAGAAAAAAGAGTGTTTAACCTATCGTACGATTGATGACTTAGGCGAAATAAAATCTAATTCACAAACATCTAAGATTGGTGTTGTTGTTGGTGGTGGATTACTTGGTCTTGAAGCAGCCAATGCATTACTTAACCTAGGCCTTGAGACACATGTTGTTGAATTCGCACCTGGTTTAATGGGTGTTCAGCTTGATGACGGCGGCAGCAAAATGCTTCGCCGTAAAATTGAAGGCTTGGGTGTTAAGGTTCACACCTCTAAAGCAACTTCATTAATCAACGACAAAAGCGACACTACAAAATTACGAATGAATTTTGCAGATGACTCGCACCTAGACACTGACATGATCGTATTTTCCGCTGGTATACGTCCTTATGACCAACTAGCCAAAAAAGCTGACTTAGAAGTTGGTGAACGCGGCGGTATCGTCATTGATTATAACTGCCGTACGAGTGATTCTGATATCTATGCAATTGGTGAATGTGCACTGTTCGGCAACATGATTTACGGTTTGGTCGCACCAGGCTACCGTATGGCAGAAGTAGCTGTTCAACAGTTTAGTGATTCAGAAGAAAAGACATCATTTACGGGTGCTGATATGAGCACCAAACTTAAGTTATTAGGCGTTGATGTTGGCTCTATTGGTGATGCTCACGGTCGTACAGAAGGCTCAATCACTTATGTATTTAGTGATGAAAAAGTTGAAGTTTATAAGCGAATCATTGTTAGTGGCGACGGAAAATTACTACTCGGTGCTGTATTAATCGGTGACTGCTCAGACTACGACACGCTTCTACAGTATTTCTTAAATGAAATTGAGTTACCTGAAAATCCTGAAAATATGATCTTACCTGCGACTGATGGTGCAGGCGCTCCTTCATTAGGCGCTTCAGCATTACCAATGACTGCGACCATTTGTTCATGTCATAACGTTAGTAAGGGTGATATTTTTAACGCGATAGATGCTGGCTGTTGTAGCGTCGTTGATGTTAAAGGCGAAACTAAAGCTGCAACGGGCTGTGGTGGTTGCTCTGCACTCGTCAAAAATGTTGTAGACAGTGAAATGGAAGCGCGAGGGCTTACCGTTGATAAGAGTATTTGTGAGCACTTTCCTCACACACGCGAAGAATTAAATCACTTAATCAAAGTAGGCGAAATAAAATCATTTGACGGTTTAATTGAAAAGCATGGTCAAGGTTATGGGTGTGAAATTTGTAAACCTGCTGTTGCAAATATGCTTGCTTCAACTTGGAATGATTATATTCTCGAAGAAAAACACACGGGCCTTCAAGACACGAATGATACCTTCCTTGCAAATATGCAGAAAGATGGCACCTACTCCGTTGTTCCTCGTGTGCCAGGTGGAGAAATCACACCAGAACAATTAATTGCGATCGGCCAAGTTGGCCTAAAATACAAACTATATACCAAAATAACAGGTGGTCAGCGTATTGATTTATTTGGCGCTAAGTTAAATGACTTGCCTGTTATCTGGAAAGAATTAATTGATGCTGGTCTGGAGACTGGACACGCATATGGCAAGTCATTACGTACTGTAAAATCATGTGTTGGATCAACTTGGTGTCGTTATGGCGTTAAGGACAGTATAGGTACAGCAATTGACATCGAAAACCGATATAAAGGCCTGCGATCACCACATAAATTAAAAATGGCGGTGTCAGGTTGTACTCGTGAATGTGCTGAAGCACAGAGTAAAGACGTTGGTATTATAGCAACTGAGAACGGCTGGAACCTTTATCTTTGTGGTAACGGTGGAATGAAGCCACGTCATGCAGACTTATTTGCTACAGACCTAACAACAGAAACATTAATCAAGTACATCGATCGCTTCTTGATGTTCTATGTTAAGACAGCCGACCGATTACAACGAACTTCTGTATGGATGGATAATCTTGAGGGCGGTCTCGATTATTTGAAAGAAGTAATTATTGAGGATAGCTTAGGCATAGCTGAAGAACTTGAAGCACAAATGTCATTAGTAGTCGATACATACCAGTGTGAGTGGAAAACAACGATTGAAGACGAAGATAAACTTAAGCGCTTTAGACAGTTTGTAAACTCAAAAGAAGAAGATAGCAATGTTGTATTTGTTCAAGAGCGTGGCCAAATCCGCCCTGCGAATGAAGATGAAAAGACTAAGTTGATTGTTAAATCAGCTTAAGCTTACTTTAAATAACAAATGCTAGAAGGATAATTCAATGTCAGTTAATCAAGTTGTATGTAGTAAAAATGATTTAGTCGAAAATTCAGGCGTTTGCGCTTTAGTAAATGGTGAGCAAATAGCAATTTTTTATCTTCCCAAGAGTGAGCAACAAGTTTTCGCTATCTCTAACTGGGACCCTATAGGTAAAGCGAATGTGTTGTCTCGCGGCATTGTTGGTGACCTGGAAGGTAAATTTGTCGTCGCTTCGCCACTTTATAAGCAACACTTTGACCTTACGTCTGGTGAATGCTTAGAAGATGAAACAGCATCCGTAAAAATATTCCCTATTAGCCTAGAAGATAACAAGATTATCCTAGTCTAATTAACCGGCTTTCCCTTGTATGTCGCAAGGTTGACCTGTCCCCTAATCGGGATGGGTTTTTTTATGTCTAATTAATGCTTCAAAAAATAAGACCTCATAAAAGCTTCAATACCCTCTACGAAATACTTGTATTCATACTTAAACTGTTCCCAGAAAAAATTAAATAGACACCGAATGTATCTAAATAATTTATGGTGGACTATTACTAACATTTTTAATGGGTGACACTCACCACAACCATTTTACTACACAACACATAGAAGCTATCTTTGTGTGTGCCGGATATATAAGGTGAGACCAAATGCGGTTCAAAGCTCTAACTTTGTCGGTAGCGAGTGAACAAGGTAAGCCCCTACGCATGCGCAAAACCAGCCCTTTTTAATTCGCTTTACTCAACCTACGATATTAATGATATGAGACTTAACGATGGCTTTGTAGTTGACGGTGAACGTAGTGAACCCCAACAACGTATTTGATTCAAGGTTTTGTTGGGGCTACGATAACAATCGTTATAAAACTTAACGTGAAGTGTAATGTTTATTATATCGGGAGTTGGTGTTTTACATAAACTCAAAATTTCAGACATAAAAAAACCCCAGTAGGATACCTACTGGGGTCTTTAATAGAAGCCTGACAATGACCTACTCTCACATGGGAACTCCCACACTACCATCGGCGCTGAATCGTTTCACGTCTGAGTTCGGGATGGGATCAGGTGGTTCCAATTCGCTATGGTCGTCAGGCA